>VOFC01000348.1_pt1 | contig 200000 bp, 384 predicted proteins | sample 5384161 | NCBI WGS metagenome assembly VOFC01 (sample SAMN12384722, study PRJNA508395) | human gut metagenome | isolation source: healthy gut B | host: Homo sapiens
ATGATTTGTTGGCGAAAAATAGCTTCAGACAATTTTTCTCTATAATAAGAATTGACATAATCCTGTAGCTCTTTATCTTGACTCACATAATCCCAAAATAAAACTCTAGGAATACGATAAAATGTTGCCACATCACTTTCAATACGAACATTGAATGGTGCGGATGTATATTGACTTACTTGATCTCTTAATAAAGATAGTATGTCTGGGGTATTGATGTAAGAAATGTTGAATTCACGACCATCTGGTAAAATGACACTTGTCTTGACGACACCATCTTTTAATACATAAGTATCTTGTTGTTCAAGTCCATAATACGTTAAATAGGTATGTTTCTTTTTTCTTGATGGTTGCTACATTTTTTTCTTTTTAAAAAGTTTAATAAGTACTCATTGTCCATATCTGCACTCCTTTACCGGTTTTGAATTATAACAATACTCTAAATTTCGCGAAACAACAAACGTTAACAACGGATGGTGTTTCGCGATTAATGTTTCGGATTATATTAATCCCTGAAAAAAAGGAGAGATAAAAATGTTTGAAATGAATGTGCCTTATGATAAAGGTCAAATGAAAATCAAATTAGAAGATAAGAATTTAGCCGGTGTTTTAGAGGGAAGACAAAGTGATTATAAAACTACACTTTCAGAAAATGAAATTGTGGAACAATCTTTGAATCATCCCATTGGTTCAAAAAGCTTAGAAGAACTTGCGAAAGGCAAGAAAAATGTGGTCATTATTAGTTCAGATCACACGCGTCCAGTGCCTTCAAGAATTATTACCCCTATTCTTTTTAAGAAGAATTCGTAGTGTGTCACCCGATGCACGTATTCGTATTTTAGTTGCGACAGGATTCCATAGAGAAAGTACGCATGAAGAGCTTGTGGCTAAATATGGAGAAGACATTGTAAAAAATGAAGAAATTGTTATGCACGTATCTACAGATGATTCTTCGATGGTAAAAATTGGACAGTTACCAAGTGGAGGAGACTGCATTATCAACAAGGTTGCAGCGGAAGGCGATTTATTGATTTCTGAAGGCTTTATTGAAGCACACTTCTTTGCAGGATTCTCTGGAGGAAGAAAATCTGTGTTGCCAGGCATTGCATCTTATAAAACAATCATGGCAAATCACAGTGGTGAATTTATCAATGATAAAATGTCACGTCCAGGTAATTTAGCAGCACAATTTGATTCATGAAGATATGGTGTATGCGGCAAGAACGGCCAAACTAGCCTTTATTGTCAATGTTGTATTAAATGGAAATCATGAAATTATTGGTTCTTTTGCGGGAGATATGGAAAAAGCTCATGAAAAGGTTGTGATTTTGTTCGTTCTTTGGCAAGTGTAAATAAAGTAGATTGTGATATCGCAATCAGTACGAATGGTGGATATCCTTTGGATCAAAATATTTATCAGGCAATCAAAGGAATGACAAATTAAGCTGAAGCTACATTAAATCCAGATGGCATTATCATCATGATTGCAGGATGTCGTGATGGACATGGAGGTATTGGATTCTATCATAATATTGCAGATGTGAAAGATCCAGAAGAATTTGAACAAAAAGCCATTCATACTCCACGTTTAGAAACCGTTCCAGATCAATGGACATCACAAATCTGTGCGCGTATTTTAGCACATCACAAAGTGATCTTGGTTTCCGATTTAGTAGATCCACAACTTGTGAAAGATATGCATATGGATTTAGCTACAAGCGTAGATGAAGCGCTACAAAAAAGCGTTTGAAATAAAAGGAAAAGATGCCAAGGTTGCCGTCATTCCTGATGGTTTGGGTGTCGTTGTAAATATTTAAGGAAGGAAATTTGAATTTATGTTACATAATTTAATTGCGGAATTTTTATCAACAGGACTTATGATTTTATTTGGTGTCGGAGTACACTGCGATGAAGTTTTGACAAACACAAAATATCACGGAAGTGGACACATGTTTGCGATCACAACATGGGCCTTTGGCATCAGTGTTTGTCTATATATTTTTGGTGGAGTCTGTATGAATCCTGCCATGGTACTTGCACAATGTGCTTTAGGTATGCTTCCATGGACTAGTTTTATTCCATACGTTGTTGCCGAATTTTTAGGTGCTCTTGTAGGGGCTTTGATTTGTTTTGTGATGTATAAAGATCATTTTACAGAAAGCGAAGGAAATGTGAACCCAATCGCCATTCGTAATATTTTCTCTACCAATCATACTGCAGAAATCTACCTCGAAACTTCTTTGTCGAAACAATCGCTACAACTATTTTCTTGAGTGCCATTTTAGCTGTTGCTACCAAATATGAAACACAACTACCAATTGGCGTAGGCCTTATTGTATGGGCAGTAGGTATGGGTCTTGGAGGAACAACTGGATTTGCGATGAATCAAGCTCGTGATTTAGGACCTCGTTTGGCATTCCAATTATTACCAATTAAAAATAAAGCCAATAATGATTGGCAATATGGACTATTAGTTCCAGGAATTGCTCCTTTTGTAGGTGCATTACTTGCTGCTTTGTTCTGCCATTTGTTTTTAGGTATCTAATATTAAAAAGACAGATATTCAAAATCAAAATGAATATCTGTCTTCTTTTATATTTTTTCTTTGTGATTTTAAATCATATAGGGCAATACCTAAACAGAAGATTTCAGAGACTGTACAACTGATCCAAATTCCATTTTCCTTAAATAATGTTGTACAAACAAATAGGGATAATAAGACAAAGAGAATGCCACGAGAAATCGAAAGCACAAAGGCTTTTCTTGGCTCTTCTAAAGCGACCATGTAGCCGCTTGTGATCACGACATGTCCCATAATCAAGAAGACATAGCTAAATTGACGTAATGCTAAAATGGTATTAAAGTAGTTTTCTGTATTTACTGGAATAAAAGCAGCCGTGATATTTGGTGCAAACACTTCTACAATTAAGAATAATAAAACTCCAAAGCACAAGAGACTAAAATACGTGCATATTTATGAAAAGTTGAAACGGATTTTTTTATCGTTTCGACCATAGTAATAACTAACTAAAGGCTGTGTTCCTTGACTGGTTCCAACCATCACCATCAATACAAGATTATAAATATACATCAAGACAGTAAAAGTAACTAATCCATCCGTACCAAGTAATTGGTTGATGCGATAATTAAATACTGTAATCATTATGCCTGGAGAAATTTCAGAAATACAATCGGGAAGGCCTAAAGATAAAATTCTAGAATATTCATGCCAAGGATAGTTTGCCTTCACAAAATGGAAATGTGATTTATGACTAAACGCAAAATGATAAAAGAAGAAGCAGAAAGTCACAAGTTGAGATAAACCTGTAGCTAAGGCAGCACCACCAATCCCCATGTTAAAAGTTCCCATAAATAAAGGGTCAAGAATTAAGTTTGTGCCCAGCTCCTAGACAAATACCCATTATGGATTTTTGGGGAAGCCATCGGCCTTTAAAAGGACTTCGAAACAATAGGATACAATGTAAAAAGAAGGAGAAGCAGGATAATACTTTGATGTATGTATCTGCATAAAAAAACACATCTTCGTTTGCACCTAAAAATTCAGTAATGTGATGTGAGTTTATAAAAGATAAAATCGCAATACATAAAGCTATACATGAAATTGTGATGGTATTCATTGTGAATACTTCATGCATTTTTCTTTCTTCATTCGCACCTCGATAAATGGACATCACTGTACTTGATCCAATCGCAAATAAGACTCCGATGGAGAAAATGGTTGTGACATATGGACTTGCCACGTTTATGGAGGCTAATGCCGTATCGCCTTCATAGTGGGCAACGAATATACCGTCAACTAAGGTATATAGATTAAAGATAACCATCGAACATATGGATGGTATGACAAATTTAAGATATTGTTTCAACATAAAATCACCAAGTTAAGTGTAAACCTTGGTATAATACTAAGGTCAAGGGTGGCTACATGAAAAAATATTATAAAATCAATGAAATCGCAAAATTATACAATATTAAAACAGACTCTTTAAGATATTATGAAGAAGTAGGTTTAATTTGTCCAATGCGATCAAAAATCAAATTATCGATTATACACACTGAATGATATCTATATTTTAAATATTATTCGAGATTGTTTAAAATTAGGGTATGATACGCATCAAATCAAAAAATACTTAGATAATCGTAGTGTGAATAATACAATTGTGTTTTTAAAAGAAGAAGAAAGATTGATTAAAAGACAGATTCAAGAATTGAATACAACCCTAAGTTCCATTCAAACGCGAATTGAAGATTTGAATCGTACCCAGTATATTGAATTTGATACATGTAAGATTGAAGTATATCCAAAAAGATATTGTCGGTATTTAAAAAGAAAAAATTGATCAAGATGAAAAAATTGACTTTTTATTGACGAAACTAAGTGAATCGATGGAAGAAGATATTTCTGTATTAGGAAATATGGATTCAGGCAGTGTTGTTGAATATAAAAATAATGAGTATGTGTATACAAGTGTATTTATTTTAACTCAAGAAGAAAAAAACATGACTTTATTCTAGATGAAGGTATGTATTGTACATATACTTATTCAGGGGAATATGATCGAACGAATCAATTGTTTAATAAAATGCAAGATTGGATTAAAGAACACAATTATACAGTTGATGGTCCATTCTTAGAATTTTTATTGATTGATATTCATGAAACAAAAAAAAAGTGGAGGAGTATATTACCTCCATCCACATTAAGGTTAAACCAAGATGATGAATCCAGATTCAATAGGTTTATATTCTTCGACATCCATTGAATCATAGTATAGATCTCCATTTGAGTCTAATACTAGAATTCGATGATTTTCACAAATAGTTGGTAAGACTTCTAAAGTGTTGTTGATTTTGTAGACTTTATTTTCTTTTTTTCAAACAATTGAGAATTATATGGTTCGATATCATCTTCACAAATATAGGTGTAGCTTGCACAATATAATTTACCATCTTCAAAGTAAGGCTCAATACGATCTCTAGAACCGTTACAAGGCGTATTTAAATAGCTTTGTGCATGCGTATCATCGATTACTTCAATTGGAAATTCAGATACGACGGATTCGGATTTATTGCCATGGACAATCAATGACATTGTATCTTCTGTTCTGTGAAATTCAACACTGCATAACATTTGGTTTGTGACAATATCATAGTAAGTTGTATCACACACAATATATTTTTTGTTTAATCTGGATTTCCAGACTGAGTTTAGTTCTTGTTTTTTTGCTTTTTTGTGCAAACGCAACCGTACGATTTCTTGTTGTCTTTAAAAGATAGTCTTCTTCAAAGAAGATTTGATTTCCTTTTTCATTTGTCCATTTACCATCTGCATAATCCAACAAATCACTCATGACCCAACCTTTTTCCGTTTTATCTTGCACAACCATACTTGATTTTATGGTTGTGATTTTTTGTAAGCCAAAGGCATGGGCATAAATTTCTGAATAATCTGGATATGTATTTGGTTCTAAATAGGTATTGAATAAGCGCATTAAAGTTGTAGGAACATCGAGTCCGCAATCATGTGTTTCACTTAATGCTAATACGGCATTGTATTTAGGAACAATGATCAGTCTTGAACTAAAGAACATACTGTTTCCACCTTTGGCTAAAAACGCCGTCACCAAAATCATAGTCTGGATCATGGTGTCTGACTAAGTCCCAACCTAAGCCAAAATCAATGGCGCCTAGATCCGATTCTAGAAATGTAGTGCCCCAAGATTTAGCCATTAAAGCTTTTGACTTTTCACTAATAATAGAATTAGGCTCTAGAAATATTTGTCCAAATTTACATAAATCAATCATAGAAGTGGTGATGCCACCACTCTCCCTTGAATTGGGAAGTATTCTTTTGGTTTCTTACCTTCAGAAACTAAAGGATAATCTGAATTGATTATATATGTCGTATTGGTGCTATTTGCGTCAATCTTTTCTGTAATATATTTTCTTAAGACATCTTCATAAGGCATATTACGAACTTTTGAAACGACCATTTCAAACTAATGTGAATCCATCATTACAATAGGTACTGTAAGTTCCTGGATCTGCTTTTTAAGGTGCTTTGTTTGATAAATAGGTGAATACTTGGCTATAGTAGTTAAACTTATAAGTGTTACTCACACTAAAATGTTTCCATTGTGTCCCTGGAAGTCCACTCGAATGATCTAGGCACATGCGTACTGTAATATATTTGTATCTTTAATCTTTCATTGTAAATTGAGGAAGAATATCTGCAACTTTATCTTCAAGTTGAATCAATCCTTCATCCACTAACTGCATAACACATACGGTACAATAGATTTTAGATATCGAACATACATTAAATGTACAATCCGTCGTGATGGATTGATTGTTGATTTTGTCGATGACACCAATCGCATCGGCACAGACAATTTTTCCATCCTGCATAAAGGCATAGCTACAAGTCTGTATAGTCTGGTTTTACCATAGCTTTTAATAATTGAGTAACTTGATTTTCCATATGATTTCTCCTTTATAAAAGAAAAATGAGAAGTTAATCTGCAACTGCATCAATCAAAATGCCGTGATAGGCATTCACAATATCGTCAACCGTTTCTTCAATATTCGTATTGTTGACAGCTACATAAGCAAAGATATTTTTGATACAATGGGTATCTTTCTTTATGCATTTGTTGAAGGGCTAGTTTAGAACTCGATAGTGGTCTATTTGGATCGGAGCTGATTAATTTATCAACGTCACGATCAATGAAAATTGTGATTCCATTTAAACGCAAGAAGTCCATATTGACTTTATGTTTAATGGTACCACCACCGGTCGCAATGATTTTATTGTTCATCTTGCTTGCTTCAATCGCAACTTCTGTTTCAATGGCTCTAAATCCTGCTTCACCAGATTCCTGGAAGATTTCTGGAATGCTTTTTTTCCAGCTTTGGCGATGATCATATCATCTAAGTCGAAGAATTCTTTTCCAAGCTTTTCTTCAAGCATTTTACCAATTGTTGTTTTCCCTGCACTTGGCATACCAATTAATACGATGTTACAACGATCTTTCAACATTTCTTTTTTGATTTCATCAATGATTGAATCATCAAAAGACATGTTCTCGAAAATTTCAAATGTATATTTGGCTTGTGCAATCAACATTTCCAAACCAATTACACGTTTGATGTCGGCTTCTTGAGCTTCAAAACATAAACGCGTAAGAATTGGGTTGTATACAACATCTAATACACATTCTAATTTATGGAACCAAAGCTTACATCAATTGGTGCATTCGTAATATTTGGAAACATTCCCACTGGACTTGTATTGACGACAATATCTGCATCTAAATGTGATGTGTACATTTCATCATATCCAATGGCACCACGATCTGAGCTTCTCGAAACAATCACAATGGCTTTTGCGTTTTCATGTTCGCAAACGGCTTTAACAAAGCAGCACATGCACCACCGTTACCAATAATCAAGACTTTTTTGCCTTCCATATGTACGTTGTGGGCTTTAACCATATATAAGAATCCACCAAAGTCTGTATTGTACCCTTTTAATTTGCCATCTACATTGATGATTGTATTGACAGCACCAATGGCTTTAGCACTCTCATCCATTTCATCTAAATAAGGAATGACATCCTTTTTATATGGAATAGTCACATTGATTCCTGTGAAATCTTTCTTTTCCATAAATTCTTTGAATTCTTCTTTATCTAATTCCACCAATTGGTAGTCATAATCTTTTACGTTCTCAATCTCTGCAATTCTTGTCTGAATTTGTTTGGAGAAACTATGCCCCAAGTGCTCACCTATCAATCCGTATTTCATATCATTTCCTCTTTTCTAGAACAGACTCTTTAAATGTTAAAAAAAGCATTTCGAAGAAGAAATGCTTTTTGAATGCCCTGAAACTTTAAAAAAAATAACCATCGTATACATATGGCTTTTCTCAAGGCTATTTAAAGTAAAAGTAATAATGTCTTGAAGTGTTCATACGCATAGGATACACCATTTTTTTGTAAGTGGCAACCCTAAAATGAAAATAAATGTAAAAAATCAGAAAGTTGTTTCAAAGTGTATAATAAAAGTGGTGGTTATTATGAATGTTGGATTTGCGGCATGTATTATTTTGGCAGTATTCTTTCTTATTTTAGGAATAATGTTTGCGTTCTTTGGAAAGAAAAAGGGGCACAATTTGTTTCTGGATTTCGTATACTAAATCATCCGGAAAAATATGATAAAGCTAATATTTCTAGAGATATGCGTAATCAATGCTTCATCTATTTTGTGATTCTAAGTATTGGGGCTATCCTATCTTATTTTCTAAGTGCATATATCGCATTGACGACTCTTCTTGTTTGGTTAATAATATTCTTTCATAATTTTAATTTGGATGCCGAAAAGGCATTTGAAAAATATTTGATTCATTAAAGTATGTAAAGAGCTTTTAAGTCTTATATATGATTCAATATAAGTGTTGACCGAAAAGAATGAAAATTTATATAATCGTTCTAAATTAAACGATTTAGGAGGGCATACTTATGTTTCATGTAAAGAAAAAGAACTCTTTTGTTAATAGCAGGAATTGTATGGTTGATTGCAGGATTTAATGTCGCACGACTTGGTGTACTATCGTATCGTGTAATTGAATCGAAATGGTATTTATATATTTTAACAATTGTTGTGTTCTGTGCATTTGGAATGATGTTTTTCAAGATGAGTCAGAAACACACAAAGCGAATTATGGGATATGAAGCAACACGTCCATTCTGGCACTTCTTTGATTTAAAAGCCTACATGATCATGGCTTGTATGATGGGTGGAGGAATTGGATTTAGAGCGACAGGTATCTTTCCAGATATCTTTATTGCCTTTTTCTATTCAGGACTTGGGCGTGCATTAGCCTTAGCAGGTGTTACTTTTTAAGAAACTATATTCAATATGAAAACTTATTATTAGATTAAAAGAAAAGATTTATGTCTTTTTTCTTAATCGAATATAATATTTATGGTAAAAAAACGTACTTTGTAAACTTGAAATTGTTGACGTTTTTGCCTTTTATTATACTTAAAAGGATAGGATTATGAAGGATATCGCAATTTAACGTAAAAACTTTACATTTAACGTTACTAAAGTTAAAATTGAAATGATAGAGTTAAAAAAGGAGGCTGCGATAACATGAAAACAGATGTATTTGGATTGACAATAAATTATAAGTCATGGGATAAAAAAAACAAGCGTTACCACTTTATGTAGCTGGTAATTATGAGATTGATGAAGCTATTGTTTCAAATAATCGATTTATCGTGATGAGACCCATTGGTGATTTGCCAACACTTCCGGCTATGAAAAAGCATATAGAAAAGATTCAAAAAATTGATGATGTACCTGTCGCATTTTATTTAAAAAATTTGTCTGATTTTAGAAGAAAAGGAATGTTAGAAAGTAATATACCTTTTATGACAGAAAAACAAGTATTTCTTCCTTTTATTGGGACACTGTTAATGGAAGAGAAAAAATAATGCATTGTATAAAGAAAAAATTTATGTTTTCTACACAACAATTGTTTTTGATGTATTTATATAATAGACAAAATAAATTGTATGTCGCAAATGTTGGAGAGAAGCTTCCTTATTCAGCAATGACATTATCAAGAGCGGTCAAACAATTAGAAGCAAGTGACTTATTTTTGGTGTATAAAGATGGCGTTAATAAAGTGATTGAATCAAAATATGATAGAAGAGAATTGTTTGAAAGGGCAAAACCTTTCTTGTTAGATCCGGTTCGGAAATATGGCTATATTGAAAAATCAAGAATTGATGAAAATATGGTTCTTGCATCAGAGAGTGCTTTGGCCAAAAATTCAATGTTGAATCCTTCCAAATTAATAACATATGCGATTGATGAACAAAAAATGGATATAAATCAAATGGAAAATGAATTGGTAGATCCAAATAAACAGATTCGACTTGAATTATGGGGCTATGATCCAAAATTATTTTCAGATGATAATGTGGCGGATGGTTTATCTGTGGCATTATCTTTGAGAGAAATTGTAGATGAGCGAATTGAAGAAGCTATAGATGAATGTATAGAAAGAGAGCTAAATGAAAAATGATAAATGGGTTCACTAAATTTAAAGAGTGGTTCAAAGGTTTTGAAAATCAGTATGTTGTGATTGGTGGGACAGCATGTGATTTAATAATGGAACTCAGCGCACATGAACAAGCGTAGGATTCACTTAAATTTTTAGGTATTATGGAAAATATAGCACAAAGTAGACCTACTGATTACAGATGATTTTGGACTTATGAATCTTGATGTTGAAAAATATAGACATCTATTTGAAATTCTCGATTCAAGGGAAGGAAGAAAATCGACAGTGATAGTTTCTCAAATCCCAGTAAAAAGAATTGTACGATTTATTTAAGGATTGTGCATACGCTGACGCGTGTTTAGATCGAGTTCTATGTAAAGCATATCGCTTGGAATTCAAAGGTGAATCACTAAGAAATCAAAAATTTTGACACACCGATTGACCGCTACAGATACACCGATGGTGCTCTACACGCGCACCATTTTTCCGTCATATGCAGTAACGCCATATAAATCATAATCTTTTCTATTGTTGATGCATTCAATTAAAAGATCTAGTTTATCTTCGGGTAAACTAAAAACAAAATCCTTAAAAGGATTTTCAAAATTAGACATAAAAAACATCCTCAACATGTCTAAGCGACCATTCGGTGAGGATGTCGCCAAACAAAGTTCCAAATGACTGCTTAGACATTAACTTTCTTTGGCTTTTTAATTATAACAGATTAATAAAACGGGTACACTACTTTCATTTTGTCAACCACACGATTGTAGATTAATAGAAAAAGTTTACTTAAACATAAAATTCTTCCATAGTATCTAAGCACAAACATGCTAACGTACCATTTTCAAAACAAGCACCACAATCAATTGCTATGAAATTATTTTTATAAAATATTTCAGGTTTTCCATTAATACCTAATGTTGGAGTGTGACCTACAACTACAAATTTATTAGGTTCTGTGAAGTATGGAATATCCCAATCAGGACGTTTCAAACAAAATCATTTACATCATATTCATCTAGTGATTTTTCCTCACTAAAATCACCTAATCCTGCATGAACTAAAAGATAATATCTTCCTTTCACTTCAACTTCTTCATACACTGTAAACTCCATTAAATATTCAATAATGTCTTTTTTTTCTTCTTTACTTAATTTTTTTTAATTCTTGGATTGTTTGGAATGCTCCATTATTCATCCAATCAGATAATTTCATTAGTTTTTCTTCATCAAAACTGTCTAAGAACTCATTTGTAATTTCTTGCGTAATAATATTAAAACAATCTGCCATCATTAATTCATGATTACCAAAAAATACCAAACACATTAGACCTTTTCATCATATCTTGTAAAATTTTTATAGAGTTTACTCCTCTGTCTATTATATCTCTAAGATATATAATGTCTGTCTCTTTTAAATCAATTAAATCCATCATTTCAATATATTTATCATACATACCATGAATATCGCTCATTACATAAATCATTGTTAATCACATCCTTTTTACCAACCGTTATTCACTATAAGGACAATATAAATAATCAACATCTTTAAAATTATATTTTATAAATTTTTCCATTTCTTTAACTCCTTCAAGATGAGTACTATGTATATATATTTCTCGAACCTTTATATTATTTTGCTTCATATAAATTAAAATGTCTAATCCTGTTTCTTCACCCCCTAAGTCATAATCCAAATTAATTGCATCAATATCTTTAAACACTGATAATAACGTTATACATTGCTTATATGTCCTAACACAATTATATCCACATAATTGAACTTCACTAAAATCTCTTTTATCATCAACAAATATTTTCATAGTAAGAATACCTCATCTTACATTTTCTTCTAATCTTCGAATAATCGATTCAGTTCTATTATTAATCACTATCGCTAATTTCTTCAATGTTTCAAACAGTTCTTCCCATGTCATATTAAAATCAATCATTAGTTCTTTTTCTCAATTTTCTATTATAATAAACATCTTCTAACATAAACTTTCTTTTATACTCTTCAAATGATATATTTCCATAACTCCTTTTGATGCTTATCCAATTATCTTCAATCACCATCAAAGCTCTTATACCATCATCTAAAAGCCATTTACATTTTGGCAAATACCCAAATCTTTTTAGGTATAATATGAAACGCACCAATTTTATGAGCACTCTCTACATAAAATAATACATCTTCGTTAGTAAATATCTTTCGATAATGCTCTTTTTTGTTGATTTTAAACAAAACCATTCTTTTCTAAGGTATTGAGCACGATTATTGTCCATATTTAAATAGTCCTCATCCTTTTCTGATATTACAAATCTTTTGAAATCACTAACATAATAATTATTATTATTTTCTATATCATACTTTCTACACATTTCTTTAATATAGTAATAAGGAGAGCTAAAAAAATGTATCAGGTTCTAAATCTTTGTTATTATCATTTAACCAATTTAACTTTTTTATATGCTCTATATGCACATTCACATCTATCTCTATCTATCATTTCTTCATTAGATAACATTCTATATTTCATCAACTTTGTAATTGGGTCATACTGATTTAACTCGCTATTTTCATTAATTAAATTCTCTTTATAATCTATCATCATTTTTCTCCTGATCTTTATAATTCGTTACATAGTATTCTGTATAAATTTTAATTGCATTAAACGGAATGTATAATTCTAAAGCGAATGAACTTTGAATTGCCAATATATTCTTTCTAATCATTCGTATCTTTTTAGTATCGTTTAATTCGTTATTATCAAGAACTGACAGTAACGAACTTAAGAAATATTCCTCATCAGTATCTAAAACATATACTCTGCTTGGGTTCCTATCTATGAACTCATATTCAAGCAGTTCCTTTTTTCAACTCTGGGCAAAGATTTAATTTCTCTTATTACATTATCTTGTTTAACAATATTCATTATCTTTCCTTTGTTCTTTTTATATCTTTTGTAGTTTGTAGAGTCTTTATTTTTATACATAACTTCATCCTTCTTTTAACTTACAATTCCCATGCTTCTTCATTAATGTCAATCCATTCATCCTCAAAAAGTATTGCATTTTTAACTTCTTCTTCACCTTCATTTTCATAAATTAAATCAAGTATTCTTTATTCATATTTATCACCTCTTCATCATGATATCATATATTTGTATTGTACGCAAATATTTTGTTACATCTATTATGTTGATATTAATATGCGTTAGTTAACTCAGTGATATAATGCATAAAAAAAAAAAATCACCTTTATATAAAGTGATTTCTTTTATTCTATTCTTTTTTTTTCTAGATATTCTTCTACTAATTTATATATATCTTGCTTTATATCTTTATTCAGTTTATTCATATAGGGTGTTAACTTTTCGTTATTCATATATACAAACTAAACATTTAAAAAACTTCTTTATCGCTTAGTTTAACTTCTAAATTATCAATAGATATTCTTTTTAGATACCAAAATTTTTAAAAATCTCTTATTTATATAGTATTCATTTAACCCCTCTATATCTAGTAATAATTTTGATAATAACAAAAGAGGGCGTAAAGAAGGATTATCTCCTAAATCGTTTTCTGATTCTAAGATAAATTCGACACTAGAATTATCAAATTTTACTGGAGTAATTATATTTTTTATAATTTCTTGCATGTCTAGAAGCTTCATTAAATACATCAATACATTTTTTCAATCTCTTTTGAATAAGTAACTAAATTGTCAATTTTTTTTTTGCAGTTGTTATACAATATCGATATTTATACATATACTTAATCACCCACCTAAAATTTAAAATATCATAAAAGTACTTAAAATTCAATATGATAGTCATCTTGTTAAATTTCTTTAGCACTTTCTATCATAATCTCCTCACAAATAGTGAATAATTCTTTTTCATAATATCCTAAAGTTTCCACAATCTCTCCACTTAATAAACAAACTATCAAATATTTAAAGCCATAATATTCGTCAGCTTTGTCACAATATATATACTTCCTATCATTAAATTTGCATTCAAAGTATAGAATTTCTTTTTCTCCAACTAATCGCTTATTATACTTCAATGGACATATATTGTTAAAAATAATAGGATTATCTGTACCTTTAGCACTATAGTTTTCTATTAAGCAAACATCACTTAATACCAAGACACAATCATATTCAATTCCCAACAAATATTTAGCTACCTTGCTTTTTTCATATGCAACGCATAAATCGGATAATCCATTTTTAAAAGTGCTTCATAATCTATACTATATCTCCCCTTATTTGTGTAATGAGGAAGTTATTTTATATCATCTATGTTTTCCAATGCCAAGTTATTGTTATTTATTCTAAAGCAAAAATAATCATATTTACTTACACTATTCATGTCATTATCATCACGCCATTTTCTCCATCCATTTTTAGACTTTAAAGAAAATCCAATCAAGCTAAACTTTGGTATATTTAAATTTTTATCATTTTTAAATAGTTCTCTATCATAATGCTCAGAACCAAAATAAACATACATATTAGTATCTAGTTTTTTTTTCCATTTTTTCACCTTTTTTCTATACACTCATTATAACCTATTAATTTTAAAAAATGGCATACAATTTTGCATACCATTTTACAAGTCAATATTCTACTTTTTTAAAATTCTAGGCGCAAATCAGGCGTAAAAACAAACAATTCAAACTTATTTATACTTCAAATAAGCCTTTAATTATCGTGTTTTTTTTTATTATTTCTTCATGTGCGGAAAGTGAAGAACTTCCTTTTCGTACAACTAAAAGATTTGGATATTGCTTTAATTGTTGAATCCATTACGTATGAATTTGGCAAAGCGTTTTGGAAATATATTAAAGAAGCTAAGTATTCACATATAAATAAGAGTACTCAAAATGCTCAGTTTTATCGTTTCACATCACCGAAAAGTAATGAATATCCATTTATGATCGAAATCTTTTCAAGAAATCCAGACTATATAATTTTAGAGGATGATGCATATCTAACTCCACTTCCAATAGATGAAGAAGTATCAAGTTTATCAGCAATTCTTTTTAAATGAAGAGTATTATGAATTGTTGAAAACTGGACAAATAATTGTAGATGGAATTCCGGTGCTTAGACCAACATGCTTGATACCATTTAAGATGAAAGCTTATCTTGATCTGTCTATGCGAAAGAAAAGTGGGGGAACATGTCGATAGTAAAAATATAAAGAAACATAAAAATGATGTTTTTCGATTAGCTCAAGTGATTGCATTAGATACTAGACAAATGGTTAGTGCAGAAATTCTAGAAGACATGAAGCAATTTTTGGGATTGGTTGAAAATGATAATGATTTAAAGACAATAGGGATAAAAGAAATTTCATATAAAACAATGATTGAATTACTATATCGATGTTATTTTACAAAGGATTAATACATATTATTTCAATAATTTGACCTTGTATACTTTTAGTACATTGGCTTTAGCAGGTGTTACTTTCTAAAAAAACTGTATTTAATATGAAAATTTATTATTAGACTAAAAGAAGAGATCGATTTGTGATCTCTTCTTTAATCTAGTGTGCCGGGCATGGCATGAGTTCAGTTGGAGATAAACCAACCACAGGTAGTTACCGCCAAGTGTAGTGGACAGTGATGTCATGGGTGAAGGAAGTGGTGTAGCGATTCTTTTGAGCGCACGTACAGAAACTTGATTAGGCTAAATGGTGGATGAGATTGCTAATCAAATCGAAGTCCAAAAGGTAAACGTAAAACCAAGACAGTAAATCAAGACGTTGTGAAAGAAAAAAGGGCTCATGTCTTGCGGGAGGTCTCATGGACAAGGAATTCTAGTAAACTTTAAAATCAGTGATAGTACCCTTGTAGCGAAAAAAGGTTAACCATGAGAATTCAGATGAAGTCATAGTAGGTAGTATTACTGAAGGACTGAAACGTTTATAGAGTGCAAATCTCTATTAGCAATGTTTGGATAGTCCGAATATGAGAATAGCCTATTACTATGGAACGTAACCATAGATGGCAAAGGTAATTGGGATGTTTCTAAATAAATTTACAAATAGAAGGAGGAGCGACAAATGGAATTGATTGAAAAGATTTTAAGTGAAAAAATCTACAGAAAGCAATCCCGCAAGGTCAAGAAGAACAAAGGCGCGCCAGGAGTGGACAAAATGACTGTGCAAGAGGTTGAGGAATGGTTTAATCAATATAAAGAAGAACTTATTTCCAAAATTTTGAATAAACAATACAAACCTATGCCCGTCAAAAAGAGTCTATATTCCTAAACCTAATGGTAAACAAAGACCACTAGGAATACCAACTGTTGTAGACCGAGTAATCCAACAAGCTATGTTACAGGTACTAAGTGAAATCTATGAGCCAATATTTAGTGACCACAGTTATGGTTTTAGACCAAATCGTAGTGCACATATGGCAATGGGGGAAGTGCTTGGATATTTAAATGCCGGATATGAATGGATTGTTGACCTGGATATTGAGAAATTCTTCGACACAGTAAATCATGATAAATTAATTTCAATCTTAAGAGAGCGTGTCAATGATAGTAGAACATTACATTTGATACGAGCTTATCTGCAAGCAGGAGTTTTGGATAAAGGACTTGTAAGAAGTTCAACCATTGGAACCCCACAAGGAGGTCCGATTAGTGTAATCCTTTCAAACATCTATTTAGACAAGTTTGATAAAGAATTAGAATCTAGAAATCTTCGCTTCGCTAGGTACGCCGACGATTGTATCATTTTCGTTAAAAGCGAAATGAGTGCAAACCGTGTAATGAAATCAGTGACATCGTGGCTAGAAAGAAAACTATTTTGAAGGTTAGTGCAACAAAAACTAAAGTGGTTAGACCAACTAAAGGTCAATTTCTTGGTTTTACATTTTACAAAGCTAAAACAGTATGGAAATGTACTCCTACTAAAGATAGGAAGAAGCGTCTTTACTCAAATATCCAAAAATATTTGGAAAGAAAACACGCGGTTTCAAGACCGCTATCAGTTACATTTAAGAAATTGAATCAAATGATTAGAGGTTGGATACAATACTTTAAAATTTCAAGTATCAAAGTGTTCTTGGAAGAATTTGGTCAATGGTTACGCCATAAAGTGAGATGTATTATCATTAAACAATGGAAAAGACCAAGGACTATATACAAGAATCTTATGAAACTAAATATAGCATGTAGATGTAAATTCACGCATGATGACATATTTAAATGTGCTAACTCTAGACTTGGATGGTATAGGAGAAGTACTGGGAATATTGTGAATTTTATTCTTTCTCCCACTGTTCTAGGCATAAAGAAAGGAGATAGGCCAGGTTTGGTCAATCCCCTTATTTACTATCTTGAGATTTTGTGATTCTTTATAGTTTCGATATAAATGTAGAGCCGTATACGAGACCCGTACGTACGGTTCAATTATCCAGAATTATGGATAATTGAACTTATCCTGAATTATGTATTATCCCGAAAAACAGGTTTTCACTATAGAAAATCAAGTAAAATTCGGGATAATTTTTTTTTATAATGGCTTCAGGAGGTAATCATAATGAAAGTACTGATAACTGAAGCTATTAATTCAACTATGAATGCATTTTTTGATGCATTAGGAAATGATACTTATAAAGAACAGTATCGTGAAACTCATTTCAATCCAATTCTAATAGAATATAAACGAGTTGGAGAAGATTATTATGACAGATCTGTTAACGAAGAGATTGAAAAAAATATATCAATCTTACCTAGAAACAGGTCAATTTAGTAAAAGCACATTTAATAAACGTTTAAGAGGTCTGAAAATTCTTGAAGAAGTAGTAGAAACAGGACGTTTTGAATGGAAGTTTAAAATGTCAAACGATAACACAATTACTAATTTTTTACCGATTCCATTGACCGCTATATTCAAACTAGAGATTTAAATCTTCGTAATATAAACTTCGAAAAAAAGACACTTGATAAATTCTCGAATTTTTTGATAGAAAATGGAATTTATACATATCAGGACATAACTTATGAGTGCATCATATCGTTCATAAAAATTGTATCTTTAGTTTCGCCTGGAACTATTGATAAAGTAGCTACTGCCTTATCTAAATATATGCGAAGTCTTGTTGATAATAATCTTGTTTTTGATGATATTTCACATCTGATAAAGGTGAATAGAGTGAAAAACGAAAAAATTAGAAAAGCCGCAGATGTAAACGACATTGCGAAGATTCTAGATACAGTTGATAGAAACAGTGCCATGGGTAAAAGAGATTACGCAATTATCGTATTAGCTTGCACTACAGGGATTAGAGCCGGAGATATCATTAATATTAGAATTTCTGATATTGATTGGAAAAATAAAGAAATCGTAATCATTCAAGGAAAGAACAATTCTTACTTAAAATTGCCGCTTAATGATAATATTTGTGGAGCATTAGCGATTATGTTTTGAATGGAAGACCTTGCACTAAATCTGACAAGCTATTCATTAGATCTTTGGCTCCATTTCAAGGATTTAATAGTGGCGTATCGATAAATAATATTTTAAGAAGAAGAGCTATGAATGCAGGCGTAACGGTTGGTGGTAAAAAATACAATACACGGGATTAGAAGAATGGTTGCGACAGAAATGATAAAGGCTAATCAATCTGTTTATACCGTATCTCAAATACTTGGCCATCAATCATTAAAATCAACTAGACAATATATTGATTTAGATGTAGAAGGTCTAAGAAAATGCACACTATGTTTTAATGATGTAATAGGTGATGAACGATGAAGTATTCTTTGGGAATATACGGACGATTATCTTGAATATCGTAGTAGTCTTGGCTTAGACATCAGAAATCCAGGATACTATATAAAGGATTTTTCAAGATATCTTAGAAATACTTATCCAAATGAAATAATCATCACCAAGGAAATGGTTTTTCCTTGGTGCATCACAAGATCTAATGAAAAAAGCTATAGTTTCAAAACAAGGATGTCTAATCTCAGACAGTTTACTATATTTGTCTATTCGTTAGGTGTTTGTGAGTTTATTTTAGATACGAGTTTTACCCCTAAAACAGAACGATATGTTCCGTATATTTTCACTGACCAGGAACTTAGCGACTTATTTAATATAGCTATTATAATTAGTATTCAAGATCCTAAATCATACAAGAAACTCGTTATATCTATTATCTATCGTTTGATTTTTTATTGTGGACTTAGGCCTAACGAAGGAAGAGAAATAATGATAAGTGACATCAATTTAAACAATCAAACGATTTTCATAAGAAAAAATAAAACACATAAGGAGAGAATCATACCGATATCTGATGATATTTCTGAAATGATCAAAGATTATATGAGAAAGGCTTCTTTATTTGAAATGAATGACCCTTATCTGTTTAGTTCGCCTAAATTTGATTGTTATAAATCAACTTGGCTCAGAACAGAATTTTTTAAAATTATGGGAAGAAGTTAAAGACCCATCTAATACAGACTAGAGTTAGAGTGTACGATTTACGGCATCGTTTTGCTACAACACTCATGATGAAATTTATTGATGAAGGAAAAGATTTAAATAATATATTGCCATATATGAGTTCCTATATGGGACATTCTAGTTTTGAAGAAACTGCATATTATATCCATTTATTACCCGATAGATTAAAAAAATTCAAAAGCTATTGATTGGGAAAAGATGGAATCGATTATTCCAGAGGTATCGCAATGAAAAAGAAAGAACTAAAATATTTTAAAACAATTCGAGATTACTTTGAAATTTTTTTGCCGAATCAAAAAAGGAGCAAGCTACCATACTATCAAGAATTATAAGATTTGTATGAATCAATTCTTAGATTTCGCTAAAGATTATTTGGGTATCAAACTCAGAGACTTTGATTTTAATGATACGACTATTGAACTTGTTGAATCATTTCTTGAATATGGAGAAAACGAATATCAATGGTCAGCTCAAACAAGAAATTTAAAATTAGCTGCAATAAGATCATTCTACAAGTATTCACTAATCACGATATAACGTTAATTGATATTTACCTAAAACTTATGACAATTCCAATAAAATCAGTAACTAAAGGAACTGTTATTGATTTCTTCAGTGAGAAGAATTAGAACTTCTTCTTAACCAACCTAACCAATCAAATATTAAAGATAGAAGAAACCTCGCAATGATGATTACTTTTATACGACACAGGCGCTCGAATACAGGAATTATTAAACATAAGAATAAAAGATATCTCGTTAGAATCATCTCCACATATTGCTATCTACGGAAAAGGAAAAAAAATGCGCATAGTTCCAATAATGGATAAAACCGTCAAACATCTTAAAAGATATTTGGACGATTATGATTTAAATAGCGACGATTATGTCTTTTTTTACACTTCATCATGGAGAACGAACAAAAATGAATCCTGATACAGTCCAAAAATTAATCGATCGATATTGTATCATGGCCAATAATGTTGATTCAAAATTTCCAAGGCATATATATTGCCATATGTTTCGCCATTCTAGAGCCATGCATCTTTATCGTAATGGTATGCCTCTTCCTTTGGTATCTGAATGGTTAGGTCATGCACAAATTAATACCACTAGAGAATTTTATGCCAACGCTGATACCGAAATGAAGCGGAAGGCTATCAATGCAGCCTTTTTACCTGTGATTAATATCATAGATAGTAGCGCTAATAATTATGACTTTGATGATGAAGAACTTTTAAAGAAACTATACTCACTTAAATAAAAAAATTATCCCGAATTTTACTTGATTTTCTATAGTGAAAACCTGTTTTTCGGGATAATACATAATTCGGGATAAGTTCAATGGGAGGGGCGATAATTTTATCCCTCTACCCTATTATTGGAGTTTTGAACAATGAAGTTACAAAATGAATGCACAAAGCAGGAGGTGCATATCTATTTTTTACTGTAGCCATATAAATAATACGTTTCTTTTGTGGATTCTTGATTTTTAACTTCTTTAAATGGAAATGATCAATCATGGGAATGTTTGGTACAACTGCTACACCATAGTTAATATCAACTAAACCAAGGATGGCGGCCGTTTTCTTTCGACTTCAAACAGAATGTTTGGATCGATATTGTGGAATGAAATAAATCATCAATCAATGGTCTTAATCCACTGTGCTTACTATAATAAATAAAATATTCATTTTGAAGTTCCTGCAAATCAATTTCATTCTTTAAAGCCAATGGATTTAATTTTGATACTACGACAACTAATTCTTCCGTTGTGATGGGAACAAAATTGATATTATTTCGATTTTCTTGATAGGAACAAAGAACTAAATCGTACTTTTTTTCTTCTTCAAGGCCATCCAATAAGGCGCTTGTGCTTCCTTGTTTTAAAGTGAATTTAATCTTACTATTGTTTTTATCAAAGTGGAAATGTTGAATTAAATGTGGAACATAACGATATCCAAGTGTATAAATAAAAGCTAGGTTGATCCATCCTTGATTAGGGGAAGTGATGGCATCAATCTTTTTTTGTCCAAGTTCAATTTCACTCAAGCCTTTTGTGACATATTCATAGAAAATTTTACCATATTTTGTTAGACGAATGTTTCTTCCTTGTTTTTCAAATAAGTAACAATTTAATTCGTTCTCTAATTGCGAAATGGCATGGGAAAGGGAAGGCTGAGTAATATCTAACATGTTGGCAGCTTTTGTGTATAGTGTTCAGTTTCAAAGAAGCATTTTAAAGTAATATAAATGGTTAAGATTCATGGTATCCTCCTAGATTTAGTATAAATGAATGTATAGAAAAAATCTATAAATAAATAGATAAAACGTAATTGTTTCAATATGTTTAAAAAAATTATAATAAAGATGTCTTGTGAATTAGTTAACATTTAGGAGGGAAAAATGGGAAAGTTTAATTCATTATTTCAACCATTAGAAGTCAGAAGATGTACAATTCCAAACCGTATTGTTATGACTCCAATGGGGACAAACTTCGCAGAAAACACAGGGGAAATGAGTTTTTTGCACATTGATTATTATGAACAAAGAGCACAAGGTGGAGCTGGTTTAATCATCGTTGAAAACGCATGTGTTGATTATCCGGCAGGATCAAATGGAACAACTCAGTTACGTTTAGATTTAGATAGCTACATTCCTAGAATGTTCAAATTAACGGAAACAATCCACAAACACGATACTAAGATTGCCGTTCAGTTAAATCATGCAGGTGCAAGTCTATGCTGTTTGAAAGAATCAACATGCAGCCAGTATCTGCTAGTGATTTACCAAATAAAAAAGGTGGAGCAATTCCCAATGTCATTAAGTTAAGAATGACGAACCATCCAGATACTATTGTCTGGATGGTGTTTTTATTTGAAAGCACGACGAAAATTGTAGTATTGCTACTACATTTTAAAAAATATATAATATTAGGTGTTAATCATATCGATAGTTGAAAGATACCGGTGATTTGGCTTTCACTTTCCGTTCATTCTGGCGATTAGGACGGATTGGCAGTATTTCTTTAGCTATCAGTGATTCAATATCAGGTGGATTCTTTCCACCTTTTTCTTTTTAGGTAGTTACGTATTATATGAAAGGCACGTACATAATTTAATTGATACTCGTATTTTCTGTCTTTTTCTTTAATTTTTATATTGTTACTTACTCTGCTGCAGAAATTATATAACACTAGCTTTGCATAAATTTCCTGCTCTATAAACATTCTTTTCTTTGAATGCAATGTATTTAAATCTAGATGATATTTCAATTCACGATAACTAGTTTCAATCTCCCAACGAAGGTGGTATAGTTCTTTAATATCTTGTATATTGAATTCGGATTCATCTAAATTTGTAATAATACTTTCGTAGGTATCATCACTAATTTTGAAACGTACAACACGACATTCAAAATCAAAATAAGGGCTTCCGTCGAAAAAATCAAATCTCTGATTCTTAGGGACAAACTTATATATTTCAGGATGAGCTTTTATTTCATTCGTTTGTTTAGTAGTTAGGGTACGGCGAACATGCATATCAAATTCTGCATCTGGAAAAGGGCCAAAACTTCGCAGTACGCTTGTTCTAGAATGAATATCCTTTACCCTGATCAAATACTTATGATTCTTCATACCTACTTTCACAAAAGAATTGATAGATTCATAGCCTCTGTCTGCAATGAAAATAGCTTTAGGACCATCATATCTATCCACTATTTCATTGAATGCACCATTTTCATTCATTACGGCATTTCTTTGAAGAACAATATCATCATAAGTACATTCCAATAGATCATAGCTTGTATTCAGATGATAGGCGGAGAAAGGTTTATTCGAATTATTGGCCTTATAAAAAGTGGTTTTAGTATCTTTGATAGCACTGCTGATAGGCAGAACAGAACCATCAACAGCGAGAAGGCGATAACCTTTGTGAAGCTTGATTTTCTGTGTTCGTTCATTGAACATATTGAATAATGTACGGAATGCATCTGGACGAATCTTACTACGTGCCTGTACAAATGAAGAAGCTGTAGGCGTATCAAGCTTATATCCAAACAATTTGAACATTTCATCTTTTAAAGATCCAGACTCTAATAAAAGCACATTGAAAAGTGTACTTCCAAAAGATGTTTTCTTTTCCGTGTAAAATCCTTATTTGAATCAACAACAAATAGTGAAGAAGAATCATTCATGGTTTTGATGCAGAATTTTAACTGCTTTTTTAACGATTTATAATTGTTCATAAGTACCTCCAAAAACATATACCTATAAACAATTGGCCTATTATCAGAAATGATAATAGGCCACACATTTCAACCTGTATGTCAACAAAAATTCAAATTCAAAAAAAAAAAGAGGAGCACATTTTTTGTGTTCCCCTCAAAAACCGTCATTTCTTAACTTAATGACATTGGAGCAATTCCTCGTCCTTTGACAAAAGATGAAATTTATTCAATTGTTGAAAGCTATGCCAAAGCGGCTAAGCGTGCTCAGATTGCTTTGGATTTGATCTTTGTTGAAATCCACTGTGGACACTCTTATTTAATTAGTCAGTTCTTATCACCATTAACGAATAATAGAACAGATGAATTTGGTGGAAGTGAGGAAAACCGTGCGCGTTTTGCATCGTTGATTTTAAAAAGTCTGTACGTGAAGCAGTTGGACCATTCTTCCCAATCTTGATTCGTATTAGTGCAGATGAATTCTTACCAGGTGGAAATACATTGGAAGATACTTTACATTTATTAGAATACTTCCAAGAAGAAGCTGATATTATCGATGTTTCTTGTGGACTTGTAGATTCAATTCAATACCAAATTGATGCCAACTACTTAAAAGATGGTTGGAGAACTTATTTGGCGACTGCGGTTAAGGAAAAATTCAATAAACCAGTTATTACAGTAGGTAATATTCGTGATCCAAAAGTCGCAAATAAAATTATTGAATCTGAACAAGCAGACTTCATCGGTTTAGGACGTCAATTTGTAGCGGATCCTCAATGGCCATTAAAAGTGAAAGAAGGACGTTTAGATGAAGTTCGTAAATGTATTTCTTGTAACATCGGATGTAGTGGTCACCGTATTGGATTAAATCGTCCAATCCGTTGTACAATCAACCCTAGTGTAAATGAAGGGAAGCTTATAAGAACCAAAAAGTAAAGAAACCATGTAATGTTGTCGTTATTGGTGGAGGTACTGCAGGTCTTGAAGCCGCATGTACAAAGCTGCAGAAGTAGGGTGTATGACATTCTTAATTGAAAAAGAAGATCATTTAGGTGGATTGAGTGTTGAAATTTCTAAAATTCCAGAAAAGAAACGTTTAAGAGATTTTCCAGACTACTTGATTCGTCGTGCTAGTAAATTGAAAAAACTTAATCACATTCACAAATACAGAAGCTACAATTCCATTGGTAGAAGCTTTAAAACCAGACGTAATTGTCAACGCAACAGGATCAACTCCTTTATTACCTCCAATTACTGGATTGCGCGAAAATATTGATCGTCCACAAAGCGGCGTAAAAGGAATCTTAGGCATGATCAACAATATCGATAACTATCCAATGGATATGGAAGGAAAAAAAGTTGTTGTTGTCGGTGGGGGAGCCGTAGGTCTTGATGTAGTTGAATTCTTCTCAAATCGTAAGGTCGATGTTTCTATCGTAGAAATGCTTCCAGTTGTAGGTAAAGATTTAGATATCGTTACTAAAGTAGGTACATATGCATTATTAGAAAAGAATCATGTAAATATCTTAACATCAACAAAGACTGCAAGAAGTTCATCCAGATCACTTTATTGTAAAACGTAATGATCAAAACGAACAATTAGACTTTGATTATGGATTCGTTTGTTTAGGAATGCGTAGCTATTCACCATTGATGAAAGACTTAACAGAAAGTTTTGAAGACAAAAACGTAGAAATCGTTAATATTGGTGATAGCGTTCGTGCTCGTCGTATCATTGATGGTACTGCAGAAGGACGTAACATTTTAAACACATTAAAAACAAAGGGATACTTAGAATAAAATCACTTTAGGAGGAAAAGAACATGAGTGAAAGAATTACAGGACACACAGAATTAATTGGGTTGATCGCATACCCTATTCGCCATTCATCATCACCAAAGATGCACAATGAAGCGTTCGCAAAATTAGGTTTAGATTATGCTTATCTTGCATTCGAAGTAGATAATGATACTTTGGAAGATACAGTTAAAGGTTTTAGAGCTATGAAAGTTCGTGGATGGAACGTATCAATGCCTAACAAAACTGTTATTGGAAAATACTTAGATAAATTGACTCCAGCTGCTGAAATGTGTGGAGTCTGTAAATACAGTAGTAAATGACAATGGTGTATTAACAGGAACTATTACAGATGGTGTTGGATACATGAAAGGTTTAAAAGATGCGGGAATCGATGCGATTGGTAAGAAAATGACAATTCTGGAGTGGTGGAGCTGCAACAGCTATTGAAATTCAAGCTGCATTAGATGGTGTTCTTTGAAATTTCAATCTTCAACTGTAAAGATAAATTCTGGGCAAATGTGAAGAAACTGTTGAAAAAATCAACAAAAACACAAACTGTAAAGCTAAATTATTTGATTTAGATGACAAAGAAGCATTGCGTAAAGAAATTGAATCAAGTTACATCTTAACAAATGCGACTGGTATGGGCATGAAACCTTTAGAAGGACAAACTTGGTTACCAGATACTTCATTCTTACGTGAAGACTTGATTGTAACAGATACAGTGTATGCACCTGCAAAAACTAAATTGTTGGAAATGGTGAAAGTGTTGGATGTAAAACATTAAATGGTTTCCCAATGATGCTTTACCAAGGTCTTTGCTGGCATTCGAACTATGGACTGGAAAAGAAATGCCAGTCGATCACATTAAAAAAGTAATGGGATTTGATTTTTTAATTAGAGAGTATAGGAGAAAAGAGAATATGAAAGATAAAAAATATTTACCTTCCGTCCTTATTATGTACTTGAACTACTTTATTCATGGTGTTGGATGTTCAGTACTTGGACAATTTGTGATTAAAGAATCACTTGCGACAAATTTGGGGATGTGACCCAATGTCAATCACAAAAATTTAATTTGCATTAGGACTTGGACGTTTAGTCGCTCTTCCTTTTGCGGGTCCATTATCGGATAAATTGGGACGTAAAATTTCTATGTTTATTGGTGGATTAAGTTATCTTTGTATATATGATTGGTTTAGTCTTCGCATTTAATGCAGGAGCAAACGGAGGATATACAATTGCCTATGTATGTGCCATCGTTGGTGGTATCGCAAACTCATTCTTGGATACAGGAATCTATCCTGCCGTTGCAGAGGCAATTAGCGATGCACCTGGTGTTGCAACAATGGGAATCAAATTCTTCATTTCAGTTAGCCAAATGTTCTTGCCATTCTTCTTAGGTATGGTCTGTAAGCACAACAAACGACTGGAGCTACTTCTTATAATCACTTATTCTGGGTTTGTGGAATTGCTTATCTAGTACTTGCAGCGTTGATTCTATTCTGCCCGATGCCAGACACAGATTCAAACAAATGGAAAAAGAAACAAGGCTTAATTGCCAAAGCATGAAAGAAACACACTTCTCAATTGAATCTATCGCAATGATTTTAATCGGATTTACTTGTACAGGAACATTCCAATTATGGTTAAACTGTGCACAAAACTTTGCGAAAGATGTTGCAGGATTTGATCCTAGCGCTATGCAGACATACTATTCAATGGGAACTATGATTGCTTTAGTCGTGACTTCATTCTTAACTCGTAAAATTAAAGATGTTCGTTTCATCTTGGCGTATCCAGCTATTTGTTTAGCTATGTTGATCATTGTATTGGTTGCTCCAAGTCAGACAATGTGTACAATCGGTGCATTCGTAATTGGATGAAAGGCTGGTGCCGGTGGATTACTACAAATTGCTACATCCGTATGTAATATGATCTTCCCTAAAATTAAAGGTACAGTAACTGCATTGGTTATGATTGCTTCAAGTCTATGTAACTATACAATCTTAACAATTGCAGGTAACATGACACCAAGTGGCGTTATGACAATGAATATTGTATTAACCGCAGTTGGTGTATTACTTGGATTATACGTAAATTTACGATACAAAAAATTTAGTTGCGCAAGATTAATTATGAATAAAATGCGGTACAAAAAGTACCGTGTTTTTGCTAAAATAATGAAAAAAAGGATGTGATAGATTGAAAGTTATAAAACTGCTCGACGACAAGTTAGAGGAAATTCTACTTATTGTATTGCTTGTGGCAATGGCATGCATTATGGGAATTCAGGTGTTCTGTCGCTATGTACTGAATTTTTCTTTAAGCTGGTCTGAAGAACTCACAAGATACATGTTTATCTGGTCTTGTTTTATCAGTATTAGCTACTGCATTAAACGATGGATTTCCATTAAAGGTTGATCAAGTTATCAATATGTTTCCTAAAAAGCTTATGTATTTGCACAATTATTGTTAAATATATTGTTATTTGTACTCTTCTTTTTTATTTGAGTATTCATGGATACAAATTTTTGATGTTATCAATTGCCTCAAAACAGACAAGCCCTGCTTTACAACTTCCAATGCCATACGTTCAATGTGCGCCATTTGTTGGATTTGTTTTGGCCACAATACGTTCTTTTTCAACAAATTATATGTGAAGTAGAGAATGTGAAACGTATGTTGAATAATGAGAAAATTATTGATCAAGATCCAAGGGAGGGAAGATAATGTTAGCTATTGCCGTATTTATATTATTTGTTGTGCTTTTATTATTGTCCGTTCCTATATCATCTACTCTTAGTATTGTTTCTTTGGCCCCATCTATATTAGATCCTAACTTTACTATTTCACCAGAATACATTATTCGTGCTATGTTTGGAGGAATTGATTCCTTTCCGCTATTAGCCGTTCCTATGTTTGTGCTTTCTGGTATCTTGATGGCAAAAAGGTGGCGTAAGTAAAAAATTATTTGATGTGTTTTCTTTCTTTATTGGAAAAAGAACTTCCGGAATGCCATGTCTTTGCGATTATCACATGTCTATTCTATGGTGCTATTTCAGGAAGTGCTCCTGCAACAGTTGCAGCTGTAGGTAGTATGACGATTCCTTTGCTTGTAAAACTTGGTTATGATAAGACGTTTGTCACAGCCATTGTTGCGGTTGCAGGAGGCCTTGGCGTCATCATTCCACCAAGCATTCCATTTATCTTATATGGTATGGCAAGTGGTACGAGTGTAGGAAGAATGTTTATGGCCGGTATTGTTCCAGGCTTATTGATTCTTTGCATTATTAATGATTTATGCCTTCTACTATTGTAAAAAGCATGGAGAAGATAAAGATAAAATCGATGCAGAAGTAAATGCTCTTCATGATAAAGGATTTAAGAAAGTGTTCTTTGATAGCTTTTTGGGCACTACTTACACCTGTCATCATTTTAGGATGTATCTATTCGGGTGTGGCAAGTCCGACAGAAGCGGCCGTTATCTCAGTTTTCTATGCTTTATTTCTTTCGTTATTTATCTATAAATCTTTGCATGTAAAAGATTTATATGATGTATTTGTAGAATCTATCAAAACATTTGCACCAATCTTATTTATTCTTGCCTCGGCCGTTGCATTTTCAAGAATTATTACACTACTTCAAATTCCGGATACAGCGGCAAACTTTATCTTGAATACAATTCATGGAAAAGTAGCTGTATTGATTGTAATCAATATCTTGTTGTTGATTGTAGGTATGGTAATGGATACAAGCCCCGCTATCTTGATTTTGACACCAATCCTACTTCCAATTGCTCAAAGTGTTGGTGTAGATTCGGTACACTTTGGAATCATTATGGTTGTGAACTTAGCCATTGGCTTTGTGACACCACCAATTGGAATCAATTTATTTGTAGCTAGTTCTCTAGTGGATATTCCAGTAATGAATATTGCGAAAAAAGCATTGCCATTGATTGGTTTCTTCTTTATCGCTTTGTTATTGATTACATTTATTCCACAAATTTCACTGGCATTAGTCACATAGGAGGTACGTATGAAAAAATAGTATCAATTTTAATTTCTATGATAACTGCCTTTTCATTAACGGCTTGTGTTGCTAAAAGAAGATGATCCTGCAAAGGCAAGTCAATTTTTTCCTTGGATCATTGCCAATGATTCACCACCGATACAGTAACGGGTATTTTCACAAATAAGTTTGTTGAAGAAGTAGAGCGATTATCGAATGGACAAATTCAAATCAAAGCTTATCACAACGGCACTGTTGGTGGGGATAGAGAGCTTGTAGAAAGCTGTATAAATGGAGATATCCCATTTGTAGTACAAAATACGGCTCCTCAAGCTAACTTTATCGCAAAATTAGCGATTTTCGATTTACCTATGGCTTATACGAATATTGAAGATTTAAGAAGTACTTTAGATGATGAAGAGTTTATGAAATTAATCAATAAAGTATATTCTGAACATAGTGTAAGATTGCTTGCGATGAGTGATCAAAACTTCCGTGTCATGACGACAAATAAAAAGATTGAGTCTATAGAAGATTTTAAAGGGCAAAAGATTCGTACAATGGAAAACAAGTATCACTTAGCCTTCTGGCAGGAAATTGGAGCGAATCCTACGCCAATGGCCTTTAGTGAAGTGTACATTGGTTTGCAGCAAAGGAACGATTGATGCGCAAGAAAATCCATATGAAGTCATTGTATCTGGAAAAATCTATGAGCAACAGGATTATGTTGTGAAGACCAATCATTTACCACATTTACTTTCTATGATCGTTAATGAAGATTTTTATAATCATTTGTCAGATAAGGACAAAAAGATTGTAGATCAAGCAGCCCAAAATGCACGTGATTATTCGCGTGAACAATGTGATAAACGTGTATCGAATCGTTTAAATATCATTAAAGAGAGTGGTACACAAGAAATCGATTTATCACAAGAAGTTTTAAATGAAATGAGAAACTGTTCAAGTTCAATTTATGAAGATATCAGACAACAAGTCGGTGATGCGTTGTTTGATGCATATACAAAAAATATGAATAAAGGAGAATAAAAAATGAATACGGTAACAATGAAAAATGTTGAATTTGGTGCAGGTGTACCAAAATTTGTGTTCCTATTTGTGGAAAGAGTAAAAAGAAGATGTTTTAGAACAAGCTAAAATTATTATTGATACACCAGCTGATATTATTGAATGGCGTATGGATTGGTTTGATGGTGTTGAAGACACAAATGAAGTAGTTGAAATGGCAAAAAAAAAGAATTGCGTGAAGCATTTAAAGAAACTCCAGTATTAGCTACTTTCCGTTCTAAAAAAGAAGGTGGAGAATTAGAAGTATCTACTGAATACTACGTAGAATTAAATTGTGCAGTTGCCAAAAGTGGATATGTAGATGCAGTGGATGTTGAATTATATACTGGGGATTCAGAAGTTGAAACGATTGTAACGACGGCGCATGAAAATGGAGTAAAAGTAATCATGTCGAACCATGACTTCTTTAAAACACCATCTAAAGAAGAAATCATTTCTCGTTTGTGTGCTATGCAAGAAAAGGGTGCAGACATTCCTAAGATTGCAGTTATGCCTCAATCTAAAAAGGATGTATTGACATTATTATCGGCTACAAATGAAATGGTAGAAGAACATGCCGATCGTCCAATCATCACAATGTCTATGGCAAAGAACTGGTGTAATTTCTCGTTTAGCCTGGTGAAGTGTTTGGTTCTTGTTTAACTTTTGGTGCAGCTAAAAAGGCGAGTGCTCCAGGTCAAATGGGTGTAAATGATCTTAAGACAGTTCTTGAAACTTTACATAAAAGTCTATAATTTTTAAAGGTGGGTCATTCCCATCTTTTTTATTATTGACAACAGATATCAAAATGATATCATATAGGTATCAGGAGGTGCTTATCGTGACAGAAAAAGTTTTAAGCAACAAAAAAGAATGGCATGGCCATGATGATATTGTGGATCGTTTTATATCTTGTAGCCTTGTTGGTGACAATATTTGTGCAAAGATTAGTTTTGGCCATTCTTTATTATTGGTGTTGTATGGCTATGTATTGGTTGGATTCCATTTCTTGGTTTAAAAGTATTAAAGCCACAAGAAGCTTTAGTCTTAACTTTGTTTGGTAAATATGTAGGTACTTTAAAAATCTGGATTCTACTATGTTAATCCTTTTTGTCAGGTTGTGAATCCTGCCGCAAAGACAAAATTAAATCAGAGTGGCGATGTGGATGATGGTACGAAGAAAAGTATTTTCCAAGCTCAAAATAATGGAACGGTAGAAATGGATTCTAAAAAGTATCTTTGAAAATCATGACTTTAAACAACAACCGCCAAAAGATCAATGATTGTTTAGGAAATCCTGTTGAGATTGGAATTGCCGTTATGTGGCGTGTGACAGATACCGCAAAAGCTGTATTTAATGTAGATAACTATAAGGAATATCTTTCTTTACAATGTGATAGTGCATTAAGAAATATTGTGCGTATTTATCCTTATGATGTAGCTGAAAAATGTAGATACAACAGGAGATGGTATTGCCGATGAAGGAAGTCTTAGAGGTTCTAGTGAAGTGGTTGCCTCTAGAATTCGTGATGAAATTCAAAGTAAAGTAAAAGATGCAGGTATTGAAATCATTGAGGCCAGAATCACATACTTGGCTTATGCACCAGAAATTGCAGCGGTAATGTTACAAAGACAACAGGCTTCTGCTATCGTTGATGCCCGTAAAATGATTGTGGATGGAGCTGTTGGTATGGTTGAAATGGCATTGGATCGTTTGAATGAAAATGGGGTTGTAGAATTGGATGAAGAAAGGAAAGCGGCTATGGTTTCTAACTTGTTAGTCGTACTTTGTGCAAACCATGATGCGCAGCCAGTTGTCAATTCTGGGAGCTTATATTAATGGAAAAGAAACAGATTCCTTTGCGTCTTTCAAAAAAATTGTATGATCAAATTGCTTCATGGGCAGAAGATGATTTTCGCAGTGTCAATGGACAAATTGAATATTTGTTGACAGAGTGCGTGAAACAAAGAAAAAAAGAATGGCAAATACGTCAGTGATACGATGGATGAGCCTATTGAATTGGATATTAAGTAAAGAGAGTGTAGAAATACATTCTCTTTTTAATATGAAAAAAGTTTATAAACTAAGATAGTTTTTAAGGTATACCATGAAAAACTATTTAAAAACACATAACAATTTTTGGTATACTTGTAATAAAGAAGGTGATGTTGTGATTATTAATAGACCAAATTATATAGAAGCTATAACTCCATTCATTGGTCAACCATTAGTGAAAATCTTATCTGGTATAAGGCGTTGTGGAAAATCAACAATCTTTGAGATGTTGAAAGAAGAATTGATTTTGCGAGGTGTTGAAGAGAAATGTATTATCAGTAAAAGATATACAGATATGGATATAGCGCAAAATATTACGGCTAAACAAATGTATGATGAACTTGTTTGTGCAACAAAGGCTTATGCATATTCATATTTGATTTTAGATGAGATTCAAGAAATATCGGGATGGGAAAAAGCGGTGAATTCTTTGTTAGAAAAAGGAAATTTCGATATTTATGTTACTGGATCAAATTCAAAATTAATGTCGAGTGAAATCTCAACTTATCTAACCGGAAGATATGTACAAATACCTGTATATACGTTGTCGTTTAGTGAGTACTTAAAATTTAAATCTAAGAGTCAATTATCAAAAGAGAGTTGCTAAATAAGTATATACGATTTGGCGGTTTTCCTGTTGTCGCATTAAATGAGTATGAATCAAATACGGCATATCAAATTGTGAATGGTATATATTATACCGTTGTTTCTAGAGATATCGTAAATCGTCATCGCATTCATAAACAAGAATTGTTTGATCGTGTTGTAAAATATGTGGTAGAAAATACAGGCAAGACATTCTCGGCAAATTCAATTTCTAAATTTTTAAAGAGTGAGAATCGACAACTTTCAAATGAAAGTATATATAATTATTTAAGATGGTTAGAACACGCCTTTATTATTTATCCTTGTAGGCGATATGATTTACAGGGTAAAAACATTTTGAAAACACAAGAAAAATATTATTTGGCCGATGTTTCATTGAAATATGCCTTGTTTGGATATAATCGAAATATGTTAGATCTTTGTAATGGAAAATATTGTATATTTAGAACTAAAAAGACGTGGCTATGATGTATACGTTGGAAAACTAGGATCTGAGGAAATCGATTTTGTCGGTATTTTAAGAGATGAAAAAATCTATGTACAAGTCTGTGTTCAATTACCTGAAAATTCAGATCGTGAAACTGCGAATTTGAAGGATATCCCAGATAATTATCCTAAGTATGTTGTAACATTGAATGATTTAGACGTTGGAAACGATGAGGGAATTAAAATCGTACATCTGCAAGATTTCTTATTGCAAGATTGATGGATATAATAGTCATTTTGATCGAGTTGTATATTGTAATGTATATATAAAAAACATAAAATACTCTAAAAATAGGAGGTAAATAATTTATGTATACAAACAATTATTCAAATTCAGTAAGTACAAATTCATTATATAAAGTATACAGTTGGATGATGGTAGGCCTTGGAATTACGGCAATCACTTCGGCCTTGTTGTATGCTTCTGGCATATTCATGCTTATTATTCAGATTCCAATGATTTCATTATTGTTGTTCATCGTACAAATTTCGTTAACGATTTCAATGGGACGTCAATTATCACGTAATACACCCGCTTCTAAGATGAAGACGATGTTTATTGTGTATTCACTTACAATGGGAATCAATATGACATCATTGGCTTATGTATATAGTGGACAGATTGCAGCAGCCTTTGGCATTAGCGCTATCTACTTTGCATGTTTAGCTATTATTGGAAAGACGACTAAAATGGATCTTAGTAAAGTGGGAAACATTTGTTTGATTGGTTTGATTGCGATGATTTTTAGTCAATTTTTCTTCATGCTATTTAGAGTTAGCATGGATGTACGCTTATGGAGCGTGATTGGCCTATTATTATTTACCGGACTTACAGACTTGGGATATACAAAAAATGAATTATATGTTGAATGGGTATGAAGATGAAAAGATATCGATTTATATGGCGTTACAGACTTTATTTAGATTTCTTGAATATCTTCTTATACATTTTACGATTATTAGGACGTAGAGATGATTGATTCATCTCTATTTTTTTTTTTATAGTTGACAATGTAAACTAATATTGTATACTTTAATAGTTCACTGAATGAACTAAAGGAGTATGTATGAAATTATTAAAGAAAATAGGAATTACTATATTATGTTTATTATTGATTTGTGGAATAGGAATTGTTTGTCTGTTTCATAATGAATATAGCTCATTAAAATCATTAAAAAAAAATTGATGCTTATCCAATGTATACAATGGATTATAGTGCGGATTATGGATTGGATGAGTTTTTAGAAAAAGGTGCAAACAATGATAAAAAGAGCTTGTCGAATTTGTGGTGAATCATGTAATGAAGGGGTTACCATTAAGTATTAAGATTCCAGATTTAGGTTGTTCTACATTTATTGCACAAAATAAAGATTCAGGATATCTATTTGGACGCAACTTTGATATGGATTATTCGCCAAGTGTATTGGTAAAGACAAAGCCTAAAAAATGGGTATGCTTCTGTTTCAATGGTGAATTTAGGATTTGTAGGATATAATGAAAAACATTTACCAGATACATTAAAGGATTCATTGGTAACTTTGGCAAAGACCTTATGCACCACTCGATGGAATGAATGAAAAAGGTCTTGCGGTAGGGGTATTATTGATTGATACAACTCCAACAAATCAGAATACCAAAAGGTAGATATCACAACGACAACAGCCATTCGAATGATGTTAGATAAGGCAAAAATGTCGATGAAGCATTAGCATTATTATCTTCTTATGACATGCATTCAAGTGCCAATAGTTGTTACCATTTCCAAATTTGTGATGCATCCGGAAAGAGTGTTGTTGTTGAATATGTGGATGATGAAATGAAAGTAGTATATCCAGACAAGAATTATCAGTGTGCTACGAATTTCTTGCTTACAAATCCAGATGCAGAATTTAATTTTTGGCCAAGACCGCTACCAAATTATTGATGAAAAATTAAGCTCCACAAATGGAGTGTTGTCAAATACCGAGGCTATGCAGCTTTTATCCGATTGTTCGCAGGATGCACATAAGAATAAGCAGGGAAAAATCTCAAAGACACAATGGTCTTGTGTATATGATTTAAAGAACAAAAAGGTAACGATTTGTGTGAATCAAAATTATAATGCGAAAATACACAATTTCTGTGCTAGAATAAGGTTATGAAAAAAAGAATGAACAAGTATTAGAAGCATGGCTTCAAATGACGACTGTCATCAATAATGAGAGAATCACTTCAGATTTACCTTATAATGAATCGATGATTTGTCGTTATTTATATCAAAATCAAGATGAAAATGTAACGGCAACGGATTTATGTAACTATATGCGTATGCAAAAATCGCAGATGAATCGTACGCTTACAAGCATGGAAAAAAAGGATTTGATTACGCGTATTCGTAGTGAACAGGATACTGTAAAATCTATATTACATTAAATGATTCAATGATTCAGATTTATAAAGCTCAACATGAAAAAAATTTTAGGAATCGTAGATCAGTTGTTTGATAAGATTGGTTATGAAAAACAACCAGAAGTGATTGAATTATTTGATTTGATTACGCAAACCGCAAAAGAGATGTTGTAAAGATAAGTGGGCAATCCGGCTTTTTTTCTTTTGTTTCATAAAGCCTTCTTTTTGATAAAATATAGGTGGTGTTTGGGGAGACTTTTTATGAAAAAAACAAATTATGTAAAAGATGTATTGGTTGTTTTATTAGGGAACTTTATGGTAGCAATATCAGTTGCTTTTTTTTGTTTTACCAAATAATACATTAACCGGAGGCGTAGCCGGTGTCGCCGTGGCATTAAAACCTTTATTGCCATTTATACCATCCGTATGGCTAATCAACATATTGATGATCGGACTCTATATTGTTGGCGCAATTTTTTTGGGGAAGGCGTTTGCATTGAAATCATTGATTTCAACATTTAGTTATTCATTCTTTGTCTCATTACTAACATATGTGACAACTTTATTTCCCAAAGACACATTTGTCATGCAACCCATGTTGGCAAGTATTTATTGTGGGTTGATTTCGGGAATCGGTTTAGGTTTATGCTTTAGAGTAAACGCAAGTACTGGAGGTATGGATATTCCGGCCTTGTTGATTCATAAGTATACCCATATTTCTTCAGGAAATTCAGTCATGATCATTGATGCTCTGACTGTATTGTTGGGAATGTCTACATATGGTGTAGAACCGGCCTTGATTGGAGTCCTTTCTGTATTTACATCGGGATTTGCGATTGATAAAACAATTTTGATTGGTTCAAGTACGGCAATCAATTGTATGGTTATTTCAGATAAATGGTTTGAAATTAAAAACCATGTATTAAACAATATGGAGCGTGGTGTTACAATTTTAGAAGGTAAGGGTGGATATACAAATGAATCTAAACCAGTATTGATGATGGTAATTCCACAAAAAATTTCTGACAATTTAGAACATGAAATTATGCAGTTAGATCCAAGAGCCTTTATTATTGTGAATAGTGTTCATGAAGTTGATGGCGAAGGATTTACTTATGAATTGGAGGATTTAAAGTGACAACAAAATTAGTGATTTGTGACATTGATGCCACATTAGTCAATGAAAAGAAAGAATTAACACAGAGGACAAAAAAGAAGCTTTGATCAAGCTTCATGAAAAAGGTGTTTATTTTGGGATTGCCTCAGGACGCCCTGTGGATGAACTAAAACGAAATAAAGTTTATTGGGACTTGCCGTTTGATTTTGATTTTGTGATGGGCATGAATGGTGCAGAATTATGGGATGGCGTACATCAAAAATTCTATAGCTATTTTATGATGAAAAAGGAATGGTTAAAAGAAACCATGGAAATCATGAATGTTGTTGAATGCAATCCAATGATATATTGGGATGGAAAGATTCGTTGTGTTCATATTGATGATTGGATGATTCATTCAGCTTCGACATCTCATAAAGAATTGGAAGTTGTAAAATTAGAAGATTTCTATGCACATGAAAACGCAAAAATCATGTTTCGTATGAAAGAAGAAGATATGCCTAAGGCGGAAGCTTGGGTAAAAGAACATCCAAATCCTTATTATCATGGTTTTAAAACGCAAACAACATTATTGGAATTTTGTGATAAAAAGAATCAATAAGGGATATGGTTTACAGAAAATATGCGAATTGAATAATATAAATTTAAAAAGGATGTCATGGCTTTTGGAGATACATCTAACGATAATGATATGTTAAAAGTAGCAGGATGTGGTGTTTGTATGATCAATGGTACGGATGATACAAAGGCTTGTGCCGATGCCATCACAAAACAGGATAATGAGCATGATGGATTAGCTATCTATTTAGAAGAAAGTGGGATTTTATGTTAAAAGTATGCGTAATTGGTGGAGGACCATCTGGATTGATGGTGCCTATACCGCAAGCTTAGTCGGTCACCAAGTGGAGTTGTTTGAGAAAAATAAACAATTAGGAAAGAAGTTGCAACTTACAGGACATGGACGTTGTAACGTTACAAACAGTTGTTCAAAGGATGAATTTTTCAAGCATATTGTGCATAATGAAAAATTTCTATATAGTCCTTTCTCACAATTCTCTAATTTGGATATGATCCAATTTTTAAAATCCAATGGTTTACCTACCGTTGAAGAAGATCATGGGCGTATGTTTCCTGGTTCGAATTCAAGTCAGGATGTTGTTTTATTGTTTGTGGAATTATTACGCAAAAATAATGTGATTCTACATATGGATGAAGCATGTACAGATTTAATGGTTGAAGATGATAAAGTTGTTGGAATCAAAACAGATAAAGGTTTGTATTCGTTCGATGTAGTGATTGTTGCGACAGGTGGAAAGTCTTTTTTTGTGTCGACTGGAAGTAGTGGCGATGGATATAAATGGGCGCATACATTAGATATCAAAGTCAGTGATTTATATCCTGGATTGGTTTCTTTACGAACAAAAGAAATCTTTGATTTAGCAGGTCTTTCTTTGCAGAATGTGGGTATTCAAGCAAAGAAAGATAAAAAAAGTTTTATATAAACATTTGGGAGACATTTTGTTTACTCATGAAGGTTTTAGCGGACCAGGTATTTTTGGCCATGTCAAGCTATGTGATTAATAAAAAACCTGACAAAATCATATTTGATTTAATTCCAGATAAATCAATTGATGAAGTGGATGCATTTTTACTAGAAAGAATGAATCGTTCTTCAAATAAACAATTGAATCACATACTTGAAATGATGATTCCTAAGAGATTGGTACAATATATCATGGATCGTTTAAATGTTGATGATTCTTTAAAAGCCAATGAAACAACGAAAGCACAAAGAAGAAGTATTAGTGAATTATTGAAATGTTTAGATTTTGAAGTGTCTAGTTTTGCCGGATTTGATCAGGCTATGATTACTGTGGGTGGAATCAAGACAAATCAGATTCAGCCTCAGACAATGGAATCTAAGAAAATTAAAGGCTTAAAGTTTGTGGGTGAAGTATTGGATTTGGATGCACAGACAGGAGGATACAATTTACAGATTGCCTGGACAACAGGATATGTTGCGGGATGCACAATAAAAAGAAGGGGCTAATTAAAGTCCCTTCTTAAATTTTGATGCAGGAATGTGACAATAGGCACCTGGATTTTTATCCAAGTATTTTTGATGGTATTCTTCTGCGTTAAAAAAGTTTCTTAATGGTTCAACTTCGACCGCTAGTGCTAAATCATATTTCTCTTGAATTTCATTGTATTTCGTTTAGATTGTTTTTAAATCGGTCTCACCCAAATAATAAATGCCTGTACGATAGGAAATGCCAATATCTTCACCTTGTTGATTGACGGATACTGGATTAATAATGTCAAAGTATAAGTCTAAAATCTTAGAAAGTGAAATCACGTTGTCATCATATTGATTTCTAATGTTTCTGCATGACCTGTAAGTCCTGCTTTCACATCTTTATATTTCGGGTTTTCACTATTTCCATTTGCATAGCCAACGGTCGTCTTTAGAATACCATCAAATTGATCGAAATAGTGCTGCACACCCCAAAAAAGCAGCCTCACAGCTAAATATATTGTTTTTATCATTTTAATTTATAATATTTTCCTTTCGAATCTTTTTTTTATAGCGCCCAACTTTTTTTTTTGCGTAGTCACTCTCAATCCATTTGGAAAGTTTACACTTCTTTTGTTTGTTCGCTAAGATGGGCATTAAATACTTACTTAAATCATCAATAGATGCATAGCGGGTATTGATTTTTGGATATTTCTTTAATGCTTCTATTACTTCTTCATCGCGTGCTTCATTTGGCTTTGAGGTATTTGTTTGTTTCTTTTGTTTTTTGTGTCTGTTTTGGTTGAGACTTAGGCGTTTCTTCCTTTAAAGGCAACAAGAACGGGTCTCTTGTCTGTAAGATTTCAATGTCGATGTCTTTTCCTTGGAACAACAAGGCTTGCTTAATACCTTGAAATCCTTGATCATTTGTGACAAGAAGAATTTTTTTTAGGGACTATATTGGCAACAATTTGTCCAAGTAAAGTAGCGCAATAGATGTCCGCAAAATTCTTTTTGGCTTTGGTGTGTATTGAAACAATAAGAATTTGGGAAATCCTGGGCAATCGCAAAGATTTGTTGCCAAAGCACTTTTGCCCTATTTTTTCAAAGTTTCCAAAGAAAAAGAAGACGCTAGGACTTGTGGCTTTTTAGTGTGTTTGTGTCAAATTGTTGAACATTTTCACAGTCAATACAATAGAGTGTGTAGTCTTCAAAATTATCGATTTTAATATTTTGTGGAGAGAAACTCATGCATTGAGAAAATGTTCCAATTGAAAAATTAAGTTGTGACATTTCATTCATCCTTTCGTAAATAATTATAGCACATCGTGGTATTCTTGTTTTGAATTTGTTATAATAAACTTCAAAGGGAGGAGTTTTAGTGGCTTATTATCACATCTTAAAAAGAACGTCGAACAAATCTAAAACTTTCCATTCAGGATGTTTCAAATCAGACGCGTTTAGCGCCTCAATATATACAAGCAATCGAAGAACACAACCTTGATGTTTTCTCCGATGACCTATCTTTCGTTCGCTATTTTGTGCATGCCTATTCGGATGCGATTGGCGTAAATTGGCAGGCCATTTCAGATGAAGTTGATGTGGATGTCAATGAATTTGCGCATCAAAGAGACATGGCTTTAACTATGGCACAAAGACGTATGGTTGAACAAATGGCGAGTGTTCAAAAGACAAAAAAGACGACTAAGAAAAAGAAAAAGCATCTTTAGGATGGTTTCAAAAACATGTCAGTAGAACAAGTTCTTCATTGAACGCAAACCAGACGAAGATCATCAAAATGCTTGCCCTGATTGGAATCATTGGATTAGAGTTTTATCCTTGATCAATGTGGGATTGCGTTCGATTTCAAATCAAAAACTAGCAACGCAAAGAAGAGCTTCGTGAAGAGCAATTGTCTAAAAAAGAACAGGAGACAAATAAACTCGCAAATCAGCGTAAAAAAGCTAAAGAGGCTCAGGCTTTAGTTGTTGATAAAATTAGCGATGAAACCAACGCATATCGCCTTTCGAATATTCAATCGGATGTAAAAACATTGGATTTAAGTATTACGTTACCGACAAAGACAAAAAATTACTTTGAAAAAAAGAATGATGAAACAATCAATGACACTTCAAAAGTATATACTGGCACATTCAATCAGAGCTTAGAATTATCCGATGATTGTACTTTTGAAATTAGTATTGAGACATATTCAGATAACAGTATTTCTATTGATGGAAAAGAAATTTCTTTTTGATAAAGAGGGTTGGAAGCAGGGGGAGCCTGCCGTTATCACACTACAAATTGGTAAGGGATACCAAAAACCTGTTGAAGAATATGAAACTGAATATGAGGATAGTGACTATGGTTACGATTATGATTATGGTTACACAGATGAAGATCTATATGCACAAGGGGAGGATGTAACTTATGGCCAAGATGAATATACCGAACAGACTAACAATTATTAGAATTTTATTGGTACCTGTTGTTGTGGCTGTATATTTATGTATGGACCCGACTATTGGTGTTATAGATGAAGCAAGTGGTCTTTGCACTACGTGATGTGATCGCATTTGTGATTTTTGCGGTTGCGAGTATTACAGATTTCTTTTGATGGAATGTTAGCAAGAAAGAACAATTGGATTACTTCTTTTGGGAAATTTGCGGATCCTATCGCAGATAAGATGTTAGTGAACACAGTTTTGATCTTGATGGTTTATTTTCATCAAGCCAATGTGATTGCGGTATTACTTATGATCGCAAGAGACTTGATTGTTGATGGCTTACGAATGAGCGCAGCTAATTCTGGTGAAGTTGTAAGTGCAGGTATTTTTGGAAAACTAAAGACAGTACTACAAATGTTTGCACTTGTATTCTTGTTATTGAAAGATTGGCGTTTGTCTATATGGGTATTTGTATGGACCAAATATTGCTATGGGCAAGCAACAGTGGCTTCTTTATATAGTGGATGGATTTATTTCAACCAATTGAAAAAATATGTTTTGGAGACTATGTAATGACTGAGGCAAAACAACTTGTTTCTTTATGTACAGAAAATCATTTGACTATTTCTAGTCTGGAAAGTCTAACGGTCGGCCTATTTACGAGTACGATTGCTTCAATCCCTGGGGCAAGTTCTATTTTAAAAAGGTGGTTTAGTGACTTATTTTACACCAATGAAAAGTGTATTAGCTCATGTGGATGTGAACTTAATTCAAAATTATGGTGTAATTAGTGAAGAGTGCGCCTATGCCATGGCCCAAAAACACAAGAGAAATTATGAATGTGGATTATTGTGTGTCTTTTACAGGCAACGCAGGTCCGAGTGCTTGGGAAGAAAAACCAAAGCAGGGAAGAGTCTATTGCGCTATTGCTTCTAAAAAAAGCGGTTCGTGTATATGGTTTTCAATGTACAGGTCTATCTAGAAATGATGTAAGAGAACATGTTGTTTGCCAGATGATAGATATATTGATACAAACAATTCAAAAGGAGAATATATGCCAAAAAGAAAAAGTAGAAACAAATAAAGATAAACTTTTAAGTGATGTACTAACAGAAATCGAAAGGGAATATGGTAAAGGTTCTGTCATGAAATTAGGTGATAGAGCGCCGTAGATATTGAACCCATTCCTTCTGGAAGTTTATTATTGGATGATGCTTTAGGTATCGGTGGATATCCAAAGGGAAGAATTATTGAAATCTTTGGTCCAGAATCAAGTGGTAAAACAACACTTGCTTTACATGCCGTTGCAGAAGTTCAAAAAAGGGTGGTCGTGCGGCCTTTATTGATGCGGAAAACGCAATCGATCCAGTATATGCGAAAAATTTAGGTGTTAACATTGATGAATTAATTTTGTCTCACCAGATTCTGGGGAACAAGGTTTAGACATTATGTTGATGCTTGTTGAAAGTGGAGCTGTTGATTTGGTTGTCGTGGATAGTGTTGCAGCTTTAGTTCCACAAGCTGAATTAGATGGTGAAATGGGAGATAATCAAGTTGGATTACAAGCTCGTATGATGTCAAAGGCAATGCGTAAGCTTGCCGGAGCAATGAACCAAAATGATTGTACAGACTATTTTTTTATCAACCAGCTTCGTGAAAAAGTAGGAGTTATTTATGGAAATCCAGAAACAACTCCGGGTGGTCGTGCATTAAAATTCTACTCTTCTGTTCGTGTGGATATTCGTAAGGCGGATGCCATTAAAAATGGTACAGATATTGTTGGAAACAAAGTAAAAGTTAAAATTGTTAAGAATAAAGTAGCACCTCCATTTAAGTCTGCCGTATTAGAAATTATGTATGGCGAAGGAATTTCTTACATTAGTGAACTATTAGATTTATGTGTTGATGCCAATATTGTAAAAAAGCAGGGCATGGTTCAGTTATGAAGGAGAAAAAATTGGTCAGGGTAAAGAGGCTGCCAAAGCTTACATTAAGACAAATCCAGAATTCAAATCAATGCTTGAAGAAAAATTAAAGGAATTTAAAACAAACAAAGAAGTTGAAGAATAAGAGTTCTGCGTAGAACTCTTATTTTCGTTTAGAGGTATATATGGCACGTTTAGAAAAAAATAATTATAAATCCATTAAAAAAATGAATTAAATGATCCCGTAGTATTTGTGGTGGATATGATCAAAGGCTTTGTGAATATGGGACCTTTACATGATGAAGTCATTGGCAATGTGGAAAAGAAGATTGAAGAGCTATTAACAAGCTTAGACTGCAACAATGTCTTTGTATGTGATTCTCATCCACCAAAGACGCGTGAATTCAATTCGTTTCCAACGCATTGTGTAATTGGCAGTGAAGAAGTCTGAAGTAGTAGATTCTTTAAAGCCATTTGTGAAACACGTAATTAAAAAGAACAGTACGAATACATTTATGGCACCAGAATTTGAAGAGTTTCTAAATTCAGATTTGAAGTATTATCGTGATATAATTGTGACGGGTGTTGTACAGATCTTTGTGTGCTTCATTTTGTGTTAAGTTTAAATACTTGGTTCAATGAACACAATATGAATGAATATCGTATTGTTGTGGTTGAAAACTGTACAGAAACCTATCATATACCAGAAGTACATGAAGCTACATTCTTTAATGATGTCGCATTCAGAATGATGGAAACGAATGGTATTCAAGTTGTTTCTGACGTAAGGGGAGTAAAGATTATAAAATGAAAGATAAGCGAAATTTAAGTTTAGTCATGGACTTTTTATGAACTAACAATGAGTCAATGTTATTTTAATGATAATAAAGACAAAGAAGTCGTATTTGACTTATTCTATCGTAAAAATCCGGATGACGGGGGATATTGTGTGTTTGCAGGTTTAGAACAAGTTGTGGATTATGTTTCGAATTTGCATTTTGAAAAAAGAAGATATTGATTATTTGCGCTCATTAAACCAATTTAGTGAAGATTTTCTAGAATATCTATCAACGATTCGTTTTACTGGAGATATTTATGCGATTCCAGAAGGAACACCTGTATTTCCTCATGAACCATTGGTTCGTGTAAAAGCACCGATTATTGAAGCTCAACTTGTAGAAACGGCATTACTTTTGGCTATCAATCACCAGACTTTGATTGCGACAAAATCACGTCGTATTGTGCAAGCTAGTGAAGGTAGAGCGGTTATGGAATTTGGTGCACGCCGGGCTCATAACTTTGATGCAGCCATTCTAGGAGCTAGAGCGAGCTTATATTGCAGGTTGTGCGGGAAGTGCCACTACGTATTCAGGAAAAGAATTTGGTGTACCTGTACTTGGTACAATGGCGCACTCATTTATTCAAAGCTTCGATACCGAATATAATGCGTTTATGTATTATGCCAAAACATATCCAAACGCATGTACTTTATTGATTGATACATATTCTACTTTAAAATCAGGTATTGTGAATGCCATTAAAGTAGCTAAGGATTATTTAGAACCCAATGGATACCGCTTAAAAAGGTGTTCGTATTGATAGTGGAGATATGGCATATCTTTCTAAAAAAGTTCGTAAGATGTTAGATGAAGCAGGAATGAAAGATTGTAAGATTGTTGTATCCAATTCATTAGATGAGTACGTCATTGAATCTTTGATTCATCAACAAGGCGCTAAAATTGACTCGTTTGGGGTTGGTGAAAACTTGATTTGTTCAAAAAATTCGCCAGTATTTGGTGGTGTTTATAAAATGGTGGCACTTGAAAAAGATGGTCATATGATTCCAAAAAATCAAAATTAGTGACAATGTTGAAAAAGTGACAAATCCAGGTATGAAGAATTTAAATCGTATCATGGACAAAAGAAACAGGTATGGCTATTGCCGATTTATTGACATTAGAAGATGAAGTGATCGATACAACGCAAGATCTAACAATCTATCATCCAATGTCACGTTGGAAATACAAAGTGATTCCTGGCAATACATATACAGTACGCGATATGTTAGTGCCAATCTTTAAAGATGGTAAGCTAGTATATGATCTTCCAAGCCTAGAAGAAATTCGTGCATATAGTGAAAAAGAACTAGCTACAATTTGGGATGAAATCAAACGTTTTGTATATCCACAAGAATATTATGTAGACTTAAGTGAAAAGTTATTGAATCTTAAGTTAGAAATGTTGAAAAAGTATAAATAAAAAAGGTAATCCGCAATTAGATAGGGTCGACTAAAAGTTGGCTTCAAAAAATTGTAGGGCCGAAAACCCTATGTGTATTTAAAGGATTATTAACTAGGGAGCAGAGATTTCAATATCTCTGCTCTTTTATAATGGGTGATTTGAATGATTGAAATCAATGTATTCAGTTAACTTGTCATATAATTCTTCGAATCTTATGTCAATGTATCCTCGTAGTTCTTCAATTTCAAATTTCATTTCATTGTTTTGAAGATTTCTGAAGTATTCAATCAATTCAATAATGTCTTGTGCATCCATGATCATTTCTCCCTTGGTTCCAGGCTAAATGTAGCGTTTGGGTCGAGTACATACATTACACGATTGCGGAAGCGAGACCAGTTGGTGTAGCCATTGGCGTTGTTCTTGATACACTTGATAATCTTGTTTCGATTCTCAATGATCGCATTATTCACTTTTTTATTGCAGACTACCACCTGGCCTTTGTCTGCTTCAACTTTATATTCAGTACCTACAATCGTAAATGAATTGATGATTTCCTGTTTCCAGTTGATCAGATTGTTGGAAAAGGCAATCATTTCATCAATGTTTGTATCAATGCAATTTTGCGAATCAGATTTTCTAGATTTACTTTCGCATTGTCGATTGTAGATTTTGAATAGAAGTCTACAAGTTCTAGTTTTAATGAGTAACAAATAGTTAAATCATTATTGATTTCAAGCAGTTTCTTTCTTAAATCATAGTAGTTCATATAGCTTTTTAAAATGAGAGTTGTATTTACGCTCACGTTCTACATCAAACAGTCTTCCATATTTATCTTCATCTTCTGGATTTTTAAATAACGACCAGTTGAATTTTTTGAGAAGATAATATTCATCTGAAGCCTTATTATCTTTATATCCCTTCATGACTTTGATACGTACCTCATTCATTTTCCTATGGAAATCTTGGGAAAGATGGAAATAATCCAAAAGCATACAACAGGATGGAAACACCTTATGTACGACATCTCTATATACTTCATACATGTCTGAACAGGCGTATTTTACCTTTTTGCGTTCTTCTAAAGGGATCTTTTGAAAGTAGTTTAAAAGATATTCCTTTTTACGATTTGGAAGAACATCAACAGGAATCTGTTTTTTAAAATCAAGAAGAACACAGACATATTTACTCTTTTCGGATTTAAAGGCATATACCTCATCAAAATTAATGATTTCCGGAAGTGGGTTTCTGCCAATATCCACATGTTTATCAAAGATGGTGGATACAGAAGTTGGAGAAACATGATATCGTCTGGCAACGGAAGTAAATGTCTCATTGAAATCTTTCAGATCCTTCAGAATATTATGTACAGTAAGGATCGATATTTTCTGAGATTTGAAGACAAAAGGATTGAATTCATAATAGGTCTTTCCACAACATGAGCATTTGTAGCGTCTTGCCCTGTATTTTATTATGCATTTCTGTGTGGTAAGAGCCGAATGAGTGATCTCCTTGGTTACATATTCCTTGATTTTAGGCGCAGTAAACCCACAGTAAGGACAAGCCTGATGTTTATCTGTAAGAGTTACAACAAGAACCATCATCTTATTGAACGTAGTACAGAGAATATTGGCAATATCATCAGGATTCAGGTGAAAAAGATTGATTAACAGCAGCTTGAAAGCATCATTTTCGATCATAAGATCATCTCCTTTCTGATTTCAATGACATAATATCAAAAGAAATCAGAATCAAAGTTGCGACCCTGTTGGTGACAGTACACAAAGTTTACAATAGCTTCTAGTGGATCCAAAGAGGATATTGTGACGCTTTAAAGATTCTATTTTCAAGTCATCCTGCTTGAAATCTCTCCAGTCTGGAAACAGGACGAATCCCAGAATTCGATTACACGAGCTTTAACTTTACGAATCGTTTGTAGAGCAACTTCAAAAGAAGTAATCAAATCATCATTCTCATCAAGTGTAACAATATAGTAAATGAAAAGATAAGTGAACTGAGTATAAGGGACAAAATTAGTTGGAAGCAAGGCATGAGTGGATTTACATTGAGTGCACTGGATACGCCGAACATGAATTTGAATCTTACACTCACCACTGGAAAGATCATCAATGATCACAAATCTTGTGTAGTGTCCATATAATATAAAAAGGCCAACGACACCACAAACAGGACAATGTAAAGACAAACAAATCGATCGCATTAACAAAAGCTTGATAATCATCTTTATTCAAAATCAGGTTGAAGTCGTTGGTAATTTTCAGTATCATATAATTGTCTAAGAGGACGGGTAGAAATCACAACTTTGATCGGTCTTTGGATTTCTACCTTTTTTTACGTCCAATCCCTTCTAAAAATACTGTAACAAAAGATAGGGAAAGTAAACCCTAAAAGTGTTTAAAGGTCATCTCTATCTCAGAGTCAAAATCCCTATGACTTTTAAAGGTTGATTTATCCCTATCTATTTTTATATATTCATAAAAAAAAGAAACCGTCGTTTGGCGGTTTTTGTGTTAAATACTGACATTCAAAGAATGCACGCATGTCCTTGGCTAATAGATCAAAGCTTTCTTTACCAAGATAAGCCATATGACCACTTGGATATTCACCAATTGTAACTCGATTTTGATCTAGATTGGAATGGGTTGCCAAATATCTGGCATTTCCAGCTGTTGTACAAAGATCATATAGACCTGAGGCAAAGAAGACTTTCATCTGTTTGTTTCTTCGCATGCATCCGGCTAAGGATTGGGCAGGACTTGTTTTGAATTCACGATTCCATGTCATATTTACATCAAAGACTAAGCCTTTTGAGATACGATCACTTGTGATATTCAATTCTTGGCGCATCTATCCATAGGCAGTTTGGAAAGCAGGTGTATATTGTCCCATAGCTGGGTCATCCGCAATGACATTAGCTTCCATGATTTCTGGATCATCATTCCATGTATAGCGACCATCATAGAATCCTAAAGCTAAGCCCTTATCTTCTAATAGTTTATGCGCAAAGCCTTTTTGCATATCCATATGTAAATGGTGTCTTAACCAATATGCTTTATCAATACCAGAATAGTAAGCTAGTTTATCTGCAATTTCTTCTTTATTAGGGCAGGCATCCCCTAAAAATAAAGGGGCGTGACATATTCAGTGGATGCGAATGTAAAGGCTTCATCAATAAAGTCTTTTTTGCAAAATATTTTCCTTTGGATTATGGAAATAATTTGTGGCGACCATTGTGATTAAGTCTGTCGCACTTGCTTCAACCGGAAGCTTTTTTCAATAAAGTAACTTCCAAGTAAGAAGATACCACTGACACTAATGCCCATCGTATCGGCCTTTTCAGGACCTGCACCCATCAACTCTCCTGCAAGTAGGGCACTTCTAGCCGTACCATAGCTTTCACCCGCAAGTAATACTGGTGAATTTCTTCGGTTGTAACGAGCTAAGAATTGTTCAATGAATTTAGAAACGCTTCGAACATCGCCATGCGTTTCATAAAATTCTTTTCTTGCCTTTTCCTGAATTAAACGACCTAAACCTGTTCCTACTGGATCAATAAAGACTAAATCACATAAGTCTAATAAGCAATGTGGATTGTCTTCTAGTGCAAAAGGAGGAACAGTAGGAAGATTGAGTTCATCATCTAATTTTACAATTCTAGGACCAAATAATCCCATGTGAAGCCAAAGACTTGCACACCCTGGACCGCCATTATAAATAAATAAGATGGGACGTTTTGAATTGTCTTGAATATCACTTCTAAAATAGGCATAACTAAAGATGGATGCGACTGGATTATTTTCTTCATCTACAAAGAAATTATCTTCACAAATTGTATGATAAGGAATGGTTGTTCCTTGTATACTAATTTTGCCATCTGCTTCATATTTTGATTTTTCTAAATTTTCTTGAATACGCATTACTTTACCTCACACTTTTTAATAAAGACATTGAATATATCTTGCATCTCACCATATTTATGGGACAATGCTTCTGGATGAAATTGTACGGCATAAATTGGTAATGACTCATGTTCAATAGCTTCAATAATGCCATCTGGAGCTTTAGCTACAACTTTAAAGTGTGGAGCTAAATCTTTGATGGCCTGATGATGAAAACTATTCACATAAGCTTCATCACTTAAGCTAGGATATAAAAAGCTATCCTTTTCAATATGGATCTTATGACTTGGATTTTCTCTTTTTTTTTCTTGTTGCGCATGCTTGATTACATTTCTTTTACAATACGACAAATCTTGATATAGAGATCCTTTAAAATAGACATTCAACATCTGAATGCCACGACAGATTCAAAAATAGGAATCTGTTTTTCGTTGGCATATTTTAATACTCGCATTTCATAATAATCACGATCTAAACTTGAATTACCTTGTAAAGGTCTTGGATTTTCATTATAAATCATAGGATTTACATCAATTCCACCTGTCACAATCAATCCATCTAATAGATTAACTTGAGCTTGAATTGTATCATAGTCATTTGTGATTGGAAGAATGATGGGGACAGACCACCGGCACGAATAACACTATTAATATAGGCTTCATTGATAAATTGTTTAGGTAAATTCTCTTTATCCAATTCATTACACGTTAGACCGACAATAGGCCTACGCATTTTTTTATCCTCCATAAGGGCAATTTTGATATTCTTTGTCTCTTTAATGATGTATTTTCTTGGAATAGCTTCATCCACATATTCCATTTCACCATTTTGGTTGTCATATGGATCGTTTGGCAAGAAGTTTTTAGGCGGCACAAAATCACCTTGGAATTTAGATGAACATGGAGTTCTAAATGGATCTAGATATCCAAAATAGAAATCTCTTCTTTCTAAGTTTCCGGCACGATATGATCCTCCACCAAATGAACAATCTGCATATAACCATCCATATGGAGCTACATAGAATCTGGCCCAGTCATGATTACCGATGGTTTCTGGTGTAGTATAAAGTCCAGCTTGCCAAGTGGCAGGAATGCCCGCAATACGGCATAGAGTAATAAATGTCAATGCTTGTAAACCGCAATCTCCTTTCAATCCAGTTGTGATATATTCTGGAATGCAAGGTAAAAGTCGCATAAGCACGTACATATGAATATGTGACATGACTTGTGATATAGTCATAAATTAATTTAGCCTTTAATAATGGATTTGTTTCTCCACCAATGATTTCTTTAACTAGATTCTTTAAATAATCTGTAAATACAACGTGTGGCGCATATTCTTCAAGACAAGTATCTGGATGTTCATTCGTCACAATACTCGGATCTAATTCTTCATAGTGCATGTGATTGATGAATTCATATTCTACACTGAATTCTTCACCTTTTTCGTATGGCTTTTCAATATAAACACATCTTTGATCTACACTGTTATCATTTACTAGACCTTTATGAGATGTATTTAATAATTTAAAATCTTCAACTTGCGCATATTCTTTCGGAATAGGAAGCCATACACGAATCGTTTTTCCAGGCTTTTCAAATGCAGGATCCACCTTTAAGCTTGTCTTGACATGAATCTTACAGTAAACATCGTTTTCTTCTTTCATTTTATGCATTACATCATCTAATAAAGTACTTGTAGCGCCTTGTTTTTCAATTAAACGATCTTTATAAGCATTACGCACTTTAATTAGGTTTTCAAAAAAATTGTCTTTTAAATACATTTTTCCCTCAATGAAGATCCATTCAAAAGCATTGTCCTTAAATAATGTATCAAATTCTTCATCTTTGAAATCTTCAATCTTTGATTTTAATAATTCAATGGCTTCTTCTTTGGAATACGTAAAATCTTCAGGAAGACGAGAAATCAATTCTTTTTCTAATTCTAAACGCTCCTTTAGTTTGGCAGGAATGTCCTTTTGAAGACGTAAATCAATCATTTCCTGCATCAGTTTAAATTGCCCATTCCATTTTAATTTCATTAAATCTTCAGGAAGTGGCGTGTTCAGTGTTGTCATGTTCATAATAGTTCACCTCATTTTGATTATACTCTATTATGAAAATTTTTACACAAAAAAAATGAAACTTATTGAAATAAGTTTCGAATTAATTCCTCCTGACTATATTTTTCCTGCATTTCTTTATCTACACTCATTAATATAGGGGTAGATTTCTGTATGATTTATAATATTGAAGGACTAAAGACAATGCCAAAAAGGAGCCCATTCAGTAAGTGTCATATTGTCTTTTGGTTCTAAAAGAAAACCATCCTTTAAGACTTCTCTTCGTTTTGCACAATTTAAGGCGTATTCCAATTCATTGCCATAGTTCACGTTTAACATTTCTTCATCAAAAGAAAGAATGGGACTTAAATTGTCTAAAGGCGCATTCATACTATATTGATAGGTATGTTTATCAATCTGTTTCATTACTAACGTTTTATAATTCATGATTCTATTGTAGCTTATAATATATTTTGTTTCTGTTAAATATTATTAACATGGTATAATTTTTACGGTGATAAAATATGACATTTGAACAAATGAATTTAGATAAAAATATTATACAAGCTTTACATACATTAGGCTATGAAAAACCATTACCTGTACAAGAAAAAGTCATTCCGAATATTCTTTTCGGGAACGGATTGTATTGTCAAATCAAGAACGGAAGTGGAAAACACAGCATCTTTTGCGATTCCCATTATTCAAAATCTAGAAATTGATGAAAGAAGTCCACAAGCATTGGTACTTACTCCCACTCGAGAACTAGCTTTACAGATTCAACAAGATTTTGATCGTATTGGTACTTTCAAAAAAAATTAAGACATTACCTATTTTTGGTAGCAGACCATTTAAGTTTCAAAAAAGAAGATTTGAAACAAAGATGTCACGTTGTGATTGGTACGCCAGGAAGGGTTTTGGATCATCTGCAACAAGAAACATTAGATCCATCAAAAATTAAATATGTAGTTTTGGATGAAGCGGATGAAATGTGAATATGAATTTTTTAGATGAAGTACAAGCGATTTTAAAATACATGCCTAAAAAACATGTGACATGTTTATTTAGTGCAACATATCCTGCAGTGATTCAAAGAATGAGTAAGAAATATTTGTATAAACCAGCTAAAATTGATCTAACGAGTACAAATAAACCAAATATTCTAGAAGAAGCCTATCACGTCAATGAAGAACACAAAGAATTGTTCCTTCTTCATTTATTGGCATTAAAGAAACCAGAATCGTGCATGATCTTTTGTAAGACGCAGGCAAGAGTGGATGAAGTTTATACATGTTTAGAAAAGAATCAAGTCAGTGTAGATAAAATTCATGGTGGTATGATGCAAGAAGAAAGACTATCGCATATGCGACGTTTTAAAAAAGGAAAGGTGCGTATTTTAGTTTGTACCGATGTCGCAAGTCGAGGAATTGATGTTTTTAAAGTGGAGATGATCATTAACTACGATATGCCAAGTCCCGTAGAAACATATACACATCGTATCGGACGAAGTGGAAGAGTCGATGAAAAAGGTTTAGCTATAAGTTTAGTGAATGAATATGATGGAGTTCGAAAAGAAAAACTAGAAGAATATCTAGGTTATAACTTGCCATTTAAAGAAGAAGGTGAAGTCTATTTAAGTGATTTAGACGTTTTAGATTCATTAAAAGAATCTAATCGTGTGGTGGTCGATAAATCAAAAGATTTAAGAAAGGGTATCACTAAAATCTACTTGAATGGTGGAAAGAATAAGAAGATTCGTCCTGGCGATATTGTAGGGGCTATCTGCGAAATTGATGGTGTTACGGTCGAGGATATTGGTGTGATTCAAGTGCAGGATCATCAATCGTATGTGGATATCTTAAATGAAAAGGGAAAACTTGTATTAAAGAATTTAAAGACAATTAACGGCAAAACATTGCGTATTCAAAAGGCAAAAAATGGATTTGGTCATTAGATCAGATCCATTTTATTGTACATTACTAAAATACGTGATTTGCACGTAAATGGGGAGTGAACTTCAGAAAATGAATTGAAATTTAGTAATAATATAATGGTTATCAGTGATATTTGTAGATGTGATAAATCATTTTTTTGATTTATACATCTATTTTCAAATGAATAAAAAGAGTTCAAAATAGTTTTTAATAGAGCTATTTTGGACTTTTTCTATGGTTTATAAATATTGTGGTTGTCTTTATGTTGAAATGTTATAACAATTGATTTATAATATAATTGAATGTTATAACAATTAAATGGGAGGCAATTATGGAAATTAAAGACGCAAAAAGTATTTCATGATTATTTAAATGGTGTAATTGAAGGTGAAGATGTTAAAAAGAGTACAAAATTGTATTCGAATGCTAAAACATTCTATAAGAGTGTGGATTCAAGTGTTTCAGATGATCAAATTATGTATGAAGTGTATTCGTATGAATATGATGGTTTGTGTTATGGATTGACTGTGATGCAGCCAGTATGCGTGAATGGCGAATGTAATGTAACGCGTGGACATTTCCATGAAAGTTTAGATTGTGATGAAATCTATTGTGGCATGGGTGGTGAAGGTCTTCTTTTTATTGATGGATGAAGATTATCATTGTCATCTTTGAAAAAAGTAAAAGTGGGAAGTGTTCACTATATTAATGGTCATTTGGCACATCGCCTTGTGAATACGGGAAATAGTGAGTTGAAAGTACAATGTATGTGGCCAAGCAATGCGGGTCATGATTATAAACGTGTAGAAGAGCATCCTTTTACAGTAAGAGTGTATAAGGAAAATGGTGAATTGAAAGTGGAGGAAGAATGAGTTATTTAAATTTTAAATCGGAATATGATCGTTTTCCTAAGACGACAATAAAGAATCATAGAGCGTTTCATGGATATGATGCAATTTATCAGGAGTTAAATAAGAAAATTAATAATAGGAGTGTTGTAGTCTTTGATTATTATCCAGGCGTAGATGAGAATGAAGTATATGAACTCATCAAACGCTTCAATTTTTCTTTGGAAATCAATATGCATGATATTTTTAAGGATGGAAAAACCATGACCGAACAAATGAAATACAATCTAACGGATGATCGTGTGTTTGGTAAGATGTATTATGGTAATCTTGTGGATTTTATGGATGAAGATAAACTAGAAGAAGCTAAAGACAAAATCAATGAACATAAAGGCTCTGTCATTGTATAACTATAATGCGACAAACTTTGATGAAGATATTTTAAAGAAATATAAGCGTGGTTATTTTATTGAATGGCGTATTGCCGATAAGCATAAGGTTGAAAGATTTGAAAGTTTTGATTATGTGGTGGACACAAACAAATCAAACGATCCAAAGATGATTTCAAGTGATACTTTTAAAGAAAGTTTAAGTCTACTTGCTCAAAAACCATTTCGTACAGTACCATACTTTGATCCAGGCGTATGGGGTGGTCAATGGATGAAGGAAGTTTGTAACTTAGATGTGAATCAGCCAAATTATGCATGGAGTTTTGATGGTGTGCCAGAAGAAAACAAGTATTTTATTTGATTATGATGGAGTTACATTTGAACTTCCGGCTATGGATTTAGTGTTGTATCAACCAAAAAGAATTATTGGGAGAACAAGTCTATGCTCGTTTTGGGGCAGAATTTCCAATTCGCTTTGACTTTCTAGATACGATGGAAGGACAAAACTTGTCTTTACAAGTACATCCATTAACGGAATATATTAAAAAGAATTTTGGTATGAGTTATACACAAGATGAGAGTTATTATATTCTAGATGCCAAAGAAGATGCACATGTGTATTTAGGTCTAAAAGAAGATATTCAACCCAATGAAATGATTTCTGATTTAGAGTCTGCGCAACGTGGTGAAATTGTATTTGAGGCGGATAAATATATCAATAAGTTTCCGGCAAAGAAACATGATCATTTCTTAATTCCAAAGCAGGAACTTGTCATTGTTCAGGAAAGAATGCGATGGTATTAGAAATTAGTGCTACACCTTATATCTTCACATTTAAATTGTGGGACTGGCAAAGACTAGGCTTAGATGGACTTCCTCGACCTATTAATATTGAACATGGAAAACATGTCATTCAATGGGATCGTACGACAAAATGGGTCAAAAGAAAACTTGGTCAATTCGACTTATGAAGTAAAAGAAGATGGAAATGATTGTAAGATCGAACATACGGGACTTCATGAATTAGAATTTATTGAAACAAGAAGATATACAATCAACAATGATTCATTCCATAAAACACATGGTACAGTGAATATGTTGAATTTAATTGATGGAAAGAGTGCCATTATTGAAGGTGACTTTGAACCATTCATTGTGCATTATGCAGAAACCTTCATTATTCCTGCAAGTATCAAGGAATATACAATCAAGCCTTATGGTTGTGATGAAATTAAAGTATTAAAGGCATATGTAAGAAACTAAAGTAATGGACATTTTTGGCCTAAAGAAAAAAACCTGAGAGTTTATGATCTCTCAGGTTTTCTTAGCCTTTAAGGCATCTAATTCTTCTTGAGTTAAAGCTCTAAATTCACCTAATGGTAAATCATTTAGTTTTAAAGGACCAAACTCAATACGTTGGAGATAGGTAACAGTGCAGTTTGCCTTTTCAAACATTCTTTTTGACTTGATGGAATTTTCCTTCATGAATCGTTAGATAGGCTTTATTTGTATCTAAAATTTCTAGTTTTGAAGGGGTGAAGTAAATTCCTCAAATTCCATAGGTCTGATTAAAGAAGTCTACGGCATTTTCTGGTAAAGTTCCATCAAATTCAACATAATATTTTTTATCTACATGTTTTTTTGGTGATAATACTTCATGCGTTAATTTACCATCGTTGCTGATGAGTAATAATCCTTCTGTATCTATATCCAATCTTCCAACTGGATACAAATCGTGTCTTTGGCTTTGGACAAGTTCCATGACTGTAGGATAGAGCATATCTTCTGTGGCGCTCACATAGCCTTGAGGCTTATTTAAAATATAGTATTCGTATTCTACATAGCTTACAGGTTCATCATCCACACAAACACGATCATCTTCTTTTACGTTATAGTCTGCCTTTTTATGGTTTCATCATTAATGGTAACCCAAACCGTTTTTAATTAATTTTTTTACATCGTTTCTTGTGCCAAATCCCATATGTGATAAATATTTGTCAAGTCTCATTGATAACGCCATCCTTTCGCATATTTATTTTTTAATGAGCCTTTAGAAAGTTTCGCAAAAACCTAAAGGGAAGTTATTTACGCAAACAAGTGTCCATCCAGATGTTTTTGAATCCAAATCTTTCACATCTAGAGTTTCACCTTTTAAGTATTTAATAACACGCTCATCTTCAATGGAAAAGTTTAATACATTTTTAAATTGTTCAGGACAAAGGGCAAGGGCAAGGCTTTGACTTGGCTCAAAATGTTTACCTTTAAGTTGACCTAATAATAAGCCAGATCTTAAGACGCGATAGCCTTTATAAGCTTGAAAATTACTGTTTAACCAGATGACCTTGTCCTTTTGATTTTAATGACTCCCTTATTTAATTTAACCAATCGTAAAAAAATCAGTAACACAATCATCAAGCCTATCGCTTGGCTCCAGTCTTATTTTTTATGTTTTGTTTCTCCGTCTTTGACAAGTAAAGCTACAAAGTGACCTTCTCCCTTGATTTTATGTGGATATAAACGAACACATTCCTTCATGTTTACACCTGGCATCATACCATCAATTTTATTAATAGGAACAAGATGTAAGTCTGGATGTTTGTCTAATACATCTTGAATAACTTCTTCATTTTCGTGAATCGAAAAAGTACAAGTGGAATAGACAATGGATCCACCTGGCTTTAACATGGATACAAAGAAAGCATTTAAAATGTTTTTTTGAATAGGCGGATAGAACGTATCGTCTTTTTCAATCCAACTTTTGATTAAGTCCGGCTCTTTTTCGAAACATGCCTTCACCACTACATGGGGCATCCACTAGAATCTTATCAAATGTTTCTGGATAATGTTGTTCCATGTTTGTCAAATCTTCACTGGTAACCCAAGCATTGTCACAACCAAATAGTTCGATGTTCTTTAAGAGTCCTTGGCATCTTGAAGAACTTATATCATTTGAAATTAAAAAGTCCATTATGATTGAGCTTTGTCGCAAGCTTTGTGCTCTTTCCACCAGGAGCTGCACACGTATCTAATACAATATCATTTTCGTCTACAGGAAGCACTTGAGCTGGTAACATAGCACTTGGTTCTTGAAGATAGTAAAGGCCTGCATAATAGTAGGGGTGTTTACTGGGTTTATCTTCACTTGAATAATAGAAGCCATCGTTTGTCCAAGGGATGGGTTCTAGTTTAAAAGGGGAAATCTTTAAGAATTCTTCAACAGAAATCTTTAGTGTATTGACTCTTAAACCATAATATCTGTCATGATCAAAACTATTTAGATAATCTCCATATTCTTCTTGAAGAAGCTCTTTTTCATTTGTTCTTTAAATTTAACTGGAAGTTCCATTATAGATCAAATGCCTTTCCAAGTGCTTGAACGGCTTTAACTTTATCTTTCTTTTCAATTGTTAATGAGATAGAGATTTCACTAGAAGTAATCATATAATACTTAATGCCATTTTCACTTAAGATGTTTAATACTTTACTGGCAATACCTGAATGTGTAGAAATACCAAGTCCTACTAAAGACAATTTAATGTATCCAAGCATTTGATGTACAGGATATTCTTTTGAGGCATGTTCCATGATTTGATTGCTTTTGTTCTTCAGAACAATATAAAGTAAAGTTGGCTAGACCTTCATCATCTAATTGTTGTGAAATTGTATCTAGGTTGATATTTAAATCGGAAATCATCTTAAATAGTTTTCCTAAATAAACACCATCATTAGGTAAGTGCATAAAGCGCATGATCGCATAGTCATCTTTTACACTTAAACCTGTAATTGGCATATCTTCTAATTCTTTATGCATAATCCAAGTTCCTTTCTCTAAATCTGTTTCCAAAGCTTTTCCTAAGAAAAGGGGAACATTATATTTACTGGCTAGTTCGACACTTCGAGTTTCTAATACTCCAGCTCCTAAACAGGCCATCTGCATCATTTCTTCATAAGAAATGGATTTTAGCTTTTTAGCACGCGTATATAATCTTGGGTCAATTGTATAAACTCCATCTACATCGGTAAAAATGTGGCATTGATAACCAAGTTTTGCGGCAATCGCAACCGCTGTTGTATCACTTCCACCACGACCTAAAGTAGTGATGTCTCCATATTCAGTAGCGCCTTGAAAGCCGGCTACAACAACAACTTTTCCCTGGTCTAAATGAGATTGTATTGTAGTTGTATCAATATCTTTGATCAAAGCACGAGAATGGTGTTTACTTGTTAGAAAACCGGCTTGATAGCCAGTTAAGCTGATCGCATCCACACCTATTGAATTCATCGCAATCGCAAGAAGTGTAATTGTTTGTTGCTCACCCGTAGATAATAAAGAATCCAATTCTCGTTTGTTTGGATTGTTTGTGACACTATGAGCTAATTCTATTAATTTATTTGTGGTTTTTCCCATGGCACTCGCAACAATGACTAGATTGTGACCTTGTTCTTTCATGTGTTTGGCATGAAGTGCAATAGCCTGAATCTGTTCAATGGTTCCAACGCTGGTTCCACCATATTTTTTCAACTATATTCATATTTTATTCTCCAACCACACTATTTTAGCATATAAAAAAGTCTGTCTTAGACGACTTATAGATATTATTTTTGATTAAAATGATATTTTTTCATAAATCGATCGAGTACGATCCATTCCTCTTCATCTAAGGATATAAGAGTATTAATAAATTTGCGTTGAATCTTAGCTAAATCAGTATCGGATGACATGGCATTTTCAAAGAATGCTCGAATCTCATTTTTCTCTAGATGTAGGAATAAACATTTCACCTTTTTCCGTATAATAACCATTCTTCATTAATATTGAATTGTTTACATATAGAAATTAGATTGCTTCTTGATAGACTGTTATCGCCATTTTCTATTTTTGATACTGTTGCTTTTTTTGATACCGATTAGCTCACCAAATTTTTCTTGGCTAATTCCTTTTTGTAATCTTATTTTTCTAACTCTTTTACCGATTTCATCATTCATTATAATATGCCTCACTGTTTATTCATTATATATAACAAAAGTATCTTAAATCAACATTCTGATTTGACTGAATAGATTAAAAGATACTATAATGTTTCTTGTGGATACTTAGGGAGTATATTATATGGAAAAACTAACTTTAGATGAGTTGAAGGTTCTTGAAAGTATAAAAAATACTTTAAAAGAATTGAGTAAAGAAGATTTAGAAAAGGTTTTAGATTTTTCCAGAGAATTACAAGATATAAATTATTCCAAGGGTAAGAATGATAGTAGAGATGGGAAAGGACAAAATGAACAACAAAGAAAACATTAACAAGTTTGGCAAAGACAGTCAGTATGGTTATTACGCAAAAGCTGGACAAATGAGTGTATTCGCAAAGGGTGCTACAAAGAGATCCAGAAACTCCACAGAGAAAAAAGAAGAAATTAAAGTTGAAAAAAACGCAGAAAGAATTATTAGAAGAACAAATTCGTAATGCTCAAGAAAAAGTGGATGGAGCTCAATCTAAATTAGATGAAGCAACACCTTCAATGAAAGATTCTACAAACCAGTTAAATACAGTTAAGGCAAATCATAATAAAGCTAGTGATGATTTTAAAGTTGCAAATGATGCTTTGCCTATTCATATATTTCAAACGAAATTTCAGTAAATAAGAATGCTATTGAGCAGGCTAAGGCAGAATTAGACGCTTTAAAGGTTGAAAAAGAGCGTTTAGAAAAAGAGTCTTTTGATTCAGAGACCCAAAAAGCACAACTTGAAAAAAGATTATCAGGATGCGCAGAATAAATACAATGAATTGGTTTCACAGGGAACAATTGAAGGTTTGACTGAACAAATCGCTTCAATCACAAAAAGTTGTAGAGAGCGTAAAAGTCGCCTTTTACAAGAAGTACAGGCAAAATATGATACTGTTAAAGGACAGTTTGACGAAGCTAAAAACAAAATCAATGATTTAGAAGCTCAAATTACGCGCAAAGAAAGTAAGGTAGACACTTTAAGTGCTCAATCACCTGCAAGCGAGGCTGCTATGCAGGAAGCCTCAGAGGCTTTAAATAATGCCCAAACAGGCTTATGATGCAGCTACAGATGAGACTGCTAAGGCTGAATTAGAAAGTCAACTAGCAACAAAGACAAGCTAATTTAATCGCTGTCACTGAAGCATATAATGCTGCAAATGCAGAGTTAGTTAATGAAAACGGAGTTTTAAGTTCTCTTCAAGGGAATTTAGAAACAGTAAAAAGTGAAAGTCAGGGTCGCAATTGATGCTTATAATGAAGCTCAAAGTATCTTGGCTCAGGCTCAACAAGACAAGGTAACGGCGATAATCAATTGGCTAGTCTTCAACAATCTTTAGAGGCTACAAAAGCTAGTATTGCTCAAGCAGAAAAGGATGTAGTCTGCTAAGAAAGATTTATTAGACGCTGCTAAGAAATCAACAGAGGAACTTTCAAAATTAGTTGATTCTACAAAAGCGGCTTACGACGCAGTGCAGGCACAATGGAATCAAGGAAGTTTAGGTTTCTATGAAAATATCGGTGATACGCAGGTCGTTGACGTTATTAAAGAAGGAATCAAATTAGGTACAACAATTTTGAGTGATGAAATGGCAGCGACAAGTTTAGAAAACATGAAAAATCTTTAGGTATGTTAGATGAGTGCAATCGTATCCGTAAATTGAATGGTCTCTCAGAATTAAAGACGAGTGGATTAATGAACGCAATTTCTCAAGTAAAGTTAAACCACACGCGATATAGACAAAAGGTAGCTATGATAGTCCTCACACACATCTATATGGAACTAGTGAAAATCTTGCCGCAGGGTATAATTGGAATATGTCTGGTTCTGATGCAGAGAACAAAGGGAAAGGTCCTTTCAGAGGATGGTATGGACACGAAAAAGATATTTTGGATAAATTCTATAAAGAACATCCGGAAGAAGTCGGTACAGACCCTTGGGAATTAATTACTCGTTATGATGGACTTTTTTAACCAAATAGGCCATTATTTAATCTTGTTAAATACCGGAAGTACAGTTACGGGAGTTTCATACTTGCAACGAGGAGAATATGACAAAGAATATGGAACCGGATGGTTCGCTCAACAATTTCATTATGATACAGAGAATCCGGAACGAGTCGGATTGACATCCCCTATTGATTCTTCAAAAAATATGATAATCGCATTGGCCAAATAACAGTCAGTGAATTCGAAGCAAAAATTCAACGAATATTATGATTCTTTAAGAGCTGATTTAGAATCTAAAAAAGCAGCATATGAAGAAGCTAAAAAAGCGTTGGATGATGTTCAAAATAACGGAAACGCGATTGCAAATGCTACAAAAGCATATGAAGAAGCTCTTGCCAAATTCGAGAAACTAAAAGCCAATGAAGATACAACTAATTTGCAAATTCAAGAAGTGAAAAGGCAGTAACTGTAGCTGCATCAAAAGTAACTGAAGCACAAGAAAATGTTTCAAAAAGCTGAGAAAGTTAAAAACGAGAAAGCAGAAACTGTAAAAGGTTGCGCAAGCAAAAGTAGATGCCCAGAAAAAAGTTGTAGATTCTAAGGTGCAAGATGTTGCAAATGCTAAGATTGCGGTAGATGATGCCGAAAAAACAGTGAGCACTGTAAAAGACACAATCAAAAAATCCGAAGAATCAGCGACTAAACTAAAAGTGGAATTAGACGCTGCTAAAAGCTGAAATGGATAGCAAGAAAAAAGCCTACGAAGAAACGAAAAAACTCGCAGAAAAAAGCTAATGAAGAGTTATCGAAATTAAATGCTAACAAAGCCGAAGAAGAAACTAAAAAAAGGCTGAATTATCTTCTAAGATGGAACAAACAAAATCCGATAAAGAGACTGCAGAAAAAGAATTGAAGTCTGCTAACGTCAAATTGAAAGAATTGAAAGAATCTAAAAAGACACGTGAAGATTTGAAAGCTTCTATGGAAGGGCTATCCAACAAATTAAAGAAACTTCAAAATGTTTTAACCAATGTATCTAAGGATTTGAAAGAGAATGGAGCAAAATCAGATATTGTTCGAGGAGAATTGACTTTTTAGAGAAAGAACAAGCTCGTTTAGATGATGTATTGGTTTATTATCACTCATTAGTTGATGAAATTATGGCTATGACTTCTGGCGACGTGGATTTAACGAAAGAAGAAGAAGCTGAGTTATTAAGTAAATTACAGATTCTTTGTTGAAGCCTTAGAAAATGTAAATGAAGCATTAGCAGATGCTCAAACAAAATACGACGTTGAAAAAGTTAAATATGATGCATTAGCTAAAGATGTTGAGAATGCTAAAGCGGAATTAGCCAAAGCGGAAGCTGCATTAAATGCTTATTTAAATCCTGCGCCAGCGCCTTCTCCAGAGACAAAACCTGAAGTAAAACCGGAAACTAAGCCTTCGGTTCCAGAGACTAAGCCTGCCGGAGGTAAAAATGAAAATGTGATTACAACTCCAAAGAAAAGGAGAGGGAATTACATTAACTGAAACTAAAAAAGAAGACACGATTACATCTACAAATACAACTAGAACTCAGGATGGAAAAGTAAATACTGCGGCCGAAGTCGCTTTTAGGATTCTATGCATTGAGTGGTGTATTAGGACTTGCTTTGGTGTTGCATTTACTGGTAAACACGCTCGTAAAGAAGACTAGTTAATTACAGGAGGGATTTATGTCTCTCCTTGTTTTATGGAGAGACATATGGCATTTAGAATAAAAAATTCAAAATAGTCGTGGGGATTGGTATCAACTATTTCCAGACAATGAAGCACCCAAGTCATTTTGCAGGTGATGAAGGTACAAAAAAAGGCCACTTTTTATGAAGATGGTTCTTTTGAATGTACTATTTATGATATTCAGACCTGTGATTGATAGTTTAGAAGATTATATTAAGATCCAACAAAAAGAGTTTAATTCGAGTCATTCATTAAGAGAAAGATTGAACAAAAGAAAAGCAGAAATGGACAATGGTATATACAAAGTAGTTCCTAATAGCTTATTCGATTTAACGAATGACTATGTACCTTATACGCGAAATTTTAAAACGGGATATGATCTCTATCCAACATGGCGTATTATTGAAATGAATGCGATGTCTTGGCCAATGTTTATGTCCTATAATTTCATCAAATTTATTGAGCCTTCAATTTATCGTGCTGATGAATTAAGCTTTAAGTTAAAAGAGAATGAAACTTTATTAGTGAAATGTTTTGTTGAATAAATAAGGCACTCATCATTTAATGATGGGTGCCTTTTCATGATAGGTTACAAAAATAAGGTGAAAAAATCAATTGATTTATTCACCTTATATTTTTTAGACGACTTTTATTCCATTAATATATACATTTTTAATTGTATTATTCAAATCAATCAAACTTTTTGTACAAATTATAAAGTCGAGCATCTTTGCCTTCTTTGATAGAACCAACTTGATTCTCTAAATGTAAGATTTTAGCGGGATTGATTGTGATGGCCTTGATGGCTTCTAGTTCTGGTAGTCCTGCCTTATGTGCAAGTGCGGCATTTAATGGCAGATATTGTTGGGGATTGAATGGGGAATCGGTTGTGATCGCAAATAAGATTCCTTTTTTCATACATCTTATTTGGGGTTTCAAACGAATCGTTGGCACATTCAAACTTATCTTTATGACAAAGGCTTGGTCCACAAATACATGGAAAACCACTCTCTTTGATTTGGTCTAGAATCGCTTGTGAATCCGTCGCATGATCTAAGGTGATTTCAATATCGTATTCTTTTGCGATACGAATTGCCGTTAACATATCATCGGCTCTATGGGCATGACACTTTAATGGAATCTCTTTTTTTGATGACTGGAATCATGGCTTCTAGTTTTTGGTCATAATCTACATCTTTACCAGATTCTTTTTTAGCTAAGTATTCTTTTGTCTTAGCTAGAGTTTCTCTAAGTAATGCACTGATTTGCATACGCGTATCAATTTTCTTTCCTTTGTAGCAATTCTTTGGGTTTTCACCAAAAGCCGCCTTCATCGCAATTGGATTTTGAATTGTCATTTCATCAATACAATTTCCTTTTGTCTTATACGCAAAGAATGTTCCACCAATCACATTGGCACTACCAGGTCCTGCGGCTACCGTTGTGACTCCTGCTTCTAATGCAGTTTGTACGGTTTCATCCATTGGATTACAACCATCAATACCACGCATGTTTGGAGTGATTGGATCTGTGATTTCATTTAAATCATTGCCTTCAAAGCCAATAGTTGTTTCTTCCATGCCCAAATGACAATGGGCTTCTACCATGCCTGGATATACATTGAATCCTGTAAGATCTTGAACATCTTCATCTTTGGGTTCTAAATTCTTTCCAATCTCTGTAAATACACCTTTATTGACTCGAAAATCCCCAATAAAAGGATCTTCTTCCATGGTATAAATAGTGGCATTTTTAAAAAAAAGCATTAAGCGGCCTTCTTTCCGTCGACATAAACATCTTTGATTTCATTTGTCGTATCTAGGATGTTCTTTGTACAAATCACAAAGTCAGCGTCTTTACCTTCCTTGATAGAACCTACACGATTGTCTAAGCCTAAGATTTTAGCTGGATTGATTGTGATGGCTTTAATAGCTTCATATTCAGGAAGACCTGCTTTAGCGACTAGAGCAAACACTTAAAGAAAGATATTGTTGAGGCACTACAGGAGAGTCTGTAATGATTGAGAATAAAATACCCGACTTTATATAGTTCGTTTGGTGTTTCAAATGACATATTCGCAAGCTCAAATTTTGATTTGTGAGTCAAAGCAGGTCCACAAATACAAGGGAATCCACTTTCTTTGATTTGAGGAATGATACAACGAGCATCTGTAACATGATCTAATGTCACTTTAATATCATATTCTTTCGCAATGCGAATCACTGTTAAAATATCATCGGCTCTATGTGCATGGCACTTTAATGGAATTTCTCTTTTGACAACAGGAATCATAGCCTCTAACTTTTGATCATAAGCTATATCTTTACCTAATTCTTTTTTTTCTTCATGTATTCCTTTGTCTTTTCTAATGTTTCTCTTAAAAGAGCACTAATCTGCATACGCGTATCAATTTTCTTTCCTTGATAACAACGCTTAGGATTTTCACCAAAGGTGCCTTCATAGCCAAAGGATTTTGAATGCTCATTTCATCAATACAATTTCCTTTCGTCTTATACGCAAAGAAAGTTCCACCAATCACATTGGCACTACCAGGTCCTGCGACTACCGTTGTAACTCCACCTTTTAATGCGGATTCGATTGTTTCATCCATTGGATTACATCCATCAATTCCACGCATATTCGGTGTGATTGGATCTGTGATCTCATTGACATCATCGCCTTCAAAACGAATGGTCTGTTTCTTCCATACCAAGATGGCAATGACTTTCAACTAAACCAGGGAATACATATAGACCATTTAGATCTTGTACATCTTCACCTTCACTTGTCTGTTAAATTTCTTCCAATTTTGTGTAAATACACCTTTATCAATTTTAAAATCACCTACAAATGGATCTTGTTCCATTGTATAAATTGTTGCGTTCTTAAATAACATTATGCTTCCTTCTTTCCATTAATATATACATTTTTAATTTCATTTTGTGTATCTAAAATATTCTTTGTACAAATCACAAAGTCTGCATCCTTACCAGTTTTAATAGAACCAATACGATCATCCAGTTTTAAAATCTTAGCTGGATTGATTGTGATGGCCTTAATAGCTTCATATTCTGGAAGACCTGCTTTTGCGGCTAAAGCCGCACTTAATGATAAGTATTGTTCGGGTACTACAGGAGAGTCTGTGATAATAGAAAATAGAATACCGGCTTTATAGAATTCATTGGCTGTTTCAAAAGACATATTTTTAACTTCATATTTTGATTTATGCCCCAAACAAGGACCTAGAATACATGGAAAACCACTTTCTTTAATTTGTGGAATAATGCTTCTTCCATCTGTTACATGATCTAATGTCACTTCAATGTCATATTCTTTCGCAATACGAATCACGGTTAATATATCATCGGCTCTATGACAATGGCACTTTAATGGCATTTCCTTTTTAATAACCGGAATCATGGCTTCTAGTTTTTGATCATAAGCTACATCTTTTCCAAACTTCTTTTTTTAGCTAAGTATTCTTTAGCCTTAGCTAGAGTTTCTCTAAGCAATGCACTAATCTGCATACGCGTATCAATTTTATTTCCTTTTGTAGCAACGCTTAGGGTTTTCACCAAATGCGGCCTTCATAGCTAAAGGATTTTGAATTGTCATTTCATCAATGCAGTTACCTGCAGTTTTATACGCAAAGAAAGTTCCACCAATCACATTAGCACTACCTGGTCCTGCAGCGACTGTAGTCACTCCGCTTTTTAATGATTCTTTAATTGTTTCATCCATTGGATTACAGCCATCAATACCGCGAATGTTGGGTGTGACTGGATCTGTGACTTCATTTCCATCCTCACCTTCAAAGCCAATGGAAGAACATACCATGCCTAAATGGTGTGGGCATCAATAAGGCCAGGGAAGACATATAATCCATTTAGGTCTTGTACTTCTTCATCTTTGGGACTTAAATCTTTTCCAATTTCAGTAAATACACCTTTATCAACCCGAAAATCACCAATAAAAGGTTCTTCTTCCATAGTATAAATAGTCGCGTTCTTAAATAACATTACAACAGCCTTCTTTCCATTGATATAAACGGATTGAATTTCATTTTGTGTATCAAGAATATTCTTAGTACAAATAATAAAGTCAAAGACATCTTTACCGGCTTTAATAGAACCTACGCGATTATCGAGTTTTAAAATCTTATTTGGATTGATCGTGATTGCTTTGATAGCTTCATATTCATCCATACCTTCTTTTGCGGCAAGAGCGGCACATAAAGATAAATATTGTTCTGGAATAACTGGAGAATCAGTAGTGATGGAAACTAAGATTCCAGCTTTGTTTAATACGCCAGGCGTTTTAAAGGATTTGGATTTTAATTCAAATTTAGTCTTATGACCAAAGCTAGGACCGCAAATACATGGATATCCGCTTTCTTTGATTTGTTCGACAATGCATCTTGCATCCGTCGCATGATCTAAAGTTACTTCAATGTCATATTCTTTCGCAATACGAATAACAGTTAAAATATCATCAGCTCTATGTGCATGGCACTTCAATGGCAATTCTTTTTTGATAACTGGAATCATGGCTCCTAACTTTTGATCATAATCTACAGCTTTACCAGATTCTTTCTTTAATAAATATTCTTTAGTTTTAGCTAGAGTTTCTCTAAGTAATGCACTGATCTGCATACGCGTATCAATTTTCTTTCCTTGATAACAACGCTTAGGGGTTTTCTCCAAAAGCTGCCTTCATTGCGATAGGATTTTGAATGCTCATTTCATCAATGCAATTTCCTTTCGTCTTATACGCAAAGAAAGTTCCACCAAGAACGTTGGCACTACCAGGACCTGCAGCTACTGTAGTTACACCACCTTTTAATGCGCAATTCCACGCATATTCGGTGTGATTGGATCTGTGATTTCATTGACATCATTCCCTTCAAAACGAATGGCTGTTTCTTCCATACCTAAATGGCAATGGCTTTCAACTAAACCAGGAAATACATATAAACCATTTAGATCTTGTACATCTTCTCCTTCATTAGTCTGTTAAATCTTTTTCCTATTTCTGTAAATACACCCTTATCGATTTTAAAATCACCTACAAAAGGGTCTTGTTCCATTGTATAAATGGTTGCGTTCTTGAATAACATATAATCACCTGTTATGAAGTGACCTTTGTCAAGACAAAATTACACTCATATTCTAAAAAATATTCAGTTTTAGATTGATGACATAGAGGAACTCCTAAACAAATCTATCGACAGTTAACCACTCTGTTATTCGTGGATTGGGTACCTAAGGTTAATGGTCCGTCGAGCAGGTTTTGTAAATCTCATATCGTGGATCAATAGCTTTTTCGTACAGTCCTCCTCGCGATTTGATTCGTGTACCACTATTGCCTTAAGAGGTGAATCGTAAATAATCAGACCTGTTTCATTATTTACGAAGTTCCTCTATATCATCAATCCTTTGTCTTTCTAAAAGTCTTTCTTCACATCTCCTTTCACTTATTTTTTATTTTAATGGATGTTTCCTGTTTCCATTCCCCAAATAAAACATGCTAACTCTCTAGCTACGACGACTATTGCCTTATTTCTAGGCACATTTCGTTCAATCAATTTTTGGTATTTCTTCTTCAAACGTTCTGTTGCCTTATCCGCATATGCAATAATATTTACATCCATTCCTTTTTGACGACTTTTTAACCCTTGTGATTTTTTCGCATATACGTTTCCTTTCACCAAAGATTGTGCACATTCTACCAGTGTTTTTCTAATCACTGTATTTCCTTGCTTTGTAATACCAATTCGGTTGTTTTTATCGCCACTAGAATGTTCTCCTGTTGTAAGTCCAGTATAGGATGCATATGCTTTTGCGCTTGGAAAACGTTCAAAATCATTTGTTTCTACCTGTATAGTCATGGTCGCAAATGTTTCTATACCCTTAAAACATCTTAATTTAGATACCTTTTCATGGTATCTTTCACTTTGATACATCTCATCAATACGATTCATGAATCGATTGATTTTATCGTTTAAATTTTCCATTTCTGCAATATATTCATTTAAGGTTTCTCTTTGAATTTCTGACATTTCCAATTCTCTGATCCAATTCATATAGCGAATTGTCCATTTTGATTTACCATCATATTGATAGCCATGACGCAATACAAATGCGCAGATTTCCTGCTTAACTCTTTTTTAATTCCTTTTTGAAATCATGAATCATACGGATGTATTCTTTTATTTCAACATCTTCTTCATCTGGAACATATACAGATTTATATGATCCACTAGCCAAGTTCTTTGCAATATTCAAAGCATCCATTCTGTCATTCTTTACCATCTTATTTTTTGCAGAAACCTGCATAGTTGTAGGAGCCAAAATTATACAATCCACTCCTCTTGCAGTTAACGACTTATAAAGAGAATATCCAAGACAACCTGCTTCATAACCACATTTGATTTCTACATCGTTTTCATAACGACTTTTAAGTGTTTCAATAAACTTAATTACTAGTTTTACATCAGAAGCAAATGTAGATTCTGAAACGATTTCTCCTGTATAACCATCATAAGCGCATAAACTAAACGAATTTTTGTGGACATCCATTCCAACAGATAATATACTTTTCATAGTGACCTCCTATTGTGTTATGGCATCGACACCATAAGTGTTTTTAATCAATTCAATTATGAGTCGTAATCCACGTATTGACAATAGGAGGTCACTTCATATTATCTCTAGAATATAATGATTTGGGTGAGTTTATGGCAAAGAAAAAGAGAAAAAGTAAATACGAAACGAATCGCAATTGTCGCGTTGATTCCAGTCGTTTGTATCGCATTAATGATTGCGAATTTTACAAGTATTCGTTTGAGTATTAAAGGGTATCACAAAGAAGATAAAAAGGTTGTATTAGAATTAGAGAAGGAAGATATTAAAGATATCTTGCAGTATGATCAAATCATTAATATTTCAAAGTGGGATAAAGTAAAGAATGATGCACATTACTTGTTGTATGATGAGTATTACAGGGCTTCTAAAAGAGCGTAAAAAAGTGGTGTATTATATTGACTCTTACTATGAAAGAATGGAAGATTTGAATTATTTAGGGTATACAAAAGATATTTTGTTTAAGAATTCAGATGTATATACCATTTCAAATTTGGATACATTGATTTCAAAGCAAGAGTACCTTATAAAAAGGCAAAGAAATATTTGGCGATTAAAGGGGCACAAATCAAAGATATCAAGGAATATGTGGATTCTGGATTAAAGCCTTTAAAAGCTGTATTAACCGTTTCTTATCCAGGCATTGATTCAAGTAAGCGTGATGATCGTACATATACCATTGAGGATCCTCAAATATGTTGGTTTTAATTAAAAATGGTTTTAGTGTTCCAAGTGATTATGTACCAAGTGATTTAAGAGATGTAAATATTCCTTATGAAAGTGAAGTGGGGCAATTAAGAGATGAAGCGGCAACTGCCCTTGAAAATATGTATAAGGATGGCTTGAAACAAGGTTATAGTATTGCAATCAAGAGTTCGTATCGTTCTTATGACACACAATTAGCAGTATATAATGAATATTTTGCGATGTATGATGCGGCTTATGCGGCAAGTTTAGTTTCGATTCCAGGATCAAGTGAACACCAATGCGGATTGAGTGTGGATCTAACAAGTCAAAGTGTAATGGATGGAACGTATGGGACATTTGGCGAAACATCAGACTATAATTGGGTTGAAGAAAATGCCTATAAATATGGATTTATTTTTTGCGTTTCCCAGAAAATACGGGAGCCCGTACAGGAGCTACCAATGAGCCATGGCACTTTTAGATATGTAGGGAAAGAAGCAACTAAAGAAATTCATGATAAGGGATGGATCTTAGAGGATTATATTGAACATCATGGATTTACATACAATTTGCATTTGAATTGACGAATATAAAGGGATTAGTTTATGCTAACTACGGTGATGATTATGTGGTTAGGATTACTAATTCCTTTTTTTGGAACGACTTTGGGTTCATTTGTTGTGTTCTTTGTCAAAAAAAAAAAAAGAATGAACTTTTGTCTAGATGCTTTTCCGGTATTGCCTCAGGTGTTATGGTGGTGGCGCAAGTATTTGGTCTTTATTGATTCCAGCGATGGAACAAGAAAAGAATATTTTAGCCATTGTGCTTGGCATATTCTTAGGAGCTTTATTACTGCTTTTCTTAGATTGTATTGTACCTCACATGCATCCTGGAACAAATGATGAAGAGGGAAAAGAGTCGCATCTAAAGAAAACGACAAAACTAGTTTTTGCGGTTACTTTGCATAATATTCCAGAAGGTATGGCCGTAGGTATTGTACTAGCACATGCGATTCAAACAGGAAATCTCTTTTCGAGTTTAGCTTTATCTATAGGGATTGCGATTCAAAAACTTTCCCGAAGGTGCTATTCTTTCTTTGCCATTAAAGAGTAATGGCTATTCGAAACATAAGGCATTTTTGGTAGGTGCCTTATCGGGGATTGTTGAACCTGTATTTGGCTATGTTACAATTTTGTTTTCAAATTGGATCCTACAATGCTTGCCACTTTGTTTAAGTTTTGCGGCAGGCGCTATGTTGTTTGTTGTGGTTGAAGAGCTTGTTCCTGAAATGGCACAAGGAAAACACTCGAATCTTCCAACACTTTCTTTCTTGTTTGGATTTTGTATCATGATGATATTGGATGTGGTTTTAGGATAAGCTTTCAATTTTTTCAGAAAAGAGTTAAAATTATTTTACATAATGTAGAAGACCAATTGGAATTCTGCATTTTCTTTTGGGAAGGGTGAAGGCGTTGGAAAGTACAGATTTATTAAAGGGAAGTATATGGAAGTCGATTTTGATTTTCTCTTTACCATTACTGGTTGGGAATTTATTTCAACAATTATACAATACAGTCGATTCGTATGTGGTAGGAAACTTTGTCAGTTCACATGCCTTAGCAGCAGTAGGACAATCCACTTCTATTATTAATATGTTGGTTGGATTCTTTATGGGATTATCAACAGGTGCTTTGGTGTTGTGATTGCACAATATTTTGGAGCTAAAGAAACAAAAAGATGCAGGATTCGATTCATACATCTTTAGCTTTAACTTTAGTTTTATGTGTCTTATTCACAATATTGGGTATTGCTCTATCTAAACCCATTTTAGTCATGATTGGTTCGCCTAAAGAAGTTTTACCTTTGGCTGTGATTTATCTACAGATTTATTTTGCGGGTGTCTCCTTTTCTCTTATTTATAATATGGGAGCCGGTATTTTAAGAGCTTTAGGGGATAGTAAAAATCCATTGATTTACTTAGTTGTATCCAGTTTAGTGAATATTGTTCTAGACTTTGTGTTTGTGATCTACTTTCATTTAGGTGTTGCCGGCGTTGGTATTGCGACAACTTTGGCACAGTTCGTTTCAGCCATTCTAGTTATGCGCGAGTTAATGCATACAGATAAAGATTATAAGGTATATATTTCTAAGATTCGTTTTTCAAAGCCAATTCTATCAAGGATTATTTCTATAGGAATACCGGCGACTCTACAAAATAGTATAGTTTCTTTTTTCCAATGTGATTGTTCAATCGTATATTTCTAAATTTGGATCATTTCTTTGTTGCAGGATATAGTACAACTACAAAACTAGATGGTTTCTTGCAGCTACCAATTCAAAGCTTCTCGATGGCATCACAACATTTGTGGGACAGAACTATGGAGCTCAAAACTATAAGCGTGTAAGAAAAGGCTTGTATACAACATTATTGATGTGTGAAGTTATTATCGCATTAGGAGCTTTCTTGATTTATACAAATGGAGAGTTCTTAGTCGGATTGTTCTCACAAGATAAAGATGTGATTGTATCTGGTGTGACTATGATTTCTGTCTTTGCGCCAGGCTATATCTTCCTTCCTTTATCCCACATTACGGCAGGTGCTTTAAGAGGTGTTGGATTATCTAAAGTACCAATGTATTCGATGATTTTATGTTTCGTTATTTTAAGACAAGTCTATTTATTTGTGGCAACACAATTCAGTTTGGAATTAATTACTGTATTCTTGGGATGGCCACTGACATGGATTGTAAATGCAGCGCTATTGATGTGGTATTATCATATATATTCAAAGAAATTAGTTAGAGGCGATATTTATTAGTCGTCTCTTTTTTTATACCCTTGAAGTGAAAAATGAATAATGGGTATAATGGGTATAAAAGATTGTGGGTGAAGAATTATGGATAATGAGAAAATAATCGAGCATATCGCAGAAATAGAGCGTGAGATTGCCGTTTTACCGGCAGGTGGTGTTTCTAAAAAGACTGTACATGGTAATATTTATTATTATCATAGAATCACTCAGAATGGGAAGCGAATAGAAAAATATGTAAAAGCAGATGAAGTTGATGAACTTATATCGAATATTGAGAAAAGGAAAAAATTAGAAAAGGAATTAAAAAAAAAAAACAATGTATGCCTAAAGAAAAAATCTTGATTTTAAGACAAAGGTGCTTGTTGGGGATAGATTAAAATCTTTAATTTCAATTACACGAAACTATAAAAAAGAGAATGTATTCAAATGCTTAGAGATTATATCTTCAAAGACATAGCGATAAAGTATTTATATTGTATGGATTAAGACGAACAGGGAAAACCACATTGATTCGTCAAATTATTTTAGAATTGTCTGAATCTGATTTTAATAAAAATTGCATTTATTCAAATTACATCAAAAGATTCTTTATCCGATATTGACGAAGATCTTAGACTATTAGAAAAAAATGGATATAAATATGTATTTTTGGATGAAGTGACATTGATGGAAGATTTCATTGAAGGGGCTTCTTTATTTTCTGATATATATGCCAGTAGTGGAATGAAAATTGTTCTTTCTGGCACAGATTCACTTGGCTTTGCGTTTTCTAAAGAAGAACAATTATACGATCGATGCATAATGCTTCATACAACATTTATACCCTATAGAGAATTTGAAAATGTACTTGGTATATATGGGATTGATGAGTATATACGGTATGGAGGGACAATGAGTCTTGGTGGAATTAATTATAATGCAAGCACACCATTTTCAAATATTAAGGATACAGAAGAGTATATTAATACGTCAATTGCGAAGAATATCCAACATTCCTTAAAGATGTATCAATATGGTGGTCATTTTCGTCAACTTTTAGATTTATATGAAAAAGGAGAGCTTACGAATGTGATTAATCGAGTAGTAGAAGATATGAATCATAGATTTACTAAAAATGTTGTAGAAAGTACATTTAAATCTCACGATATAGGGGTCACTGCCAATAATTTGTTGAGAGATAGAGTGGATCCAATAAATATTCGAAAACATATGGAACTAGATAAGGTGACTCTGGGAATAAAAAACATGCTTGATATTTTAAATAAGGAAGAACAAAGTATTGATATTAGTGATGTGCATATGACTCAAATTAAAGAGTATTTGGCAATATTGGACTTAATAAAAGAAATAGATTTAGAATATTTACCAGAAGTAAACCAGAAGAGTAAAATTGTTGTTGTTACACAACCTGGTTTAAGATATGCACAATTTTGAAGCTATTGTTGAGAATCTTCTTTTAGACGAAAAATTCCAAGAATTAGATATCCAAAAAAAAGGACACATATTTTAGAACGTTTACTTAGTGAAATTCGTGGCAGAATGATGGAGGATATAGTTCTTTTGGAAACAAAACTCGCAAAAAAAAGATAAACATGTTTTTAAATTGCAATTTCCAATCGGTGAGTTTGATATGGTTGTGCAAGATCCAAAAACATTATCATGTGAAATATATGAAATAAAATATAGTAACCAACGAGCACGTGAACAATATCGACATATAAATGATGAAGAAAAAATGTGCGATGACGATACATCGATATGGCAATATCACAGGACGTTATGTTATTTATCGTGGAGAAAATACAGAAATGGATTCTATTCAGTACTTAAATGTTGAAGACTACTTAAAAAGTTTGGAGAAAACAAGGTAAGGGGCGAGATTTAGTAGAGTCTCGCCTTTTTTCTTTGTTTCGAATTGGGAATATTTAATTCCTTTCTATATTTTGATATGGTTCTTCTGGATGCGTAGAGTTCCATATTTTCAAGTTCTTCTACAATTTCTTCATCTTGTAGAGGATTTTCTGGATTTTCTACTTCAATTAATAATTGAATGGCCTTTTGAATAGAGTCTTTACTGCTTCCTTTGTGTGTTTTTGAAATAAATAAATCTTTTACAGGATACATATGATCATTAAATTCATAATATTTATCACTCAAAGTCCTAGAAACGGTTGAAATCGAGTAGCCTGATTCTTGAGCAATTTCTTTAAGTGTGCATTCTTTTAAATCATCTTGAAATAGAAAATAATTCTTTTGATGTGTGATCAATATATTTGCGAGTAGAAGAATGGTTTTGTTTCGACGATTGATACTATCTATATAAAACTTAGCTTCATTTAAATATTTTTTAGCTTCTTTTGACAATTTTACTTCTTCGCAATGAAGCGATAGATTTCCCATTTCTTTGGGGATGATTTTTAATTGATCTTCATCAATTTCAATTGTGAATTCAGGTAAAGCTAAATTTGTCCTACTTTCTGTGTCATATTCACTGCAAGGAAATGGATTGCACTCTTGCATGTGAGCTAATTCATCAAATACAGATTCATAAGGTATATCTAAAGATTCAGAAATTGTATAGAAATCTTTTTTTCTTCAAGTTCTTTTGAATAATTCTTTAAAATAGTGTATGCGATTGTATAGCCTTTTTCTTTTAATTGAATCATTAAAGAATCAATACTATTTTTAGCAGCCACACCAATGGGTTCAAAGGTTTGAATGAAAGAGAGTGTTTCTTCAAATTGTGTTTTAGTACATTTTAAGTCCGATAGGACAGTTTGGATGTCTTGATCAAAGAAGCCATGATTATCTAAGGATTCAATAATATAATGGGCAATGGGTTCATTGTATTTTTTAGTGCTTGTATGCGGTTGTAAATAAAGTTCATCCTTTAGACTTGGCTTATTGGAAATGCCTGCTTCAAGATATTGTTGAATATCTTGACTTGGAGTGTATTCTAAAAAAAGGATTATTTTGACTGACATTATATAAAAGATCCGATAAAGTCTGTCTATCTTTACTTAATATTTCTAGATGCGACTTTAAACCCGTTGTCATATGGAGTGTTTGTTTGTAGGTATGTGTATAAATCAAATCTTGTTTCATATGTATATATGTTATAACATATTATGGTATAATAATTCAAAAAAAGTGGAGGGGTCGTATGATAGAAAAAAATATTGGCATATATTTTGGCATGTTGTAATAATAGTGAATTTGAACAAACAACAGTTGCCTTGATAAGTGAAAATTTAAAGATTAGCCGCTCACAGGTTTCTGTTGTATTAAATAAATTAGTAAAAGAAAATAAATTGATTCGCATTGAATCAAAACCGTTTTGTTTCATTTCGGTTGAATATTTGAAAGAAAAGGGAATTCCTTTTAAAAATAGTTTATATGCAGTATAGATGATTTATTGTCAAATCAGGAAAAGAAGGATTTTTGAAAAACTAGTGGGCATGAATCATTCTTTGGCTCAAACGGTTAAACAATGTAAAGCTACCATTTCATATCCTCCTAATGGATTGCCTATCTTTGCTTTATGGGCCTACGGGAACAGGTAAGTCTTTAATTGCGAAACTGACATATGAGTGGGCAAGAAATCAGGGTGTCATTTCAAAAAATGGGCAATTTGTACAGGTAAACTGTAGTGAATATGCGAATAATCCGGAATTATTAACGGCCAACTTATTTGGTCATGTTAAAGGTGCTTTTACAGGGAAAGCTGAAAAAGACAATGAAGGTTTGATTGCGTTAGCAGATAATGGTGTTTTATTCTTGGATGAGGTGCATGAATTAAAAAAGGTGAATGCCAAGAAAAAGTTGTTCTTGTTTATGGATCAAGGTATTTATCATCGTGTGGGTGATAATGAAAAGTGGTATAAGTCTAATGTTCGTATTGTATTTGCGACTACAGAAAATCCGGATAAAGTCTTTGTTAAAAACATTAATGCGACGTATTCCAATGACAATCACCATTCCTAGTCTTGAACAAAGAGGTACGCAAGAGCGTATTGAGTTGTTGCATGACATTTTTAGTCAGGAAGAAAAACGTTTAGATTGTCAGATCAAAATAAGCAGTAAAGTGTATAATGCGCTGTTACAAAGTAAGATGCCAGGTAATATTGGTCAATTAAAGAGTAGTGTACAGTCTTGTTGTATCAATTCTTTATTTGATAAGGTCAATGACGAATTAGTGATTCATTTGGATAGTTTGCCTAAAGATCTTTTTACAGACAAGTTTATGCGAATCAAAAAACGGTCTTGGACGATGATGAATATATATATGTGGAGGATTTGCAGGGGTACTATAATGGTACAAAAGAAATTCTTCAATTAAATGATAGCTTGTTGGCGTGTTATCGAAACTATAAAGAGGAACATACAAGCTTGGCGGATTTTATGGCAAAAGAAAAGAATTATGTTCAAAAATATTTTGATAACTTGATCTTTAGAAAGAAAGAATCAAGTCAGGTAGATTATTATAATCGTGGTGTGCAAACATATCTTTAACTTGATTGAATCGCGGTATGGATTAAAAATCACAAATAATGAAACGTTAGCTATCGCATCTTATTTAGATGAGATTCATCATGAATATCATGATTTAAGAAGTTGGTTTTTAAAACATGAAGAAGAATGTGATGATTTATATCAATTGTTGCAGGAAGAATTTTTTAGAGCGACGAATGTATCTTTAGAAATTTGTACGTATTTAAAGTCCTATCTAGAAATGGACATGTATTCCATCATTATTTGTACGTTTATCTTCTATGTTTATAATGTACAAAAAAGATTCAAGGCTTTCTCAAAAAAGCAGCCGTTGTACTATCACATGGTTTTTCTACGGCTTCTAGTATTGCGGATGCAGACCAATCGTTTCTTAGGACAATATATATTTGATGCGCTAGATATGCCTTTATATATTGATACGACTACAATGATTGAGAAACTGAATCGTTATTTGGATCGTATTGGCAAGGTCAAAGAATTGTATCTATTAGTGGATATGGGTAGTTTGGAAGATATTTATAAAGGTTTGCATATAGAGAATGCGAATATTGGAATTATCAACAATGTGAGTACTCAATCGCTTTAGAAATTGGAAATGGAATTCGTAATAATGTAGAGATGGAGAGCATATTAAAAAAAACGATTGATGCTTTCCGTGTCAATTTTGCGTATCATATTGAAAAGCATCAACAAAAACGACCAGTCATTCTATGTTCTTGCGCAAGTGGATTGGGTACGGCCAAGAAATTAAAGTCGATGTTGGAGCAATCTTTTCCAGATGGAATCAATTTAGATGTGAAGACGTTGAATTATTCGGAATTGATTGAATTAGGTAAAAAGAACAATGTATTTGAAGAATATGACGTTTTATGTGTACTTGGAACGTTAGATCCAAATATGGAGGACATTCCATTTGTGGGTATTGAAGATTTGATTATTGAAGATACATTTGGTGATTTCAATCAATACTTCAAGGATTATATGGATGAAGAAACAGCTGTCTTTGTTTGATAAAAATATTCTGCATAATTTCTCATTGAGTAATATTATGAATGCACTAACGATATTAAATCCGACAAAACTATTAGAGCAGGTTGCCAATGCGATTGATGTTTTACAAAAGTATGTTGGGGTTCGTTTCAAGCAATCGAACTTGTTTTGGATTGTACGTACATATTTGTTGCTTGATTGAAAGACTTGTTGTTTCAAGAAATGCTTTGAGTATGATCAAGCTCAGATTTCTTAAATGAACACAAAGATTTTGTGGACTATGTTAAGAAGGCGTTTAAGCAAGTAGAAGATTTCTATGGTGTAGATATTCCTACAGAGGAAATGATTCATATTTATAATTATGTGAAGAATAATTAGTAAAGATGAGGAAACTCATCTTTTTTGTAAACTTATTTCTATGGCACAATATTTGCTTGTATATAAGTGAATGACGTAATACAGAAAGGAGAAAGATGAATGAGTAGAGTAATATTTGCCTCGCATGGAGGATTATCTAAAGGAATGAAAGATTCAGTTTCTATGATCGTTGGAGATTTAGCTAAGGATGTAGAAACATATAGCTTGCTTCCTGGACAAAATCCTGAAGATTTTTATCAAGAAGTTTTGAAAGAAGCAAAAGAAAGTGAAGAACAAATTGTAATCTTGTGTGATATCAAAGGTGGAAGTGTTCACCAGCTTTATCTAAACTTGCAGTATTGGATAATGTAATGGTTTTTTCAGGAATGAACATGGGATTGGCATTAGATGTAGTAATGAAAAGCTTGGCCCAAAATCTTGAATTAGCAGATGCGAACGATTTGATTGAAGCAGCTAAAGAGGGAATGACAGTTATGAATGGTATGACAAGCGAAGATGATGAAGATTTCTAATAGGAGGATAAAAAATGATCAAATTATTAAGAGTGGATCACAGATTGTTACATGGTCAAGTTGCTTTTTCTTGGAAAAATGCAGTTGAAGCAGATTGTATCTTAATTGCGTGCGATGCAGTTATGAAAGATGATTTAAGAAAAACATCAATTAAGTTGGCAAAACCAAGTGGTGTTAAATTAGTTATTAAAAATATGGATGATGCAGTAAATGCGATCAACAGTGGTGTTACAGACAAATACAAATTATTGACTGTAGTTGAATCTATTAAGGATCTTTGAAAGATTGTGTAAAGAGTGCAACATCAATAAATTAAATCTTGGTGGTACTAAGGCTACTCTTTGAAACTCGTAATATTTCGAAGGCAATGAATATTACTCCAGCAGAAGAAACAATTTTAAAAGGATTATGTGAATCAGGTGTGGATGTAACAATTCAGATGGTTCCAGAAGATAATCCAGTAAACGTAGAGAAAGTATTATAGGAGGAGAAATATGTTATTACAAGCAATTTTACTTGGCTTGGTAGCAATGCTTGGAAATGCTGAATATTTGTTCGGTACAAGCTTGTTGTCAAGACCGTTGGTTATGGGAGCTTTAACAGGCGTTGTACTTGGTGATATCCCAACAGGTGTGACTTTAGGGGCAACATTAGAATTAGCATTTATGGGAGCTTTCTCAATCGGAGCTAGTATTCCACCTGAAATGATTTCAGGAACCGTATTAGGAACAGCTTTCACAATTACTACAGGAATTTGGACCAGAAACTGCATTAACTGTTGGTTTACCAGTTGCTTCATTGGTTTTAATCGCAAAGAACGTTGGAATGGTATTTATTTTACCTCCATTTGTTCACAAAGCGGATACATATGCGCTGAAGGAAACATGGCAGGAGTTGCTAGAATGCACTTCTTAGGTGGATTCTTCGGTGTTAACTTGATTATTGGTGTTATCGTAGCATGTGGTTACTATGCAGGTGGACCTCTTTGTACAGGCTTTATTAAATGTAATTCCTGAATGGATCTCAAATGGTTTACAAATCACAATGGGCTTATTACCTGCAATTGGATTTGGCTTATTGTTGATGATGATTATGGACAAAGAAGTTGCATGTTTCTTCTTCTTAGGATTCGCATTAAGCGTATACTTAGGAATTCCAGTAACTGCAATCGCAATTTTTGGAGCTATCATCGCTATCGTATTAACTCAATTACGTAGCAATTCGGCTCAAAAAAGCTACAGAAGGAGGATTAGACGAAGATGACGACTTCTAATAAATTAACAAAAAAGAATTAAATCAAGTATTCTGGCGTTCATTCGGAATGGAATGGGACTGGAACTATGAAAGACAGATGAACATGGCATACTGCTACTGTATGTTACCAGTAATCAAAAAATTGTATTCAAATAAAGAAGACCAAATTGCAGCTATGCAACGTCACTTGGAATTCTTCAATACGACTCCTCAATTGTCAACATTGATTTTAGGTATTAGTGCCGCCATGGAAGAAAGCAATGCGAATAATCCTGATTTTGATACAGAAAGTATCAACAGTGTAAAAGTTTCATTGATGGGACCTTTAGCTGGTATTGGTGATTCATTCATCTGGGGAACATTACGTATTATCGCTACTGGTGTTGGTCTATCGTTAGCGAATCAAGGAAATATCTTAGGACCTATCTTATTCTTATTGATCTTCAATATTCCTGCTCAAGGATTACGTTATTACTTAATGAATTTGGTTATAAATTAGGTAGTGGATTCTTGGCTAAGATCCAGGAAAATGGATTGATGTCAAAACTTACTTATGCAAGCAAGCGTTTTAGGATTGATGGTTGTTGGTGGTATGACTGCTTTGAAAACGTTTCAATCAAATTCCCATTGGCATTTGGTTCTGGTGATGAAGCAACTACATTAAATGATGTATTCAACAATATCATGCCTGGTTTAATGCCATTATTATTCACATTATTGGTTTACTATTTATTGAAAAAAGAAAAATATTAAGACAACTACATTGTTGTTATTGTGTGTCGCAATCGGATTGATTGGCTCATTCTTTGGTATCTTAGGTTGTTAATAAATTTAAATAAATGGAGGAAAAGAAAATGATTAAATTTAATGAACAAGAAAAAATCGATAGCGTAAATGGAGCATTGGCTCTACGCCCTCAAATCAACGAAATCGTTGATGAAATCTGCGAACGTGGATATTCAAACATTTCTTTGGTTAGGTGTTGGTGGTACTTGGGCAAGTTCTATGCAGGCTACAGTACACATGAAAGAGATGAGTGCTATTGAAACTTGGGCAGAAAATGCTGCTGAATACTTAACTACAGGAAACAAACGTATTACTAAAGATACAGTTGTTATTATCTCTTCTGTAACTGGAAACACTAAAGAAGTTGTTGATGCTATCAAAAAAATCAAAGCAGAAGTTGGCGCTACAGTTATCTCATTTGTTGATGCTAAAGAAGCTATCTTATTAGACTTAGCAGACTACAAAATCTCTTATCCAGTTAACGAACAATTAAAGTTCTTCATGGTTCTTTGACCGCTTCATGTTCAACAATGGTGAATTCGAAGACTACGAAGATATGTATGCAGAATTTGACAAATACTTGGCTCAAGCTTTAGTAGAAGTTGAAAAGAAAGCTGAACCATTTGCTTTGTTGAATTTGCTAAAAACACTGGAATGACGAAATGCACTACTTTGTAGGTGCTTTGGAAATCAATGGGGAGCTACTTACTCATACGCAATGTGCTATTGGGAAGAACAATTATGGTTAAAGACTAAATCAATCTCATCTAATGAATTTTTCCATGGTATGTTTGAAATCGTAACTAAAAAGAAACTCCAGTTACAATCTATATTGGTGAAGATGCTCAACGTCCATTGTCTGAGCGTGTAGCTAACTTTATTCCAAGAATTTGTGAAAACTACACAATTATTGACTCTAAAGATTACGAATTAAAGGGAATTAGTGAAAAATATCGTAAACACTTATCTCACCACGTAATGCACGCTGTAAACAACAGAATTGACGTTCACATGGAAATCGAAACTCGTCACCCAATGGAAATCCGTCGTTATTACAGAAGATTAGAATACTAAAATATAAAGGTGGAACCATTCCACCTTTTATATGTTGTTTAGGGAGCTAACTATATAAAATTCAAGTATTTTTTATGAAAAAGTTTGAAAATACAAAATAACTAGATTTTTTAGTTAGTTTTAAATTGATCTTTGAAAATGTGAATATTGGATTAAATTTAGGCATGACGAAAAGAACTTTTAAAATATGATTTTTTAAAAGTTCAGATGCTTTAGATGCATATGTCTTATCTTAATAATGCAGGATCAAATGATTGTCCTGTTTCTAGTAAATGATAAATGACTCTAAGCAGACTTCCTAATGCAGTGACCTTGAGCACAACGGTGTCCTTTACCTTGAGATATCTTCAATCGATAGTATTTCTTAAATACAGGATTATTGTTAATTACAGGCAGTATGACCTGATACAAAGTCTTTCTAAGATATTTAGATCCTTTCTTAGTTATGGCAGTGTCTTTGGGCGTTGTATTGACTCGATTCATAGTGATAGGGGCTACTCCTGCAAATTTAATGATCCGAGAAGGCTTGGAATAATTGCCAATATCTCCTAATTCGGCTAAAATAGAAGTACCAGAGAAATGAGAAATCCCTGGAATGCTTAGGATAGGAGAGTTGTTTTTGATCGAGAACTCTTCTATTTTTTTATCTATTTCGACGATTTGCTCTTTAATAAGCATGATTTGGCTTACCAAGTGTTTGATCTGTATAGTTTCAACTTCAGAAGAGATTCCGATAGAATTCTTAGCACATTCTTTTTAACTTTTCAAAGCAGTCAATGAAATGCGGCCGCCTCTACCTTTGATTTCAAAACATTTACGAATTGTACGAATATCTGTAGAAGCGATAGCTTCAAAGACTGCCAAACGTTTTAAGAAGATTCATGTAAACAACACCATATTTAGAACCGAATAAGGTATTGAATTCAGGAAAAACAAGATCAATCGATTTCTGTAGTCGATTACAGTATATATTGAGTTCTTCCTTTAGATTATGGTGATGACGAGTCAATTGTCTTTGTTCATATAAATCAAAACGGTCAACTTTAGTAATACGATACTGTTTCTTGCGCTCAGGAGTATCGAGGACATCACAAATGGTGATTGTATCCAGTTTGTCATTCTTAGTAATGCCACCTTCCATCTTGCGTGTGAGATCAGTGGTTTTAGGGTTGATCAAGGCAACCGTATATCCGTTGCTAAGAAGAAATTTAAGAAGAGCAACATGGTAATGCCCAGTGTCTTCCATACCTAATAGAATTGATTTTTTAGAATATGGTTTAAGAGAGTTGATCAGAAAGTCAAATCCTTCTTTGTTGTTAGAAAAAGAAGAAGGTGTAACATTGAATTCACCAGTTTCTTTGTCCATAACACAGAAGTGGTGACTGTTCTTTCCAACATCGATACCAACTAATTTCATAAATAAACATCCTTTCTTGATTAAAATTTGTGAAAATGGTTATCCACAACACTTAGACCACAAAACCTGGTTCAAAATACGAATTCAAAGACTCATCTAACTAATCACTGTTTTGGAATAAGGTGTGGTAAGAACCTCCCTAAAGTAGTCAAGCTACAGGGTATAAATATACAAATCCACATTCACATATTCAATTTTACAAATTAACAAAACCGTCTTCAACTACGGTTATTAAAGGTTGAAAGAAAGGAGATGTATGTTGTAAATGACCACTAGATGGGTCAATTACAATATACCAGGTACATATGGAAAAATTAACAATGCTTGATTATGTGAAAGAAACACCGGGCGTATTAAGAACAAATATTGAACAATACACTGCATTGGTTGAACCATTGATGGAGGAAGTGCAACAAAAAGAAATCAAACGTATTTTACTTGTGGCTTCTGGATCAAGTCATAATGCATGTTATTGTGCTCGAAGTTTTGTGGAAAAAGTGAGTGGTTTAGAAGTTAGAATCATTACTCCATATACATTTACGTATTATGAAAATGATATTAAAGAAAACGACTTAGTCTTAGTGGTTACACAGAGTGGTTTAAGTACAAATGCAATTGAAGCATTAAAAATTATTAAGAAAAAACAATGTAGAGCGATTTGTTTAACAGGAAATAAAAATAGTGATGTAAAAGATGTTGCGGATGTTGTGATTGAATATGGTGTTGGCGAAGAATTAGTTGGCTATGTCACAAAGGGTGTTTCCTCACTTGCGCTATTCTTAGATTTATTCGCAATTGCGTATTCTGGTAAGAGTGAATATTTAGAAGAGTTAAAAAAGCTGTCCATTTAAATGAAGAAATGATTGGTAAGGCTACAAGCTTTATTCAGTTACACTATAAAGAATTTTCATCTATGTCTTGGGTTTACAGTTGTGGAGCGGGAGCCAATTATGGAACAAAGACTTGAAAGTGCATTAAAAATGGGGAAACCATTCACATTCCAAGTTCTTTGCTACGAAATTGAAGAATATATTCATGGTCCGAATTTACAATTAACGCCACAATACAATGTGATTTTCTTTGATGGAAACGATGTGGCAAGTCATCGTGTAGAACAAGTATATAAGGCTACGCGTAAAAGTCGCAATCGAGCATATTTAATTTCAAACAATCCACAATTAGTAATGGATGATCATGTTTTGAGTTTGAGTGATACTGTATCCAGTGAATTATGCCCACTTGTATATCTACCATTTGTACAACTATTAAGCTTTATTATTTCAAACGACTTACATTCTATTTATCAACATCCTTTATTAAAGGAATTTAAGGCTATTGCGGCTGCAAAAAAACGGAGAATTTTGTAAATTATGACGGCGATGATTAATACAGTAATTTTTGATATGGACGGATTAATGTTTGATACAGAAACACTTTATATTGATGTATTTGAAGATATTTGTAAAAAACACGATCATTACTTTCCAAGAGAATATTTTTAGGGATGTTAGGCACAAGTCATTTTGATTGTTCGATCTACCATAAGGACTATCCATGGTTAGAGGATATGTTGGAAATTGCCGATGATGAATTTGTTTCTTATTACGAGAAACGTTTTGCGATTCCAGGCTCTGCCAATAAATATGGCTTGAAAGAATTGCATGATTATTTAAAATCGAATAATTATAATATTTGCATTGCGTCAAGCTCAAGTGTTCCGCACATTAAACGTTTAGTGAAAAATTGCGGGTTTGATTTTAAGGCAGATTTGATGCTTTCATCAAAAGATGCATATGCTTCAAAGCCAGCTCCCGATTTATTTTTTGGCGTGTGCGAAAAAGATGGGAGTAAAGCCTGAGAATTGTTTAGTCTTTGGAAGATAGTAAAAATGGAATTCGTGCGGCGTATAATGCAAATATGCGAAGAGTTTGGATTCCAGATCAAGTCCCATTTAATAAAGAAGACATGAAATATGTTGATCTTCAGTGTGAGAATTTAAAAAAGTAATCGATATATTAGAAGCAATGTAACTTTGCTTCTTTTTTCATGTTATAATACCTTCATGTTTTATGGGAGGATGCACATGTTAGAATTAGTTATTTTTGATGTTGATGGGTTGATGTTAGATACTGAAAGTGTATGGAAAGAAGCTTTTGATCAGGCGGGTAATAAGTATGGTATTCAAAATATGGGTTCTACTTTATTTCCAAAATTGATTGGGAAAAGTGGTAGAGATGAAAAAGAAGTGTTAGATCGATATTTATCTCAAGACATTCAAGAATTGGTAATTAAAGAATGGGAACGCATTGGATATGGTATGTTGGAAAAGGAAGTGCCAGTTAAACCGGGCTTAAATGAAATACTAGATTTTTTGGATGCATATCATATTAAAAAAGGCTGTCAAAAGGCTGTCGCCGCAACAACGACAAGAAGAGAGCTTACTGAAGAAAGATTAAAACGAGTTGGCGTATATGATCGTTTTGATTATGTATTATGTGGGGATGAAGTCATAAATCGTAAACCAGATCCAGAAATTTATTTAAGTGTTTTAAAGAAAATGGATACAGACGCAAGAAATGCTCTTGTTTTAGAGGATAGTGTAGTTGGTGTTGAAGCGACTTATAGAGCAGGTATTGACTGTATTCAAGTGCCAGATATCATTGCACCTACAGATGTGCAGAAGAAGCAGACAATCTATACTGCGAAAGATTTGATTGAAGCTAAAGATTATATTAAAGAGAATATATTGTAAAATGCGACAAAATGATTTTGAAAAATACACCCATGTTAAAACTCGTCATGTCTTTAGCTATACCGAGTATGATTGCGCAACTTGTGAATATTTTATATTCCATTGTCGATCGTATGTTTGTAGGACAAATTGAAGAAGTAGGAAATGTATGTTTGGCGGCCGTTGGAATATGCGGGCCAATCGTTACCTTATTATCGAGTTTTGGAACACTTGTAGGTATTGGTGGTTCGATTTGGCTATCGATGTGTTTGGGTCAAAAGAATGAGAAAAGGGCCAGTCAAATTTTATATAATAGCTTTGTGATGTTGGTTGTTCTTTCCATTTGTTTAACACTTGGATTCATTCTTTTAAAACATAATTTGATCTATTGGTTTGGAGGCAGTGATGCCCTTTATCCTTATGCCAATACCTATTTAACAATTTATACATTAGGAACTTTCTTTGCCCTAATGTCGATTGGATTGAATTATTTTATTACAGGACAGGGCTATGCCACGATTGCGATGTTAAGTGTATGTATTGGTGCCATCACAAATATTATGTTTGACTTTATTTTGATTCGTACACTTAAAATTGGTGTAATTTGGAGCGACCATTGGTACAGTTGTAGCACAATTTATATCGTGTATGTTTGTGCTTTGTTTTTTAAGATTCAAATCGAAAATCAAACTTCATAAAGAAGAATTATCTATAGAGAAAATGAAGCATATTGTAAAACTTGGATTCTCTCCATTTCTGATTATCGCATCCGATTCAATTATTTTAATAGTGATGAATATGATGCTTCAAAAGTATGGTGGAGATATGGGGGATATTTATATATCGGCTATTACTGTAGCTCAAAGCTATTTCTTGTTGATTACAGGTCCACTTTTAGGTATTAGTTCAGGAACACGACCAATATATGCGTATCATTTTGGTGCGCAAAATTTAAAGAAGATCAAAGAAGCATTTAAAATTGTGATTTCATTTGCGTTTTTATTCTGTCTTGTTATGTTTATTATTTTCAATGTGCTACTCCAATGTATTTGTGGCTATGTTTACTAATGATGCCATGACTATGCCAATCGCAGATGGGGCTATTAAAATATTCTGTTTAGGTATTTTGATGATGTCCATTCAATATGTTTTAGTGGATGGAATTACAGGATTATCTAATGTAAAATTATCATTATTTTTATCATTAAATCGTAAGTCGATGTATTTGGGGTGTACATGTTTATTGCCTGCTTTTTAGGGGTTTCAAATATTTTCTATGCACAACCCACAGCGGATATTTATGCAAGTATTGTGACAATCATTTGTTTTATAAAAATCATACCTTCTTATTTAAAAAGTCATGGAGTGAAGTAAGGCGAGATGAACTAACATCTCGTTTTTTTAATTCTACAGTCTTTTTCTGATATAATAGTGGTGTAGGAGGAATCTGTATGGCTATATTTCTAAATCCTGATAATGCGAATTTTAATGAAGCGGTTCATTCAAAAAATATATGTGGATAAAACGGGTTTAATTGAATATACAAATAGTGTGCTTTCAACCACAGCTAAATTTATTTGTAACTCAAGACCTAGACGTTTTGGAAAATCCATGACTCTTGATATGCTTTGTGCTTATTATTCAAAGGGATGTGATTCTAGAGAATTATTTCAGCCATATACGATTTCTTCATGTTCTACATTTGAAAAGTATATAAATCAATATGATGTCATTCATATTGATGTACAATGGTGTAAAGATCAAGTTGAAAATATAAATGATATTGTAAATTATATCAAAGAGAGTTGTATGCATGAATTACAGAATGAATATTCCAATATTGACTATAATGGAATTATTTCTTTGTCTGGTACACTTTCTAAAATCAATGATGAAACAGGACATCGCTTTGTGGTAATCATTGATGAGTGGGATGTATTGATTCGTGATAATGCGTATAATAAAAAATTACTAGAAGAATATATCGATTTCTTAAAAGGATTATTTAAAGGATCACAACCTTCTCGTTATATCGCATTAGCGTATTTAACAGGTATTTTACCAATCAAAAGAACGATGACACAGTCCGCATTGAATAATTTTGATGAATATACAATGTTGAATCCAGGTCCATTGGCTTCTTTTATCGGATTTACAGAGGAGGAAGTAAAAGGATTAAGTAATAAATACAATATAGATTTTGATAGAATCAAGAAATGGTATGATGGATATTACTTAAATCATCGGCATGTATATAATCCGAAAGCCGTTGTGAGTTTATTTACTTTAGGTGTGTTTCAAAGTTATTGGGCACAGACAAGTAGCTATGAATCAATTCATAGTTTGATTCAAATGAATTTTGATGGCTTAAAAAAAGAAGCTGTTTTAGAAATGTTAAGTGGTAATGAAGTGAAGATGCAGACAACGTCTTTTCAAAATGATATGATTTCATTTAAAAATATGGATGATGTCTTAACGGCATTGGTTCATTTAGGATATTTGGGATACAATCAAACATATAAGACGGTATTTATTCCAAATGAAGAAATCCGACAAGAATTTGTGAATTCTGTTTCAGAAGATAAATGGAATGATTTAATTCAATTTGAAAGGGAATCGGATACCATTTTAGAAGCAACTTGTCAAATGGAGACAGAAGTTGTAGCTCAACAAATGGAAAAGATTCATAATACGTATGCTTCTAATATTGCATATCATAATGAAAATAGTTTGAGTAGTGTTTTAACGATTGCGTATTTATCAACTTTGAAGTATTATTTTAAACCAATACGAGAATTGCCAACAGGAAGAGGATTTGCGGATTTTGTTTATATCCCTAAACCTGAATATAAAGATTATTATCCAGCCTTATTGGTGGAGCTAAAATGGAATCGTAATGTTCAAAGTGCATTAGATCAAATCAAGAAAAAAGTATATCCTCAATCGATTCAAGAATATACCGATAATTTATTATTGGTTGGAATTACTTATGATTCCAAGACAAAAGAACATCGTTGTAAAATAGAGAAGTTTTAATGTATTAAAAATAGGTGATAATTATGTTTTTTTAAGAAAAAGAAAGAGAAAAAGATGAATGTTCCAGATTTATGGAATTTTATGACATCCTTAAATAAAAAGGATAAGGCTTTGTTTGAAGAACTATTAGATAATGATAATGAACCTTTGGAATATAAGGGAGATGTCAAACAGGGCGGATTATTAAAGAATAAAAAAATGATTGAAAGAAGAGTTATTGAAAAAGAAGAGGATGGAAGATTACGGGATTATACCCAATATCGTATTGACCAGATGTATATGAAGTGTTAAAACCTTCTTATGATCAGTTTTATTCAATTATTGGTGACTAAGCTTGTAGAAATACAGGCTTTTTTTTTCTTTGTAGGTGCAAATCATAAGGAAAAAAAAGTCCTTAAAGGTGCAAATGGAAATGAAAATATGCTAGAATATCTTTAGATAAAGCATATTTTATAGTTGGCAATAAATGAAAAAAAGCTGTCTTATTCGACAGCTTTTTAGAATATTTTACTTTCAAGCATTTGTTCGATGATTGTAAATACAGTCTGTTCCATTCTTCCATCATACAACATTCTGTGTTTGGCACCTTCAATATATATTAATCGTTTCTTTTGGACCGGAATTTTTTTTATAGGCATGAGTAGAACTTGATGGAGCGATCACTTCATCACTTGTTCCATGCAACATAAGGATTGGACATTCAATTTGTGAAATAGATTCTTTATATTGAGAAACAATTTTTGTGAAGGCTTGGTATTGCTTTGAACTTGGACCTTTCTTTTCTTTATCCGATTTTTTAAATAAGCCTGTTACTTTTTTTTGATGTCAAGATATTCAAAGGCCGGTGCACAAAGGATTAAGGATTGCACTTTATAAATGCTAGCCAAATAACTGGCGATTACACCTCCCATGGAGAATCCAATTAGAATGACATTGGGATTTTCTTTAATGGCAAGACTTAATTTGGCTTCACATCTTTGCACCCAATCTTTGTAGTTGGCATCATTTGGATTGTTTAAATCATACATATCAAATTGAATCACTTCATATTTTTTAGCCTTTAAATAGCTCGCTAATGGATCGAATTCATGACTTAGATTTCTTCCAAATCCATGGATTGTTACTATTATAGGTTTCTTTCTTCGATTAAATAAAGACATTCGCATCACCTCGTTGTATAATTATTATAACATCTATTGAAAGGAAGGTCACATGTATCATGAAGGCAACTTTACTGATTAAAAATATTGAAAATTTATATACATGTGATAAGAATTTTACAATCTTACATCATGCCTTTATTGCATGTCACCATGATAAGATTATTGAAATCAATACGGGTTCTTATAAAGAATGGTGGATCCTGCAACACGAGTGATTGATGCGCAAGGTGAATGTGTTGTACCAGCTTTTTATTGATTGTCAATTTAAAAGTTTTACACACGTACGTTTGGGTGATCAACTAAGACAAGATATCAATGCGTTATATGCGATGCGTCAAAATGGAATCTTAACTTTGATTTGTGACAATCCGAATTCGCAAAGAATGAAGTTGGAACAGGATGTTTTTTATAAAAAGAATCAGCCTAAGCTTCCGGTTTTACATCGTTTAAATGAATTAAATGATAAAATTCCAGAAACTTTTTAATGAGTTGTGGATTTGGACTTCCAAACTCCTATGTATATAGTATGGCACCTATGAGTTATGTATTGTTTCAAACACATCGAGTGTGTTCTAGAAAACTACTCGAAAGTATGACGTCTTTACCGGCTAAAGAATTTAATTTATCAGATCGTGGTTCGATTGAAATTGGTAAGACAAAGCAGATTTTTTGGTTTTACAAGTCACTACGATTGAACATTATTTCCAAACTTTAGGAAGACCTTTGATTCATCGTATGATCAAAAATGGGATTCAATTCTATCCCGAGTGGATGGTTTGTTAGGGAGAGTTTTCTCAATGTCATTAAGTTAAGAAATGACGGTTTTGAGGGGAACACAAAAAATGTGCTCCTTTTTTTTTTGAAAATTTGAATTTTTTGTTGACATACAGGTTGAAATGTGTGGCCTATTATCATTTCTGATAATAGGCCAATTGTTTATAGGTATATGTTTTTGGAGGTACTTATGAACAATTATAAATCGTTAAAAAAGCAGTTAAAATTCTGCATCAAAACCATGAATAATTCTCCTTCACTATTTGTTGTTGATTCAAATAAGGATTTTACACGGAAAAGAAAACATCTTTTTGGAAGTACACTTTTCAATGTGCTTTTATTAGAGTCTGGATCTTTAAAAGATGAAATGTTCAAATTGTTTGGATATAAGCTTGATACGCCTACAGACTTCTTCATTTGTACAGGCACGTAGTAAGATTCGTCCAGATGCATTCCGTACATTATTCAATATGTTCAATGAACGAACACAGAAAATCAAGCTTCACAAAGGTTATCGCCTTCTCTCGCCGTTGATGGTTCTGTTCTGCCTATCGCCAGTGCTATCAAAGATACTAAAACCACTTTTTATAAGGCCAATAATTCGAATAAACCTTTCTCCGCCTATCATCTGAATACAAGCTATGATCTATTGGAATGTACTTATGATGATATTGTTCTTCAAGGAAATGCCGTAATGAATGAAAATGGTGCATTCAATGAAATAGTGGATAGATATGATGGTCCTAAAGCTATTTTCATTGCAGACAGAGGCTATGAATCTATCAATTCTTTTGTGAAAGTAGGTATGAAGAATCATAAGTATTTGATCAGGGTAAAGGATATTCATTCTAGAACAAGCGTACTGCGAAGTTTTGGCCCTTTTCCAGATGCAGAATTTGATATGCATGTTCGCCGTACCCTAACTACTAAACAAACGAATGAAATAAAAGCTCATCCTGAAATATATAAGTTTGTCCCTAAGAATCAGAGATTTGATTTTTTTTCGACGGAAGCCCTTATTTTGATTTTGAATGTCGTGTTGTACGTTTCAAAATTAGTGATGATACCTACGAAAGTATTATTACAAATTTAGATGAATCCGAATTCAATATACAAGATATTAAAGAACTATACCACCTTCGTTGGGAGATTGAAACTAGTTATCGTGAATTGAAATATCATCTAGATTTAAATACATTGCATTCAAAGAAAAGAATGTTTATAGAGCAGGAAATTTATGCAAAGCTAGTGTTATATAATTTCTGCAAGCAGAGTAAGTAACAATATAAAAATTAAAGAAAAAGACAGAAAATACGAGTATCAATTAAATTATGTACGTGCCTTTCATATAATACGTAACTACCTAAAAAGAAAAAGGTGGAAAGAATCCACCTGATATTGAATCACTGATAGCTAAAGAAATACTGCCAATCCGTCCTAATCGCCAGAATGAACGGAAAGTGAAAGCCAAATCACCGGTATCTTTCAACTATCGATATGATTAACACCTAATATTATATATTTTTTAAAATGTAGTAGCAATACTACAATTTTCGTCGTGTTTTCAAATAAAAACACCATCCAGACAATAGTATCTGGATGGTTCGTCATTTCTTAACTTAATGACATTGAGAGTTTTCTTCCTTTTTTTCTTTTTCTAAACAAAAAAGATGGACTAGTCATTTGTCCATCTTCCAAAGATTCCGCATGGTAATACACTATCATTTGTCGTTACAGGAAGTAGGTTTTCACCACATTCAATGTGTCCGCCTTTTTCTTTCTGAATGGATCTTGATAAAGCTTCATTGAGTGTTGAACAACTAAATCCAGTTGTATAACAGTTCACAATAAAGAATAGGGCATCATCACTTAAAATTTTCATACATTCTTGAATCAATGGGAATAATTCTTCTTCCAATTTCCAAAGTTCACCATTAGGACCTCTACCATAACTAGGAAGGTGGATCCATGACGATACCATCATATTTTCTTCCTCTTCTTTGTTCTCTTTTTACAAATTTAATACAATCATCCACAATAAAGCGAATTGTATGATCTTGTAAATTCGAAAGTTGCATGTTTTCTTTTGCCCATTGAATCATACCTTTTTGAAGCATCAACATGCACAACTTCTTTTTCGCTCCAGCTTTTGAACAGGCCATGGTAGCCCCGCCTGTATAGGCAAATAGGTTTAAGATTCTTAAATCATCGCGTTTTGATTCTTTAATCTTATTGCCATAAAATCCCAGTTGCTAGCTTGTTCTGGGAATAGTCCTGTGTGTTTAAATCCGGTTGGACTGATTTTAAAGCGTAAACCTTTATATCCAATAGTCCAGAATTCTTTAACGGGCTTTTTCATTTCCCAATGACCACCACCCGATTTAGAACGGTGATATATAGCATCGGCTTTATTCCATGCACGCTCATCTTCAATTGGCCAGATTGCCACAGGATCTGGTCTTCTAAGAATCGTTTGATTCCATCTTTCTAATTTTTCTTTATTTCCAGTATCAATAACTTCATAGTCTTGCCATTCTTTAGCAATTTGATTCATACTTAGTTCTCCTTTAACTTCTTGATTATACCATACATTTGTCAACTATGATATAATAGAGTGTGACTCTAGAAGACAAACTATTAAATGTCAATAAGTAATGTAAAATTTGTTGAAATTGTAGTTTTCTTTGTTGGATCAAGGGTGTTTGTCTTGATTTAGAGGTGAATCCTCGTTAAAAACTTCATCTAGTTTTTGAAATTGGGTGCATTGAAAACAACTTTTTTGAGCCTTTTAAAAAAATTTTTCAAAAAGCCTGATTTTTGAAAGAATTTGTATGTTTTTTTATTCGATTAAAGCTGTTTTTATCGATTTAAATACGAATTCATGGAGTTCTCCATATTCATCTTCATACAGATATTTCTTTCGTCTAGTTTTTTGCTGAAAAGTCTGTTTCGGCATTTTGAAAAACTCATTTTGGGTTGATTCCGATAGTTTCACCAAATCACGGTATTGAATAATGTATGTGGACTGGTTTTTCATTAAAGAATAAATCACTTTGCAAAGTTTGTTCGCTACTGCATTCACTGTAAGAGTATGTTTGGTACGATCTCCATTCTTTTTTCTGGTAAAGTAAGCTTTAAATATCGGGTTGTTTCTTCGTGCAAATTCAAAGCAACCATGTAGATTGCATGACGAAGATAACGAGAACCTTTCTTGGAAATTTTTCCACGCTTGTTTACAGAAGAACCAGACTTGGAGTTGTCACCATATAACCCTGCCAGGGATACGATCTGACTCGCTTTATGAAATCTGGAGATATCTCCTATTTCAAAGCAACGATTGTAGCCGCTGTGATTTTTCCACATCCTGTTAATGTAAGAAGTACATGATAAGCAGGAAATTCTTCAAGCCTTAGAATCAATTATTTTCTCAAGATTTCGTATTTCTGATTCAAGAGAATCTATAGAATCAATAAGGCTGTGAATGTTGTATAGTTCGCCATCTGAGATAGATTTGCGAACAACAATCGAATTACGTGCAAAGCATGAATAAGTTCATTTGCTTTGTCTACGCCAAATTTGTTTTTAGAAGCTTTTTGAAGAACAGAAACAAGTTCATCGAAATCAGCTTCTATGATAGAATAAGGTGTAGGATATATTGAAAAAGATGGCTTTTAAGGTTGCACGTCCACTTGGAAAGACTTTGAGAAGGTCAGGAAAATACAAACAAACTTTGGCGAGGAATCTGTTTGTTTCCTGAGTGCATGTAACTTTAAGTGCATTCCTTCTGCGAATGTAGGCTTTCAAATCAGTATATCCGTTTTTTGCTACATGAACGATTTGAGCATCGCCGTTCAAAAGAAGTTCGGCAATACAGCCAGAATCGATCTTATCTGTTTTATTAAGCCGTTTGTAGTCTCTGTAATTTTTAACGGAATCCGGAGAAATCATAACTACGTGATACCCATCTGATTTGAGCCTTTCGTATAAGTTAGTACCATAGATACCTGTCACTTCCATCCCAAACAAGATCTTATCTTTGTTCAGACATTTGGAAAGAACAGTGTTAAGGAACTTTTCATATCCTTGTAGCGTATTTGAAAAGTGTCCTCTCTTAATCAAGAATTTATCCTGATTGTTTTTCATGGCAAAATCGTGTTTGTTCTGAGCACAATCGATGCCAACGTAGTAGTCATAAGAATCTTGTTTTTTCATAAAATCTTCCTTTCGTAACCGGTTCTGGATTGCACCTCTAAAGCAAGACAAACACAACCTCAAGAATTAGAAGATACAGTGCAAGAGCAAAGTTCATCAACAAACCAAATCAGTGTATAAGGCACGTCTTGAATAAAGGAGCCAGTCTTTAAAAAAGTGAATCAACAGTTCACAGGAGGCATGTAGGCTACCTTAGTCCAGAACGTTACAATTATCTTGGATTAAGAAGAAAAATACAATCTACAATGTGTTGAACTGATTACGCTACATATTATATGAGGAGGTTTTAACATGTTTGTTCAAATGATTTGTAAAGATCGAAATGAAAAAGAAATGAATGAATTGTATGAAGTTTTAGGCCTTATCGCAAGACGAGAAGAAGTGCAAATTGAAGATCGTTATGATCATGTTGATATCTTGGTTTGTCCACAAGGAAAGATTGTTGTGACAGAAGAAGATGGTGATATGGTTTTACGTGCCAATACCCGTCATGCAGGCCCAGGATTTCATGCATTTGTGGTAGATATATTTAAAGATATTCAGGAAGAAGTTCCTGGAGAATATGAACTAATGGATGATATGGAATTTGATAAGGATGAAGATTTTGATCGATTAAGTTCTATGTATGAGGATGAAATGGATTATATTCGTGGTGTTCTTTTAGAAAATGAAGTGATGCGTCAACAGAATTATATGTATGAAGAAACTTACTTCTTGCCGCTTCAAAAGGAAGATCGTATCCTAACAAGTCAGGGAGATTTGGATTTAAAAGAATTTAAACATATGAATACTCGCGACTTAATGGATTCTTTCTATGTTTGGAACGATTGGGAAAGAGATGCCAAATTCTATAAGAATTGTGCATTGACTTTACTTGCCAAAGAAGGTGTTGGTAAATACACTTTAATGAATGAAAATACTATTAAGCATGCCAATGATATTTGTGAATATATCGAGGTCTGCTTATGAAAAAAAGATCATACAATTGATTTGCCTTTAGATGTATATGCAGATTTGTGTGAACAATTGGGTAGAGATAATAAATTGTCTGATGCCAAAAATATGGAGCAGGAAGCCATTCAATATCGCATTAAAGAAGTGTATCACTTATTTGAAGATGCAAGAGTTGTTGCCAGTGGTGCCGCAGAAAGAAGCTATGATCCAGTAAATCAAGCGCTATGTTTAATGTCACCATATACAGATGAAGCACAATGGGATTGGTTGATTCAGGCCAGTAAACAACCGGGTATTGTCACAAACTTAGATCATATTATGGAACAAGATCCGGTTCAATATGATAAGAAGACAATTTGGATGGATTCATGGCAAGAAGATGGTATCTATGTATTAGAAGTCGTACTTCGCTATAAAGAAAAATTCTTATATTTCCATGATGTATGTGCCAAGGAAAAGGATTTAGCTTTCTTAGAACAATGTATTAAGGAATCTGGTTTTACGAAAACGCAACAAGACTAGAAAAGTGTTAGAAAAGACAACAAAAGTACATGGATATTCATCTGTTGATACGTTGTTGATGGATTATGGATTTATTCCTACTGTGTTAACGCTAAAAAAAATAAGAAGATAGAAATTGTCAAAGCTATTGTGAAGAGTTTTATCAATCAAAAAATAGAATGTTTTATATTTTAGAGTGCTCATATAAAGTGATAAAGAGTTTTTAGAATTATATTGTCTAAAAAACTCTTTTAGTTTCTGTTAAATTATTCTTGATAAAGGAATCTAATGTTTTTTTGCGTTCTTGTTAGAAGAAATCATCGCGTTTTCCATATACAAAATCTTAGGCTTATTTAAGATGTGCATAAATGATAACTCATCTGTGGCATCATCAAGTGCATTGTGTGATTCTACATAATAAGGATTATTAGAGATTAACTTGTACAATGCTTCAAAACTATAATTTGATTTAAGTCTACCAGTCTTACAATATTCTAATGTATCTGGTAAATAGTCATTATGTTGTTTGTAAGTGCAATTTTCATTATATCAAACCATTTATATTCGTTTAATTCTGGTAAGCATCTCATGTCGAAGTTTGCATTATATGCAAATATATTTTTTATATTGTATTTCTTTAGTAAGTTTATTAATTCGCTAATATTTAGCTGACCTAATACCTTTTGTAAGGTTAATATTTTTGTCCCTTGTTTGAAATAATTGACCAAAGTATAAACTTGTCTTCTGACATTCAGGAGAAAATATAAAATAGTGGTTTTCAATAATACTAAAATTATCCCATTCACTAATTACTATACCTAATGAAATGATTTCGTTATCAAAGTTTGTTTCTACATCTATGACAGAAAAGAAATCACTGTTCGGATTAATTATATCAGTCGTATTTTTCTTTTCGGTTTTTTTTGAAAGTTGTATTGGATATAAGTTCATCAAATTTTAAGTCGATTGAAGATTTAGTTAATGTTAAATATGTCAATTGTTTTAATTTTTTCTTTATCTGGAATTTTTATAGAAAACATTTCATTCTTCTTAACATTCCACAAGATTCCTTGTTCAAGATTTAAGCCAATCATATACATAGCACATTGCAAAAAGTGTTCTGGAGTTAATTCGTCAACAAATTTTAATTCGTATACAACATTGTCTTTTATAACATCACAAATACCATTTAAATTGATTTTTTTGTTCTCTTGAAAGCTAACTTCAAACGAGCAATTTTTTTGAACGGTTTCATCTTTTGAAAATATATTGCTTAATCGATTAACTATCAGACTTTCCTCGTTTTGATTGATAAATGGTATTAGTACTTGATCGATATAGCGCTTTTTTCTTCGTTTGTAGATAGGTTAAATACAGAATTTTTTTATTGAGTGAAGTATTCTTTATATATTGGTCGTAATATTCTTTTTTTCATGCTTATATTGTTTTTCTGATTTAAATAAAAAAGAATATAATTAATTTCCTTTTCAATATCATAGTGATTAAAAAAGCATGCTTCTTGATATATTCCTATACAAGGTGACAAATCTATAAGTCCGTCTGTATTTTTAATTTTAATATCAGTATTATCAGAAACTGAAATCTTGTTTATGGTTAAAGATAAAAAACATTTTCTTACTGATTCTTTATACTTATAATCAAATGCATCAGAAATAATAAATGAAGTCTTATCTGTATTCTCTGTTTTTATGTTATAGTCCATCGATTTAATAAAAGAGAACTTTTCATTTTTCACAAAAATTATATGGGATTTTCCTCGGCTAAGAGCAACCATAAATATGTTTTTTAATATATCTTGTTTTTGAGATGGTCGACTTAATCTATTAAGCCAATTATTTATTGTATAATCGAAGATCACACAAATTGGTCGTTCTAGCCCTTTAGAACTATCATATGTAGTAAAAATGGCACTGTCTTTTAAAGTAAATCGTGTGTTGGAGTCATTTTCTTTGATACTTGCATAAACTGAATTTTTGTTGAATTTATTTGGCTTGATTGATTCTAATTTATTTAATACTTCGTTCATTGATTCGCTATTATTATTTCCTAAACATAATATATCAGATGGATTTTTTTGGAAAGGTATCTAATAACTTCTTTTGTGTTCATGATGTCGATATCACAGTTATTGTTGATTCCATGGATTTCTTTATTCCAAATTTTTCCTAGATAATTTGCGTACTTTTTAGGTAATCTGAAACATGTTGTGAATTTTAAAATTGTATAATCTCCTAAAAGTTCTTTAATAAATCCATTTACATTTAATACAGTGTCATCATAAATTTTTTGTTGCATGTCTCCAACCGCAATGATCTGTATAGATTTATTACTTTCTTTTATCCATTCCAAAAGGGTTGCTAGTTCTTCGTTGATATCTTGGTATTCATCTATGATTAAAACGTCAAAATGCTCTATAATGGGTTTTACATGATTAAATTTAGTGATGATTTCTGATACAGAAGATTTGATGCCCATTTTATATAAAACAGTAGACGCATAACCATGATAATTTTGCACTAAGACATTGTTATTTTTTATCTTTTTTTTGTGCATCTATTTTTAGTAAATGATTATAGGTTAAATATAAAATATTATAATTTGCAGGAAATCTATTACATAGTTTCTGTATTGAAGTCGTTTTTCCACTTCCTACACATGCATCTACTAAAATATTGGTTCCTAAAAGTGCAGTTTCGATAAATTCATTTTGTTCTTTTGTTAATACGATTTGGCTTTTATTTTTATATTTTTTTTTCTTATAAGGTTTCATATGATAATCTCCGATATTTTAAAAATATAACTTTAGTATATCAGAAACCACAATTCTTGTAGATATTGCTTGTTATGAAACTATAGGTCTGAAATTTAAATTTTCAATCTTTTTTTAGCTTCTTATATTTCTGAGCACTTTTTTGGGTTTATGGTAAAATTGATACGGTGATTAAAAATTATGAGTAACTCAATATTAGATACATTAAATGAAAATCAAAGAACGGCAAACAACGACAATTAACGAACATGTTCGTATTATTGCGGGGCCGGTAGTGGAAGAAAACGCGTGTCTTAATGGCACGTATTGTTTATTTGGTCCAAGATTGTGGTATTTTACCAAATCGTATCTTGGCTATCACATTTACGAATAAAGCGGCAAATGAAATGAAAACGCGACTAAACACAACTAGGCAGTATGGCAAGCGTAGTCCGTATTTCAACCATTCACTCTTTGTGTGTAAGAATGCTTAGAGAAGATGCGGATTTGATTGGGTATCCAAAAACATTCGCAATTATGGATCCAGAAGATCAAAAGGCCATTTTAAAACCAATTTATAAAACATTAGAAGTGGATAAAAGCGACCATTTCTTATAACCGTGCACTCGGTGCTATTAGTGCTTATAAGACAAACTATATCGATCCACAAATGGCAGGTAATATGGCAATGGATGATATCAGTATTACTTTAGCTAAAATTTATGCCGGTTATGAAAAACGTCGTAATGAAATGAAGGCTATGGACTTCGATGATTTGTTGCTAGAGGGACACCGCTTATTAAATAGCGTATCTTCTGTTCGTGAGAAGTGGCAAAACCGTTTAGATTATATCCACGTAGACGAGTTCCAGGACGTTGACCCTATCCAGTATGGAATCATCAAGCTATTAACAGGTAAAAATACACACTTATGTGTTGTAGGAGATCCAGACCAAACTATTTATACTTGGCGTGGAGCCAGTGTTGACATTATTTTAAAGTTTAATAAAGACTTTGAACCATGTAAAACTGTAATTTTGAATGAGAACTATCGTTCAACACACCAATTCTAGATGCTTCCAATGCAGTTATTAAATACAATAAGGAACGTATTGATAAAGATTTATACACAAAACTTCCTGGTGATGAAAAAATCACAATGTTTGAAGGCAAAGAAGATAGTGAAGAACCAATCTTTGTTGCTCGTCAAATAAATGAAAAACACAAAAAGGTTTAGAATACAAAGATATGGCGATTCTTTATCGTTCGAACTATTCTTCACGTGCTTTTTGAACGTATCTTTAAATCGGTCGGCATTCCATACGTAATCTATGGGGGTGTTCGTTTCTATGAAAGACAAGAAATCAAAGATGCCCTATGCTATTTAAGATTATGTACAAACCGTAACGAAGAAGATCCAGACCAAATGGCATTAGATTTAGCTGTACTACGTGTGATCAATGTACCACGCCGTGGGATTGGTGCACGTACAATTGAAAATCTTCAAAAACAAGCCGCTCAAAGACACATGAATCTATATGATGTCATGAAAGATCCAATTGGATTAAGTACGGCGGTTACGAAGAAATGTGAAATGTTTGTAGATTTAATTGAAGATCTACGTGAAAATAGGGAGCATTATGCGTTAGAAGATTTCTTGGATTATGTATTAGATACAACAGGCTATATTTCGATGTTGAAAGAAGATCGAGAAAGTGGTCAGGACCGTATTGATAACTTAAAGGAATTAAAAGAAGACATTGCCCAAAGTATGATTGAAGATCCAGAAATGACTTTAGAATCTTATTTACAAGATATTGCCTTGTTTACGGATAAAACACAGGAAACAAGTGAAAATACAGTAAGCTTAATGACGGTGCATGCCGCAAAAGGGCTAGAATTTGACACAGTATTCTTAGTTAACTTTAACGATGGTGTATTCCCAAGCTCTAGAGCATGTGATGAAGGTGGTATGAAGGCATTAGAAGAAGAAAGAAGACTTCTATATGTTGCGATGACACGTGCTAAAAAAACACTATATATTTCATGGAATACAGGCTTTAGTTATATGCAGGATGCGTTTAAAACACCAAGTCGTTTTAGAGCCTGAAATCCCAATGGAATATATTGAACAAGAAGAAAAAGAAGAAGCACCAAAACAACCAAAGGTTGTTGTGTCTCAATCCTTAACAGGAAGACCATCTAAGCTGGGTGCGAATAAAAAGAAAGTACGTTTACGTAAAGGGGATGCCGTTGAACATGCGATTTATGGTCAGGGTGTTGTACTTGAAATTCGTGGAGATGTCGCAACCATTGCCTTTGGTCACACAATTGGTGTGAAAAAAATTAAATGCAAAGACATCCTTCTTTAAAGAAAGCCTAGGTGAGTATGATGGATGAAAAGGCAAGAGTTTTAGAATTACGTAAAGAATTAGAAAAGTATTCTATCGAATATTATGTATATGATAATCCAAGCGTGACCGATCAAGAATACGATCGTTTAATGCAGGAATTAATGGTACTAGAAGAAAAGCATCCAGAAATGTATGATGCGAATAGTCCTAGTCAAAGAATCATTGGCTCTGTACTTGATGGCTTTGAAAAAGTGACACATGATACGCAGATGCTTTCTTTGGGAAATGTCTTTAATAAAGAAGAAATTGAAGAATTTGTTCAAAGAATCTCAGAAAGTGTTTCGAATCCAGAATTTGTCGTAGAATGCAAATACGACGGACTTGCGATGGCATTATTATATGATGATGGTAACTTTACTCGAGCTGTGACCAGGGGTGATGGAATAGTTGGAGAAGATGTTTCAAACAATGTTAAAACCATCCTTTCCATTCCTATGCACATTCCTGAAACGCGACATGTTGAGGTTCGTGGTGAAGTGTATATGCCTAAGGCAAGCTTTGAACTATTAAATAAAAGACAAGAAGAAAAAGGGTTAGCCCCTTTTGCGAATCCAAGAAATGCAAGCTGCAGGAAGCATTCGCCAATTGGATTCCAGTGTGTGTGCAAGTCGTAAATTAGATGCCTATTGGTATTACTTCCAGAATGCGTCTGATTTTTGCGGTACAAACACAAGAAGAAGCTTTGGAAGCCATGTCTAAGATGCATTTTAGAACAAATCCATTGCGTAAAGTTTGCACGACCGTCGATGAAATTTGGCGATTTATCCAGGAAATTCAAGAAAAACGTGAGAATCTACCTTATGAAATCGATGGTATGGTCATTAAATTAAATAATTTAGCCGCTCAAAGAAGACTGGGAAGCACCGCGAAAGTACCGCGTTATGCGACTGCCTATAAATTTCCAGCCCAAGAAGTTTTAACACGATTAAAAGATATAGTGATTACAGTAGGACGTACCGGAAAAATTACGCCTAACGTCGTGTTAGAACCAGTTCGTGTTGCCGGAACCACGGTGAGTGCGGCTCAGTTACATAATGAAGATATGATTGCCAATAAAGATCTTCGTATTGGTGATATTGTTGTTGTTCGAAAGGCTGGAGAAATTATTCCGGAAGTGGTAACAAGTGTTCCAAAAAGAAGAGATGGAACACAAGTGCCATATCATTTCCCGACAACATGTCCAATCTGTGGTTCCCATTTAGTACGACTACCTGATGAAGCGGCACACTATTGTATCAACCAAGATTGTCCTGCTCGTGTTGTCGAAAGTATGATTCATTTTGCTTCAAGAGATGCGATGAATATTGATACTTTGGGTGATAAGAAAATTGAGCAATTACACGAATGGGGTTATTTAAATTCGATTGAAGATATTTATTTTTTAGATCGTTACTATGATGAATTGATCGAAAAACCAGGCTATCAAACCAAGTCGGTGGATAAGCTTCTTGAATCGATTGAAAATAGTAAAAAACAACCATTGGGTGTCATCTTATATGGACTTGGAATTCGTCAGGTTGGTAAAAAGCCGCAATGATTTTAGCTGAACAATTTGGTGACATCGCTACTTTAATGCATGCAAGTATGGATGATTTAGTTACGATTCATGATATTGGGTTAATTACAGCCCAAAGTGTTGTAGCTTTCTTTTAAGGAGGAAAAGAATGTTCATTTAATTGAAGTGTTAAAACAAGCTGGATGTAATTTTACACAAGAAAAGAAAAAAGTTGTACAAAGTCGTTTCACAAATAAAACATGTGTATTAACAGGAACTCTAGAACATTATACGCGTAATGAGGCAAAGGCCATTTTAGAATCCTTAGGTGCCAATGTGTCGGGTTCTGTATCTAAAAAGACAGATTATGTTATTTATGGTACGGCAAATGGATCAAAACTTACAAAAAAGCACAAAGTCTAGGCGTTATGACAATGAGTGAAGAAGAGTTTGTGCAGGAGGTAGAAAATGCGAAAGAGTAAATTATTGATTGGTTTATTGGCATTGAGTTTATGCGCTTGTTCTACCGGAAATAAAAAATCAGGCAAACGCATTGGATGAAGATTCGTATCAAGCTATTTTACCTTATGAATCCAGTGATACTAGAAGTAAACATGTTGGTTTGATTCAAGATACGGATTTGCGTGTAGAAATGGAAAGTGGATTGATGGATCTATCGAAAAAGTATTTTTCACCAACTACAGTTGGCTATAAGACACATCAATTCTTAGATTATGATGAATTGGATGCGACAGACGGTTCTAGAGGATTATTAGGAACAGTTCGTGATGGAAATCCAAATGGTCTAAACCCAAGCGCTGACGAAGAATTTGATACGGGAAATGGAATTGTGACAAATGCGACAATTTTAGTTGATTTGTATGAATTAGATTGGTACACAAACGATAATCTAAAAAGGAATTTCATTAGGCCTTGTTGTAAATGGAGAATTAAACGCATCCGATGGGTCAAGTGTAGAAATTACGGATGAAAAGATGCAAAACTATTTGGAGGTTACTTTTTTTTCTAAATTAGCTTCCTATATGCATGAGCGTTTTAATGAAATCAATAAGAATATTCCAATCTTTATAGCGGCTTATCGCTTGATGATTCAAATACCGCCTGGTAAAGGTGGCTATATCTATGAAGGATATTATAAGGGTGGACAAGGAAGTTTTACTTCTTTAAGTCAAGAATGGACACTGGTTCCAAGTTCACGCTTTACAGAATTGGATTCATCGCCAAAGAACGGAGTTTACGTCATTCAAAGAAGAGATTTCAAGAGTTCTTCCAGATAACACGTATATTACGGGTGAGGCTAAGTTTGAATCTAAAAAATTAAAGAAATTAAATTTGACAATTACAAAGACACGGAAAGACGGCCGGAGAAATCTTGGCCGTGATTGAGGATGTAAAAGATCAGATGGATACATTTAGTTCAAAAAAAAAGTGACTATTTGATTACCATTCTAAATGATGATACAGTGTATGCATTGATAGAGAGAGCATCTGGTTCAAGTGAATGTAATGTGATCAGTAAGATATAGGAGGAGAATATGGAAAAGTTCAGTACAGAATATTTTCACAAATTGGCAAACGATTTGAAGTTTGATTTGAGTGATGAAGAAATCGAAGAATTGAAAAAAAAGATTTCGTTGCCGTCGAAGAACAAGTATCCCTTTTTGAAAAAAGTGGACACAGAAGGCGTAGAACCTATGGTCTATCCTTTTGAAGCACCTACAACATTCTTAAGAGAAGACGTTGTAAGTGATGTATTAACGCAAGAAGAAGCGTTGAAGAATGTAAAAGATGCGCGTATGGGACATGTTCATGTTCCAAAGGTGGTGAAGTAAGATGGAAATTTCAAATTGTGTAAATAAAAACGTGGCTATTGAAAAAATTAATGCGGTTCAACCAAAATTAAATCTTTCAGTAGTAACTATGGTGGATGAAGCTGATAACACAAAGGAAGGAAAACTTTCAGGTGTTCCAGTCGCATTGAAAGATAACATCTCTACTTGTGGTATTCGTACAACTGCAAGTAGTCGTATTTTAGATAACTATGTTCCTGTTTATGATGCGACAATCGTAAAAAAAAATTAAGAGAGGCAGGAGGCGACTTTGTATGTAAGGCAAGTATGGATGAACTTGGTATGGGTGGAACCAACAAGAATGCCTACACAGGTGCCGCATACACAATCCTTATGATCTAGACCGCATTCCAGGTGGGTCAAGCGGTGGATGTCTTTGCTTTAGTTCTGCAGGATGTGTACCTTTGGCTATTGGTACAGATACAGGGGATAGCGTTCGAAAACCTCTTCGCATATTGTGGTGTTGTTGGTGTTAAACCAACATATGGACGTATTTCACGCTATGGCATCATTCCTTATGCAAGTTCATTAGATCATGTTGGATATTTTACAACAAACGTAAAAGATCTTTGCATTAGCTCTAGAAGTACTTGCCGGTCGTGATGATCATGATATGACTTCAAGTTATGAAGAGGTTAAAGAATATTCAAAATTATTGAATGGTGATCTAACAAACAAAACAATTGGTGTATTTAAAACTGTAATCGATGAAGTGGAAAATGAAGAATTAAAGGCTCAATTTAACGCTTTAGTTTCTAAATTAGAGGAAAAAAAGGAGCTAAGATTGTTGAAGTGGAAATGCCAAAAGAATATATGGAATTGATTGCTCCTGTCTATAAGACAATTGCGAATGCAGAAGCAACAGCTAACCATTCAAATCTGGATGGTATTCGTTTTTGGAATGTGTGAAGAAGGTCAAGATTTAGAAGAAGTCATGACAAATACTCGTACAAAAGGTTTCTCAAGCTATGTTCGGGCCCGTTTCGTGATTGGTTCATATTCTTTGTTTGAAGAAAATCAAGATCGTTTATTTAGAAAAAGCCCAAAAGATTCGTCGCTTGATCGTTCAAGCTTACGCGAAGATGTTTGAAGAAGTGATGATCTCTGTATTAAGTGTTGCAGCACCAACGATTGCACCATTGATTAATGAAAGTACAAATGTTCGTTTTGGCGTATCTAGTTTTGCCGAAGAACACATGCAGTTGCAAAATTTCTCTGGTTATCCAAGTATTACACTTCCACTAGGAAAAGTAGATTCTATGCCTGTGGCTGTGAATTTAACTTGCAAGCCTTTTGAAGAACAAAAATGTTTGATGTATCCAGTGCGATTGAAGAATGCACAGGTTTAAAAAGGACAATGTTTGGAGGGATAGTAATGAATTATTTTGTGACGATTGGTATTGAAATTCACTGTGAATTAAAGACAAATACAAAAATGTTCTCTGGTGCTCCTGTGCGCTTTGGAGAAATCGCAAATACATGTACAAGTGTTGTGGATTTAGGACATCCTGGATGCTTACCATGTGTAAATAAAGAGGCAGTAGCCTTAGCTATCAAGGCATGTACTGACTATGCATTGTGATCTTGAAACATTGGTTCGTTTTGATCGTAAAAACTATTACTATACAGATTTACCAAAAGGATTCCAGATTACGCAACAGTTCCATCCTATTGGAACAAATGGATATGTAGAAATTGATGTAGATGGAGAAAAGAAACAAATTCGCATCGAACGTATTCATATGGAAGAGGATACCGCAAAACAGTTCCATAAAGATACAGGTACATATATTGACTTTAACCGTGTTTGGAACACCATTGATTGAAATCGTATCAAAACCAGATATGCATAGTGCTAAAAAAAAGAAGAACTTATGTGGAAACACTTCGTAAAAATCTTTTATATCTAAATGTCAGTGATGTTAAGATGGAAGAAGGAAGTATGCGTTGTGATGTAAATATTTCTTTGAGTAAAGATAAAAGATACTTTGGGAACAAAGACAGAAATCAAAAACTTGAACTCCATTGCGAATGTTCAAAAAGCGGTTCAAGCAGAAATAGAACGTCAATCTGCATTATTGGATCTTTGGTGAAAAAGTAGAACAGGCGACTCGTCGTTATGATGAAGCACAAAAACTACAATTCTAATGCGTAAAAAGAAGGAAATGTTGACTATAAATATTTTCCAGAGCCAAATATTTTCCCAATTCAATTAGATCTTGACTGGGTTAAATCGATTCAGGATAATCTAGAAGAGCTTCCTGATGCTCGTTTAGCTCGTTTCATGAAGGATTATGAATTGAGTGAATATGATGCAGGTGTATTGGTTTCTGATCGTGAAATGGTGATTTCTTTGAAGAAGTATTAAAATCAACAAAATTTGCGAAAAAGCATGTAACTGGATCATTGGAGATGTTTCAGCTTACTTAAACAAAAATAACTTAAGTTTTGCGAAAGTACCTTGTTCAAGTGAAAACTTAGCTAGCTTGATCAATGTGATCGAAATTTTGGAGAAATCAGTGGAAAACAAGGTAAAGTTGTATTTGAAGAGGTTATGCAAGGAAAAGATCCTAAGAAGGTTATCGAAGAAAAGGGTATAAAACAAGTAAGTGATGATGGTGCTATTTTAGCTATCGTTAACAGTGTTTTAGATGCCAACCCTCAATCGATTGAAGACTTCAAAAATGGTAAAGATCGTCTTTGTTGGATTCTTAGTAGGCCAGGTCATGAAGGCGAGTCGTGGTCAGGCAAATCCTAAGCGTACAAATGAGTTGATTCAAGAAGAATTAAAGAAAAGATAGAAGTCTGATTCATTCAGACTTTTAATGTTTTCAGGTACTGTGTTATAATAAATACGTTGTTAGGAGGTTTTTAATGGCCAAGATGAAGCGTAGAAGACATACATCCAATAAACCTACAGGTCAAGGACACAAGCTTGTATGGTTTACTGTTATTATAATTATGATTCCTGTTGTGATTGTAGGATATGTTTTGTTGACAAGTTTAGGTGGACAAAATCGACCTGTGGAAGGTAGTCGTTTTTCAAAAAACGGATTTAGATCCTGCCATTACAAAAGACAATATCTCATCTCTTGAGAGTGCTCTAGGAAACATTGATAATGTAGAAAAGGTAAGTGTGAATTTATTAAGTGCAACACTACGTGTACATATTGATCTAGTAGATAGTGCAACGGATGATGTGGCGAGTGCAAAGCACTTGATAGTGCATATAATATTGTGAATGAACAATTGCCAATTGATACATATTTTACAAATAAAGATAGTTCAAAGATGTATGATCTAGAAATTGATTCTTATAATTATTTGATTGATGATACACATACGGCAGATGGCTGGACATATTTAAAATTGTCGAAGACCGGAGCTAGTGATGGTCCTGTTACAGATAATATGACAACGGCTAAAGATCCTGAGCTTTCAAATCAATTAAAAGCAGCAAGTGAACAGATTCAACAAAATATCGCAAATGCGCAAAACGAAGATGATGGACAATAAGCGTCCATCTTTTTTTCTTGAAAGGAGCCAAAAATGAAATTATATATTGATGAGAATAATAAAGTATTCACCATGCATGAGGCAACGAGTGATATGAAGTGTTTTGAAGAGTTTGAAAATAGGAAACCCTATTCTTTTGTTGGAGTAAAAGAACTTGAAAATTGTATTCATCCTATTCATGTCTTATTGAATACGAGTATGATCGATGAAAAGTGGATATATATGAATTTAAAATCATATATATCTAAAAATGACCGTGTTTGTATCCTTCCATTTAGCTTTTTTAATGATACTAAAAATGAGTCTGATTGGAATAAACAGTATGCGCCTGGACAAGGGATATGGTATCGCTCTAATCAAGATGTATTCTACAAGTATGGAATCGGTAAGGGAACAAATAGTATGGGTCAATTACTTTTAAAGATTCGATGGATGAAATGAAGGAAAAGATTTTAAATAGTTCCATTTTGATGTTGACAGGTGGAGCTCCTGATTTAATGATGAAGCGAATTAAAGAAAAGAAATTAAAGAAGTTAATTAAAAAATTATAAGGGAATTATGATTGGATATAGTGCAGGAGCCATGATTCAGCCTTGACTCTTATCACATAAGTCCGGATGAGGATTATCCAGGATTTTTGTATCAGACAGGTTTAGGTTGTTTATCTGGTTTTGCGATTGAACCTCATTTTAGAAGTAGTAAAGTGCAGCTGCAAAGTATTGAAAAGGTAAAATCAGAGAAACAAATTCCTGTGTATGGCATCTATGAAAAGGGTGGAATGATCATTGATTCAAGCATTAAATGTTTCGGTAAAAAAGAGAAATTTGAGTAAAAAATCATTAAAAGGTACTATATATTTGCACAAATTAATTGAAAATTTGCATAAATTAACAAATAGTTAGCATTTAATGTTAAATTCACATAGATATGGGATACTATTGGTATGAGCCAAATGTGAAATGGTTAGCTAAAGGAGATAAGTATACATATGAAGTTTTGTAAGTTGATTACAGAGGTCGATTTAGAACTGCTCGAAGAGTTAGTCGATAATGGATATCCTGTGGATCGCATTGAAGAGAACGGGCAGGTTTACTACAAAACACCAGCTATGTTATGCCAAAATTTAAAAGTGAATGATGAAGTGAGAAATTACAAGCAACGGTTTGATTTCAATGTCCATTGAAAATGTTCGAAAGAAAAAAGGGGTTATATAGAACGGGGAATCTATTGATTGATATGGATTCTAATATTATCCAAAAGGGTAAAGAAAAAATCTTTATTCCTAAGGCAAGTTTTACAATTATTTCAACACTGATGGACGTTCCTCACAAAACTGTATCTAGATCGGCGTTGGTTTTTACTTGGAACAGGCGTATCATCACGAAATATTGGATAACACTTTAACGGTTCATATCGCTTCAATTCGTCGCCTTTTGGGTGATGAATACATCAAAACCCATAAAACTGTTGGCTATTTTTGGGATTTCGATGTTTTTAAAGTGGGGTAAAAAGTTGAAAAATGGCTTGAAATAAAGGTATAATGTAAAGGCGTTGGAAGGAGATTTAGATTATGCCACATCTATTTGAGTCTAAAGATAGTTTTAAGGAAAGCTTTAAAGAAGCTGTTTCTGATGCCTATGGACGTGATTTTGAAGAAACATATCCTGAAGAGAGATATATTATCCTGGGCAAAATGATTCGTGATTTTCTTTGGAGAGCATTGGAGAGAAACTAAAAATGCGATCAAGAAAACAGAATCAAAGCAGCTTTATTATTTTTCTATGGAATTCTTGATGGGTCGTTTAATGACTAGCAACCTAATGAACCTAAACATCTATGATGTTGTTAAAGATGGTTTAAAAGATTTAGGTATGGACATCAATGACATGGAAAACATTGAAAGTGATGCAGGATTGGGTAATGGTGGTTTAGGAAGACTTGCCGCATGTTTCATGGATTCATTAGCTTCTCTTGATTTGCCAGGACATGGTAACTGTATTCGTTACCGTTATGGTTTGTTCAAACAAAAAATTGAAAACAACCAACAGGTTGAATTGCCAGACTCTTTGGTTAAAGAATGGTAATGTTTGGGAAGTATGGAAACCTCAACATCTTTGTAAAAGTTAAATTTGGTGGTTACGTAGATGGATACATGGATGGATATGGAAAATTCCATGCTCAAAATCATCCGGAATTTGTCGTACGTCTTTGTACCTTATGACGAACCAATCGTTGGATATCATACAACAACCACAAATACACTTCGCTTATGGGATGCAGAAGTTGATGAAGATTCTGTAAACTCAGGTGGATTAAATGAATATTTGAATCAAGTAACAGCTATTACAGCAAATGTATATCCTGATGATTCGACAATCGAAGGAAAACGTTTGCGTTTAACACAAGAATATTTCTTTGTATGTCTTTGGAATTGATCAAATTATTCGTTCACACTTACGTGTATACCCAAGCTTAGATAATTTAGGTGATAAAGTTGCGATTCAGTTAAATGATACACACCCTGTATTAGTTATTCCTGAATTAATGCGTGTATTACTAGATGATTACTTCTATGACTGGGATGATGCTTGGAATATCGTGACAAAGACTGTTGCGTATACAAATCACACAGTTATGGCAGAAGCACTTGAAAAATGGCCTCAAGACATGGTTCGTTCATTGTTGCCACGTCTATATATGATCATTGAAGAAATCAACCGTCGTTTCAAATATGACGTAGATCACAGAGGATTATGTGGAATCTTCAACAATGTTTCAATCTTAAAAGAAGGACAAGTTCACATGGCTAACTTGGCTGTTGTTGGTTCTCACAGTGTAAATGGTGTTGCGAAACTTCACTCTGAAATCTTAGTAAACGATGTATTCAAAGATTTTGTGACAATTTATCCAGATAAATTCAAAAAATAAGACAAATGGTATTACTCACCGTAGATGGTTATTGTTCTCAAACCCTCAATTGACTCAGTTGTTAGAAGAAACGATTGGAGATGAGTTCAAGACAAATCCAGAAAAATTAGAAGATTTAATGGCACACGTTGAAGATGAGGCTTTACAATCTAAATTCATGGATGTGAAACTAGAGCGTAAAAAGATTTTGTCTGCTTATGTAAAAGAAAAATTAGGTATTGATATTGATGTTAATTCAATCTTTGACTGCCAAGCTAAACGTCTTCACGCATACAAACGTCAATTATTAAATATCTTCCACGTTATGTATTTATACTTAAGAATGAAACAGGATCCTTCATTTAGAATTTACCCTCGTACATTCTTCTATTCTGCAAAAAGCAGCAGACAAGTTATGATTTAGCGAAGGAAATTATTAAATTGATTAACATGGTTGCCAATGTTGTTAATAATGACCCAGAAATTTCTAAATACATGAAGGTTGTCTTCATTCCTAACTACTCTGTATCCATTCTTTGAAATCTTATTGAATGCGGCAGATGTTTCTGAACAGATTTCTACTGCTTTGGTAAAGAAGCAAGTGGTACAGGAAACATGAAGTACATGATGAATGGTGCAATCACTCTAGGTACACTTGATGGAGCTAACGTAGAAATCGTTGAGCGTGTTGGATACGAAAATGCAGAAATCTTTGGTTTACATGTAGAAGACATCAATGAACTTCGTCATGAAAACTCATACAACGCATGGAACCTATACAATTCAAGCTACAATATTCGTATGGTAATTGATTCACTTAAGAATTGTACATGGTCAAATGATCCAAACGAATTTAAGTTGATCAACAACGACTTAATGATGCGTAACGATGAATTCTTCGTATTAGCTGACTTTGATGCATATGTATATGCTCAAGAAAAAGTACAAGCTCGTTACATGGACAAGAGTCGCTGGGCTAAGACGATGTTAGTAAACATTGCTAAATCAGGATATTTCTCTAGTGATCGTACAATTAGCGAATATGCTAAAGAAATTTGGGATTTAAAACCATTGTCATTTGAAGACTAATTAAAAAACAGATCATATTTACCGATAAAGGGGATATGATCTGTTTTTCATGATAAAATGGTTTTATGAACTAAATTCGTTTTGCGTAAATCTACTATATATGTGTAGCTATCATGTTGAATCTAGGTTTTAAAATCTATCATTCCATGATGAAAAACAGTCAAATAGTTAGTTTTTTGCGGTTGTCTTTGTACATGTATTATATTTTTAAACTGATTTAGTACGAATGACGACAAATGGTCAGGACCTGTTTCTAAATGAAATGAGCTTCCTGTTCTTTTCTCTATGCATACTTTCTTGGTTTAATTACATCCAAATAATGTTTGAAGTTCATTATTTAAAGAAATCGCAAACGATATTCGCAATGATTCCTGTGTTTGCAAGCGTTGTCCTTTTACTTGTGAAAACATTGGATGGATGTTTATTTCAAATCGATTCATATGGAAAGTTTCGAGAAGGACCACTCTATATTTTGCATGTATTTATAAACGATCTCTATTTTATGGTTGGAGCCTATCAAGCTTGTGTGTATAGCCGTAAGGCAAAAGAATTATCAACAAAAGAAATCGAATCAAATTTTAGACATTTATATGGTGTCACTATTGTTGATTGGCATAATGCAAGATTTTTTCGTGACATTCCAGTTTTTGTGTAGGAACTAGTCTTTGTATCCTTATTGTATATATTAGTTTGGAAGAACAAATGATTTCTATGGATCCATTAACACAATTGAATAACTGTAATCGTAGGGAACAAGCATTTATTTGAGTGTGGAAGAAGTCAAGATTTAAATATGTACTTGTTAGTCTTTGGATGTGAATAGATTTAAGAAAATCAACGATGAGCATGGACATGTGCAAGGGATTTAGCATTAAAGGCCATTGCGAACTATTTAAAAGAATCTTGTATTGAAAAAGTGATTTTATTGCTCGCTATGGTGGGGATGAATTTGTGATTGAGTATAAAGGAAATGATGTAGAAGGTTTGTGCCAAAGAATTCATGCGTATAAAAAAAACTATCTTTTCCCTTTGACTTAGATGTGAGTATTGGATGCGCACCATACCACAAAGATATACATAAATGGAATGATTGGTTTATTGAAGCTGATAAACAATTATATAATGAAAAGAAAAATTGAAAGACCGGTGATCCGGTCTTTATTCATACTAAGTAATCGCTCGAATAGGAAAGTCATCACAGTTTTCAATTTTAAGTTGGAAACAACTAAACCAAAATAATTCATCACCACATTGTTCTAAATGCGTGAGATTTTCTATATTCACAATATCTGTATCTTTAAATAACGCTTTGTGTCGTGTCAGATTTTCATCACACAGGGGTCTTCTAATCCCATTACGTCAAAGCCAATGCCTTTGAAATTACTATTTAGAATGAATTCTAATACTGTGTTATCTATGCACGGGTAATCATTAAAATAGGTATCTAAATTCCAACGTTTATCCCAACCAAGATTAAAGAGAAGAAAATCACCAACTTGGCTTTTTATCTATATCGATTTTATCGATTGTGATGGCTTGTCCTTCTTTTAAATCTCTACAATCAACGACAAGAGCTTTGTCGATGAATTGTTCTGGGGAAAATTGATCTAAAGTCTTTTTGGTTCGTAAAAATATGGGCAGGTGGATCCATGTGTGTTCCTACATGAGAATACATTTGAAGGAGTGTTTCTTTAAAACCATCCTTTTCGTAGGTGCTTTTTGTGGTTAATTTTTGTGTTTCACTACCCGGAAAGACGGTCATATCTTCCGAAATAGTATGTGTTAAATCATTGCCTTTCATAATTTACCTCCAATTACTATTTAACCACATCTTTTATCTGTATTGTGTTAAAATGATAAGTACAGGTGATGAATTATGAAAAGAATACTATTATTAGGAGCTACAGGCTCTATCGGTTTACAAACAGTGGATGTGATTGAACAACATCCAGACCAATTTTGTCTAGTTGGTATTGCGGCAATTTGGACATCAAGTGGATGTAATGCAGAAAATTATTGATAAACATCCAACCATTCAGGTAGCTGGTATTTCAGATGTTTCAAAGGCCAAAGAATTAAGTGGTGTTACTGTTTATAGTGGCAATGAAGCCATGGTTCAATGTATTGAAAACTGTGAATATGATTTGTTGGTGAATGCCGTTGTTGGATTTAGAGGATTAAAGCCTACATTAACATCTTTAAAAAAAGGAATTGATGTGGCATTGGCTAATAAAGAAAGCTTGGTTGCGGGCGGTGTTTTGGTGCGTCAGGCATTGCAGGAAACAAACACCAAACTATATCCAATCGATTCAGAACATTCTGCCATCTTCCAATCCTTGCAGGGAAATCGTAGTGAAGATGTGAAACGTTTAATTATTACGGCAAGTGGCGGTAGTTTTAGAGATAAGACAAGGGATGAGTTAAGCGATGTAACAGTAGAACAGACTTTAAAACATCCAAACTGGAATATGGGAAAACGAATAACAGTGGATAGTGCAACAATGGTCAATAAAGGTTTTGAAGTGATTGAAGCACACTATTTATTTGATTTGCCATATGAAAAAATCGATATAGTGTTACATCGTCAAAGTATCGTGCATTCTATGGTTGAATACAATGACAACGCAATTATTGCACAACTTGGATCTGCGGATATGCGTTTACCAATTCAATATGCGTTATGTTATCCAGATCGTCCGGGGTTAAAGGAAGATCATCCTTTGGATATGACAAAAACAATGAATTTGAACTTTAAAGAAATGGATTATGTTCGTTATCCAATGTTGAAACTAGCCTATGAAATTGGTAAAAAGAAGGAAATCTAGGTGCCGTATTTAATGGAGCGGATGAACAGGCAGTACAGCTTGGTTTTTGGATAAAAAGATTTCATTTTTACAAATTGAAGAAAGTATTGAACAAGCTTGTAAGCAGGCAAAATATATTGAAAACCCTACAATTGATCAATTAGAAGCAACGGATGCGTGGGCTCGAAAGTTTGTTGTTGAATATTGGGACTAGACCAATTGATATTTTGGGAGTAAAATAGTGAAATGGAATGGAGGGTTTGTCGTGAATAAAGCAAAGGTTTATTGTGTCGCAAGTCTTTGTAGCAGTTTGTGTGGCTTCAAATCCAAATATGGATGTGTTTGCCAAACAAAGTACAGCCAGTAAAATTAGAAGAAAAAGCCCAACAGACAATTACTGCAGATGATTTTATCAAACAATATTTGAGTACAAAAGAAATTGTTAAAGATAGTACAAATAAAGATGTAGAAAAATATACATTGATCACTAAGGTGGATGAAAAGAATTATTCCTTCGTATTAACAGGAGATCAATTGTTCAAAGTCTTGACTAAAGAAAATCAGGATCAAATCAAAACAGCTTATGAAACAAGCATACGTAAATGCAGGTATGAAAAAAGCTGAAGGATGTACTTTAAGTGCATATGAAATTGTTGTAGCTGAGGCCAATACATTGATTTTAAACGCTAAAAGAGCTTTAGATACATCTTTAAAAGATGCACAAAGTTTAGATTCCACAATCTTTACTGCAGATAGCTATGCCACTTTAAAAACGGTGATGGATGAATCAAGCCTTTTGGTTCAATCAACAACTTCAACTTTAGAACAACTTACACAAGAGTTAGTGAAACTGGATAATGCAAAAAAAGCATTGATCAATGTTTCTGGATTAAAAGCTATCGTAGATCAATCAAGTACATATGCAAAGGATAGCTATACTAATAGAAGCTATACGGCATATGAAACAAGTTTGAATGAAGCTAAAAGGTGTTAGAAAATGGAGCAAGTACTGTTGAAGACATTGAAAAGGCACAGTCTGCTTTAAATGCGGCAAGCTGCTTCCTTAGTTAAAAAAGCGGATTTCTCTAAATTGAATGAAAAAGTGCAGGAAGCTAGTGAAGTCTTAGAATCCAATAAGGATATGCTTGAAGAAGAGTCTTATAATAACTTCAAGAAAGAATTGGATGATTGTAGTCTTGTACTTTCAAATGATGAATCAACACAGGCAAAAGTGGATGAAACGCTAGCACATCTAAATGCATATTTAGACGATAATACAAACTTTGTATACAAGGTGGTTACTTTAGAAGAAAAGGTTGCACCAAAAGTAGAAACAAGTAATGAATTATTAGCGCAAACATCCGTTGTACAAGAACAGCCGCAAGTTGTGGCTCCAACTGTAGAAACAAAGAAGGTGGACGCCGCAAAAAGTGGAAACGGTAGTCAAACAAGAGATTACAAGTACGGCGCTGATAATTTCATTAAGACATATTTAACGAGTACAAGTGGAAATATCTTTACAAGCGCCAACAACTTGAATTATCAAAAGATTCTTTCTGCGATGCCTAGCTGGGTAAAATTATCTGCAACTGATAAAAATGCAGTGAATGCAGAATTGGTGAATAAAGTTGGTAAAAAGTATCAGCGTTTATTGCAGGAAGCACAAAAATTTAGTATGAATGCAGGAAAATATACGCCTGTAAATACATCAACAAACACAAATGTAACGATTTATTCATGGTTATGTATGATGTCTTTAGGTGTATTAACATTTGCGCTAAAACGTTTAAGAAAACAAGATTAAGGGCTATGGCCCTTTTTTTCATCTTAAAAATTGTTATAATAACGAAAGAAAGGCTTATAATTTTATGAAACAACAGAAATACAATTTTAAAGATCTAACTCTAGCATACTTTCAAAAAAAATCGAAATTGTATCGTGCAGGTGGATATAAATATGCCACTCCATTAAAACGGAATCTAAGAGATTACCAAAATCATTTCTTTGCGTTTTTGATGGATGTCAACATTTGCTTATTGCCTGTTTATATATGGGTTCTTGAGTTTTTATTAATTATGTGTGGATTGATTCCACCACACTTCTTTGATTTATTATTCTACTTAATGTTTGCCTTGTTATTTGTATCTAGTGTATTATTACTTGCGTTTTTTTACACAGACGAACAAATGGGCAATCATTTGGATATGCCATCATGGATTTGAAATTGGTTCGTAGAAATAAAAAAAGAGGCGATGCCAATCAATTTGATTTTGCGACAAGCATTGGGATTTGGTCTTCCTTTGATGATTTTAGGGTTCTTCTATCAAGTGCCGGGAGTCATTTTATGGTGGGTCATCAATGGTATTGTTGTCCTAATCACTCCAAACCAACAAACTCTATTTGATTTGATTTTTGGTTTGGTTCCTGTAAATGAACCAGATCAGGAAATTCGTTTTGAAACAAAGGTAGAACCAAATGCTTTAGTAAAAAGAAGAGTTGGTTGTGACTCCAATCGATTTACATATTCGTTCAAACTACAGTGATGATGGTTATTATGATGTAGAAGAATTATTCAAACAAGCCAAAGAAAATCGCTTGGAAGTTATCTCAATCACAGACCACAACTGTGCAAGGGCAAATGCGGCAGCGGTTCGTTTTTCAAGTTTGTACAACATTCAATATATTCCAGGCGTGGAAGTGGATGCACAATATAAAAGAATGCGAGTACGTATTCTAGGTTATTATATTGACTGGACGAATGAAGCGTTTGAAGTGTTAGAACAAAATTCTTTGAAACGTGAAAAAGATTTATCCATGGAGCGTGTTGAAAAAATTCGAAAATTACTCAGACATTCGTATTGATGTAGATTCGTTAATTTCAAATTCTCGTTTCCAAACTATTACACCAAAGCAGAAATCACAAAGATGGTGTTCCATAACGAAAGAACGCGTTTATTGCCTTTTGTGAAGAAGTATATTGATAGTTGTGAAAGTGAGAGTGTTGCGATGTCTCGTTTTGAAACCGATGTATTTGGTAAGAATGGACCTTGTTATGTAAAGGCTAACTATCCGGATGCGAAAGCAGTAATTGATGCGATTCATAGTCTTTGGAGGTATTGCGATTTTATCAAGCTGGCATTTAGATTATATTTCAGATGATGTTTTAGAAGAAATTGTGGATTTAGGTATGGATGGAGTGGAATGCTTCTCTAATGATATTCATGAACAAACGGTTGCGGCTGCGTTGAAAATTGTTCAGAAACGCAAATTATTCGTATCTTGTGGTAGTGATTATCATGGTCCTACAAAGCCAAAATATCATATGGGTGTTTCAAATTGTCCTGAAAAAGCTTTTACCATTGGTAAAAATTTTGACAAAAAGGCTGCGAAATAAATTTGCTCAAAATACGTTGTATAGCGTATAATAAACAAGTCAATAAGCTTAAGAAAAGAAGAGTATTTATATGGCGTACTAAAGAGAGCAGATGGTTTGGTGTGAATCTGCGTACAATATATAGAGAAGATGGTCTTGGAGCTTCTTTATCGATAGGTAGGTAAAGACGTATCTTTGGCGTTAACGACTTGAGGTGTGAAAACACAAACTAAGGTGGTACCACGAAGCTTTCGTCCTTGGATGAAGGCTTTTTTTATTTGTATGATAGGAGGAAATAAAGATGACACAAAAAAGAAAGAACCATTTTATTTAACAACGGCAATTGCGTATACATCAGGTAGACCTCACATTGGGAATACATATGAAATTATCTTGTCGGATGCGATTGCTCGTTTTAAAAGAGCACAAGGATATGATGTATTCTTTCAGACAGGTACAGATGACCATGGTGTAAAAATTGAAGAAAAGGCAAAAGCTGCAGGTGTAAGTCCACAAGAATTCGTGGATGGTGTGGCTGCTCAAATTAAATCAAACTGGGATTTAATGAATGCAAGCTATGATTATTTTGTGCGTACTACAGATGATTATCACGTAAAAGAAGTACAAAGCATTTTTAAACGTTTATATGATCAAGGAGATATCTATAAAGGAACATATGAAGGATGGTATTGTACGCCTTGTGAATCATTCTGGACAGAATCTCAATTGGTAGATGGATGTTGCCCAGATTGTGGTCGTCCAGTTAAGAAGGCAAAAAGAAGAAGCCTACTTCTTTAATATGCAAAAAGTATGCGGCTCGCTTAATTAAATACATTGAAGATCATCCTGATTTCATTCAACCAGAACCTCGTAAGAATGAAATGTGAATAACTTCTTGCGTCCGGGATTACAAGATCTTTGTGTATCTCGTACATCATTTACATGGGGAGTTCCTGTTGACTTTGATCCAAAACACGTTGTATACGTTTGGATTGATGCATTAAGCAACTATATCACTACACTTGGCTATCATGCCAATGGTGTTAGTGATGAAAAGTTCAACAAATACTGGCCTGCAACACACATTATTGGTAAAGATATTTTACGTTTCCACACAATTTATTGGCCAATTATTTTAATGGCTTTGGATTTACCTTTACCTAAGAAAGTATTCGGGCATCCATGGTTGCTTACGGAAGTGACAAAATGTCTAAATCAAAAGGTAATGTGATTTATGCCGAAGATTTAGTGGCTCACTTTGGTGTAGATGTTGTTCGTTATTACTGTTTACACGAAATGCCATTTGCGCAAGATGGAACGATTACTTGGGAATTAATGATTGAAAGAATTAATTCGGACTTGGCAAACATTTTAGGAAACTTAGTATCTCGTACAATTGCGATGTCAAATAAATATTTTGGTGGTTTAGTCAAAAATCCAAATGTATGTGAAGCAGTCGATGAAGAATTAAAAGCTTGTGCTTTAGAAACTAAGAAGAAAGTAGAAGCTAAGATGGAAGAACTTCGTGTTGGTGATGCATTAGATGAAGTATTCACATTGCTTCGTCGTACAAACAAGTACATTGATGAAACAATGCCTTGGGTACTTGCAAAAGATGAATCAAAACAAGATCGTTTAGCTACTGTTTTATATAACTTATTAGAATCTATTCGTATTTCAAAGGCAGTATTATTACATTCATTCTTACCTGAAACTGCAGAAAAGATGTTTGCATATTTAAATACAAAAGTAACGGATTTAGATTCTTCTGAATCTTTTGGAAGCTTAGAAACAGATATTCATGTAGTTGAAAAGTGTGAACCATTGTTTGCGCGTATTGATGAAAAGAAATTTATGGAAGAGTTTAATAAAGAAAAAGAAGTACCTAAAAAAGAAGAAAAAGTAGAAGAAGTTACGATTGATGATTTTGCAAAACTACAATTCAAAGTAGGTACGATTTTGAAGTGTGAACCACATCCAAAGGCAGATCGTTTATTGGTTGAACAAGTTGATTTGGGTGGTGAAGTCCGTCAAATCGTTAGTGGTATTGCGAAACACTACAAGCCAGAAGAATTGATTGGAAAACAAGTTGTCGTAGTGACAAACTTAAAACCAGTAAAATTACGTGGTGTAGAATCATATGGTATGATTTTGTGTGCTACAGATGACAAAGACTTGTCATTTGTCACTGTCGCAAAAGAAATGCCTAATGGTGTAACTGTTCGCTAATGAATGATAAACAAAAGGTTGTTTTTAAACAATTACAGCTTAAGGCTGGACTTGGCATTGTCGTCTTTGTTTTTGGCTTGTTGTATCAAGAAAAAGCCATTTCCATTGTAGGAATCTGTATCTTGATCTTTGGCTTACTAAGAACCTATTACATTAAAAAATAATTGAAAAACTAGATGAGTAAATAATTGCTCATCTTTTCTTGTATATTAAGATTTTGGTTTCGGAACAGAGAAATACGACATGTGAAATGGTATTAAAACATCACAATCTAATAGTGATAAAGTTTCAATTGGAATGTTTGAATGATAAGTGGTGTCCATAATTGAAGTATAGAATAAAATCATTCTAAGTTGAATAAAAATGCAGTTCCAATGTGAATTTAATGTGAACATGTGAGAATATGGGGAATATCACATATTTACATTGATGATATTATAACACAAATAAAATAATTTATGAAGTCTCAAATCTATATATTAAGCTTGCATTAAATATAGTATAATAGAGTCAGATAGAACAGGAGGACTTGTCTTATGAAGGTCTTTTCAATGTCGCAAAGAATCTATTATAAAGATTTAGAACCTGAAGCAGAATCCATCATTAAAAAGGATCTTGAACTGTATAACTGCATGTTTCATAAGGCATTCAAGATCTGTTTTGATCGTGCCTATAAGGATGTTACTTATTCAGAAAAAGATCAAAGGATGATCAAGTCCTTCTATGGTACAAGTGATTATTTTCCTTTGTCTGCCATATATGAGGCCAAGGCTTTGGTGAAAAGTCTTAAATGTCTTGAAAAAGAAAATCAAGATATGATCAAGACTCGTCTTAAAAAGATAAACAAGAAAATCAAAACGAAGGAGAATCAATTAAAGAAGGCTTTAAAGGAAAAAGAGAAACTGATCAACAGATCCAAGAAAAAGAAATATACAGAAGAAGATTATCTTTATGAGGTGCAGGTATTGGATCCAAATATCAAAAGATTGAAGAGTATCATTCGCAATCTAAAATTCAGAAGAAATCGAAATAAGTTCAAACTTAAAAGAAAGATGCCTTCTGTATGTTTTGGTGGATAAAAAGAACTTGAAAAATGGTGATTTAGAAACCTTTAGATACAGAATACAAAGAATAAACGAAATGAAGAACTGTATCGGTGACCATTGAAATCATGGAACAATGTAAATCCAAGAAGAAGAGTCTGGTCGTTGAAGACTTGAATTTCAAGCAGTTGAAAACTAGAATGCTTTATCGCCCTAAAACACAAAATAAAAACATTATCAAGTTTTGCGTATAAGAAGATAATAGAAAAAGTGGAAAGAAAATGTTTGATGAATGAAGTAGATGTAATTAAAGTAGATCCAAGAAATACGAGTAAGATAGGAAAAGAAAAGTATACAAAGATCAAAGGATTGAGTGTACATTATTGTGCAAAACCTATGTCATCAATCGAAGAGGCATGGGATTTGTGGATTAAATAAGATAAATAATCAGAACCAGAAGTTTATGATATCTTACTGGATGATAGATACATAGATCATGGATGAAATTCTGAAGTGTTTATAAATAAAGCATACAATAAAAACTCCATCGATAAAGACTGAATGTATCGGGATACCGAATGATTCAGAAAGATGGAGTAGATATTGAAATGTTACCGGACGACTGGAAACGAACCTGGCACGTCATTTAGGCGTGTGACTTTTTCGTAGGAAAAAGTCTTTCTTGTGCTAAAAAAAAAAAGGCGATGAACTCGCCTTGATTACTGCATTAAACGATGCATATTCTTAGTTTCATACATAGAATCGTCCATGGCTGATAAGAATGCATCGGTATTTTTACCGTTAAATTTAGCTATTCCAAGCGAGAAAGAGAAATGGAATGGTTCTTTTGATTTTATATTAAATTGTCGAACATTGTATTCGATTTGTTTCTTTAAAGCCAAGGCTTCTTCATCCGATTTGAGTTTCGCAAAGATCACGAATTCATCTCCACCCATACGAATGGCAACTGAATCTTTATCAATCGAATGACGTAGAATTTTACCAAAATGTATGAGGGCATAATCACCTTTTTAATGTCCGTATGTATCATTGATGGCTTTAAAGTCATTGATATCCATCATGAATCCATATACATGTTTCGTTTTATTGTTTTGAAGTTTGTTTAAATAATGATTCATGTATTTTCGATTGTAAAGTCCGGATAAATCATCAATAAAGGATATAGATATTTGGATTTCAATATAAACTAAGATAAATGCGATTGCGACACAAAGCCAGACCATAGAAATTCTGAAAAAGAAACCTTGAATCATGGTACCAATCATACAAGGAATGATAAAGTAGTAAATGGGAAAGAATTCTACTAAAATGGAATCGGCTTTAGCTTTTTGAACAGTATATATACTTTCAATATAATACACGAAGACGAAAATATATAAAATAAAATTCATGGGACCACGAGTATATACATTTTCCTTTGAAATATCAAAGATGATACCCGTTCCCAATAAATTGATAAAGATCAAGATTGTGGCAATGATTAATGGAATGGCTAAGATTCTTGATTTCTTCTTGATGCGCGCAAAATTTCTATGAATATGATATTCTACGAATAAACACCAATAATATCCAATGATGCCTGAGCTAGTGAAGAAATTGTATTTGAGATATATTGTAAAATATGAAAGATAAAACCTGGGCATCAATGATAAAACTAAGCGTTTCATTGACCGTGGCAATGAAGGTAACTATAAGCATAAAGTTATATATTTTTTTCATCAAACTGATTTGTTTGTACAATAGGAATTCGATATAACAATAAGAAGAGTACTAAAAATGCCCCCAGACCCGTTTGCCACCAGTATCTTGGGTATGTTGATCATAATCAACTCCGTTTATTTATGGTTAGATACTTTTACAATAATCCTCTTTATAAGAACCTGCAAACGAGAAATTGGTTCATATGTAAATTAAAATTAACATAGATTAAGGATGAATTAAGTGTTGGATAAATGTCTGTTCAATCGTATGTAGTCATATTGTACTTTATTTAAGGCGTTTTATACTAAAAATGTAAAGGGAGGTACAGATATGACTATGATTAAAAATTCCGTTATAGAATGCTTTATTTTTTACTACTTTGCGCATGTACCGTTTTTATTTATAAACTACCGAATACAATCAACACTTGGTTATTGAATTCAATTGTGATTGTGGTAATGGGCATTTGTATTCTTAGAATTGCACTTAAAATGATGAATAATAAATAATCTTGGCTTTTCCTGATGGGAAAGCCTTTTCTTGTGGTATATTATACATATGAAAAAGATTTTTAAAAGATATTGCACATGGTATATATGATGGACTACAGGAAAACGAAGTTACACATAATCAATACAGTTTTCAAGAAATCTATGATGTAATCCAGGAATTTGTATCCTATGTTTTTGTTGGCTTGATTTTAAGCGTAGGAGCTGCTTTTTGGGTATCCCTATTATAAGACGTTTATATCATTAGGCGCGGTACTCCTTCTTGTATGGGCATTTATCTTGTATTATTTTTTTAAATTCAAAGGATTTTAAGAAAATCAAAAAAGAAATGAGGAAGAGGTATGCAGACTATTTTAGTTTTACTTGTGGCATTTGTCGCAGGCATTGAAGGCATCTTGGATGAGTTTGAATTTCATCAACCCATTGTTGCCTGTACTTTAATTGGTTTAGTGACAAACCATTTAGCAGAAGGATTATTATTAGGTGGATCTTTACAATTGATTGCCTTAGGGTGGGCCAATATTGGTGCGGCAGTTGCACCCGATGTATGTTTAGCGAGTGTAATTTCATCTATATTGATGATTCATGGCCTTGAAAGTGCAATTGAAGCTAGATATGTGATTGCGTTTAGTATTGCCCTAGCGATTCCATTATCTTTAGTGGGGTTATCTTTGACAAAGGTATGTCGTAATTTAGCAATCCAACTTGTACATAAAATGGATGAAACAAAGAAAGTTTCTTATTATCAATGGATTGGCATTTGTGTGCAAAGGAATTCGTGTTTTGATTCCGACGGTTGTATTATTATTGATCCCTTCATCTGTGATTTGTTCAATCTTGGAAATGATTCCTGTTTCAATTTATAAAGGATTATTGATTGGTTCTGGTGTCGTTTGTGTGGTTGGCTTTGCGATTGTAGCGAATGTATTAGGCTCTAAATTTACATATCCATTCTTTATGATTGGATTTGGTTTGGCATGCATGACAAGCTTGTCTTTACTATCGTTATGCTTTATTGGTGGTGGTTTAGTTTGGCTATATATGTTGTTGAATGCCAAGGAACAATCAAGTAAAACAAGTGATGATCCATTAGGGGACATCTTAAATGATTATGAGTAGGTGGTTTATATGAAGAAGAGTACAAGATTAAAGGTTTGTTTAAACCATCAATATTTACAAGGTTCATGGAACTTTGAGCGTATGCAAAATGGTGGCTGGTGCTATGGCTTGCTTCCGGCGTTAAAAAAGAATTATATCCCAATAAAGAAGATTATGATTTGGTGTAGATCGTCATTTAAAATTCTATAATACACATCCATATGTTTCTGCACCAATTGTTGGTATTGTCTTGGCTATGGAAGAAGAAAAGGCAAAAGGTGCTGATATTTCAGATACTTCCATTCAAGATGTAAAGATTGGCTTAATGGGTCCTTTGGCAGGTGTAGGAGATCCAGTATTCTGGTTTACAATGCGTCCAATTCTTGCGGCTGTTGGCGCATCATTAGCTTTATCACAAAATATTCTAGGACCTATTTTCTTCTTTGTGGCATGGAACGTACTTCGCTTTGGCTTTCTTTGGATCACACAAGAGCTTGGTTATAAGAAAGGTACTAAGTTGATTACGGACTTATCGGATACATTCTTAAAGAATGTAACACTCGCCGCAAGTATGCTTGGAATGTTTGTGATTGGTATACTAGTTCAGAGGTTTGTGCAAATTCATGTAGTAAACATTCAGTCCGATTTAGATATGGTATTGCCTGGAGTTCTTTCTTTATGTGTATTCTTTGGTTGTACAAAGATACTAAAAAAGGTTTTTCGCCCGTATTATTGATTGTCATTTTGTTTGTTCTTTGTGTGATTTTAGAGTGGGCGGGTATCTTAGTCATTTAAGTCTAAAAATATGATTTATTTACTTCGTACAATAGTATTATTTAAGAAGAAAAAGATAAATCGCAATTTGTAAAAGGGTCATTTAAATGATTAGAGAATTACAAAAGCAGATATAAATAAAGTTGCAGATATATGGTTGGATACGAATGTGGTGACACATTATTTTATTTCTAAACAATATTGGCAAAATAATTTTGAATTGGTGAAGGAATTCTTCGCCGCAGGCAACTGTCTATGTCTATGAGGATAATCAAGAAATACAGGGATTTATAGGTCTAAATGATGAATATATTGAGGGCATTTTTGTTTCAAATGAAATGCAATCGCATGACATAGGAAAAGCTCTTCTAAATTATGCAAAAAATAAACGGAATAAATTAATTTTGAATGTATATCAAAAAGAATATACGTGCAATAGCCTTTTATCAAAGAGAAGGATTTGAGATTCAAACATAGCGGCTTTGATGAAGCTACCGAAGAAAAGAATATGTAATGGAATGGCAACAGAAATAGAATTAGGGATTTATGGAGAAAATTGTTATGTGCAAAGACATTCAGATTAAAAGAAGAGCGAATATCTTCAATTGAATATATTGAATTTTTTAAAGCGTACGGATCTAGGATCACAGTATCCGAAGGAACGATTCGAAGAAAGAATGGCAAAGCTAGTTGATCAAATTGTCGGCGTTTTATTTGGATTGACCGACTATGCCTATAGGCTTTATATAACAGATTTAGGTGTAGACAGAGACTATTTACATCAAGAAATTGGCACGAAATTGATAAAAACAACACATTCTTTAGCAGGCGGTAAAAAAGGATATTGCCGTATATTTGGTTGCGAATGAAAATGCCCTTGCATTTTACGAAAAATTAGGAATGAAAAAAAAGCAAATGATGTGATGGAATATAACCACATTGAATGGACACCTTTCACTGTAAAGTAATCAACGTAATACAATAGATAAATCAGAATTTGTGGAGGAACAAACATGACAAAGAATACTGTGATTTTTATTTTTTAAACATGATATACCTACTTATTTGGTATGCAACAAACAAAATAAGAAGCACTAAAGTTGGTAAAGAACTAGACAATGGGTTTGAATTTTACAATAGTTTAAACACTAGTGATAAAGAAAAATTATTGGAAAGAAGATACTAAAATTTTAAATCTTTTCTTTGTACTTTTCATAATATCTATGAATATTTCCTTTATTCTTCTTTTTTAATAAAAATAATCTTTGGATATTTTCATTAGTTGCAGGATTAATTATTTCATCAGTTGTTGCAATAATATTGAGTATTAATCTTAAGAAGAAATACAAATAAGCGAATAAATTATAGTTTATGATCGTATAGATTAAGACAAAGCGTATTTATAAATGAAAGGCTGAGAGATCAGTCTTTTTGTATAGTTTTCATATTTAATGGTATACTTTAAAAATAGATAAAACCAAATTTAAGGAGTGATTATGGCTTTTGATTTTAAGAAAGAATATAAAGAATTTTATATGCCTAAAAATAAACCTGTGATTGTAAATGTTCCTGAAGCAAATTATATTGCGGTCAGAGGTGAGGGCAATCCAAATGAAGAAGGTGGATCATATCAGCAGGCAATTGGCGTATTGTATGCGATTGCTTATACTTTGAGAATGAGTTATAAGACGGATTATAAAATAGATGGATTCTTTGAATATGTTGTTCCACCACTTGAGGGATTCTGGTGGCAGGATGATATAGATGGTGTGAATTATGCAGATAAAGATTCATTTCATTGGATTTCAGTCATTCGATTGCCTGATTTTGTGAATGAAAAAAGATTTTTTTGATTGGGCTATTGAAACGAAGCAACTAAAAAGAACAAAATAGATTGTTCAGCGGCAGAGTTTTTGACGATTGATGAAGGTTTATGTGTTCAAATCATGCACTTAGGATCTTTTGATGATGAACCAGCTACAGTTGCACTTATGGATGAATATTTAAAACAAAATGGATATGCGAATGATATGAATAGTCAAAGACTACATCATGAAATATATTTGTCGGATGCAAGAAAGGTTACACCGGAAAAATGGAAAACAGTCATTCGACATCCTATAAGAAAGATTTAGATAAATTAGAATTTACCTATTGAGACATAGAGCTAAAAATAGAAATTTAACTTGACGTATTGCTTTATATCCTTTAAAATATCAATGTTGCAAACTCCGTGTATGGACTTGCAACCGCCCAGAAAAAGGTTTTAAGTTGAAAATTCACACCTTGATGGCGAGTATCAAGCTAAATGTGAAAAAAAAAGAATGAATAGGAGGTGCACACATGTACGCAATTATCGAAACTGGTGGAAAACAGATCCGTGTTGAAAAGGATGCTTTGTTATCTTCGTTGAAAAATTAGAAGCTAACGAAGGAGACACAGTTACATTTGACAAAGTATTATACGGCGATGGAAAATTTGGTAAACCATTCGTAGAAGGTGCAAAGGTAACTGGTGTTGTTGAAAAACAAGGCAAAGGAAAGAAAATCACTATTGTGAAATATAAAGCCAAAAAATCTTCAACACGTCGTAAACAAGGACACCGTCAACCTTACACTCGTGTAAAAATTGAAGCTATCGAAGCTTAATTATGATTAAAATTAAAATTGCTAGAGATGAACATGGGATTTCATTGATCTCTATGCAGGGACATCTTTGAGTATGATCAGTATGGAAAAGATATCGTCTGTTCTGCGACCAGTACCATTATTATTGGTGGTATTAACGCAATCGCACAGACTTGGCTATTTAAGTTTCATTTCTTATAAAGTAGATGCAGGGGATGTTGAATTAGAAATAAACAATACGGAATGTACTGAACTACAAATCATATTGAATACGCTATTGGTTCAGTTTCAAAGTATTGAAGAGAGTTATCCTAAATACATACAAGTACAGGAGGTGTAAAAAATGTTATTAAAATTAGACTTACAGTTATTCGCTTCTAAAAAGGGAGTTGGTTCTACAAAGAACGGTCGTGATTCTCACTCAAAACGTTTAGGAGCTAAATTAGCTGATGGACAATCTTGTCACAGCTGGAAGCATTATTTATCGTCAACGTGGAACAAAAATTCATCCAGGAACTAACGTAGGACGTGGTTGATGATACATTGTTCGCATTAGTTAACGGTGTTGTTAAATACGAACGTCTTGGTAAAGATAAAAGAAAGTTTCTGTTTATCCACAAGCTTAACAAGTGTGAAATTTAAGATCCCGTTCTTTGGGATCTTTTTTAATGAGAAAGAAAGGAGGGTATATATGTTTGTAGATCAGGTCAAAGTTCATATAAAAGCAGGTAAAGGTGGAGATGGTTTAGTAAGTTTTCGCCATGAGAAATATGTTGCCTATGGTGGACCTTTTTTGGAGGCGATGGAGGTAACGGTGGAGATGTCATTTTTGAAGCCGATCCAGGAATGACAACACTTTTAGATTTACGGTATCACCGTAAGGTGATCGCTACTCCGGGTGAAAAAGGTAAAAACAAAAAGATGCATGGAGCCAATGGAGAACATAAAGTAGTAAAAGTTCCATTAGGAACGATTGTAAAGAGAAGTGATAATAATCAAGTACTTGCTGACTTGACAAAACCACATCAACGACAAGTTGTAGCACATGGTGGTCGTGGAGGTCGTGGTAACTGGCATTTTAGATCAAGCCCAATACAGCACCAAAATATGCAGAACAAGGTGTATTGGGTGAAGAGTTTGATTGTATTGTAGAACTAAGAGTACTTGCCGATGTTGGATTGGTAGGATTTCCTAGTGTAGGAAAATCCACATTCCTAGATGCCGTTAGTAAAAGCGCGCCCAGAAATTGGAGATTATCCATTTACGACAATCACACCAAATGTTGGAGTTGTTCAAACGGGTGATGGCAGAAGCTTTGTGCTAGCCGATTTACCAGGACTTATTGAAGGAGCAAGTGATGGTAAAGGTTTAGGTCACCAGTTCTTTGCGTCACATTGAAAGATGTGGTGTTATGGTTCACGTTATGGATATGGGTGCAGAAGATGGAAGAGATCCATTAAATGATTATGAAGTCATTAATAATGAGTTGAAGTCTTATCAGATTCGTTTATTGGAAAGACCACAAATTGTTGTTGCAAATAAAATGGATATGGAAAATTCCGAAGAAAATGTTCGTCGTTTTAAAGAAAAATATCCAGATATCCCAGTATATGAAACAACAACGATTATTCATGAAGGCTTAGAGCCGGTACTAAGAAAAGCAGCCGATCTTCTTGCGACAACACCGGTATTCCCAATTACGGAAGATACAGGTGAGACAGGTGTTATGTATACATTTGAAGAGAAGAAGAAAGACATCATTATTGAAAAAAGAAGAGGATGGCGTATGGAATGTTTCAGGTCCTAGACTTGAGCGTGTATTTGACATCAATAAGTTGAATACAGAAGAAGACTTCTATCTATTTGCCAATAAAATGCGTTATCTTGGAATTGATACTGACTTTAAGAGAATTTGGATGTCAAGATGGAGATACAGTACGTTTATTAGGCTTTGAATTTGAATTTATTGAAAACTAAGGTTACACATTGTGTAGCCTTTTCTTTTGGTGTGGTATAATGCTTCTGAGGTGTTTTTTTTATGAAATGTATTTCGTGGAACGTAAATGGGATTCGTGCCGTATTAAAGAAGGATTTTGTGGAAATTCTTTATGCTTTGGACGCAGATATTTTCTGTATTCAAGAAACGAAGGCACAACCCGATCAAATTGAAGTGGATTGTGAATTATATCCGTATCAATATATAAATAGCGCACAAAGAAAAGGCTATAGTGGAACAATGATTTTCTGTAAAGAAGAACCAGTGTCGGTTCGTTATGGAATGGATATGGAAGAACATGATACAGAAGGAAGAGTGATTACGCTTGAATATCCTGCATATTATGTTGTGACTGTTTATACACCAAATTCAGGAGATGGGCTAAAGCGTTTAGATTATCGTATGGAATGGGATAAAGCGTTTAGTACCTATTTAGAATCATTGGATAAACCAGTTATGGCTTGTGGTGATTTTAATGTGGCCAATGAAGAGATCGATATTAAAAATCCAAAGACAAATCATAAGAATGCAGGTTTTACAGATGAGGAAAGAGATAGCTTTAAGAAGTATTTATTGTCTCATTTTGTAGATACATACCGTACTTTGTATCCTGAAAAAAGTGGAATATTCTTGGTGGAGTTATCGCTTTAAGGCTCGTGAAAAGAATGCGGGATGGAGAATTGATTATTGGTTGGTATCACCGGAATTAAAACATAAAATTGTGGATGCCAAGATATTGACGGATGTATATGGTTCCGATCATTGTCCTGTAGAATTAGATGTTGAGGTGTAATATGATTGCGTTTGTGAACGGCGTTGTAAGAATTATTCGAAGTGATCGTGTTGTATTGGATGTGCAGGGGGTAGGCTACGAAGTTTATCTGGCAAATGCCTTAAGTCAAAAAATGGGAGATGAATTGTTTCTTTATACGTATCAACATGTACGTGAGGATGCAATCTTGTTGTTTGGCTTTTTAAAAGAAGAAGACTATGAAGTGTTTATGCGTTTGATCAATGTGAAAGGCATTGGTCCTAAAACAAAGCACAGACTATGTTGTCGGTATGTTCGGGAAAAGAAATGATTGAAGCCATTGAAAATGATGATATCAAAAAACTTAAGTCTTTACCTGGTATTGGTGCAAAAACGGCAGGACAAATTGTTCTAGATCTAAAAGGTAAGTTTGTATCTTTGGAAACCAGTGATGGTGCCGCATCAAATCCAGTGTGGGGCCAAGTTCAGGATGCGCTTTTATCACTTGGATATAAGACAAATCAATTAACGAAAATTAAAAAGGAATTAGAAAATACAGAATTAGGAGAAGATGAAATGCTAAGACAAGCATTGATTTTACTCGCAAAAAAAGAAATGGAGTATAAGATAAATGCCTAGAGAAGTAGATGGAAATTTACAAGAGTGCGATAACTTTGAAAAGACGTTGCGTCCGCAAAGTTTAAATGAATATATTGGGCAATCAGAATTAAAAAGAAAATCTAAATGTGTTCATTCATGCGGCAAGATCTAGAAACGAAGCTTTGGACCATGTTTTATTCTACGGCCCTCCTGGACTTGGAAAAACAACATTGGCATATATTCTTGCTAATGAAATGCATGGAAATCTTAAAACGACCAGTGGTCCTTCGATTGAAAAAAGTGGAGATCTAGTGCGATTCTTACGACGCTTGAACCAGGAGATGTCTTATTTATTGATGAGATCCATCGCTTACCAAAACAAGTAGAAGAAGTGTTGTATCCAGCTATGGAAGATTATTGTCTAGATATTGTGGTAGGTAAAGATTCGGCTACGGTACACAATATCCGTATTAATTTACCACCTTTTACACTTGTTGGTGCCACAACTCGTGCCGGAGATTTAAGTGCTCCTTTACGTGATCGTTTTGGAATCATTTCCCAATTGGAGTACTATAATTTATCGGACTTAGAAAAAATTGTTTATCGTACAAGTTGTGTTATGAATACGGAAATTGATAAAAAAATGCTGTCACAGAAATAGCCTTACGCTCACGTGGGACTCCACGTATCGCAAACCGTTTGTTTAGACGTGTGCGTGATTTTTGCACAAGTCTATAATGAGGGTGTGGTTTCAAGTGAAATTGCCAAAAGCAGCTCTAGACCGACTTCGTGTGGATCATTTAGGCTTGGATGCGGTTGATCACAAATACTTAAAGGGTATTATTGAAAGATTTAAAGGAGGTCCCGTCGGGCTTGAAGCAATCGCATCAAGTATTGGAGAAGAGCCGATGACACTCGAAGATGTATATGAGCCCTATTTATTACAGATTGGTTTTATCAATCGTACACCAAGAGGAAGAATTGTAACGCCTAAAGCGTATGAGCATCTTCAAATTCCTTATCAGAAAGAATTGTTCACAGATTAATAGTCTGTGAACATTTTAATATATGGTATAATAATTAACATGGAACAAATGACAGAATTAACAAAAAAAGTATTAGAATTTTTAGAGCCCGATACATCAAAATGGGAATATTGGACAACGAGTCAGCCTTTAAACTCAATTTCTGAATCTGCATGTATGGAAAGGTTTAAAAGCGTATAGCACAAGTCGTTTCGAATTGTGAAAAAGTAATCGTTGCCGGTGACTATGATTGTGACGGTATCAGCGCAACAACCATTATGGTTTCAGGATTAAGACAACTAGGTCTTGAGTGTGGTTTCTATATTCCAGACCGGATCAAAGAGGGGTATGGATTAAGTGAGGCGACAGTTACACTCGCACAAAAAAAGGTTACTCTTTGATAATTACAGTGGATAATGGAATTAAAAGTACCCAAGCTTTAGCGTTGGCTAAAGAATTGGGTATGGATGTAATTGTAACTGACCATCATACAATGGATGAAGAGGTGAATTGCGATATTGTAGTGCATCCAACATTGATGGAATCTTGTTTTTGAAACATTATGTGGAGCTGGTGTTGCCTATGAATGTATGCGTGTATTAGGAGTTGACAATGACTATCTTTTACAGCTAGCAGGCCTTGCGAGTATTTCAGATATGATGATTGTGAAAGGGCAGACGCGTGCTTTAATTCAAAATGCTTTACGTTTGATGAATCAAACGCATGAAAAACATATATTTTCATTAGCTACCGATCGTGAGGTAAATGAAACGAGTATTGGTTTTCAGGTGGTCCCAAAATTAAATGCGATTGGAAGATTAAGTAATCTTGCGAATGTGAACAATGTCGTTCGTTATTTTTTAGCGCAGGATGATGAGAGTATTTTTACGTTGGGTCAAGGCAGATTACACAGATCAATACGATTCGTAAACAATTATCGGATCAGATGCAAAAACAAGACTTTTGATGAAGTGCAAAGGCAATGAAGATATCTTTATGATTGAAGATGCAAGCTTTCATGAGGGAATCATTGGTTTAGTTCTTTGGATCGATTTGTGCTAGCTTTAATAAGCCTTGTATTGTCTTGGCAAAAAATGAGCAGGGGTATAAGGCAAGTATGCGAAGTCCAGAGGGCTTTAACTGTATGGATTTTTTTAGGTGAATATCCACATTTTGTGACGTTTGGCGGACATGGAAATGCAAATGCTGGTTTTTCTTTGAATCTAAATGAATATGATTTGTTTGAAAAATTTATTCATACACGTATCAAGGAATATACGTATAGTGTAAAGAAGAAAAATACATTAGTCATAGATGATGAAGAATTAAGCTTAAAAACCATACAATCTTTAGATATACTTAGACCGTTTGGCCCAGGTTTTGTGTTTCCTAGTTTTGAAATCGTTCACCAAAAATTAAAAGTTTATATGATTTTCAAAATCATAAACATCGCAAGTATACTTTAGATTCTGGCTTGCAGTGTATGCGGTTTAACCAGAGTGAAGCGGAGTATAAAAAAAGTGTAAATGCGATTTATTCATTTATTGGAACTGTTCAAATCAATCAATATCAGGGTCGTAAACAGGTAAATTTTGTGATTGATGAGATTGTATATGCGTAGTAAAATGGAATCAATTAGAAAGAGGTTTAGTATGGATTTAAAAGATTATATTGAGAGTATTCCAGGATTTCCTAAGGAAGGAATCGTTTTTAGAGATGTAACACCTATTCTACAAAACGCGAATGCGATGCGTTATTGTGTAGATCAATTCAATGACTTTGTGAAAAGTATTGGTGCCGATGTTGTGATTGGCCCAGAAGCTCGTGGTTTCTTATTTGGTGTGCCAGTAGCTTTAGAGAATAATGTTGGTTTTGTGCCAGTTAGAAAGCCAGGAAAACTTCCTAGAGAAACAGTGAATGAAACGTACGATCTAGAATATGGTCAAGATGAGCTTTGTATCCATGCGGATGCCATTTTACCTGGACAAAAGTTGTGATTATCGATGATTTATTGGCTACAGGAGGTACTGTAGAAGCAATTATTAAAATGGTTGAGCGTATGCAGGCAAGTGTTGTCGGTGTAGCTTTTGTGATCGAATTGGATGATTTAAAAGGAAGAGAAAAATTTAAAGATATTCCAGTGTGTGCTTTAACACATTTTGAGGGAGAATAAAGAATTTAATAGGAAAGGGGGCGCAGTGATTATGAGTCAGAAAAAGCAAGTTACTTTTTGAAGAGTGCATGGAGAATGTACAGACATATATAAAACGCCCAGAAAATATTGAGTTGATACAAAAGGCATATGATTTTGCCTATGAACACCATAAAGGGCAGTTTCGTAAAAGTGGAGAGCCTTATGTCATTCACGTAATTCAGGTGGCGAATACATTAGCGTTAATGCATTGTGGCCCTAAAACGATTGCGGCTGGTCTTTTTACATGATACGGTAGAAGATTGTGAAGGCATAACCACAGATACGATTATAGAATTGTTTGGTGAAGAAATCGCAACTTTGGTGGATGCAGTTACAAAAATTGGTGCCATCAAGTTTAAAGATGAAGAAGAATATCTGGCTAGCAATCATCGTAAGTTGTTTATTGCGATGGCCAAAGATATTCGTGTCATCTTGATTAAATTAGCGGACCGTCTACATAACATGCGTACGTTGCAGTATATGCGTCCGGAAAAACAAAAGAAGATTGCGCGTGAAACTTTGAGCGTATATGCACCGATTGCACACCGTTTAGGTATCAGTGAAATAAAAAACGAGTTGGAAGATTTGTCTTTTAAATACTTGGATTATAAGAAGTATGAGGAAATCAAAGGGTTGGTAAAACAACGTGAAAGTGATCGTAATGGTCAAGTTCAAGAAATGATTTCGGATATTGAATCGATTTTACAAGAGTATAATATTCAATATCGTATTTTTGGCCGTTCTAAACATTTCTACAAAGATCTAAAAAAGATGGTTACAAAAAAAACAAGCGTTTTGAAGAAATTTTAGACTTATTAGCAATTCGTATTATTACAGATTCAGTGGTGCATTGTTATGAAATATTAGGTTATATTCATGCCAAATATAGACCGATTCCTGGTCGTTTTAAAGATTATATTGCGATGCCAAAAGCCAACATGTATCAGTCTTTGCATACGACGATTGTAGAGCCGGAACATGGTAATATTTTTGAAATTCAGATTCGTACTGAAGAAATGGATGCGATTGCCGAACGAGGTGTTGCAGCGCACTGGAAGTATAAAGAAAATCGTAATTATGCGCCTGAGTATGAACAAAAAGAGATTGAGGATAAACTTTCTTGGTTTAGAGATTTCTCTATGATGACCGATGAAGAGAGTGAAGATCCACTTGAATATATGAATGTACTTCAAAAAAAGATATTTTTTGAAGCAAATGTATATTGTTTAACCCCTAGAGGTAAAGTTATTGCGTTACCTACAGGTTCTTGTCCAATCGATTTTGCGTACAGAATCCATACGGAGGTTGGTAATAAAACGGTTGGTGCTAAAGTCAATGGAGCTATTGTACCTTTGAACACGCCATTAAAAAAACGGAGATGTTGTTGATATTTTAACTAACAACAACTCTGTAGGTCCAAGTGCAGACTGGATTAAAATTGTTAAGAGTGGGCATGCACGAAATAAGATTCGTACTTTCTTACAAAAAACAAGAGCAAAGAGTCACGCAAGGACAAGCATTAAGCTAGGTCAATCGATGCTTGAAGATGAGTTTAGACGTTTGAAGCTGGATTCAAAATTAATGGAAACAAAACGTTTAGAGTCGATTTTAACATCTTTGTCATTTAAGAGTGTGGATGATCTATATGTAGGTATTGCGATGAAGCGTGTATCATTGCAGTCCATTGTGGATCGTTTGGTGAAGAATCGTTCGAATATGCCGGAAGATCAGGAAATTATGAAGATCTACAATAAGCGACCATCTCACCAAGTGAAACATTCAAATTGTGGTGTTGTTGTTCCAGGTGTTGATACAATTGCGGTTTCTTTGGCAAATTGTTGTCGACCTATTCCGGGTGATCCAATTATTGGATATATTTCTAAAGGCCAAGGTGTGAAGGTCCATAGGGCGGATTGTCCAAATATCTTGAATGAAAAGAAACGTCTGATTCCTGTTCAATGGGAAGAGGGTTTAGATGAAAACAATATGAAGTCAATTTGGTGGTTCATAGTGATGATCGTAACTACTTATTGAGTGATATTGTGACAACTTTGCAAAGAGTGTAATGTCTATTTAAAACATGTAGATTCGGCTGTGGATGAAGGAAATTTAGAGGCAACCACAAAACTAACGGTTGCAGTAAAGAATGCAGCGCATCTACAAAATTTAATTGCGAACTTAAAAAAGTACGAAGCGTCAATGAAGTCATTCGTACAATTCGATAGGAAGGTATTTTAGTACCTTCCTAATTTTTTAGTATTTCAATTTTGATATAAAGAATACGCGAAACAATTTCTCTTATAATGTGTTTTGGTTTTTAAATCTTTAAACCAGGCACGACCATAATCTGAAAAGAATTGCTTGGCAATTGCACAAGCTCTTTTGGCGTGCGTTTGGGATGCCAGAATGAGCACATCTTGCTCTTGAATATATTTTTAGATAACTTGAAGTTTTCAAAGGTATTTTCTTGCGTGTGTTTCAAGAATGGTCGGGATTTCCACTCTTTTCCTTATGTAAGTATTCATAACTTCAGCTTCTACATACTCATTCTTTACATTTGACCCAGAGATAATTAACGTACCATATAGCCCCTTTTTATACATGTCAATCGCAAGATTGCATCTTTTGATTTGACTTGAAGACATGGTTCCATCATCATGAGCAGGACATCCAAGTAATAATGCGTACGTATAGTGTTTCTTCTGCTTTGGGATAAAAGGAAAAAAATAGATGTATATACATACAAGAAGGATTGAAATGCATATACTAACGATCATAATAAATCACCTTTCTTGCCTTAAACGAATCAAAAAGATAAATATTGACTCTTGAGTTCAATGTCTTGTAGAAATTTAGGCAATTCTTTAAATTTTGTGATGACACGTTTACCTTTTAAATATTCTTGTCCTATAGAATCAAAGCCTGCTACAATAACTTGATTGAAATGGTTGTTTTCTTGCATCTGTGCTTTTGTGATTTGAAGTAAATGAACATACAAGTTCTTTGAATGCGTGCTTTTTGTGTATGTTTTAGAAATGGATGCCAATAGAAAATCTTCCCAATTCAAATATTTCTTGGCATTTTCTTTTAAGCGATACTCAATGCCTTCATTAACTAGAAAGTATGTGGATAAAGTACGTGTGTCAGTTAAAAGTAAGAATTTTCTTAGATATGGATAATACGTATCCCATGTTTGGCTTGAATTAAAATAGGCATCATTGAATTGAGAAATGCCTTCAAGGTATTCTTTGCGTGTTTGCGTAGCACTTTTAAAAGAATCATTACGAGCAATTGTACAAGGGGTAATACCGCATTTCTCGCATTGTTTGATATATTGAATGCCTAAGATATCATTAGGACGAATATTTTTGGTGTATAGATTTTGATTCATGCTTAAAGATGGAACCACTTGAGTAGATTCCATTTGTTTCGAATATTCTTTTAGAGTCTTTGATGTTGTTTGTTTCAGAACCGAAACAGATTTGATCAATATGTAATTGACTTAAAGACTCAACAGCGTATTTGGCAAAGTAATCCGCACTTTGTGCTGCATAACAAGGAGGAAGCTCAATGACTAGATTGCATCCGGCTTCGAGGGCTAGTTTAGTTTTATCTTGCATAGTTAATAGGCTAAAAAGGCCTCGCGTGTAAAATGATTGGAAACAATCGCAATTAAACAATCACATTGTGTTAATTCTTTCGTTTTTTTGATATGATAGATATGTCCTTGATGAAAAGGATTATATTCTGTAATAATTCCACATGTTTTCATATTCATTATGATATCAAAATCTTTTTCTTGTGGAAATATTGACTTTATTAATTACTTTTATTATAATATCAAGTGCGACATGAGGTGAAGATCGTGAAATTTAATAGAAAAGACTTCTTAAATGCAAAAACCATATTATTGAAATTGATGAGTGGATTGCGGTTGAAGAAAACGATCTGCTTCATCATACTTCTGTCAAGTCTATTCCAGATGTACATGTTACGGGTACATTAGAGTTTGACGGAATGAATTTCGTATCGAGTGATTTGAGAATGGATGGAACGATGATTGTTCTAGATTCCATCACAAACGAAGATATTGATTTTCCATTTGAGGCGGAGTCGCAACAAACGTATTCTTTTGTTCCTGTACAGGATGCAGAAGATCAGGAAATTATCGTGGTGAAAAAAGAGACAATCGATATTAACCCAGAGATTTTCCAGGCGATATTATATGAGGCTCAATGAGTATCACTCGTTTACCTCGAGATCAATATCCAAAGGGAGATGGTTGGCGCTTTTATCGGATCAAGATAAAGAAGAGCCAAAAATTGATCCACGATGGGAAAAACTAAATGATTTCAAACTGGATGATGACTAGGAGGTGCAAGCATGGCAGTTCAACAGAGAAGAAATTCAAAAGACACGTAAAGCAAAACGTAGAACACATTACAAATTGGTGAAACCAGCGTTGACTCGTTGTCCAAATTGTGGTGAATATAAACTTGCTCACAAGATGTGCTCTTGTGGCGAATACAACGGCAAACAAATCGTTGAAAAGTAAAAATGTAGCCAGGATTTCCTGGCTTTTTCTGTAGTATGGAGGATAGTATGATCGAGATTTTAAAATCGATATTGTATGGTATTGTTGAGGGATTACCGAATGGCTTCCAATTAGTTCAACAGGACATATGATTTTATTAGAAGAAATCATGCCTATGAATGTATCAAAATCATTCTGGGGTATGTTTCTTGTCGTAATCCAGTTAGGGGCCATTCTTGCGGTTGTTGTTTTATACTGGAATAAAATTTTCCCATTTAGAAAAAAAATAAAGAAGGAAAATATACTTCTGTGAAATCTATCTGGATCTTATGGTCTAAGATTTTAGTAGCTACAATTCCTGCGGCAATTATTGGTTTGGCATTGGATGATTGGATCGATGCACACTTATATAATGGCTTTGTCGTAGCGATTATGTTGATTTTAGTGGGTGTTGCGTTTATTTATATTGAAAACCGTAATAAAGATATGTGTCCTAGTGTAAATAGTTTATCTGCTTTATCTTATAAAGATGCATTGATTATTGGATTGTTTCAAGTTGTGGCAAAGCTGTACTTCCAGGAACTTCAAGATCAGGGGCTACGATTGTTGGTGGATTGATGATTGGTGTTGGTCGTGCAGTAGCTGCAGAATTTACTTTTTTTCTTAGCGATTCCAGTTATGTTTGGAGCGAGTCTATTGAAGTTGGTGAAATTTGGGTTTGCGTTTAGTGTTCTAGAATTCTTTATTCTAGTGATTGGTATGGTTGTGGCATTTTTTGTATCTATTTTTGTGATTCGCTTCTTAATGTCATACATAAAAAAACACGATTTCCAGGTATTTGGATGGTATCGAATCGTATTAGGTGCATTTGTTTTGATCTTCTTTGCGATTCGTGCTTTTATTATAAGATGTTTGTCTAGGCAAACATCTTTTATTTTGGATGTTGAGTTGATAGACTTTATACCTGTTTTCGTGTATAATATTTTTGGTTTTACCTAGAACAAAGGACGAAAAGGAGGAAATAGTATGGATGTACTATGGATCGTTTTGTCTGGTGTCGCAGGTCTTGCGATTGGATCTGGCTGTATGGTCGGACTTTCCAAAGCAGGTTTAAATAAGAATCAGCAAAAAGCAGAACAGATTTTAAAAGAAGCTCAAAATGAAGCGGAATCACGTGTAAAACAAGCTGTTAGTTAGACGGAAAGACACAGGCTCATGATTTGCGCGTAGAAGTTCTGAAAAAGAAATTAAAGAACGTAAACAAGAATCAATGGAATTAGAGAACAAGTTATTGCGTAGAGAAGATAACTTGAATTTTCGTGATGAAGCGTTAAATCAAAAAGAGCGTCAGATTAATGAAAAGATGAAAAGTGTTGCTGACAAACTGACATCATTAGACGAAAAAGAGAAGAAATTACAAGAAGAAATCGACAAACAAGTTGTCGTTTTAGAAAGTGTTGCCAAAATGTCAAGCCAGGCAAAGCAAAAGATGAATTATTTGCGATTGTGGAAAAGAAAATGGAACATGAAACAATTGCGTATATCAAAGATAAAGAGGATGAGGCAAAGGCTACTGCCAATGAAAAAAGCGCAGAATATCATTGCCTTAGCTATTGAGCGTATGTCTCAAAGCAGGAAACTCAAGAAAAGACAGTCAGTGTTGTTTCTTTACCTGGTGAAGAAATGAAGGGACGTATCATTGGTCGTGAAGGACGTAATATTCGTTGTTTTGAACAGGCAACAGGTGTTGAATTAAACATCGATGATACTCCAGATTTGATTACAATTACATGTTTTAATCCAGTACGTCGTGAAGTGGCTCGTTTAGCTTTGGAACACTTGATTCGTGATGGAAGAATTCAACCGGGACGAATTGAAGATGTTGTTAAGAAATACCAGAATGAAATTGATCAAGAGATCATGAAGGTTTGGTGAGGAAGCTATCTTTAAATTGGGGATTGGTCGTATTGATCGTGAAATTGTAAAATTGATTGGTACATTAAAATATCGTTATTCTTATGGACAAAATGCTTTGCAAGCATTCTATGGAAGTTGCCTATATCGCTGGATGCATGGCGCTGAACTTGGATTGAATCAGCAAATTGCCAAACGTGCTTTGGATTGTTGCACGATATTGGTAAGGCATTGAATATTGAGCAGCAAGATGGATCTCATGTTGAATTGGGATACAAGTTCTGTAAGAAGCATGGTGAAAAAAGAAATTGTGTTAAATGCGATTCACTCACACCATGGGGATGTAGAACCTAAGTTCTTGACTAGTCATTTGGTTATCGCAAAGAGATACAATTAGTCTTTGCAAGACCTGGTGCACGTAAAGAAAGTGCTCAGGCTTACATCAACCGTCTTGAAAACTTAGAGAAAATTGCAAATGGATTTGAGGGTGTTTCAAATGCGTTTGCGATTCAGGCAGGTCGTGAAATTCGTGTACTTGTAAATCCAGAACACGTGGATGACTTGACTTGTGTAAAATTAGCTCGTGATATCCGTGATAAGATTGAATCTGAATTGACATATCCAGGTCAAATTAAAGTTAATGTTATTCGTGAGACACGTGCCCAGGAATACGCAAAATAAAAATGTCGGGCTTTAGTCCCGACTTCAATTTTTTAGTTTGGTAAATGAATTACGGTAAGCCTACACTTACTAAACTGTCTTGATTCACTACTTGGTTATAGTTATAATTTGAGTATAAATTAATAAACAAGGAGGAAATAACAATGGCAGTAAATATCGATAAAGATGCTTGCATCGGATGTGGTGCTTGTGTAGGAGGATGTCCTGTAGGAGCTCTTTCATTAGACGATGAAGGAAAATCAGTTTGTGACGAAGGAACTTGCATCGACTGCGGTTCATGCGTAGGAACTTGCCCTGTTGGAGCAATCAACCAGTAATTCAAATTTTAACACATTTGCCAAGCTTAGTGCTTGGCATTTTTTTTCGAAAGGAGATCACATGAAACAAAAACCAGGATGGGTATTACCCGATTTAAAAGATGCACAAAAGCGTACTACAAATACAATAGATCGTATTGATACATTTAATATTCCTGAAGCGGCTCGTATGATGGGAAGAGGAAAAAATATTTTATTTCTACATATGGCTGCCAGGCTAATGAGCGTGATAGTGAAACATTGGCTGGTATTTTAGATGAACTAGGATTTGTACCTAATGAAACGGTGAAGGCAGTGATGTCATAATTATCAATACTTGTGCAATTCGTCAAAATGCGGAAGAAAAAGTATTGGGTGAGATTGGTAACTTCAAACGTTTATATCGCGAAAACAAAGATCTTGTGATTGGTGTTTGTGGATGTATGGCACAAGAGGAAGGTTTAGTTGAAACTTTATTAACGAAATATCCTCAAGTTCGTTTATTGTTTGGAACACACAATATTCAAGAGCTTCCTAGCATGCTTTATAGTTGTATGGTTGAGGGTAAAAAAGTTGTAAAGATTTACTCTAAAGAAGGAGAGGTTTACGAAAATCTACCGGTACACCGTTTTGGAACATTCAAGGCTTGGGTCAATATTATGTATGGTTGTGACAAATTCTGTACATATTGTATTGTTCCTTATACTCGTGGTAAACAGCGTTCACGTAAGATATCTGAAATCTTAAAAGAGGTTCAACAACTTAAGAATGAGGGTTATAAGGAGATCACATTGCTTGGACAAAACGTAAATGCGTATGGAAAAGATATGGATAATGAACAGGATTTTGCGACATTATTAGAAGAAGTTGCTAAAATTGGCATTCCTCGTGTTCGTTTTACAACAAGTCACCCTTGGGATTTCTCTGAAGAAATGATTGATATAATCGCAAAATATGACAATATCATGCCATTTATTCATTTGCCACTACAATCAGGAGATGATGATGTACTTAAGTTAATGGGTCGTCGTTATACAAAAGAATCATACTTAGCTTTATATGATAAGATTGTCAATACAATTCCAAATGTTTCTGTTTCAACAGATATCATTGTTGGTTTCCCAAATGAAACCGATGAGCAGTTTGAACACACTCTAGATGTGGTTCGTTATTGTAAATACGATAATGCCTTTACATTTATTTTTCTCAAAGAAGACCTGGTACACCAGCTAGTCGTATGCATGACTCGATTGATATGGAGACAAAGAGAAAGCGTTTAGCGAAATTAAATAAAACATGGAATGATTTGGCTTTAGAAAAGAATAAAGCTTATGTAGGACGTACTGTTACCGTATTAGTGGATGGCTTAAGTAAGAAGAATGAAAAGGTATATTCTGGATATACAGACACCCAAAAATTAGTTAACTTTAAAGGTGAAAATATTGACCTGGAGATTTTGTAGAAGTTAAAATTACAGAGGCGAAAAGTTTCTCTTTAGATGGCGTTGCGGTGTGATATAATTTAGAAAAATAATACTATTTAAAAGGAGATAATATGAAAGAAGAAAAAATTCCTTCATTAACTGAAAAAATCCGTATCTTTGCCCTTGGTGGTTTAGATGAAGATGGTAAAAATTTATTCTGTGTGGAGGTGGATGAATCCATCTATGTAATAGAGGCGGGTATCAAGTTTCCTGACAACAAGGAGTCATTAGGTATCGAGTTTATTATTCAGGATTTTACGTATTTAGTTGAAAATAAAAATCGTGTTGTGGGTATTTTTTTATTACGCATGGTCATGATGACGTAATGGGAGCTTTACCATATTTATTAAAACAAGTCCCTTGTGATGTTTATACCGCTCCATTAGCTGTAAAAAGAAGTACAGAAAAATGATTCGTCAGGAACATATTACAGGTGTGCGTGTACATTCTGTAAAGCGTAATGACAAAAAGCGTATCGGCAAAAGAAGAGTTGTTTTCTTCCCAATTACGCATGCGTATCCAGGAACATTTGGTTTAGCGATTGGTACAAATCAAGGCTATATTGTATATTCTGGTGAATTTATTGAAGACTATGATGATTTAGATGATGCATATCGTGCTGATTTCACAACGATTTCAGAACTTGGTAACGAAGGTGTATTGGTTTTGTTGCAGGAAAGTAAAGGGGCAGAAAGAAGTGGACACACTTCTCCGAGTCATCGTATTTCCCCTAAGCTTTTACAGGTTTTAGAAACACATGAAAATAAGCGTGTCTTTGTGAGTGTGTATACACAAAGTGTATATCGTATTCAGGAAATCATTGATTGTTGTATGGCAAGTCGTCGTAAGATGGTATTCTATTCAAAAGAATTACGTGATTTAGTAGGACGATTAAAAAGAAATTGGGTATGAGATGTATCCTTCTTTAGTGATTGATCCGCTGATTTTGATAACTCAATGAAAGATGTTGTCGTAATCATTTCAGGGCAAGGTAAATCTTTATTCAAAACTATCAACAACATTGCCAACAATGAATTAGAATCTATTGTGTTTGATCAGGATGATGTCATTGTGGTCGCAAGTCCAGTTGTACCTGGTGTTGAAAATGAATTCAAGAGCATGGAAAATGACATGTACAAAAAAAAGAGGGTGAAATCATCGTCTTAGATAAGAATGTTTTGAGTATGCACCCTAGTAAAGAGGATTTGAAAATGATGATCTTCCTTACAAAACCAAAATACTATATTCAATCAAAGGGAATATCGTTTGTTGCACATGAATTCACAGATTGCGGGTGAAATGGGATATGATCCAAGCCGCATTATCATTTTAGATAATGGACAGGTTGCCACTTTTGAAAATCGTAAATTGGTTTCTTGCGCCATAGAATTAGAGCTCCATGAAACAATGATTGATGGAAAAGAAAACTGGGATATGGCGGGTGTCGTATTAAAAGATCGTGAAACTTTGAGTACGGATGGTGTCATGATTTTAGCAATTGGTATCAACGCAAAGACAAAGAAAATCATTAATGGTCCAGATGTACAAAGTCGTGGATTGATTTATTTGCGTGATGCAGAATACATCACGGGTGATGTAGCTAAAATTATGGAAGATACGATCAACGAGGCGGTTGAAAATAAAACGTATGACAATTTAGAAACGCGGAACTTGATTCGTGATAAGGTTTCTAAATATCTTTATAAACAAACCGCAAAAGACCGATGATTTTACCGGTTATTTTAGAAATAAACTTAAATAAGTAGAAAGTGGGGGTAAGTATGGCAAAAGCCAGAAAAAAAAACAACACGAAGAAAATCTACGAAAAAAGAGAAAACACAAACGTCTTGGTTGCACTCAAACTTATTTCGTTTGTGTTTCCTTATTTGTATGATATGTATGAGTTTTATTGTCGTTTTAGAATTTGGCATTGTAGGAGCTTTTTTAAAACATTTCTTTGAATTCTTATTTGGAGCTTTAACAAATGGATTATTTATTTTGAATGCTACCTTGTGTGCCGTTCTTATTTTCCATAAGGAACAACCTGTGATTCGTAAGCGTTATATGTTTGGAATCTTATTTTTGGCACTTGGCTTAAGTTTGATTTCTTCAATTATAGAGTTTAAACCACACCCAGGTAGCTATGGCTTAAAATATATTATGGAAAATGCCGGTAATATTATTACAGGTCATTTGAAAATATATTCTGGATTAACAGGAGCTTTGTTGCTATGTCTTTTTTTTTCAGTCATTATTCGATTATTCTGGAACCTATGTCATGGTACTACTGTTTTTTGTGCTAGCTATCTTAATGCTTGGTTATGAAAAAATTGTAGGTTTTGAAAGAAAACCTAAAAAAGTAATGAAGAGTGCTCCAATCAAGGAAACACCTGTTTCGATTGATCGTAAAAACTTTATTTTTGAAGATGTAGATACAAATGAATCGAGTTTTCAAATTATTAATGCCGATCCTGTAAAACCATTACAACCAGATGCTTTGTGGATGAAAAAAAGAAATGGATGAGCCTTTGATTATTGGTGATTTAGAACCTAGAAAGCCAAGCTTTATGGTGGATGTGGATGATGAACCGAGTCCTGAAGAGACCAAAAAAGAAGTTCCTGTTGTCAATGAGGGTATTGTAGAAAGGGTTGAACCTAAACATTATGTTGCGGATGAAAATTCAGGTTTTAAAAACTATAAGCTTCCAAAATTAAATGTTTTTAGAGGATATGGAAAGAAAATCAAGATCCAACGCGAATGTGACTACAGACGAAGGAAAAAAAGGTGAAAAACTGATTGAGATCTTACATGAATTTGGTGTGGAGGCTAAGCTTGTACAGATTCATATTGGTCCAAGTGTCACAAAATTTGAAATCAAGCCAGAACTTGGTGTTCGTGTGAATAAAATCAGTAACTTACAAAATGATATCAAGATGGGGCTTGCGGCTAAGGATATTCGTATTGAAGCACCAATCCCGGGTAAAGGCAAGTGTTGGAATCGAAATTCCAAACGTTGAAAAAGACAAGTGTTCAGATGAAGGATTTGATGCGTACAATACCGGATTCGATGAAAGATAAAAGTTACTTTTCTGTTTAGGAAAAGACTTAATGGGAAATAATGTCTATGGGGGAATTAAATCGTATGCCACACTTATTGATTGCAGGAGCTACGGGTAGTGGTAAATCGGTTTGTGTCAATGCGATTATTTCTTCTATTTTAATGCGAACAAAGCCAGATGAAGTAAAATTAGTTTTGATTGATCCTAAAAAAGTAGAGTTTACTCCATATAATGATGTACCACATTTATTATCACCAGTGATTACGGATGGTGATCTTGCCAATAAGGCATTAAAGGTCATTGTAGAAATGATGGACCGTCGTTATGACTTGTTTGGTGAATTAGGTGTTCGTAATATTACGGCATATAATGAGTATGTCAAAAAATCATGAGAATGATCATTTAAAAGTATTGCCTCGTATTGTGATTATTATTGATGAGTTAGCCGACTTGATGTTGGTGGCGCTAAAGAAGTTGAAGCAAGTATTCAAAGAATTACACAACTTGCTCGTGCCGCAGGTATTCATTTGATTGTTGCCACACAAAGACCGAGTGTGGATGTCATTACGGGTGTTATTAAGGCAAATATTCCAAGTCGTATTGCGTTTGCAGTATCACAAGCTGTCGATTCAAGAACGATTTTGGATCAAGCTGGAGCAGAGCGTTTACTAGGAAATGGAGATATGTTGTATTTACCAAATGGTGAGACGAGTCCTCGACGTATCCAGGGTGTCTTTATTAAGGATGAAGAAGTTAATAACATTTCTGCATTTGTGAAATCGCAGGCAAGACCAAAATATGATGATGCCTTTATTCAATTAAAAAGATTTACAAAATCAAGGGAAATGAAGCGGGAAATGTTACGGCCGATCCTTTGTATGAGGAAGTGAAGCGTTTTGTGATTGCATCTAGAAAGGCAAGTACGTCTTTGATTCAAAGAAAGTTCTCTGTGGGTTATTCTAGAGCGGCAAGATTGATGGATGTTTTAGAGGCAAATGGTATCATTGGTCCTGCAAGAGGAAGTAAGCCTAGAGAAATTTTAGTGCAAAACACTTTAGAAGATGGCGTAGATTCTATATAATAGGAGAAGACAGGAATTTAGTACTATGAATATATTTTTAAAATCAGCAGGAAAACAAGAGGGAACATCTTGTGTTTCAAATATGGTTCAATTAGGAGACTTCTTTTATTTAAGTGGTCAGACTGGACTTAGTGAAAGGATTCAGGAACAGACAATTACAGCTATCAATAAGGTGATTGATGTTTTATCAAACTATGGTTTTCTGACTTCACCATGTTGTGAAGTTCACTGTGTATTTAAAGAATATCGAGGATAAAGAAGCATTCTTGAATACATTCAAAAACTTTGTCGATGAACCATTCCCAAAGCATGTACAATTGTGGAAGTATCGAATTTAGCCGATAATGCCAGAGTATGTATTGAGGGTCTTGGCGTAAATACACTTCGTCATGAAGAACAAATGCAACAATCAAGTTGCTCACATGATTGTTCATCATGTGGTGGAGGTTGCCACTAATACACCGGTTAATCCGGTGTATTTTTATTTAGGTAGCGGAAAATTTGTTTTAGCGTTTGTTGAATTCGTTTAGGATGCTCACAATCGAGTTTGGAACCATCATGAAATGTGATTGTGCAAGTGGACTCAAAGTAAGTGACGTCTTTAATATTGGCATAATTGATCCAGATACAGTCATGTGCTTTTTTTCGATTTATTGGGAAAGTAGATCTCCTTTCTTGAAATGGATACAACAACAGGAATATATTTTTTAACTTTCATTTGATACACAAAGGCTTCTTGTCTTCCCTTAAGGGAGGATCCATTTAATAAGCATTTTTCGTTTAAATAATTTTGCGTGCTTAAACTCTTGTAGTATAACTTTTCATCTTCTGTAACAGTGCAAACAGTACTGGATTTGTATTCGTAGTATAAATAGTTCATACATACTATGATACGATTCCAATGTGAAAAAAGACAAAAAAAAAGAAAGTTTCTTAAAAACTTTCTATAACCATGAAATTGTATTTTCTGAACCCTTTTTGATTTTTTTTCAATGTTTGTACGATGTCTGTAAATCACAAGAACTGTCATTAGCCAGCTTGCGACAATAACTGAAATGCTTTCCACGTTGAATCCTAGCATCAATGCCGTAATATATAAGCCGCTTATGATGGTCGCACACATACTGGCCAAAGATACATATTTAAATAGATATAGGACAACTAGAAACATGCCAAATGGTACAAGTAAGTAGCTTGCGTCTTGAAATAAGAAGATGCTTGTAGAAAACAAGAAGCCGAACATTGTACTAACAAAGCTTTTCCTCCATGGAATTTTGCGAAGATTGGATAACAATGTCCGATGCAAAGAGGCAAGTCCTGTCCAGATACCAGCCCACTTTCGATACTAGTGTTGCGATCGCAATCGCAAGAACAACTTTTAATACATCAAACACAATGACAGAAATTCCCGCTCTTTTTCCAAGAACTCTTCCTGCGTTCGTTCCGCCTAGATTTCCTGATCCATATTGGCGAATGTCTGTATGATAGAAAACTTTACCAATGATCAATGCGAAGGGTAAAGATCCTAATAAGTAACCTAAAAAAAATACATAAAATAGTTTTCATCTCTTCCACCTCGAAATTTATTTTAGCAGTTTTGATCCACTTAGTCGAGAATTGTATGGAAAAATTAATAATTTGACATAAATAGTGTGGATTTAAAATATATATTCAAAAATGAGCATTGAAACTCACTTTAATGAATTTAGGTACAATCAAGAAAGTATGAGGGGAACTCTTGAAATAGTTTAAGTATGAGGTATGTTAAATGCCTGAAATGTACATGTATAGTGTCTATACGGCGCGTATAATGAGATGGATTTGACGGAATTTATGTGCACTTTTTTTGATTTGTTGATATAATAAAAAATTACGTTGGAAAGTAGGGATAGTATGCCAAAACAACAATATGATGAAAGTAGTATCGTTATTTTAGAAGGTTTGGATGCCGTAAGAAAGCGTCCAGGAATGTATATTGGATCTACCGATTCAAAAGGTCTGCATCATCTAGTATGGGAAATTGTCGATAATGCGATTGATGAAGCTTTAAATGGCTATGGCGATGAAATCACAATTATACTAGAAAAAGATGGCAGTGTTACAGTAGAAGACCACGGGCGTGGAATGCCTGTTGGAAAACATAAATCAGGGGTGAGTACACTTCAAGTTATTTTTACCATTCTGCATGCTTTGGTGGTGGTAAATTTACAAGTCATGGAGGCTATACAAGTGCTGGAGGTTTGCATGGTGTAGGTGCAAGTGTTGTGAACGCTCTTTGTACATGGTGCAAAGTTATGGTACATGATGGAAAAGATGTATGGAGTATGACTTTTTGAAAACGGGGGGGAAGTAAGATTGGAAAACTTGAAAAAGTAGGAAAAACCAATCATACCGGAAGTATTGTTTCCTTTTAAACCGGATCCATCTATTTTTAAATCGGTTCACTTTTCATATTCAACCATTTGTGAACGAGCCCAAGAAGATGCTTTCTTATTAAAAGGGTTAAAATGATTGTACGCGATAAGCGAAAAGAGGAAAGAGAAGTCGTTTACCAATATGAAGATGGATTAAAAGCCTTTATTGAAGAAGTAAATCAAGATCATACACCAATGCATGATCCAATTAGTTTTAGAGGTGAAAGTAACCAGATCATTGTAGAAGGATGTTTCCAATATACAGATGAATATCAAGAGAACATTTTCTCATTCACAAACATGGTTCGTACGCGTGATGGCGGATCTCATGAAACAGGTGCGAAACAAGCTTTTACGAAAGTCTTTAATGAATATGCTCGTAAGAATGGTTTCTTAAAAAAAAAGATAAAGGATTTGAAGGGAATGATGTCAGAGAAGGTTTGACATTAGTCATCAATCTGACAATTCCAGAAGATTATCTACAATTTGAAGGGCAAACCAAAAGAAAAGTTAGGTACTCCAGAAGCTAAGCCAAAGAACAGAAACGGTGGTGTCGGAAAACCTTCGTTACTTTTTGGAAGAAAATAAAGAGGTTGCCAATGCTCTAGTACGTAAGATCATCAAGGCAGCTCAAGCTCGTAATGCCGCAAGAAAAGCGCGTGCCGATATTCGTAATGGAAAAGGAAAAAATCGTTCGGAAAGAGTGTTATCTGGAAAGTTGGCATCGGCTCAAAGTAAGGATGCCAGAAGAAAAGAATTATATCTAGTCGAAGGAGATTCTGCGGGTGGTTCTGCAAAACAGGGCCGTGATTCAAAATACCAAGCGATTCTTCCTTTGCGTGGTAAAGTATTGAATACAGAAAAGGCAAGTCTTGAAGCTATCGAAAAGAATGAAGAATTAAATACCATTATTCATGCTTTAGGTGCTGGTGTAGGTGCAAATTTTACGGTGAAGATTCAAACTACTATAAAGTCATTATCATGACCGATGCCGATGATGATGGAGCTCACATTCAAAACTTATTATTGACATTCTTCTATCGTTATATGCGTGATTTAATTACGCATGAAATGTTGTATATTGCCTTGCCACCACTATATCGGATTGCCAAGGCGGGTAAAGAATACTATTTATATACAAATGAAGAATTAGATGAGAAAAAAAATTAAAAAATGGTTACACCATTACACGATATAAAGGTCTTGGTGAAATGAATGCCACTCAGCTTTGGGATACCACAATGAATCCTGAATCAAGAACTTTACTTTGTGTGACCATTGAAAATGCGATGATGGCTGAAAAAAAGAGTGACTGAATTAATGGGAGATAAGGCAGAGCTTCGCCGTAATTGGATCGAAGACAATGTTGTATTTACTCTAGAAGATGATTATAAGGAGGTAAATGCGTGAAAGAAAAAGAAGTAAAACATAATGTTTTAAAGAATTCTTTAGAAGATATCATGGCCGATCGTTTCGCCAGGTATTCTAAATATATTATTCAAGAGCGTGCTTTACCAGATGCAAGAGATGGCTTAAAGCCAGTACAAAGACGTATTTTATATGCGATGTATGAAGATGGGAATACTTACAACAAGCCATATCATAAATCCGCAAAAACAGTCGGTAACGTCATTGGTAACTATCACCCTCATGGGGATAGCTCTGTATATGATACGATGGTTCGTATGTCACAAAATTGGAAGATTACTAATCCTTTTAATTGACATGCAAGGAAACAATGGATCTATCGATGACGATCCGGCGGCTGCGATGCGTTATACAGAAGCGCGTTTAGCCAAAATTAGTGATTTTTTGTTGCAGGACATTGATAAAGATACAGTGGAATGGGCACCCAACTTTTCCGATGAGAAGATGGAACCAACTGTACTTCCAGCACGCTTTCCTAACTTATTAGTCAATGGTATTACAGGTATTGCAGCTGGATATGCCACAAATATTCCACCTCACAATTTAAATGAGGTTGTACAAGCAAGTATTTATCGTATTTCACACCCCGATTGTTCATTAGAAGAATTGATGCAGTTTGTGAAAGGTCCTGACTTTCCTACAGGCGGCATCGTGATGGGACTTGACGGAATCAAACAAGCCTTTAAAACAGGTCGTGGACGTATTTTAATTCGTTCTAAAGTGGAAATTGTACCAACACGTACAATTAAACAAATTGTGATTCATGAGATTCCTTATGAAGTAATCAAGTCGAACTTGGTAAAGAAAATTGATGAGATTCGTTTAAATAAAAAAATCGATGGCATTTTAGATGTGCGTGACGAAAGTGATCGTACGGGATTAAGAATTGTCGTGGATCTTAAAAAAAGATAGTAATGATGAACAGATCTTAAACTATTTATATAAAAATACAGATCTTCAAATATCATACAATTACAACGTCATTGCGATTGTGAACAAGGCACCCGTACAAATGTCATTAGCCATGATGTTAGATGCCTTTATCAACCACAGAGAAGATGTAGTGATTCGTAGAAGTAAATATGATTTAGCCTCTAAAAAAGATCGTGCACACATATTAGAAGGCTTGATCAAAGCTGTAAGTGTAATGGATGAGATCATTCGTATCATTCGTAAATCAAAAGATAAGGCCCACGCCAAAAAAGAATTTGATTGAACGTTTTGACTTTACAGAAAAACAAGCAGAAGCCATTGTCGTAATGCGCTTATATCGTTTAACAAATACAGATGTTAAAGAATTAAAGGCAGAATTTAAACAACTACAATGTGACATTGTCCAATTAGAAAAAATCATTTCAAATAAGAATGAACTTCATAAAGTCATGGTGGAAGAATTAGAAAAGGTGAATGAAGAATTTAATACACCTCGTCTTTCGGATATTGTACATGAAGTGAAAGAAATCGTAATTGATGAAAAGGCTATGATCTCCAAAGAAGAATGTATGATCACAATTACGCGTGATGGCTATATCAAGCGTGTATCTATGCGAAGCTATAATGCTTCTAGTGAATCCATGACACAACGAAAAGATACAGATTCATTAGTTTGTTACGGAGCGAGTCATACATTACAGACATTAGTTTTCTTCACAAACCGTGGTACATATGGATATATTCCGGTTTATCAGATTGAAGAGGCAAAATGGAAAGATTTGGGTGGTCATATCTCAAATTATATTAAGATGGATTCAAGTGAAAAAATTATCGCAGCCTATGTATTGGATTCCTTTAAAACAGGAGTTCATGTTATAAGTGCAAGTCGTCATGGTATGATCAAGCGTACTGAATTAAAAAGAATTTGAAGTTTCACGTTCTAATAAAACAATGGCATGTATGAAGATTGGGGCTATGGACGAAATGATTAATGTATCTTTATCTTATAAACCAGATGATCACGTCATTCTGGTAAGTGAACAAGGCTATGGCTTGATGTATCCGGTTGAACAAATTCCGTTGGTTTCAAATAAATCCAAAGGTGTGAAGGCGATGAATCTATCAAAGGATGATTGCGTAGCTTCTATTTGTGTTAGTCAAAATCGTGAGGAACAAGTCTTAGTTTCTACGACAACCCTTTCTTTAAAGCGTATGAAACAAACGGAGATTGCGGCATTAAAGCGTCCGGCGAAAGGAAATCGTATTTGTAAGTTAGTGAAGTCCAATCCAAATGTGATATTAAATGTACATATGGTTGATTTAAATACACCATTTGAAATTTATGCAGAAGATATTATGCGCTTTGAGGCCAAAGAAATCAGTTTGATGAATGCCCAATCCACATTCTCTTCACCACTAGGCAAAGTAGACAAGTTTGAGTGGGTCTCACCACTTGAAAATATTACGGATGGTTCTTGGGTCAAACAAGATGATTTTGAACAACCCTCTTTATTTGATGAGGAAAAAGCATGAGTAAACAACAAGCTAATTTAGTATGCCTTTTGGTTGCGGCCATTTGGGGTGGCGGTTTTATTGCGACCGATGCAGCTTTGCAAACATTTGATCCTTTTACTGTTTTAATGATTCGTTTTATTGGCGCTAGCATCGTTAGTATTATTGTATGTTTAGTCAGTCGTGTAAAGATTTCTAGGGAAGCTTTATTTCGTGGAAGTATTTCAGGTGTTTTAATGTACTTTTGCTTTTGCGTTTCAAACCTTTGGCTTATTCTTAACGAATACAGGTCAAAATGCCTTTTAACAATTTGTCAACGTCGTTCTTGTACCCTATATTGTATGGCTATTATGGAAAAATAAACCGAGCAATCGTCAACTTGCGGCAAGTGTTGTTTGTCTTGCAGGAATTGCCTGCCTAAGCTTATCTAAAGGGTATTTCTCATTTAGTTTTGGCGATAGTCTATCTTTAGCATGTGCCTTCTTCTTTGCGTGTCACATCATATCTTTAGAGTATGCGACAGAAAATTCGAATTCAATTGCGATCAATCTTTGTACAAATGAGTGTTGCGGCTATCCTTTCGATTCCACTAGCCTTAAGTTTAGAAACGATACCACAAACAATCACTGCACATGCGTACATGAGTTGTGCTTATATGATCATAGTAGCAACGTTCTTGGCATTTCAACTTCAGACTTTGGCACAAAAATATACAGATGCATCAAGTGCGAGTGTTCTTTTATGTACAGAATCCTTATTTGCGAATGTATTTGGATTTTTATTGTTGCATGAAGAGAAAAGTCCAATTATGATTTTAGGGGGACTTTTTGATCTTTGTTTCCGTTATTTTAACGGAATATAGTGGTCAATTCATATTGTCAAAACACCAAAAGATAGTAAAATAGATGAGTAGATAGTGAGGTTGACTAAAACATGGTTGCATCAATTTTATATACGATAGTGGGAGCCATCATTGGTGGCTTGGTTACTTTCTACTTCACTCGTAAGAAGTTTGAAAAAGAAATTAAAGAAAATCCACCAATTAATGAAAAGATGATTCGTGCAATGTTCTTACAAATGGGACGTAAACCTAGTGAAGCACAGATTCGTCAAATCATGAAATCGGTAAACGCAAACCGTAATAATGATAAAGTGTCTTATGACACTTTTTTTTCTTTTCCTAGGTTGTTTGTGTAATGAAAGTATTGGTTATATATTAGTAATAAATAAGTTATTGTTTTAGAAGAGGTTAATCTGAAAATAAAATTTATAAAAACAAGAAGTTAGAAGTACAAAAGGGTGCAAAACCCAATGTCATTAAGTTAAGAAATGACGAACCATCCAGATACTATTGTCTGGATGGTGTTTTTATTTGAAAGCACGACGAAAATTGTAGTATTGCTACTACATTTTAAAAAATATATAATATTAGGTGTTAATCATATCGATAGTTGAAAGATACCGGTGATTTGGCTTTCACTTTCCGTTCATTCTGGCGATTAGGACGGATTGGCAGTATTTCTTTAGCTATCAGTGATTCAATATCAGGTGGATTCTTTCCGCCTTTTTCTTTTTAGGTAGTTACGTATTATATGAAAGGCACGTACATAATTTAATTGATACTCGTATTTTCTGTCTTTTTCTTTAATTTTTATATTGTTACTTACTCTCTTGCAGAAATTATATAACACTAGCTTTGCATAAATTTCCTGCTCTATAAACATTCTTTTCTTTGAATGCAATGTATTTAAATCTAGATGATATTTCAATTCACGATAACTCGTTTCAATCTCCCAACGAAGGTGGTACAGTTCTTTAATATCTTGTATATTGAATTCGGATTCATCTAAATTTGTAATAATACTTTCGTAGGTGTCATCACTAATTTTGAAACGTACAACACGACATTCAAAATCAAAATAAGGGCTTCCGTCGAAAAAAATCAAATCTCTGATTCTTAGGGACAAACTTATATATTTCAGGATGAGCTTTTTATTTCATTCGTTTGTTTAGTAGTTAGGTACGGCGAACATGCATATCAAATTCTGCATCTGGAAAAGGGCCAAAACTTCGCAGTACGCTTGTTCTAGAATGAATATCCTTTACCCTGATCAAATACTTATGATTCTTCATACCTACTTTCAAAAAAGAATTGATAGATTCATAGCCTCTGTCTGCAATGAAAATAGCTTTAGGACCATCATATCTATCCACTATTTCATTGAATGCACCATTTTCATTCATTACGGCATTTCCTTGAAGAACAATATCATCATAAGTACATTCCAATAGATCATAGCTTGTATTCAGATGATAGGCAAAGAAAGGTTTATTCGAATTATTGGCCTTATAAAAAGTGGTTTTAGTATCTTTGATAGCACTGCCGATAGGCAGAACAGAACCATCAACGGCGAGAAGGCGATAACCTTTGTGAAGCTTGATTTTCTGTGTTCGTTCATTGAACATATTGAATAATGTACGGAATGCATCTGGACGAATCTTACTACGTGCCTGTACAAATGAAGAAGTGTAGGCGTATCAAGCTTATATCCAAACAATTTGAACATTTCATCTTTTAAAGATCCGGACTCTAATAAAAGCACATTGAAAAGTGTACTTCCAAAAAGATGTTTTCTTTTCCGTGTAAAATCCTTATTTGAATCAACAACAAATAGTGAAGAAGAATCATTCATGGTTTTGATGCAGAATTTTAACTGCTTTTTTTTAACGATTTATAATTGTTCATAAGTACCTCCAAAAACATATACCTATAAACAATTGGCCTATTATCAGAAATGATAATAGGCCACATATTTCAACCTGTATGTCAACAAAAAATTCAAATTTTCCATAAAAAAAAGAGGAGCACATTTTTTGTGTTCCCCTCAAAACCGTCATTTCTTAACTTAATGACATTGGTGCAAAACCCCTTTCCCCAAATATAAAGATTATTGTGTTGCTATAATATTGGAATTGTGTTGGATCATTAGTGTTAATTCTTCAACTGTAAGTCCAATATCTAGTAGTTGTTTAATATCTGATTTACGTATTTAATTCTTTGTTCAACTGGCGTTTCAACTTCTGCTAAATCTGCAGGATTCCAGATTTCTCCTGTAAGAAGCATATGATATGCGCCTACAAGTATTTTTCTGGCAATCGCAATAAAAAGCACATTTCTTTCCGCGACGTTTTGAAATCTTATTAAATTTGTTGGCGTAGTAAGGAAGGTTTTTATCTTTGACTGCTGCATGTGTAACTTCAACCAAACATGGTTTAAGATATACTCCGGCTCTGGAAATGCGTACAGATTTTTTTCTTTCCTGCCGACTGGTTACTTGATGAAGTTAAACCTGCCCAGGAAGTTAATCGTCTTGTAGAAGTAAATTGATTCATATCTACACCGATTTCAGAAAGAATTGTGATGGCAGAGTTTATGGAAACACCAGGTATCTGACACAGAAATGAAATATAGTCTTCGTATGGCTCAATCATTAAATCAATAAGTTTATCAAGTCTTTGGATATTGGATGATAATTGTGTGATGTGGTCATTTACAAGTTCTATACGAGATTTCTGGACTGGTGTTAAATCCGTTCCATTAATTGAGTCAAGAATCATATTTGAAGAGATCACCTATATGCAGACAATCATACGATATGAATTGGTCATCAAAGCACTGCGTTCTGCGCTTATGTTGGATACACCGGATGAACAGATCGATGAGTTTATTCGTTTTTTTGGAAAACATATTGGATGTGATCGAATTTATATTTTTGAAGATAATAAAAAAAGAACATGTGACCGATAATACATATGAATGGTGCCGTCAAGGCATTGAAAGTGAAATTGATTATCTACAAGGCGTTGATATGGATATCATCGATTGGTGGTACAAAGCTTTTGATAAGAAAGAAAATGTGATCATTCGTGATGTTGAAACGATAAAAAATGAGCATGTGTATACATATAATACGTTAAAGATTCAAAATGTTAAGCGTCTTGTGGTATGTCCAATTCGCTATAAAAATGAAATCAGTGGTTTCTTTGGCGTGGACAATCCACCGATTGATGATCATTTGGGTTTAACTACATTCTTAGATATGATCGCAACGTTAGTTATCTCTTTTTTAAAGATTCGGAATTCACAAAATAAGTTCAAGCGTGAAGCAAAATTAAGTGGCTATTCAGCCTTGGGACAAATCTATACTTCTATGCATTATATCAATGTGAAAACCAATCGCTTTCATATAGTGAAAATGGATCGCAAATTCTAACGTATTTAGGAAAATATGAAATTTAGGATATAGAAGATAATTTTACGGATCATATTTGTAAGATTCATCGAAAATTCTGTCAAGCTGATTATGTAGATCGAGAAGTTGAATTTATGAATCTTGAGACATTAGAAGAAAGACTTCAAGGCAAAAAATCCATAGATAGTGTTTTCTATGGTAAGCTTTCTGGTTGCTGGTGTCGATCCCGTTTTATTCCGGTTGATTATGATGAGGATGGAAGTTTACTCCATGTTCTATACTGTGTGGAGTGTATTGATGATCAAAAGAAGCGAGAAGACAAATTATTATATTTAGCTCAAACAGATACAATGACGGGAATTTCAAATCGTCGTAGTAGAGAGAAGATGATTGAGCGTGTTTATAAACAACAAAGTCAGTGGCATGATATGTTTAGTGGATTGTGACAAATTTAAGTCCATTAATGATACGTATGAACACATGGCTGGGGATGAGGTCATTGTTGCGATTGCGCATACGCTACAAAAATCGTGTCGTGATAAAGATGTAGCCATGCGTCTTGGTGGAGATGAGTTTGCGTTATTTATTCCAGGTGTTACGGAACGTAAGTGTGCCAATGCTTTCTTTAAACGTTTGTTTGAGAATTTGAAACAAATCCAAATTGAATCTATAAAAGATCATCCGATTATAATGAGTTTAGGCGCTTGCATTTATGATGGAAAAGAAGAATTGACCTTTGATGAATTATACTGCAGAGCCGATATGGCAATGTATCAAAGTAAAAAAGTGGAAGGATACAGGCAACAATATATAAGAAAAAATAGCCTCTTGATGAACAAAGAGGCTATTGATGTATTCAAAATGTATACATGTGTTAAAAAGGTATAAACAAATTATATTTTTTGTGGTATTATACCCAAAACGGAGGGAAATATATGCAGAAGTACGTAGAAATTAAGCGGGATGGATTGACATTACGAGGTATGCTTCATGTGCCAGACAATGTAAGTTCGAAAGTGCCTATGGTCATTCTACTTCATGGATTTTGTGATGATCGCAATGAAATAAATTTTGTGCATAATGAGTTATCTCAAAGATTGTGTGATCTTTGGTATTGCGAGTGTTCGCTTTGACATGAATGGCGCGGAGAAAGCGATGGACGCTTTGAAGATATGACTATTTCAAGTGAGATTCTGGATGCGAAAGCCATGTTGAATTATGTCGAATCTTTAGATTTTGTCGATTCTAAAAAATTGCGCTTCACGGATGTAGTCTAGGAGGATGCGTAGCGAGTATGGTAGCAGGACAATGTAAAGAAAGAGTTCAAGCATTGTCGTTATGGTGCCCTGCACCAGATTTAGTTTATAACTTGAAGGAACATTTGACTTTGTGTGGCCAGAACGTTTCAAACATTGAAAAAGATGGATGTGCAGATGTGGAAGGATTGAAGTTGAGCCTTAAATTTTACCAAGATGCATGTACACTCGATCCTTATAAAGAGGCTTCATTGTTTGATAAAAATGTTTGTACCATTCATGGAGATCAAGACATTACTGCTTCGTGTGAGTGTAGTTACAAGTATAAAGAAATTTTTTAAGGAAAGAGCAAAATGTATTATTGTCAAAGGAGCAGAGCATCGTTTTAAATCATTTGCGTTTAGAGAAGCAAGAATGAAAGCGGCTCTAGACTTTCTAAAGGACGAATTGTTATAGAGGAAAGAGAAGGAAATTTGATATGAACAAAAGAAAGAAAACAGCCAACAACCCTATTTGCGGTGGTTTCATTTTTGGCTATTATTGCCGTATTGATCATTATGATCAACTTAGGATGCAATACAACACTATCGGTATTTGCGGGTGTGATCGTTGCGGTTATTACCACAAAATTTTTAAATATTCCATGGAGTGAAGTGGAACAGAATATTATTAAAACATTTGGGTCGAAAGTGTATGCCGACATTTTTGATTGTCATTATGGTCGGTATGCTTGTGGGAATCTGGATGGCCGGTGGAACCGTTCCATCATTGATGTATTATGGTATGCAAGTGATTTCACCGAAGATCTTAGTACCTCTAGCTTTTTGTCCTTTGTGCCCTAACGAGTGAATTTACAGGAACATCCTTTGGTTCTGTGGCAACCATGGGTCTTGCGATGGTGGGAATTGCCGCTACAACAAGTATTCCCGTACCATTAGTTGTAGGTGCCGTTGTTTCTGGAGCGTGGCTAGGAGATAAGATGTCGCCTTTATCAGATACAACCAATTTAGCAAGTGGTGTAAGTAAAGTACCTTTATATGCTCACATTCATTCTATGCAGTATACAACACTTCCTGCAATTTGTAGTCGCTTTGATCTTATTTACAATTGCCGGCTTGTATTATAGTGGTGGAAGTATGGACCTTGCCCAACAAAAATTGATTTTAGATACGCTATCTAAACATTTCAATATCAATGTTCTATTGATTTTACCTGCTATTCTAGTTGTTTTGATTTCTGTATTTAAATTACCTTCCTTATTAGGAATGGGCTTAGCCGTAGTTGTATCTCTTTGCTTTTTGCGATGGTATTTCAAGGGGTAAACTTTGTTGATTTAATGAACTATGCTTTTAATGGTTTCAAAGCATTGAAACAGGTGTATCCATTGTTGATCCAATGTTGAATCGTGGTGGTGTACTTTCTATGTCTGAATTATTAGTGACATTTATGGTTGCTAGTGTAATGGGAGCTGTCATAACGTCTACTGGTATTTTGGATGTTTTGGCAAAAAATGTTCTTTTAAAATTTATAAAGAATCGTACAGTACTAGTGTTTGTCACTTTGGTGTATTGTTATGTTGTGAACTTCTTAACGGTGGCGGACAAACAGTATCTATCATTGTAACTGAACAAACGTTTGAATCGACTTATGAAGATATGAATGTTTCTCGTAAAGTATTATCTAGAACACTCGAAGATTCTGGGACATTATCTGCGCCTATCGTTCCTTGGGGGTGTTGCGACAATTTATGTCATGGGCGTACTTGGGTGCTCAACGACTTATATTCCATACGCATGGTTTATCTTTGTCGTTCCTATTTTCTCAATGATTTGTGCCATTACTGGAATTGGAATTTGGGATAAAGAAGAAAAAGCCTGTTCGAAAATAAATGTCTTATATCTTTACTATCTTTTTTAGAATTGGTGTATAACTTAAATGTAAATGAAAAAAGGGAGCTTGTAGTACAGGCTGAGAGGAGAGTATGACTTTCGACCTATAACCTGATTTGGATAATGCCAACGTAGGGAAATACTTTGTCTTTTTAGTGTGAGTATACCTATATTGGTTGCTCACTTTTTTTTGTGGCGAAATGGGGGCACCACTTTTTGTCACGTTAAATAATCATTTGGAAAAGGAGATTTTAAATGAACACAAATGAAGGTACAGTAAGTACAGGCGCTACATATACCACTCAGATGGATTGCGCGTAAAGGGGATTATTACGCCAGAAATGAAGATTGTAGCCCAAAAAAGAAAGAAAAAATGACTGAAGAAGAACTAAGAGAGTTAGTCGCATGTGGTAAGGTTGTAATTCCGGCCAATAAAAACCATAAATCTTTAAATCCTGAAGGTGTGGGAAGTATGTTACGCACGAAGATCAATGTAAACTTAGGGGTTTCTAGAGATTGTAAAGATTATGATGTCGAAATGGAAAAAAGTTATGGCGCCGTAAATCTTGGCGCAGAATCAATTATGGATTTATCGAGTCATGGAAATACACAACCATTCCGTCAAAAATTAACATCTGAATGTCCAGCTATGATTGGTACTGTACCTGTATATGATAGTGTGATTCACTACCAAAGAGATTTAAATACATTAACCGCAAAGGATTTCTTGGATGTAGTCGAGTTACATGCCAAAGATGGTGTGGATTTTGTTACTTTGCACTGTGGAATCACAAGAAAGACGATTGATCAAATCAAAAAACACAAACGTAAAATGAATATTGTTTCTCGTGGAGGAAGTTTAGTCTTTGCGTGGATGTCAATGACAGGTGAAGAAAACCCATTCTATGAATACTATGATGAAATCTTGGATATCTGTGAAAAATATGATGTGACGATTTCTTTAGGAGATGCTTGTCGTCCTGGATGTTTAGCAGATGCCACAGATGTCTGTCAAATCGAAGAATTGGTTCGTTTAGGAGAACTTACAAAACGTGCTTGGGAACATAACGTACAAGTTATTGTCGAAGGACCTGGACATGTTCCATTAGATCAGGTTGCGGCCAATATGCAGGTTCAAAGAACAAATCTGTATGGGTGCTCCATTTTATGTGTTAGGCCCATTAGTTACAGATATTGCGCCAGGCTATGATCATATTACGGCTGGCTATTGGTGGTGCGGTTGCGGCTATGTCAGGAGCGACCTTCTTATGTTATGTAACACCGGCAGAACACTTGGCTTTACCAAATGTTGAAGATACAAAACAAGGAATCATTGCTTCTAAGATTGCAAAGGCACATGCGGCTGATATTGCCAAAGGTGTTAAAGGAGCACGAGATATTGATGACAAGATGGCTGACGCAAGAAAGAATCTAGATTGGGATGCGCAATTTGAGTGTGTGCGCAAAAGATCCAGAAAACATAGTGACACTTGTAGTAAAAGCAATCTATCTGGAGAGAATATTGATATTTTATAATTGTAGTATTTTACATCATTTAACAATTATTTGTAGAAATTAATTGATGTTGTGTGTTGTTTATAAAAGTATGATATATTAAGTGTGTAACGTTTAAATGTTATATTCTCTCGTGACCTAAAAAAATGAGAGAAGATTGATCATAGTGACAGTTTTCTTGTATATTAAGATTTTGGTTTCGGAACAGGGAAATGCGGTATGTGAAAAAACTGTAGAATTGTCACAATTTGTTGATTATGAGGAACGACAAAAAGGACTATCGTAATAGCCAACATTTTGCATTTGCCTTTTAGTTCTTTGAATTATTTTTTTACAATCATCTTATGATCACATTCAGGGCAGTGCATCATATAGTTTTCTTCAGGTTCATTTGGAAATAATTCATCGATTAACCATCTAGGTACTGTTCTGTCATTTCTCTTGTCCTCCAACGGATTATATGTATAAGTATACTGCATAATGGCTCCACATTTACATTGAATTGGGTCTCTATTAAAAGAATCAATCAAATGAGTGCGGTACTTCAATTTATTGAGTTTGTTTTTAAGAGCTTTAGTTCTTGTTTCACGAGAATAATCCTTGTTCTTTTTGATTCCAAGAAGTGCATGTACTTTATCTAGAGTTTTCTTAGAAGCATTGGCATAGAAACCATAATATAGAGTGGTTAAAAAATGGTAGTCTGGTATATGTATGATGAGACGATTTATAAAGTCGATCACATTATCTGTGACATCATGACGTTTTTCATCCTTATGATCATTGTAGAACCGGTGACAGTCTTTGATTCTTTATTGTATTCTGTGATTCTATTTTCAGCCATGGCAGGTCTACCGGCATAACGGATGAAATAGTTTACGCAGCCTTGAATATCTTTACTATTTTTATTAGATGAAGCATCGTTAGAAGCGTTGTCAGGGGATTTGAATTTGGCGTAGACATAGAATCCTTTAGGATGATCTTTATAGAGTCTGTTCTTTTCTTCAGGTTTCTTTAAACCACTGGATTCCTGTATGAGTCGGATTAATTCAAATTGAAATGTTTTTCTAAGCTTAATGAAATTGAAATGATGAAATGTTTTGATTTTGTCTTTTTTTAGGGAATAGATCAGCTCAGGAATAAGACAATGGATGTGTGGATTCCATTTAAGGTCCCTTCCAAAAGTATGTATAGTGGCAATCATGCTAAATTCATTACGAACAGGAATGTCTTTGAATATATAGTGGGTATCCGATAATTTTTTCTTTTTGAGTTTATCGGCAAGAGATTTATTGGTGAGAATGGAAATGGTGTTTCTGGAAGCAACAAACAAAAGATTGAGTCGAGTACGATCCTGTCTGAACCAGTTTCTAAGTTCTTCAGGAATAGTAAAGACAATGTGTCTATGAGGGCAGTCAAGACAAAAAGAAGTGGCTTTGACTGCAAGCTGTTTGGCATATTTAACACCACAGGCATTACAGAATCTTGAATGACAAGAATGTGGAATAATATTCCAGTTGTCACAATCGGTACATTCAAACTGATCAAAGCCAAGATAACATGTGTGGCAAAGAAGAGAACGTTCTACATTGTCTAAAATGCAAGGACGAGCTTTACCGGAAGCATCTAGTTTTCGAATGTAGTCAATATTATCGAAGAAGATATTCTTGATGGGATGAATAAAATTGAAGTTTTTAACATCACAATCTAATAATGATAGAGTTTCAATTGGAATGTATGAATGATAAGTGGTGTCCATAATTGAAGTATAGAATTAAATAGAGATGTAAACAAGACTTAGCAAATGAAAAGCGCCCATACAAATCATTTTACTGAAGTCATAAAAAAGAAACATACATATTTGATGATGGATGGACACGACCAAGAAGATATTTACGTATTAAAAGATGGTGTTGTGAAAGTGAGTATTGTTTTATGTGATGGGCGTGAATTCAATATCACTTATTTAAAAGGTTTGGATATAATTTCTTTGTTGAAAGATGAAATCAATAAAATGACTACGGCATCATTTCATGCTCGTATCGAAAGTGATACGGCATCTTTCTATCGAATCAACAGAAAATTCTTTTGAACAATATGTGAAAGAAAATGAAGAATTACATGCATATATAGAGTCGTATTATCGTAAAAAGATGACCGAAGCTATTTATCGACAAAGAACTCATGACAATGAATGGGAAAAATGGAGTCGTGTGTGCATTTATCTATCATTTGATTCCGTTATTTGGTAGACAAGTTAAAAAAAAGGTATATTTATTGATTTGCAAATCACGAACGATGATATTGCCAGTTTCTGTGGGGTATCCACAAGAAACAGTGTCAATCGTATCTTGCGTGGATTAAGAGAAGAAAACGTTATTACGATGGTGTATCATAAAATCTTAATTTTAGATGTAGATTATTTAAAGCGCTATGCACAGTAAAAGGAACTAATTAATGAAAGAAGGCCAGTGATCATTGACCTTCTTTTTCTATATTTTGACTAATTTAGTGCATTGTTTGAGATGTATTTGTGGGCTTGTTAATATGGGAGTGAAGGGAGATGAATGGTATGGGTAACAGATTGTTGTCTATACTAGGATTATTGATTGCGTTAGTGGGTATTGTGTTTGGTGGTAATCTTGTTTTAGTTATTATTGGATATGTGATTCTTGGCTTAGAACAGATGATCAAGGATAAGGAGGAGGGTACCGCATCTGGTATGGATGAGATTATAAAAAGAATTCTTTGAGGATGTGCAATTTAATCCAAATACTCATATGCTTAATGTTAGCGATACGAATATTCTTTTACCTAAACATGATTATTGTAGCAATGGATATGTACAAGGTAAATATAAAAGTTTTTCTGTAGCGTTTTGTACCATTAAACTTACAGATGAGACAGAGGTCTTGCGTGATGAGACTGGCTTGTAGGAAAAGAATGAAAATACAGTTTATACGGGTGAACGGTTGTTGTGTAAGCTTGACCAAAAGTTTAATACGTGGCTAACTATATATCCTTGTAATGCATTGGATAAACAAAGTATTAAAACTGGATATGAGACATTTGATAAGAAGTTTAATTTGACTTGTGGAGATGAAAAATTAGTTCTTGAGATATTGGATTCGAATCGACTAGAGCAAATTATTGCTTTATCAAATCATAAGTTTTCAATAAACTTGAATGAGGATGGAAGACTTTATATTGTCGCTCATAGTTTTAAGAATATGAATGATTTAAAGTGGTTTGTGGATATGATTGATGTGTTTAGTGGATAATCAATGAATTATAAAGAATTATATTTAGAAATAAAAGAGATGATTGAAGAATTTGATTTTATTGATCGAAGATTGCTACATTAACTTATTGTAAGAATGTTGATGATTTAAAATTAGTGCATGATTTTATTAGGGATAAGAAGTATAAGAATATTTATGAAATTCCTAGATATGCACTCTATTTGTATATGAAACGAAATCATCCTGAAAGAATTATTGAGGATTAAAAAACAGAGAAATAAAATCTCAGGTTTTGATTTAATAAAAAGTTTGCCAAATTGTTTGCCAGAAATGAGAGATTTAAAAATAACTATACCTGAATTATTCATGAAAAGATAATAAAAGAAGATTAGCCTTGTTGATGGATCCAAATCGGCTAATCTTTTTCATTTTGGTTTCGAATGGTTTGAAATGAGTATATAAAAGGATATCAGACATTGCTGATTTTTTTAAAATATAGGTTCAAAACGTTAAATCTGCAACACTTTATTCCAGTACTGAGTAAACTGAGTTTTATTTTTGTAGGCACTGCTAAAACTAAGCGTTACTGTCTTGCGTGTTGTATCACTTTGACTGCTATTTTCTGATATTTCAATCGATATGTATTCATTCGTATTGTCTGATCTTTTTCTTCTAATATTGTTTGCTGGAATACATGATAAAGATTGTAGGCTAGACTTGAAATTAGAAAATCCATTTCATTTTTTACGAATTCTTTATGTGAAAGATTCCCACCGTTAAAATTAATCTTGTCAAAAAAGTGAATTAGTTTGTATCATAGGTATGGCTCCTTTTTTTTGGCTTTGACGCCTATATTATAGAGGAGCTTTTCTTATATGAAAAGTTCACCTAATGGGTGATAAGAAAAAATTCGTAGATTTCCTTTAAATTAGAACATTCTACGAATTTTTATATTTTCATGAATAGTTCAGGAAATACATTTCAAATCATGCGCCGCATAAATGCAAAAGACGTATAGTTGATCCTGCGTATTTGGTTCGTTATCGTCAACATACGATTAAAGATAGTGATGAACCATGGAAAATATATTTTAAAGGCTGGAATAATCACGTATTGGATAAAAAAAAGCAAGAAATTTTGATAAAACGGAAAAGCTATTAGGAAAAAGAGTAGCTGATTATTGCAAAGAGCATAATATTAGTTCGATGTGGTCCGATAAAACTAGTGAAAAAAAAGAAAGTAACGTATCCATGGCAGAATAAATAAAAAATAAGGTGTTGTAACGAAATGGGTTTCGAACAACACCTTTATTACTGTTGAATGCTTAGTATGATAATTATAAGAAGAGCCTTATGTATAACGAATAGTTATAGCTTCTAGTGAATATTATTCTAAAAATATTTTTTAAAGCATTTAAAGATAAATCATCTATATAATGGCCTTCTAATAATTCTATAGATACGTATTTGAAAGGTTTATCTATATCATCTATTAAGCGTTGTTTAAAGATGACTTTGGATTTATCAATTAAATAGGTGAATTTTGCACGGTCATAAACATAATAGTTCTCAATGTCATGTAGAGTATAGAAATATGAATAATCGTTTAAATCTGTGTAAGTGGATCCAATTTGTATGTTTGTATAAGATCCAAGTGTTTTAAGTCTAATCACAATAATTCTGTTTGCATCTGGTTCTTCTCTTTTTATAATTTGTGAATGAAGTTTCAAAATGCCGAAGGTGGAGAACGGCAATGGTACTTAATCTCGGATATAGAAAAAAAGCACACCTGTTTTCGCTGTTTGTTGCAAAAACAAGTACGCCTGCAAAATGTCGTAAAATCAAAAGATACTTTCGTCAGCTATTAGTTGAACAGGCATTTGTAGTTGCTCTGTCAACATAGACGACGAAGGTATTACGACTGGTTCGTTGTCGGTTTCATTCAGTTTTTCACGGTATTACGGTGGTGTTATAAAGCAATATAGGTTTTTACAAGTTTTATTGGTAATATGATGGTGTTACAAATTTTTTTGTATGAAAATTAAACACGATATGTTTCCTCTCTACAAACCACTTATATTTTGTGTTAAAATAAATCAAAAAATCGGAATTTGTATCAACGTAAAAAGGAGAGCAATAGACACGGCAAAGGCTCTTTTGCAGTCCAGCAGACGTGGCGTTCTTGCCGTAAATGGAGATGACGGATATCCCTATGCAATTCCTATCAACTATGTCTACGATGACGATGCGCAGAAAATTTATTTTCATGGAGCACGCGCAGGCCATAAAGTAGATGCACTGCGTGCCTGTGACAAAGTATGTTTCACGGTATATGCAAATGAAACCATTAAAGAAGAAGATTGGGCACCGTTTGTGCAGAGCGTTGTGGTGTTCGGCCGATGTTACCTCGTAGAATCCGGTGAAAGAGCAACAACTCTGTTAAAACGATTTGCAATGAAATACTATCCCAGCGAACAGTTAGTTGATGAGGAAATTGCCCACGCAGGAAAGGCTGTGCAAATTTTCGAAATAGAAGTGGAGCACCTCAGAGGTAAGGAAATACAGGAACGATAAATACTATATGACCACAGATGTTATTAGTGAAAAAGATGGTTTTGTAATACGTCTAGCCAAAGCAGATGACGCAGTTAATTATTATGAACAGAATTATTGCCCTCTAGACAAGGAAGTGGCACGGTTGACTCTGCAAAGAAAAATTTTCAAAAGAAGAAGTAGTATCCTTTTTTTCTGAAATCGCTTGAGGAAAATGATAGGTATTTCTTTTTTGATTATAGCACCTGACGGAGATATTATAGGTGAAAGTGTAATTAATGAAATTGATTGGGATTTGAGGTGTGCTAATTTCCGAATAGGTCTTTATCGTCAAGCGGAAAGAGGAAAAGGTATTGGCACATGGGCAGCGGAAATTACTCGTGATTTTGCTTTTGAGAAACTAAAATTACATCGTTTAGAATTAGATGTGTATTCATTCAATTCCAGAGCCGAAACAGTATATTTAAAAGCAGGATTTAAGCGGGAAGGTGTTTTAAGAGATGCTATTATGGATGGCGCTAAGTATGCAGATGATATTGATGTCGATTTTAGAAGATGAATGGAGAACATTAAAAACGCAACGATAACTTACAATTTATTGATTTGTTAGATAAATAGTAATTTTTTGAGGAGATTAAGTTATGGAAGATAAACAAATATTACTTGATAATATAAGTAAAGTGCATACTACTGAAATGGGTATTGATAGAATTAAGAAGAATCTAAAATTGAATACTAATGATGTAGTTGAATTTTGTAAAAATAAAATTTTAGATAAGAATTGTAATATCTATAAGCAGGGTAAAAATTGGTATTGTGAAATTGATAATATTAAAATAACTATTAACTCTTATAGTTATACAATTATTACAAGCACATTTAATCAAATAAATTCAATTTTAGTTTTCTCAGTTTCCGTGAGGATGGCTTGTCTAAGTTGTAAAAAAGAAGACCTTCATCGAAAGCACCTGCATCTAAGAACATCTGTGATTACATCTCGAACGCATAAGCACAAAAGAGACTTAATGTTTCTTTGCTTTTTTTGTGCTTTATTGAGCACGAATAAGTAAACGTAATTCTTAGTTTCATGAAAACAATCTCAGGTTATTGTGTGAAGGTTGATTGAAATTTGTTTTGGCTATTGGTTGATCTATATATAATCTGGGAGACTATTCTGTTATAAAAAGATTTTTATTTGACCTTTTAATAATTCGTTTCGAAAAGTAAAAAAAATAATTTTTTCGAATTGTTTGCCAAAAAGTTTGCCCAAACATGGTAAAATCGACTTTTTGACGACAAAAAACTCTCAAATCCACTTTATATAAAGCGCTTTTGAGAGTTTTAAGTTTCAAACTGGCACCATATATATTTGTACGATCGAACTAATTTCAAAAAATTTCAATTTTAAAAAATAAATACTATGAATAACCGACAGGAAATAGAACGAGTTTCTAGATCTTGTCGGTTTTATTTTTGAAAAGATGGCGATGAACAGAATTAAAGGAGGAAAGAAAAATGATTGAAAATAATAGCGATAATACACAAATAAAAAATGCAGATGAAATGATGCATGAATTAGGATTTGAAAAAAAGTGGATGGAGATACTAGTGAAAATAAAGTTACATACCGATGTCGTGCCGAAAATGATTATTGGATCGTACGTGTCTTCAAATCGTATGGTATTGCAACCTATTTAGTTTCTCATTCTCATTGGTTTGAAACTGATGGGGATTGGAGAAAAATGGAAGTATTCATTGACGCAGACTTGCACAAAGCAATTCATCAGGTATTGCTAGAACATGGTTGGTTGTAGAAAAGGAGAAAGGCATATGGATTATTTTAAATTTGATGGTGCTGAGATTGAAGTGGTTTCAGCGGTGAATAGATATGGAACACTTCCAATTCGGTATTATGACGATTTGAATCTGTCACCTAAAGCATGGGGGATTTTAGGAAGAATATTCCTTTTAAAATCACGCAATGAGAATTGGAAAATTTCAGTGAATGGATTAGCCACTCAAATAAAAGGTGGACGTGATTTGGTGAAATCTACAGTCAAGGAATTGAAAGATAATGGCTACTTACATATCATGCAGGGAAGAAATGAAAATGGAAGTTTTGGAACAACAAAATGGTATATTTTTGAATCTCAGATGATAATCCGTTCTTTCTAAAAGCAGATGATATGCCGGAGTCGGAAAATCCAACTACGGTCGAAAACACCGTAGGCGGAAAATCCGCACACGGCGAAAAAACACCGCAGGCGGAAAAACCGCACACGGTAAAAACCGCAACCGTAGGCGGAAAATCCACACACGGTCAAAACCCTTTAAATAAACCGCAGGCGGAAAAACCGCACACGGAAAATCCACCACAAACTAAGATAGAAAGAAAGATAGAAAGATATAAAAAAGAAAATCTATCTAAAGAAAAAGAAAACCGCAGTGCAAGTTCTGTGATTGGTAAAATTCAAAGTCAGATTGGTTTTGAGTTTCTACTTAAAGAACATCCAGATGATGAACAGCTATTAAGATTGATAAGCAGAGTCATTCTTTGAGAAAAGCTGTTGTCTGAGGATGCATCAATCACATCTAAGAATTTCAAATATAGTTCAGACGAAGTGCATGAATGTTTTGAAACATTGGATTTCAATCACATCGAATATTTCTTTGGAGTGTTTAAAGAAAAATCCTAAAAAAGAAATTCGTAACATGAAGCAGTATCTTTTGGTTACATTGATGAATGTTCAAGCAAATTATGAAGGTGCTAAATTAAATAAGAACAAAACAGAGGAAGAAGAAAAAACAAGATGAAGAAAAAAAAGCAAATGTTGCAAATGATGTAGTGTCATCATCTGTTTCAAAAAATACTACAACAACAAGGAAAAAAAGATGAAATGAATCACAATGATTCTGATGAGTTAGATGATATTTTCAATCAAAGCTTTTCACAGGATGATTTTATAAATTTATTTGGAACTGGCTCGTCTAACAGCGAAGCTGCATTATCACGATCTGCATTTTGGGAAATGTACAAAAAGCCAGAAGACAGTCGCTCTATAGCCGACCTGAACAATGGCGAATTGGCTGAGCTAACAATGCTTATGCAGGATCAGCAATTAGTAGAGAAATTAAAAGCCAAATCTTAATTTGCAAGTTTAAGAAGGAGATGAGGAATGTGTGCAAAGGAAGGGGTGTATGGACTGAAATCAAAGATTTTATTGAATTCGATCTGAGAGGGGAAGTTCAGAGGTGGAGAATATATCATCAAAGTTACGACTAGTGAAGGGATAACATTTGACAATCGTGAGTTTTTCATGAACAAAAACAATATTTCACCACTCTGGAAATTCTCAGGTTTGCAACTAGATTTGAGAAATCAGGATGATTTTTTAACTGATTCCATTCAAGTATCTAGTTCGATTGTTTCCGTAAGTTCGGATTCAAGAGAGGATTATCAGCACAAAATGATTCATCGAATTTCTAAAAACGAAGAAGTGATTATTGCACTACAACAGGCATTTCGTGTGATAAACAAAATGTTACCAAACGAAGCTAGAGTTCTGATTGGACATGGTATATTAGGCTTTTCGTATAAAAGCCTGACATCAGATGGAAAAAACTGACAGAACGATATATGCAACGATTATATGTCCAGGCACTTAAGAATTTTGCAATGGGACTTGGCTTACTTGTGGATTAGATTAAATGTGTGAAATGAAAGGATGATAGGTATGTTGAAGATTAACTACGAACAAACCAAAGCATTAACAAAAAAGCATTTGGATACTCTTACGAAGTATATCAAAGCAGGGTATTACCAAATCAAAAAAGTTCCTCTATATGAGATCGACGAGGATACAGATTTTATGGACTTGTTGACAATCAATTGTTCAACACCATATGACGATGTTTTAAAACATGATCTCGAAATTTTGTCGAGAATGGATGTTTTATCAAAGCAGATACTGTACTGCGTACATTTACTTTGCTTAAAAAACGAAGAAATCTACAGTCAGGATGTGCTTATTCGTTTGGAAAACCTTACGAAGATTATAAACGTGCTTTATTAGGCTATGGTTTATCAATGGAAAGCCTAATTGCATATGCAGATTAGAAAAACAGGGGGAAATTAAAATGAACAAAATTGCAAAAAAAATTATTAACATTTCAAATGTATCAGGAGGTGTTGGGAAATCTACGACAGACCATTGAATTGGCAACTTACTTTGGTATGCAGGGCAAAAAGTATTGATTGTGGATGCCGATATGCAAGCCAGTGCGACTGACTGTATTGGTGCAAAAGGGACAGCCTTTGACAATCAAGGAATTACAGACAATGGATGAAAAAATCGAAAGTGGAACAAACTTTATCAATGTTTTGGATGAATGCTTGATTGAAAATGTTGCCAGTGATCTATGTGAGGTTTTAGACGATCCAGACATGATTGAAGATGTAATCGTACCTACGGAACACATGAACGTAAGTTTATTGCCGGCTTCGATTCGATTGTGCCAGGCGGACAAGAATTTATCAGATGATAGAACTCGTTCTGCGGTAGATCGCCTAGTATGTGCATTTGAAAATGTGCAGGACAGATATGACTACATTCTGATTGATAATTCACCGGCTCAGACTTTAGTAAGTACAAACACCTTACTAGCCAGTGACTTAAACATCATTCCAGTGAAACTTGATAGAAAATCTATTAAAGGGAATGATTGTTTCTCTTAAAAAATACAATTACGATTGCAAAAGAGAAACAAGAAGAATGTTGATTTAAAAGTTCTATTCACGATGGTTTCACCTCGTGGAAAGACAGAAAAAAACTTAATTCCATGGTTTAGAAAACACATGGATGACATGATATTTCAAACAATTATTCCGTATCAGAAAAAAGCCAACACAGGATGCCAGTATGATGAACAGACAGGTTGTGTTGACAAATACAAACGTAGGTAATGCCTATAAATCACTAGGTGAAGAAATTATCGCATTACTGGAGAACAAGGACTAATTAGGGGGTAGAAAATCATGGCAAGTTTTGAAGATTTAATGATTGGATTCAACGACAATGGATATAACACAGTGGACAGTTTTGTAGATCGTACAAAGGAATTACCAACAAAAAAAATGTTTCGATCTATGAGATTGATTTCAACCCATTGAATGATGCAAATGATTCAGAAGAAGATAAAATCGAAAATGCTGAGAAAATTCACGAACAAGGTATGGTGTATACACCACTACATGTCTATCGCAATAAATCACATCGTCATGGCAGTGACAAGAAATATATGCTTCTTGGCGGACACTTCCGCCTAGATGCATTGTTAAGAAATGCAGAATTGTATCCAGATGCACAGAAAATGGTTCCTGTTGTTGTGTTACCAGAGCCAGAAAATGAAACAAAGGAATTGGAAATGATTCTGTTGTTGAATGAAGTTCGTCCGTTGTCTGATGAGGATATAAAACGAAAAGTAAAAATGTATTTGAAAGTTTGGAATGGAAAAGCGGAAGCAGGTGAAAAGCCTAAAAAGGCATACAAAAGCGAAAATGGATTGCCCAGCGTATAGGAATTCGTATCGGTGAAAAAGCAGTTGAGAAAATTATCCATGAGATTGAAGGGTATCAACGTGTACGAAAAGATCCCGACAAAATTGAGCAGGATGAAATTGAACAGCTGGTCATTGATGCCAATATGACTGAGCCAGTTATAGAAGATACCGAATCGAGTGCAGATAAGGAAGATCGCAAGCGAATTGTCAAAAATCTGAAAGAAACAATGGGTCGCTCTGTGAAAATCGAAAAAGGATGGTTGTGCTTCCAGTTTTCAGATAAATCTAAAAGACGGATGATTTTTACAAGCATTTTAAATATCCTTGGATTTGATGACAATGGGGAAATGAAATGAGAATAAATCAAGATTTTATAATGGTTGTCATGGCAGGAGCAGGACTACTTTTTAGTCCTTGCTCTATGCATGGTGCACTCTACAAATGGATATCATTTCTTGGTGGAAAAATGACTAGATATGGTATGCACGTACATCAGATGTTAAAAACAGATGAGTCAGATGATGAAAATGGAAATAAAGGGAGATTGATTATGGCAAGGTTTAAAGAAGTGGAATTAAAAAGGCAAGGTGTGTAAGTCTTGTATCTAGAATGTATCCTGATGATACATTGTTTGATTATGTAGTATACATAAATGCAAATGGCGAAATTCATTCCTATGGTTTTGGAGATTCTTATGATGTTGCACTTAAAATCTTTGAGGAACAGGTTGCCGATTTAGGCTAAGGCAGTTTGCCTTAAAAAAGATCAGGTGATGATTATGGAAAAGAAAGATGAAGAAGTACGTCAGGAAATGTTGGAGTTACAAATGATTGAAGAAAGGCTTCAATCTCTAATCGAAAGATACACTTTAGAAATTGAAGATGAAACAAAAAAATTTAAAAAAGTATAAAGGTGCATTGGAGAATGTTTTAAAAGAATCGGATTGCTTATCCGAAGTTGATAATAGTAGGATATGTAGTTTACACAGAATTGTAGAAAGAAAGGCCAATCGAATCGTTTTGATGAAAGAGTTTTTGTCCGATTTAGAATATGTGAAAGGAGAAAATTGAAATGAGATCCTTAGAACTAAAAACATTACAAATAAAGGATGACATCCCTTTGTATGTAACGCTAGATAGTTTAAGTACTTGGGATAAAAATGAGAATAGATATAAATTTGTTACTAGAAATGCCGGCAAATTTGTGTATATACACCAGTTTATATGTTAAAACTCTATCCTTCTTCTAGTAAAAGAAAAGATTGTTACATTACTGGAATACTTTTTTAAAGTATGTGATGTTGGTGCAAGTCCACAATGTACGTGGAAGACAGATGACTGTGATTACATTAGCTTATTGTTGCCATATACGAGATACGATCAGATTAAATTTGATCTTGTACGTAATAAAATATTGGAGCAATTCCGGAATTGCTTATGCCAGAAAAATTGTCTTGAAAAACTTCCAGACTATGGAAAGACGGAGGATTATATTGCTTCAATCGAAGTTGCATATCCTGCGACTTGGACAGTAGAGTATGAGATGATTGATTCTTGCAAATAAAAAACATGGCAGTCTTTGCCATGTTGAAAGGAGGATGTTACTTATGAACTTGATAGGTTTAGCAGGTTTGATGACTTTAGGTATATGTTTAGAAAACGATGAGGACGAATATATAGTTGACGAAAATGATGAATATTCATTGATCTATAAATATGATGGATCTGGTACATACGAACTAAGAGATAGTCATAATAAGGTGATTGGCATAACAGAGTATGACACAATTGAAGAAGCTTTTAGAAGATATTAGAACTAAGTTAGGGAAATAGTTTTTTAAGTAGAAGGGGTGTAAAAATGCAACAAATAAGTGAATTAAATGTTGATACCACAATCAACGAATTACTAAATAGTGAATTAGGTTTCTTACTTATAAAAAAAAAAGATACTAAAAATGAGGATGTATATGAAGTTTTGAATAAAACAGGAATTGTATCTGACTGGACACAAAGGTTCGTTCTAACCAATAACTATCATCATATCGTCTTTCACTTTTTTCCTCTTTTATATAGTGAAACTGACAATATGGAGAAACCACTATCGCAATCTTTAGTAACAATAAGATCAATGGCTATAAAAAACTTGTTTTTAAGGTGGGCAGAGGCAGGTCATAATAAAAGTCATGCTAAAGATCCTTTTTAAAAGTAAATCGTTTATGAAATATATAAACGATTTAAGTTTTACAGATCTGATTATATGCTCTTGCTTGTTGAACATAGCGAGATAGAATGATAAAAAGATTTGATAAGAAAATAGCATGAATATATTGAAAATAAAATAGGGAGGAAAATTATGGCTGAAAAGGATGATGTAATTAGAAAGATAAAAAAACTCATGGCACTTGCTGAAGATACTTACAGCAAGCGACCAAGAGATACAACTTGCTATATATCGTGCAAATAAACTACGCATCAAATATAAGATTGAAGAAACTGATTTGTTTGATAAAAAAGGTTCATTAGAAGATGTTGTTCGTATTCAATTAGAACATACTGGTATCGGATATATTCATTGGATATTAAATGTATTAGCAAAATATTTCCAATGTGAAACATGTTATGCAGGAAAAATAAATGAGAATGATGTTAAATTCAATATCATCGGATTACAATCGGATGTTGATGTTTGTGTACCAGTTGCAGAAGGTGTAGTTTATTATTTGAATTCTATGTTGAAAGACATTCAAGAGTGTTATGTAGGAGATGTCGATTTCAGAATTTTCAAAAAAGACTATTGCAAAGGTTTTGCGAATGGCTTAGAACAAAGAACTTGAACAGTCTTTAATTGAAATGAATTTGCACCCTAAATATGAATTGGCAGTAGTAGGAGTGCCTACTGTTGTTAAAGAATGGGCAAATAAGAAAATCAAAGTCACAAAATCGAAAAGTAGATACGTAACTAATGAAGAAGCATATAAATTAGGAAATCAACATGGTCTTGAATATAAAGTGAAAAGGACAGATTTACTTGAAAATAAAAAACATGGCAGTGCTTTGCCACGTAGGAAGGTGATCGGATGAAAAATGAATATACTGTTCATATAGTCATAAAAAAATATCTATTTGTTTATTTAATTAAAGCTTGGACAATTGATAAAAAAACAATACGTTAATATTACATTTTAAAAAATACTGTATGAAACATCAAATTGATAAAGTTGAAAAGAATATATGCAACCCTAATTTCAATAGAAACAATGAAATAACAGGTTCATGTCAAGGCAGTTTAGTGTTAATTAAAGGAACTGTATATTTAAATATAGGAGTACTTTTAAAAAATATCCATTCAGTTCCGATTGAATGTATTGGAATATCTGGAAAAGGAAAAGCAAGAAAAATCTACAAAGTTATAAAAGATTGAATGATATAAGAATCTTTTTACATTTTTTAAATTCAAAAATCATGGATAATAAATTATTACAATCATTAAAGTAGTTTATTAAATTATAAAACAAGTAAATGCAAAAGTTGAATTTGTTGATAAACATTTCTTCTGTAAGAGAAGAAAGATGAATAACATTGACTGGATAGTCTTTAATATCTTGTTTATTTATGAAATAGAAGCGGTGATTACCATCTATGATTTTATATGGTTTTGGTTTTTGAACTGATTCTACGACTGCTAAAGGAAAACCATTTAGACAAGTTGAGTCATATTCATCAATATTGTCAGGAATTTCGTTTTCATCAAGAGATTGTAGTAATTGACATATTTCTACTTTATGAAATTTTTGATGTGATTTTTTTTATGTATTCAATATCAAAGCAAGAATAAATTTGAATGTTCCCAAAAATTATAGGATAAGAAAATGTTTCATATTTTATTCTAGGATCGGTTAAATCTTTAAGCCATTTATCTATTTCATTAGAAATATCATTGGAATTATATTTGTAAAATATTGATCGCCACATTTGAAAATAACGTGAAATCATAATTTTATAGATTTTATTATTATTTTTGTTAATTAATGTATTCTCCATACAATTTAAAAATAATTTGAATTGTCTGGTTGTTTGTTGTATATAATGAATCAAAAAAATTGTTTTTTGTTTGATTATAATCATAAAAGCATAAATATATGGCACCTCCGTTACCATATATTTTACTACATTAATTAAGGCAAATTGCCTTAAAGAAAGAAGGTCGAAAAATGCACACTTTAAATAAATTATCTGCCTGTATACTTACAGGTACATTGATTCTTAGCGGTATGACATCCACTGTCAAAGCGGATGAAAACAGAATTAATACAGATCACAACACGTATTACATCGGTAATGTCGAATATAACGAAGATGGAACGATTGTGGATGCAAGCCATGTATGTAATATGCAGGTTGAAACTCCACCTACTACAGATGGTAATGATACGGAAGTAACTCCTGATCCAAAACCATCTGAACCAACAGAACCAGTGACTCCGGCTCCAACACCAGAGCCACAGCCACCTAAAGAGGATGGCGGTACAACAAATAAACCAGAAACATCCAATCCTGATAACAACAATCAAACGGAAGGTGTGCAAAAACCTGATAAACCCGAAACATCAACAGGATCAATCACAATTATTCCTGATGAGAATGAAGGAAACGAAAAAAGTTGACATTTCAACTAATCAAACTGTGTCAACAGGATATATCAGTTCCGTTAAAAACGCACTGAAATATGAATCGTGCTGACAAAGGACTGAAGTAAATTTATTTTGGTGGGCAATCCATTTGCAATGCCACAGTGTACGTATTATGCATGGTCTAGATTTTATCAGGTGTATGGTTTTTCAAGCGGTGCATTTGGCAATGGGAAAGACAATGCTAGAGAAATTGTTGCAGCACATCCAGATAAGTTTACTTTGAGCAATATGCCAAGTGGTGGTGCAGTATTTTCAGCTCAGGCTAATACTTTATATCCAGAATTTGGTCATGTTGGGTTTGTAGAAGCATTTGACGGAACAAATCTATGGATCAGTGAAGGAAATTATACGCCGAAAGCAATGGTGATAATGGATACATCCATATTTACCGAACTACATTTCAAGCATTCAAAGCTATGTATCCTGATGTAGTATTTGCAGTACCGAATGGTTCTGTGTTGGAAAGTTCGTTGCTATCAGATTTAAGTTTATATTCTATGGACAGTGGATTGAATATAACAAATACTAGTGCCGATGATTCAAAAGTGAATATGAAAAAATTGAAATATAAAAACACAAAAGAAAAAACACCATTTATTATGAAAATGGCGAGAAAATACAGACAGTACAAATTTAAAACTCTTTGATGAGAAAGTAGTTTCTGAGGTGTGATGTGTATGTCTGTTTATTTGTTTTATGTTTTTACGGGATCCATGATTATTCTATTCTTTGTTAGAAGAGCTATTTGATCCAGATAAATTTATTTTAATTAAATTATCTTTAATTATTATTGATTTTTTTTGATTCTCTGCTACGTATTTTTATCGATTTTACACACGCTTTGAGTTTCTTGTTATACATCAAATATTTTGTTAATGAAAAAATTAAAAATGCTACAAAATAAACTAGAAAGAATTGAAGATATGTTAAAGACCAATATATTTCTGTGTTTTTATATCCTTTAAAGGCTTTAAATTGTGTTGAATTGAATATATTAAATACCCACAATTTATTATATAAAATGCATAACGCTCATAACGTCTTTTTATATTTAAGCTTGCAAGGGTATCCTAAGCTATATTTGATATTTTCTAAATCTTCTTTAATTTGATTTTTTAATATCAGCAACATCAGAGTCACTGATTTTTTGATCTTTTAATGATGTTAACTGTTCGTATAAGAGGGTTTAGATAATTGTATAAATTCTCGTTTGTAATAAGAGTATTGATGAGATGATATATATTTTTCTTTGCTAAACATGGAAGTATTGGTTCATTAACACGATTTTTAACAATATTAATATAGAGTCCCTCGTAAATTTTAAATTGTTTTTCTTTGATTATTCTGTCCTTATCAGAGATATAAAATTTACGTGTGAAAAGATTTGTAACAATTGTTGTAACAACAACTAAAATAATAGATTGTATGATTTGCATTTAGTAATACCTCCTAGTAATACATAAAATATAACATAAATATTTTCTATAAAGTTGATTATTAAATGTTTAAGGCAAATTGCCTTAACAAAGAAAAGAGAGTTGATAAAAATGATTGCTTTAAGTTCAAACCTGCGGATGAGAAAGTAGTTTCTGAGGTGTAGAGTGGATGGATGCAATTTATTTTTTTGTATAGTGCATTTTCGTGTCTAATAGTATTTGGAATATTATGCTTAATATGGGAAGAACATTTAATGAAAATCAAAGCTTTTCTATTACTTTTTTGTGTATATTTTTTGTTCTATGTTTTGCAATCACTCTTCCATTTTGCTTTTGATATAGTTGATTGTCACACGTATATATTTCTTTATGAATATGAGAAACCTTTTGAATAAAAGAAAATGTGGCAGTACTGCCACGTAGGAAAATGATGAGATGAAAGAAAGAGGTAGTGTATGAGTAGTTATCAAAATTTGGAATGTTAACAATATATTTGATTTCGGCGTTGGAATTTTTATGTTAAGCTCTCTTGTTATGGTGATTGTATTTGAAAGAAATTTTGACTTTGCGATTGGTTTAACGTTAGTTGGACTGTTTCTTATACTTATTGTAGTTTTCTTATCCCCCTATATCTTTTTGGGGTAATGCTTTTCTTTGTTTAAAAAGAAATAATACTTTTTAAAGTATATAAAATTTTGTATAAAGACACAACCAATATAGTAAATTGAAAAAAACAAGAATAATAAAAATAGCAATTATAATTACACTAATTTGTTCTGTAAATTGTTCAGGATATTTTAATCTCCAGAATATCAGAGAAATCATTATGTATATCAGGACAATTAATATTATTCCGCATTGCATCAAATGATTTTTGTATTTATTTTTACAAGGTAAACCCGGCTTAAATTTTTATTTTTTCAAGATCCATTTCTATTTGATAGCGTATATCTCCTAAGTCAGAATCAGTAATAGTTTTGTCTTTGACGTATATCAACAGTTCATATAGTACAGGGTTTAAATAATCATGAAGTGAATCATGATTAAGTAATTCCTTTAATAGCATATTGACGTTATATTTTGCTTCTGATTTTTTCAATATATTCACTCAATTGATTACGTACAATATGCAAATAAAGTTTGCTATATATTTCATATTGTTTCAATACAATATCTCTATCTTTATCAGACAGATAAATTTTACGGGTGAAGAAATTTGTAATTACAAATTTGTGCCTATAACTAGAAAAATAGATTGAATAAATTGTTGCATATACAGTACCTCCTAATATTTACATATTCAATATACCAAATGTATGTCCTATTTTTTGTGACAATTTAAAATTAAGGCAATCCGCCTTAAAGAAAGAAGGTCGATATTCATGAAAAATTGTTTGAATAAAGAAAACGTGGCAGTACTGCCATGTAGGAAGGTGATGAGATGAAAGGAAAAAATCTTGGATTGATTTATTAGATGAGAAAGAAAAAAGGGTATTTAAAATGGTTGCTAATATTAACTTGTGTTGGAAGTGCAACAATAATAATTCTAAATTATTTCTTTTGATATTAATATCCATATCCAGAAGTCAATTAAACAAAATATGTGTATTGGTTTGGTTTTACTCGCTTTTTCGATAATTTCATTATTAAATGCATTTAGTAGCAAAAATTGTCGAATTAAAAAAAATATCCAATTTGGTTCTATTTTTTACCTTTATTAACAATGATCGTTTTTGTAATACTTATTATTGCCAACTAAAAAAAACCAATGCTATATAAAGAAAGAGAGTTGATAAAAAATGATCGTTTTAAATTCAAACCTGCTGATGAGAAAGTAGTTTCTGAGGTGTAATAGAAAATGTTGCCTGTAATTTACTTTTTGTATAGTGCATTGGGATGTATAGCACTGTTTGGGTTTTTACATATCTTTTTTTGACGACAGATTTATGAATTTTAAAACTATATTATTAATTGTTGGTTTTATCTCTTTTTTTAATAGCAATGTTTATTTTTCTGTTTTGTTTTTTGCATATGTTTTAACCTATTCAAATCTGTTTGGATAAAAAGTGATGGCAGTACTGCCACGTAGGAAGGTGATAGGATGAAAAAAAGATTAAGAAAGAAGAAACAAGGATGTTATTTTAAAAAAATTTATGTAGAAATTACTAGTATTGAGTCTTTAGAAAAAGATTTCAATTATATCGTTACTTTTAAATGCTATAGACATAATAAATCTTATCAAGCACATTTATTAAAATTTACTCCTTTTTTTGAATGTTTATATTCTATGCAAAAACGATTTAGTAAATAAAACTTTATTAAATGGCTTGATTGATTTTCATCACAAGGATTTATTTTTATATATACCTAAATATCAAATTAAAGCAATCGATTCCAGAATGTGTTTATGTCATTGTGTATCTGGTAAAAATTTTGAAAAAACAGTGTAGAGAAATTAAGACGCATTGACTAAATAATGAAATGAGGGATTAAATGAAAGATGAATTAAATGCCTACGGAAGAACTATAGGTGAGGAAATAGGAACAAAATATATTAGAAGTGACAAATTAGAAATTCAGAATACTAATACATTACAAGAAGATATAAGATCTTCTAAATTGTATGAATATGTAGAGAATATTTACGATAAGCCAACGTTAAGCAAATTTTTAAAACTTATCGCATATATGGCACTTAATATGGTGAAAAGTATTTGTCTTATTGTATTGCTTATGGCGCCTATAGCGTTTCTAGTTTTTTTCGTGTTCGAAAATGGGTGCTTATTCTCTAGAAAGAGTATTAAGTGTGAATATTCCAAATACAGATATAGTATCTTTTTTCATTGAGTTTTACAGGCTTTTTAATGTTTATTCTTTTAGGTTGCTTTAGTGTTGCAATCGTTGCGGTTGATGATTTAAATATGCCTATAATTTTTTAAAGTGGTTGTTTCAGTAATTGTGTTGGCTTTAGGAATACAGTTAATGTTTGCTTTCATGGCTGCAAATGATTTTGTTTTTATCTTCTTTCCGCTTTTTAAATTTTCGTTTGTATTATGTTTTTGTTTTCAGTGCTAGAATTAATTACAAAGATTTTACTCTTTGTTAAAAAGAAAGAAATAATACACTTTTGAATTTGTAAAAACAAAAAATGGCAGTACTGCCACGTAGGAAGGTGATAGGATGAAGGGTGAAGAAAAAGAAGGAGTAGATTTTGTTCTATTATTTATTGAGATTGTCGCTAATATAGTTGTGATATTACTGCTATATTTATTTTTTAGAATACTTACTTTTAAATATTTGTGATAGTCTGTTTAAAGTATATATAAAATAATGAAATTATACCTGTATACCAATAAAAAATATAACATAAAGAGGTCCAATAATAATGATAATTACAAAATTAAGGCAAACTGCCTTAAGGAAAGAAGGCTGAGAAATATGATTGTTATAAGTTCAAGCCTGCTGATGAAGAATCAAAGACAGTGGATGTATAGATATGTTGTTTAGAGATTTATTGTTTTTAGGTTCTGTTGCACTGTCATTTGATGGTTGGCACACTTATGTATAAGTGATAAGGATTTTAATATAAAAACAGGTTTTATTTTTTTGCGGGTATGCTTGTGCTTATAGGACTTACGTGTTATGCTACACTAAACTGGAATTGACATAAGTATACGGCTTATGTATATATTCAAACTGGCATCCCTCTCCGTCTTAAAAACAACGGAGTCTTGGATGTCTTTTTTTATTATAGAGTGAAAGGGGAAATAAAATATGAAAAAGTGGATTTATGGAATCATACTGATTATTTGTATATGCGTTGGTGGGTTCTGTGCCTATCAGGCTTGGCAGATATACAATGAAGATAATGAAGTTGAATTACAGACAGATAAGATAAAAAAAGAATGTGTTGAGAAAAAAGAATGAGAATGGGGAACAGATTTTATCTCCTGACTGGGGTTCATTAAAAGCTATTAATCCAGATATAGTTGGTTGGATATATGTTCCAGACTGTGCTATATCATATCCTGTAGTGCAAGGGACAAATAACTCCTATTATTTAGATCATACGATCTACAAAGGATACAACTATATGGGATCGACATTTTTAGACTGCAATACGAATAGAGACTTCTCAGATGATAACAATATTATTTATGGGCATTCTGTTCAGGGTGGGGGAATGTTCACGTTGCTAAAGAACTTTTCATCAAAATCATTTTTTTGACCATCCAGATTTCTATTTACTTACACCAGAGCAAAACTATAAATGTAATGTTTTCAGTTATTCAAAATCAGATAACGAGTCGGCTTTTTATGTAAAAAGACTTTGGAGAGGAAAGGCAGGATACTTTAGATAAACTAAAAAATGAATCACTTTATTGTAATGAGGATGTAGATACAGATTCATCTATGGTTACTTTATCAACGTGCGATCTGGATTATGGTTTGCATTCTAATCGAAGATTATTGCTTTGTCTGGATTTTTGGAAGAGTACGATGAAACAATAATCGTTCATTAGTTTGTTAAGGCAATTTGCCTTAAAGAAAGAAGGTTGATATTCATGAAAAATGTTTTTAAATTCAGGTTTGCGGATGAGAAAATCGCTTCTGAGGTGTAGAGTGATGGATGCAAGAAAAACAGTTTTGGTAATACTAACAATGATTGAGATTGTTACGGAGATTTTATATTGGTTTGTCCCTTTTAAAAATGACAGTTCTGAGAGAAATTGTTTTAGAATTTCAGGAATTATTTCTATTATCTGGTTGGTCTTTTGTATGTACTTTTTCTTTAAAATGATCAATTAAAATGTTCTATGGTGATTCTGAGTGCGTGGAATACTCATAATCACTTTTTAGATTAAGGCAATTTGCCTTAAAAAACTAATTGAACGAATGTACATTATTGTTGCTTCATATGTACATTTATATTATAATTAATGTACAGGAGGTGGATTTACTTATGAAAGTCAATACTACAGAATTAAGAACACATCTTAGTGATTATTTAACTATGGCAAACAAAGAAGAAATTATCATTACAAATAAAGGAATAGAGATTGCACGTATTATTTCACCAAAGCAGGCAAAGAAAAGATCATTAAATAATTTAGTTGGTATATTGCCTTCATTAACTGACAAAGAGATTGAAAATATAAAAAAGAAAAGGATTTCTAAGCAATGAAGATATTAGTTGATACAAATGTGATTATAGATATTCTATGTAAAAGAGAGCCGTTTTTTGAAGATTCATATAATGCACTAAATAAGTGTATTGATAATCATACTATTATTGTATCGCCTTCGGCAATCACAGACATATTCTATATTGCTAGGAAATATATTGGAAGTGAACAGGCAAAAGAATGTATAAGAAATCTTTTAGATTTAATAAAGATATCAGATACAAGGGGAGCAGATATTGAAAAAGCTCTTTCCAGTGACATTTCAGATTTTGAAGATCTTTGTTGTTTCTGCAATTGCGGAAAGGCAAAAAGCTAAATATATTTTAACAAGGAATACAAAAGACTTTGAAAAATCGAAAATTTTAAGTATCACTCCTCATGATTATCTGAATATTAATAAGCGATAATCTGGTTGATATAATGTTTTTGGAATTGACATAAGTATACTGCTTATGTAGATATTCAAAAAAGCATCCCTCTCCGTCTTAAATCAACGGAGTCTTGGATGCTTTTTTTAAAGAGATAATAAAAAATAATTAGATAATGAATAATATTAAGGCAATTTGCCTTAATTTTTTTTTATGGACTGTTTTTAGTGCTTTTTTTGATATATAAAGGTTGTTTACATATTTTTTGCTCATTTTTTATGAGCATTAAGTGAATATTGTTCGCACAAATTTCTAGCATTTTTGTTTCTCTGATGTGTTATAATGCTAATGTAGAGGAATTGTAAGGATTGCACACATTATCATCCACAATTTTTATACAAAAGATAAGTAGGTTAATCTGCAACCTTCCCTGTTGCCCTGCTTATCTTTTTTTATTTTGGAAGGAGGTATCGGTATGATGACCTATGATGATTATGACATGATGTATGAAAGACTGATGTACCTGAAGAAGAACCAAAACAATTTATCACTGAATGAACGAACAAAAAAAGTTATTGAAGAAATTGGAAAACACCCTGATGCATTTGAAATGTACAAAGGGTGTTTTTTAACACCCGATCAAGTGAAAAATCTACAACGCTTTGGTATCAATGGAAAGCAGGCATCTCAGTATATCCTTAATCAATGTGAATTAAGAACAAAAATTCACTTGAACTTACGTATCGCTACTATGGTTACGTTAAATCTATTACACCTGCAATTTTAAACCAGGTGATTGATGATGTAGCTACACGTGTTCAGCTTGAAAATGAATATGCGAGAACAGTCCATGCTCCATCTCCGCAGGATGAGAAGGAAGATCAGGTGACCTTGAATGAATTAGGACAGTTTGAACACTAAGCAGAATTATGGAATTATATAAAACATTTTCAAAATTACCTTTGGACAGATACGAAGATTATCTGTCCATGATACGCAATGGTGATTACAGAAATATCCAAGCGGATGATGTGCAGGATGTAAGACTGTTAAGCTATGAGCATACGATAACACGTAACATGGCAAATGTAGAAATTCCATTACAGGATGGGTTATACAATTTTATAAACGAAAAATGTACCATCCCGTCATTTTTATGGCTATATACAGAATGAAAAGATAAGGGACGTATATTTTGATCAGGACCAGATCAATCATGTTGATGAATTGATAATGGCGGAATACAGTAAAACAGAAATTTTGAGTAAACAGGCTTTCCACTACTCAATACAACATCAGGAAATTAATGAACGACTTAAAAATGCGGATGAAATTGAATCCTATCGTATCTGGGATGATGTGATAAACAAGATTTATGATGATGTCGATCTGGATTGCTTTACGAAATATGAAGAAGAACTAGCCGAAAGAAAGACTGGTGACTATTATTACGAAATATGATGTGTGCATAATTTGCAAAACAATTCTTTTATTGAATTAGAAAAAACAACATAAGGAGGCTCTATCATGAGTGTTAAATTTTATACAAAGGACGAAAAAAACGAATTAAGAGATTTAGCTGTAAATATCAGACAATTGTCTGTGGCAGAAATTGCAGACAATGTTTATGGTTTGACATTATATTCAAAGAAAAATAATGCAAGATACCTTGTATGTTATGAACATCCTTCATTGATCTTTGATTTGCAGAAAAACTTAGTTTTCTATAATGCGAAAACAACAAACGGGATGAATTGCTATGACTTTGTGCAGTTTTATGAAAACTGTAGTTTTATGGAAGCCAGAGAAAAGGTAAATCAATATTATATGGAAAGGGATCCAAGAAATCTTGTTCTATACGAATATTCTCATACAAAAAATGCAGTGTACAAGCATACAGGAATCAGTCTACCTGATAGAGAAAGTGGTAACTTTAATGAGATGAAGGATTATTTTACACAAACAATGGCATTTGAAGGGAATGTAATAGATACTCTGATTTTAAATCAGTCACTTTACATGAGCAAAAAATATGCATAATGCAGTATTTGTTGGATACGATGAAAAAAATAATCCAGCTTTTGCATTGGAATATGGTATCAAAGATACACCGTACAAACACGAAGCTGCGGGTTCTTTTACATCAGTTGGATGGAAACAAATTCAAGACCATGCAAGCGATATTATAATCTTCGACTCACCAATGAATGCGTTGGCTTATTTAAGCATTGATACAGAAGCAAGTGTAATTGCTTCAAAAGACATTACCACTTTATATAATATGGTTAAATATTATCAGGAAAACAATGATAAATATGAATTCATGAAAGATGTAAAGAACATCACCTATATTCTTGAAAACTCACCAAAATCGGATTTGGTTGTGAACCGAATCAAGGAAACGACTACAGATGAACGATTCAGAAGTATGAAGCAAGTAGAACCAGATGAATTGAAAAGAACATATATTCAATCCATGAACGCAAACGGCGAATTTCAATATACTGTTTCAGAAGAAGATTATGATGAGGTCGAATATAAAGATATCCGTAAATTCATTGATGATATGGATGAGATGACAGGTCACTTCAGGATCGGCAGAATAAAGATGAAAGAGCTATGGAATAGTTAAGGCAATTTGCCTTAACTATTTTTTTGGAAAGGATTGATTAGTTTATGACTCGTATTTTAAAAAAAGAGGACAGAAAACATATTTTAAAGAAGATGTTGTAGCCTGTCTGGTGACGAAACCATGCAGAAAACATTCACACAAAGTGAATATGGAAATCGTATTGTATTTATGGAAGAATTGCAGGAAGAAGCAAAAGAAAGATTCAACATGGACTTTACGGATGAGGATTACAAAAGCTTTAAAACACTGATTGCAAAGGATGAATATCTTCTTTCTTTAGATGATAATGCAGGCATTTTGGAATCGAAGGCATTAGATATAGTAGTAGGTTATGGACGAGTGAAAGGTGGGGTTTCCGGTTTGTGGGAAAAGGAACAAGCGGAATACGATCAAAAGGAACAGTTATACGCCGACCTTTTAAAGAAGCATCCAATGAAATACGATGCAAAGGCGGAATGTTTATGGCTACCAGATGGAACAAAGGTGAACAATGTGTTGTCACCTTTGCAGGCGGAATACTATCATGACAATTATCTGTACCATGAAGTATTTGAACGAGTAGCTCAGATGGAATTTGAAAACAACTTGAAGAATGAAGTATTGAATCAGGATAACAAATATAAATATCAAATACTTTCCACATTGCAATGTAATTGTCAATTGTACTACGTCAAGAAAAAAGGACTCATAAAATAGATAAATTTTAAATTCTAATGTTTTGAATAATAATTATTCTCATATTGATTTGGTGATTCATAACCGCAATGGCTATGGATTCGTATCGTGTTGTAGAATGTTTCAATATATTCGAAACACAAATCATATGCATGATCATAATCATAAATCAAAGTACGATTTAACCATTCTCTTTTAATTACTGAATGAAAAGATTCTATACATGCATTATCCCATGGTGTGCCTTTTTTTGAATAACTTAGAATCAGTCCTGCCGTTAATTTTTTATAAAGTTTGCTTGTATAATGTACTCCTCTATCCGAATGAATAATTACAGGATTCATTTGTTTTTTCTCTGCTTTCTAGCCATCTCTATACATTTCAATACTTCTTCCACTTCCAATGTTCTTGATAATGTCCATGCAATTATTTTTCTTGAATATAGATCCATTACACTTGTAAGGTATACAAATCCTTCCAAGGTAAATATATACGTTATATCTGTACACCATGCCTCATTTGGCTTGCTTGGCGAAAAGTCTCTTTTTAAAATGTTATGCGAGCTTTGTTGAAAAATCACTATCAAAGGTTGTTTTTTACATATGGTTTAATGTAACAGGCTCTGATACCCATTTCTCGCATATATACACCTACAGTTCTTTGTGATATTTTTTCGCCTTTCTTTTTGCATCTCTTTCGCTATCTTTGGTGCACCATAAATTTGATGATTATCATCATATATAGTTTGAATCGCTTGCATTCTCTCTTCCTTAGATATAGATTGCTTGCTTGGTTTTCGATGCAGATAATTGTAATATCCTGATTTTGACAAATGTAGCTTACATAGCACTCCAGTCACCGAAAAGTCTTTGTCGACCTTAGACTCTTCAGAAACAAGACAGTACAGAACTTGTGTTATTCTCCCAGAATCTTGATGGCTTTTTTAGAATTTCAAGAGCATCTTGCGTATCCTTTAATTCACGTTTTAAACGTCTGTTTTCAAGCTCAGTCTCTGTTAGATTCCCTGAACCTTTAAATGTTGCCTGGTTGTTATTGGCTTTAGCTTCTTGCTTCTATCTGTATAAAGTACTATCTCCAATACCTAAATTTTTAGCACATTCTTTACGACTTAGTTCTGGATGTGTTAAACAATAATTGACTGCATTTTGTTTAAATTCTTGATCAAACTGTTTCTTTTTATTTGCCATTTTCTTTTTGCCTTCCTTTGTCTTTGAATCATCCTCTTTCTATTGTACCACTGGTGTAAATTTTCTCTTTTTGACTAGTCCTATTTATATGCTAACATCACAATATTTTTTAGGAAATGGAAATTGCCATGAAAAACATTTGTGGGCAAATAATCTTGATAATCACATACTGGCAATGAAAATGATCTATGAAAGTTTTGACGAGCAGGATAAGCCTGTATGGATAAACAATGAAATGATTGATCTTTACAAAGACCAGATGTGGGACAGCTTCTCTTTCAAAACAGGCGAACAGTCTATGCGACAGATTAATGGAATGTTTTGAAGATATGGACCCGTATGAAGCTATGGATTGCAGGGATATAGATATTGATACGCAAAAACACGCAGTATATGAAGCATTAGTTACAGGAGATACAGACGATATCATCACGAACCTTGAGGATTATAAAAATGCTTGTCTTTGGTGGCGATTTGGAACAGTATGACAAGATTCAAAAACTGTTGGATGATGTTCTGCAATTTGAAAAAAGCGTAGATTCAAACTACGTTAAACGATTTGATCCACACTACGCAATCTCCATCAGTCTTTGTTCGTGATTTGTTGGTAAAAGGAACAGTGATTCAATGTAACCATATGCGGGATCCTTCTCATCCTGTACCTGACGGAACCCGTGGTATAGTCGAAAAGGTAGATGATGCCGGACTGGTACACGTGAAATGGGAGAATGGCTCTGGATTGAATCTGGACCCATTAGTTGATGATTTTGAAGTTATTGAGGATGAACTTGATCTAGGGAGAAAATCAACAGGAAGATGATTTGGAATTATAGTTAAGGCAAATTGCCTTAACTATTTTTATTTAGAAAGGATAGATTAATTTTATGAGTAGATGGGATATTTTATTGGATAGAACGAATCAGGCTAAAATTAAAACGGATTATGTGAACGAGGTAAACAAAGAAAATGAAAAAATATTGGAAAGAAAGATGTGACAAGGCTCAAGATAAATTTTTTCGATATGATTAAGACTGAAGAATTGAAAGAGATTTTTTGATTTATTTGAAGCTTTAGGTGGACCACGATTTTATTGGGAACACGAGCTTGGGCGACATCCTTATGAAGTAAATCCACAATGGAAAGATGTTTGTCCAGATTCGAGATGGGCAGGTGGACCTGATTATACGGAAGATCGAGATTTGGACCGAATCGGTATTGGACACCGACATGGAAGTGGCAAAGTAGCTTACATTCCATGTTTACGAATGAGATTCAACGATCCAGATTGGGGGATAAATTGGAATTATCTAAGTGTTGAAATTTATTTAAATAAGGATAATCATATCATCTTACATCAGGATGGATATTCGTATTCAGATAGACATAGTGTTGATGTTTTTAATGCAATGGATGAGAATAAACGAACTGCCATCATTTATGAGCACTTTGTTAAAGCATATCCAGAATTTATTAAAAATTTTGAACGGATAGTGAAAATGAAATTCAGAAAAAGGAAATGTCTCTAGAAAATGTTGAATTACCTGTTTTGCATTCTGAAAAGGATATTCCAGAAGATGTGTTGAGTACATTTGAAACATACTGTATCAAAGATGGAATTTCCTATGCAATGAATGAAACTAAAGATGAAATTTGTACGCAATCAATTCAAGTCTATCCGATCACGATATAAATACACTTTTAAAGAGTGCAATCAATAAACATGAATTTGATGCAGGTGACCAAGTTTATCTGTATGCAGACGATGATGAGTTGCATTATCATCTGGAAGAATTGTTTGACCAGTATTTAGATGCTCCAGATGATTTTGATTATGTGAGTGAAGAATTTGAAAAAGGTCTAGAACAATATCAGGATGAGATTGGAAAGAATGAAATGGAATTATAGTTAAGGCAATTTGCCTTAACTATTTTTATTTAGAAAGGAAAATGGTATATGGCTCGTATTTTAAAAAGAAGTCAAAGAAAGATGGAGTCCACAACAGACGTACCCACTGAAAGTGAATACAAAGCATTTCAGGATTTAAGGTCACATCTGATTATCTTTGAAAAATGGACTTCCTTATTTTGAAGAAAGCATACATCCAGTAATGGAAGTATTAAAAGTAAAGGATAAAATTTTAAATCAAGCATAATCAGGATGCGTATCGCTTAGGGAGCACCTATCAATCAAGACCATTTGAACTTGTTGATACGGCACCTTTAAAAAAAAGCTTTTGAAGCAGAGCAGTTTAAGCTTCATGAAATGAAAAAAGAAATCAGAAAATGTTCTAAGGAATTGGAACACTACAGATACGAATGGCAGACAATTATTAAACCTCCAAAGGAAATGTTGAAAGATTTTTTTATTGTACGTGTTTCTCCCGAAGTGAATGAGATATTCAATAAGCATATAAATTATTTACAAGATAGGTTGGATCACCTGAAGCTATACGAAAATGGATACTATCTTGAAAGTTGCAGTTTAAACTGCTTCTTAAAAGATATGAATTATTACAAGGAACATTACGAAAAAGACCTTGTTGAGTATAAAGATAAAATCAAAATGTATGAGCGAATATGCGAACCTGAGAGCCGACTTATTGACCGCAACAAGTATTTAGGCATGAACTATCAGAATATTAATGTTGAAAATATTAAAAAGATGACAACAGATTATGAAAATATTCTGGATGAACGTATTTCTCAGGTAGAAGCAAAATTAAAGGAAATGGAAACCATAAAGGAATTACGCAAGGACGAAATGGATATGGTTGAAATGAAATCAGATATGAAAGACATGATAATGGATGAGGATAGAAAAGATGCAATTTTGCATTGCTTGGCGGATGAAACTTTAGAGTATGTGTACGATCGTACATCCACAGGATTTTATTATGTGAGCACGGACAATCTGAGATTTACTGCAAATGAACGTTTTGATATCAATCTAACTGATGAGGATTTAAGCAAGATTTATGATTACATGAACTTAGATTTCTTTGTACTCGATTCAGAGTGCGAATGGGATGAAGATGAGAATGGAGAATACTTCGGTATTGCAGTTGGTTCAGATCGTGTCAATGGTGGTTACGAATTTGGTGATTATTGTGATTTGGATGAAGAAAGGTATGAGCTTCGTCAAACTCTGTTTGATGAGATGTGCGAACAAACATCCTATTGAATATAATGCGGATAAAGAATGTCTTACATTGCCGGATGGCAGAGTGATTAATAATATGCTTTCACGTGAGCAGGCCGTGAAACATTATGAAGATTATATCTACAATGATGTCAACCAAAATCAGGAAGTCAAGGAAATGACAGAAATGTTATACGGTGATGGATTGGAGCGGGATGATTTAGAAGAATGTTTATAAACTCTTAAGGTTTTAAGACCTGAGAGTTTTTTTGTTAAGGCAATTTGCCTTAATTTTGAAAAAGGAGTTAATTATGGCAAGAAACTGGAAGAAAATGTCAAAAGAAGAGGAAGATAAAAAAAGGCAGGAAACTATAGATAAAGTCTGTTGAAACAATGAATAAAGGGATTTATGAATACCTAGATTCAGATAGATTCAAAACTCTTTTAGACACAATGTCAAAGTTCCACGATTACAGCATGAACAACACATTGCTGATTCTAGGACAGAATCCTCGTGCCACTCACCTTGCCGGCTATAACAAGTGCAGCAGGATTTCAATCGTCAGGTCAAAAGAGGTGAAAAAGGCTTGATGATTTGGATGCCTGTTGAAATCAAAGTAAAAAAGAAAAGCAATATGTTCTGGATGAAAATGGGAATCGAATACTAGGCGATGACGGAAAATTCAAAAAGGAAGAAGTTGTAGTAAAAAACATACATTTAAAATTGGATATACATTCGATGTGTCTCAAACAGAGCAGATTGAAGGAAAAGAAGTGGTTGAATTAAGTCCAGTGAAGGAACTGGAGGGTGATGTAAAGGATTATCAAGCTTTGACAAAAGCTTTGATGGAGATCAGTCCAGTGCCTATAACGATCGAAGCTTTCAAAGCATCTGCAAAAGGATGCTATAATCCATTGACAAACGAAATCAAGATTCAACCCGAAATGAGCGAGGTCCAGACAATCAAGACCATGATTCACGAGATTGCACATTCAATCGTTCACGGCAACGAAAATTTAGATCGACTCAAACAGAAAGAAAACATTGAATTCAGTAAAAGCGAAAGAGAAGTGCAGGCAGAATCAATTGCATATATCGTTTCAAGCCATCTTGGCATTGATACATCGGACTATTCATTCCCGTATGTTGCGACATGGGGACTTTCGACTGAGCCATCAGACTTGGAGAATGTAAAGCAGAATTTAAAGTGTATTAAAAGTACATCATTTGATCTAACATCTAAAATTGATACGTACATGGAACAATTACAGGCACGACAGGAGCAAAATAAAGTCAATGTTCAAATTGCAATCAACTGGTCAGAAAATGGTACTGTTGCTCAGTACTCAGAAGAAAGCAATATTGCCCCAGAAGATAAGCTTTCTTTTGCAGAAGCAAATGAACTGCTAAAAAGAATGAACGATCATCTCAAGGATACAATGCTTGGATATGACAAAACAGATTATGAAATCACACTTTACAAGGGAAACGAAGATGAACCTTATGTTTATTCTGGAAGATATGATATAGGAAGTGAAAATGGAGATATCATTGATACAATCTCTAATTATCTAGATTGGAAAATTGAGCATGAAAACGATCAGAATGCATTGCTTTTTAAAAATGATTTTATTCCTGAAGCAGAAGCAGGACGAAAATTGTCAGTGGAGGAAGCAAAACGAGTCGACAATATTTTTGATGAAATGCTAAAAAGGGAATTGAAATATAAGACAATCAATTTCACAAGAGAACATTTTGAAACAGTGGATACAGACTCGTGATGTCATGCGAGTAGAAGAAAAAATGGATGAGCTGTACAACAATGGCGATATATCAGGAAAGACTCATGATGAAGTGTTAAATCATCTTTCTGAAGTTGAAGAAGCTCTATATGAACGAATCAAGGATAATATGGAAAACAACTTTCTATTTAAAACTCAAGTTGAAAATGCAGTCAATGCAGATGGCGAGTTTGGATATAAACGAGCACTTTACAATCAAGATGATGTGTACAAGGATGTCGTTAAAGATGTACTGGAAATTGATGATTTACAAAAAGATGCAGATGAAATGGAATTATAGTTAAGGCAATTTGCCTTAAGGAGGTATATAAAATGAATCACATTACATTCAAAGATAAAGAAGGATTTGATATTAATGTTCTTGCTTTTGATGGAGAATCTAATTTTGCAATTTTAGATCGCACTTCTACTGGTTCACCAACACCTTATGTTGTGGTTAAGGGCTGGATACGGAAACACTACTTGGTCTAATTCGGAAGGGTATTTTGCTAATTATGAGGATTGTGTAAGAAAATACAAATCATCTGTACTGGAACATACGCAGTCAGATATCCCTATGAAAGCAATGTTTGAATACTTGTTGCGTAGAGATATTGAACCTATGCTTTCCTGCACTTTAACAGATGAAGAAGTTTGTCAGGCATATGACAGACTTTATGCAGAATGATGATTTTGCATCTTTGTTAGATCGTGAAATCGTGCCTATGGCATTGGATATCATTGAAGAAAATGAGCGGAGAGAAAATTTAAAAATACAGGATATTATTGATGCTCCATTGAAATGGGATAGTAAAACAAAACCGGAAGGTGCTTTCATTGGGATGACAGTGGGTGATTTTGTTTTTAGTCATGGACTTCACCAAAACATGAAATTAAATGATTTCAATGAGTTGCTTGCAAAGGATGGATATTCAACTTTTCCTAACAAGCAGTACCCATTCACAAATCTCGAAAGGATGATTAGTGATGAGGAGTTTAAACTTGATGTTCTTAATATTAGTAATAATTTAAATAATATTTATGATGAAACGGACTTCGTTTATGAAAAAGGGATTGAAGAATCGGATGTTGCAGAAGTAGTTTTTGATGGTATCTGTGATGATTACGAACTTTCAAGACTTGTCAATAAATGTGAAGGAAAAGATCAATTGAAAGATTTTGTCGCACATTGTGAGGATATTCAAGGTCTGTTTGTAAACAATTTGTTGAAATGGAGATTCAGGAAATGGAGATTTAAGGCAGATTGCCTTAATTTTAAAGATAAGGAGAATAAAGATGAATTTACTACTACACTTCAAGGTAAACGAAGGTGATGATAATAATATCAACATACAAGAGTATAAGGCGTATGGAGATGTCGAAAAAAGTACGACAAATGCTTGGTAGATGAAGGGAACGAGGTGGTGTTAACAGAATTTCCAGTCCCTGAATTTAAAAACTGCACATTGATGAAAAAAAAGGTGACGAAGGTTTTTACGAATATAAAGATTATCGTCAGGGCGAAAATGCAGAACTTGCAGGTGGATATGCAGTATCGGGTATTTTACAGACAGAACAAACGTTTTGATTTTAATTATGTGAATGATCAAATTAACGGTATTGTTCAGGATCCGTTTTATAAAGTTGAAACAATGGGTGATTATCAAATTCCTATGCGAGTACTTGATGCATACAATGATTTGTATATGGCGGCACTTGCAACAACTGAATATATATACTATTTACATGATAGTGATGATGTGTTAATGGTTGGCTTAGAAAATCGTCAAACCATTGCTAGAGGTGAGTTTGCAATGGATTCTTATCAGGAGTCCTTTGAAAACATCGTGTTGTAGAATGTTTCAATATATTCGAAACACAAATCATATGCATGATCATAATCATAAATCAAAGTACGATTTAACCATTCTCTTTTAATTCTTTGAATGAAAAGATTCTATACATGCATTATCCCATGGTGTGCCTTTTTTTGAATAACTTAGAATCAGTCCTGCCGTTAATTTTTTATAAAGTTTGCTTGTATAATGTACTCCTCTATCCGAATGAATAATTACAGGATTCGTCTGTTTTTCTCTGCTTTCTAGCCATCTCTATACATTTCAATACTTCTTCCACTTCCAATGTTCTTGATAATGTCCATGCAATTATTTTTCTTGAATATAGATCCATTACACTTGTAAGGTATACAAATCCTTCCAAGGTAAATATATACGTT
>VOFC01000038.1_pt1:0-40000 | contig 198298 bp, 172 predicted proteins | sample 5384161 | NCBI WGS metagenome assembly VOFC01 (sample SAMN12384722, study PRJNA508395) | human gut metagenome | isolation source: healthy gut B | host: Homo sapiens
GCCGTAGACGCGCTCGAAGAATCCGCGTTCAGCGACGGACAGCTGGCGGCCTACGAAAGGTTCTGGGACACGATCAGCGTGGAGAAGACCCTCTACAACAGCGGAATGCGCAAAGGCATTGAAAAAGGCATCAAGAAAGGCATCGAGAAAGGACGGGCAGAAGGCCGTGAAGAAGGCATTGCCGAAGGCAGGCTGTCCGTAGCGAGAAACCTCAAGCAGATGGGGCTTGACGCTGCGTCCATAGCCAAAGCCACCGGACTCGATGCGGAAGCCGTCGAAAGGCTTTGAATATAGGAGTGCCGCATTGCATTTAAAAGTCTGGAACAACGCATTACGGACACATACAGTCCATTTATGCAAGCATTTGGGCGGACGGGGATTCGCAACAATTCATTCGAATTTATTTGCTTTTTCATCCCCATTATTTGGAGAGTTTTCAAATAAAATCTATTTTTGCATCATTAAAGTGATCTTTTTACCGGAATCCGAATGAATAAGATAAAAAAGAAACTAAAGAAAATCCGTATTCACCATGAAGGAACCCATATCCTGCTGATAGCAGCACTGCTGCTGGCTGCCGCTAACGGACTGCTGTACTGGGGACTGGCATGGAAAATACCTTTTTATATCGTATTGCTTGCCAGCATAATCCTTTACGGACTGATGGTAAACTTCTTCCGATGCCCTATCAGAATCTTCAAAGGAGATACAGAAAAGGTTGTGGTGGCACCGGCAGACGGCAGGATCGTTGTCATAGAGGAAGTGGAAGAACATGAATATTTTCATGACAAACGGCTGATGATTTCCATCTTCATGGGAATCACCAACGTACATGCCAACTGGTATCCCCGTGGACGGAGTGGTGAAACAAGTGACCCACCACAACGGACGCTTCATGAAAGCATGGCTGCCGAAGGCCAGCACCGAAAACGAACGCTCTACCGTCATTATAGAAACCCCGGACGGACAAACCGTAATGGCGCGGCAGATAGCGGGAGCGGTGGCAAGAAGAATCGTCACTTACGCCGAGCCGGGAGATGACTGCTACATCGACGAGCACATGGGCTTCATCAAGTTCGGCTCGAGAGTGGACGTTTATCTGCCTCTAGGGACAGAAGTCTGCGTAAAAATGGGGCAAGCAACCACGGGCAATGAAACGGTTATAGCCAGATTGAAATAAGATATGCCAAACGCAATTGTAAGAAACATACCGAATGCCATTACCAGTTGCAACCTGTTCAGCGGATGCATCGCGTGCTACATGGCATTTCACAGCAATTATGAGCTAGCCCTCCTGTTCATTGTGACAGGAGCTGTATTCGATTTCTTTGACGGAATGTCGGCACGGCTGCTGCGCGTATCCTCTCCCATCGGAAAGGAGCTGGACTCGCTGGCTGACGACGTGACTTTCGGACTGGCTCCGGCAGCCATCGCATTTTCGCTTTTTAAGGAAATGCACTATCCCGACTTTCTTCTGCCAATGGCCGGAATACTTCCTTACGCCGCTTTTCTGATCGCCGTCTTTTCAGCCTTGCGGCTGGCGAAGTTCAACCTTGACGAACGGCAGACCAGTTCATTCATCGGAATGCCGACTCCGGCAAATGCGCTGTTTTGGGGATCACTGGTTGTTGGAGGGCATGAATTTCTGGTTTCGACCCATTTCAACGCCATTTACCTGCTTGTTCTGGTTATTGTCATGTCGCTGCTTCTGGTTGCGGAACTTCCGATGTTTTCGCTGAAGTTCAAGGACCTGTCATGGGGACACAACAAGGTGCGCTACATATTCCTTATCGCAAGCATCCCCCTGCTTGTCGTTTTCCGCCTGAGCGGGTTCGCGGCTGTGATAGTATGGTATATCCTGCTCTCGCTGCTGACTTATAAAAAAAACAACAACTAATTTTTCATGCTGCATCTGTTAGGAATCATAGTATTTATCTTCCTGTTTGTTCTGATAATCGGGGCAGTCATCCTGCTGCGTGTCGTAAAGGGGTTCTTTTCCATAGGCAAAAAGATGACGGGACAGGACTTCAGCCGCGAAAGACGCTCGCAAACAGCCGGCACAGCCGATTATTCAAATGCTGCGCAAAAGCAGAAAACGCCCAAGAAGAAGAAAGTTTTTGACGATGACGAAGGCGAATACGTAGACTTTGAAGAAATCAAAGAACCGTAACTTTCTATCCGGGCAGAGGAACCACCCAAGCTCCAGCCTGCCCCTCAACGTCTTTTCCTGAAGAAGTCTTTCACCAAAGCAGCACATTCTTCAGCCATCACTCCGTCCACGACTTCCGTCTTGGGATGCAAGGCATCAGGCGCATACCTCCTGTATCCTCTTTTCTCGTCAGCCGCGCCGAACACAAGCCGTCCTGTCTGTGCCCAGGCAATCGCTCCGGCACACATCACACATGGCTCCACCGTAACATAAAGCGTACACTCTGTCAGATACTTGGCTCCCAGCGCATTCGCCGCAGCAGTAATGGCCTGCATCTCCGCATGGGCCGTCACATCGTTCAAAGCCTCTGTCAGGTTATGCGCTCTGGCCAGAACGACACCACGGCAAACCACAACAGCTCCCACCGGCACTTCTCCGCAATCGGCTGCCCTCCGGGCTTCAAGAAGTGCCTGCTTCATATAAAACAGATCATCCTTTTGATTCATTGCACAAAAATACGTATTTTTGCCGAAAAGAAAAATATGGCAGCACATAATGAACTCGGAAAGGAAGGCGAAACAGCGGCAGTTTCTTTCCTGCAGAAAAAAGGGTATCTCATCAGGCACACAGACTGGCACGACGGGAAAAAGACCTCGACATCGTGGCCGAAAAGGACCATACGCTCATTGTGATAGAAGTCAAAACCAGAAGGAACGACAAGTACGGCCAGCCGCAAGAAGCCGTAACCGACCGCAAAATCCGCCATATCGTATCATCAACAGACTCATACCTCAACCGGTTTGAGATTGATCTGCCTGTCAGGTTCGACATCATCACACTGATCGGAGAAAGGCCTCCTTTCGACATAGAACATATTGAAAACGCTTTCTTGCCGCCCATATGGTAAATGAACTATTTAAACGAACGATAAACTTCCCGGAGCCCGTCTTTCTGGAGGAAACGGTTTCTACCAACCTGTATCTGCAGGCATTATGCGACCGTATCAGACAGGAAGACCTGACTTGCGTATACACTTCCTTCCAGTCGGCAGGAAGGGGCAGCGGGGAAACAGCTGGGAATCGGAAAAAGGAAAAAACCTCCTGTTCAGCTTCGTCGTCTATCCCAGCCGCCTGGAAGCGGGACGCCAGTTCCTGCTTTCACAGCTAACCGCGCTGGCTCTAAAGGAAACGCTGTCGCAGTTTGCCGACAATATCCGCATCAAGTGGCCCAACGACATTTACTGGAAAGACAGGAAGCTTTGCGGGACACTGATCGAAAACGACCTGACAGGCACACACATAAGCCGTTCCATATCGGGAACGGGGGTGAATCTGAATCAGGAAAGATTCGCAAGCAACGCCCCCAATCCGGTATCGCTGAAACAAATCACCGGACACACGTATTGCCCGAAGGATATGCTCCTCCAGATTCTTGAGCGGACCGCACATTATTTCGGACTGCTGGAAACGGAACAGACCGGCGTGCTGACGACACGATACAAACAATGTCTGTACAGAAAAGACGGACTCCACAAATACAAAGATAAGCGGGGGGAGAGTTCATGGCATCCTTCAAAGACATTGAGCCGAGCGGAAAGCTCGTGCTGGAAGACGAAGACGGAGCCATCAGAAAATACATGTTCAAGGAAGTGGAATACGTGCTTCCATCCCCCACCCTTACCGGACTCAACAAAAACAGCAACACAACAGCACCATAAGATGAACCAGACAGACAAACAGATACTGCACATCGCCGTACCCTCCATCGTATCGAACATCACCGTTCCATTGCTGGGACTGGTTGACGTGACCATTGTCGGCCATTTGGGGTCGGCGGCATATATCGGCGCCATAGCCGTGGGAGGCATGCTGTTCAATATGATCTACTGGGTGTTCGGATTTCTCCGCATGGGAACAGGGGGACTGACGGCGCAGGCCTTCGGACAACGGAACGAGGCGGAAATCACCCGGATTCTGCTGCGCTCCCTTTCGGTCAGCTTTTTGCTTGCCGCCGCCCTGCTCATCCTGCAATATCCCATCCGACACCTCGCCTTCTTCTTCATCGATGCCAGCCCGGAAGTGCAGGACATGGCTACACGCTATTTCCATATATGCATTTGGGGAGCTCCTGCCACCCTCGGACTCTACAGCTTCATCGGCTGGTTCATCGGAATGCAGAATTCAAGATACCCCATGTTCATCGCCATCACGCAAAACGTCGTCAACATAGCCGCAAGCCTGTTTTTCGTATTCGCCCTCGACATGAAAGTGGCAGGCGTCGCATTGGGAACGCTTATCGCCCAATATGCCGGACTGCTGATGGCGTGCCTGCTGTGCCGGCACAAATACAAAAGCCTCCGCCCCTACGTCCGAAGACACAAACTGTTTGAAAGGCAGGCGATGAAACGCTTCTTCAACGTAAACAGGGATATATTTTTCCGCACGCTGTGCATTGTGGCCGTAACCGTATTCTTCACTTCCACGGGAGCGGCATACGGTGATGTCGTACTGGCTGTGAACACGCTGCTCATGCAATTGTTTACGCTGTTTTCTTACGTCATGGACGGATTTGCATACGCCGGAGAGGCGCTGTCGGGAAAATACGCCGGAGCCGGAAACCGCACTGCATTCCGGCAAACCGTCCGCCATCTTTTCTATTGGGGCACCGCGCTGGCGGCAGGCTTCACGCTGCTGTACGGCATCGGAGGAAAAGACTTCCTAAGTCTGCTGACCAATGACACGGAAGTGATCAGCGCCTCAGGCGACTATTTCGCATGGGTACTTGCCATCCCCGCCGCAGGCTTTTCGGCCTTTCTTCTCGACGGAATCTGCATCGGAGCCACCGCCACCCGGATTATGCTGCGCGCCATTTTCATCGCATCAGCCTGCTTCTTTCTGCTCTATTACGGACTCCACGGCACAATGGGGAACCATGCGCTCTGGCTGGCCTTCATTTCCTACCTGGGGTTGCGCGGAATAATGCAGGCCTTACTGAGCCGAAAATTGCTCAGTCAAGGATTTTTTTCTACCTTTGCGAATAATCAATAAAAAACATACAGCCATGGCAACATTCAAACGCATCTTATTAAAGCTCAGCGGGGAAAGCCTGATGGGAGAAAAAAAGTACGGCATCGATGAAAAACGCCTGGGCGAATATGCCCGGCAAATCAAAGAGATCCATGAGATGGGCGTACAGATAGGAATCGTTATCGGAGGGGGAAACATCTTTCGCGGGCTCACAGGCGCGGGAAAAGGGTTTGACCGCGTGAAAGGCGACCAGATGGGCATGCTGGCCACGGTAATCAACAGCCTGGGACTTAGCTCCGCTCTGGCGGCAGAAGGAGTAAGGGCGCGTGTCCTGACAGCAATCCGCATGGAACCGATCGGCGAGTTCTATTCCAAATGGAAAGCCATCGAAGCTTTGGAAAACGGCGAAGTGGTCATCATGTCGGGAGGAACCGGAAACCCGTTCTTCACGACCGACACCGGATCTTCATTAAGAGGCATCGAAATAGAGGCGGACGTGATGCTGAAGGGCACACGTGTGGACGGCATCTATACGGCAGACCCGGAAAAAGATCCGACAGCAACCAAGTTTGACGACATCACCTACGACGAAGTGCTGGCGCGCGGACTGAAAGTGATGGATCTGACCGCCACCTGCATGTGCAAGGAAAACAACCTGCCCATCATCGTCTTCGACATGGACACGGCAGGCAACCTGAAGAAAGTCATCGGCGGAGAAAACATCGGAACGCTGGTACACAACTAAATCAGCATTCACCGCAGAGGCACGGAACGCCACAGAAGGAAGCGCAAGAGCGTGCGCCTCTGCCGGCTCTGCGGTGAAAGCTCCATGCCCGTGTTCCCGCAAAAACCGTCAGTCCAGGGCAAACTCTCTGACCTCACCGTTCCGCATCAGCGGAATTACATTCATGCCTTCTGCCGGAATCTGTTCCAGCCAAGCCTGAACAGCACGGTTGATCTGCCCGTGACCGACCGCCAGCACCCGCTTTCCGTCATAATTCCGGCGGATATAATCAAGAAACTTGCCGGCACGCCGGTAAAGCATCTCCCATGTTTCCACATCAGCCGGAGGGTCGTTCCTGTCTACGGCACTCAGATAAAGTCCGGTCCAGCTTCCCCAGTCTATCTCACGGAGCAAAGGAGTCGTTTCCCATGGCAGCCGGCGTTCTCCCAGCGCAATCCTGACAGTGTCAACCACCCGTTGAAGATCGCTGTTCACCACAGCGTCCAGTTCAATTTCCTCCAATGCTTCTCCCAGCTCTGCGGCCTGACGTTTCCCCTCTTCGGTCAGTATCCCGGGCAAATGCCCTTGAAAAATGCGTTTCAGATTCTCTTCCGTCTGCCCGTGGCGAGCCAAATAAAGTGTAGTCATATTTTATAAGTAAGAATATACAAAAACAGATAAATGTCCGCCTGTTCCCGACCGGCAAAAAGCAGACATTCACGGCAAATTGTCATTTGCGGGGCAAATGTAGCAACAAAACCCCAACGGACAAAATCGGGCGAAATGAAAATCAGAAAGTTCGCCCGAATATTTCGCCCACCTATTGCAAAAGACTAAAAAATAGCTTACTTTTGTTCACAAAACATTGTTCTGAGAATAATATCTATTTAAACTGTAAGTAATATGGCAGATTCAAAAGCAATTATCAGCGAAGCTGAAGAGAAAATGAATATGGCAATCATGTATCTGGACGAAGCGCTGGCCCACATCCGTGCAGGAAAAGCGGATGTACGCCTGCTCGACGGCATCCGGGTAGATTCCTACGGAAGCATGGTGCCAATCAACAACGTGGCAGCCGTAACCACCCCCGATGCGAGAAGCATCGCCATCAAGCCGTGGGACAAAAACATGTTCCGCACCATCGAAAAAGCGATTATCGATTCCGAATTGGGCATCATGCCGGAAAACAACGGCGAAATCATACGCATCGGCATCCCTCCTCTGACCGAAGAACGGCGCAAGCAGCTTGCAAAACAATGCAAGGGCGAAGGAGAAACGGCCAAGGTGAGTGTGCGCAACGCCCGCCGCGACGCTATCGACTCGCTGAAAAAGGCTGTGAAAGAAGGCATGCCGGAAGACGAACAGAAAGATTCGGAAGCCAAACTGCAGAAAATCCACGACAAGTTCATCAAACAGATTGACGACTTGCTGGCCGCAAAAGACAAAGAAATCATGACCGTATAACACGGCTGAAGCGGCTGGAGGGAAGGCCGGAACAGGCGCTCCTCCCAGCCGCCAACGGCCAACAATCAACTATCTGAAGAACTTGGAGAAAGGACTGGTAATAAGAAGTACAGGGAGCTGGTATCAGGTCAAGACTGACAGCGGACAACTGGTGGACTGCAAGATCAAAGGCAGCTTCCGCCTGAAAGGATTCAAAAGCACCAACCCGATAGCTGTGGGCGACCGGGTGCACATCACGTTGAACACGGAAGGTACGGCCTTCATCACCGAAATAGAAGACAGGAAAAACTATATCGTCCGCCGGGCATCCAACCTTTCCAAACAACTGCACATCATTGCGGCAAACGTAGACCAGTGCATGCTCATCGCCACGGTCAACCACCCGGAAACATCGACCATTTTCATCGACCGCTTTCTGGCATCGGCCGAAGCGTACGGTGTGCCGGTAGCTTTGATATTCAACAAGACCGACATCTACTCGGACGACGAGAAACGGCTGCTGGAAGGCCTGACCAACCTCTATACACACATAGGCTATCCGTGTTTCTGCATCTCCGCACTGAACGAAACCGGAATTGGGGAAATAAAAAAAATGCTTGCCGGAAAAATCACGCTGCTGTCCGGCAACTCGGGAGTGGGGAAATCGACGCTCATCAATGCCATTCTGCCCGGCCAGAACCTGAAGACGGGGGAAATATCCGCCGTTCACAACAAGGGAACGCATACAACGACCTTCTCTGAGATGTATCCCCTTGACGAGGGAGGATACATCATAGACACGCCGGGGATAAAGGGCTTTGGAACCTTTGACATGAAAGACGAAGAGGTGGGGCATTACTTCAAGGAGATTTTTGAATTCTCAGCCAACTGCAAATACGGCAACTGCACGCACCGGAACGAACCCGGATGCGCCGTACGGGAAGCCGTTGAAAAACACTACATAAGCGAGTCCCGCTACCTGTCGTACCTGAACATACTGGAAGACAGAGAGGAGGGGAAATACCGGGCCGCCTACTGACACATCCTTTTACCTGAAAACACATCATCTTATGGACAAACGAATCAAATGGGGAATTATCGTAATCATCACCGGCGGACTGGTTGCCGCCGGCATCCACACATTCACGCCGAAAGAAAATGAAGAACTGGCCGAAACGGAAGACACGCCCAGACAAAAGAGCCAGAAAGCACTGAATGTCAACGCAAAGATCGTGAAACCGCACCTGCTGACCGATGAACTTTTTGTCAGCGGAAAACTGGTGCCCGACGAAGAAGTGGACCTTTCGTTCGAAACCTCCGGAAAAATCATCGACATCAACTTTACGGAGGGAACCTTCGTGACCAAAGGACAGCTGCTGGCCAAAGTGAACGACAGCCAGCTTCAGGCGCAGCTGAAACGGCTGGAGGCACAGATGCCGCTGGCTGAAGACCGGGTGTTCCGGCAGAATGCACTTCTGCAGCGCGATGCTGTCAGCAAGGAAGCCTACGAGCAGGTGAAGACCGAACTGGCCACCCTGAACGCCGACATCGAAAACGTCAAGGCAAACATCGCCATGACGGAGCTGCGCGCTCCTTTCGACGGCATCATCGGCCTGAGGCAGGTCAGCACGGGTGCATACGCCTCGCCGACTACAGTCATCGCCAAACTCACCAAAATCACTCCGCTGAAAGTGGAATTCGCCGTGCCGGAACGCTATGCCCGTCAGGTGAAGAAGGGAACAAACCTGACGTTCAAGATAGAAGGTTTTCTGAATGAATTCAACTCGCAGGTATATGCCACCGAATCGCGCATTGACGACGAAACGCACACGCTTACCGTGCGCGCGCTCTACCCGAACAGAAACGGCGAACTATTGCCCGGACGATATGCCGACATCAGCCTGAAGCAGGAGGAAATCAAAGAGGCGCTGGCCATTCCTTCGGAAGCCATCGTTCCGGAAATGGGGAAGAACAAGGTGTTTGTCTACCGCGCAGGGAAAGCTTATCCCGTAGACGTGACGACAGGCATACGCACGGAAGCTGAAATACAGGTTATCAAAGGCCTGGCTGCCGGCGACACAATACTTACTTCGGGAACCTTGCAGCTGCGCACAGGAATGCCGGTCATTATCGACCGTATTGAATAACTCTAATTCCCTACATCCATGAACATATCCGAACTTAGTATCAGACGGCCGGTGCTGGCAACCGTGCTTACCGTGATTATCCTGCTGTTCGGCCTGATAGGATACACCACACTGGGAGTACGCGAATATCCGTCTGTAGACAACCCGATCATATCCGTTACATGCAGTTATCCGGGAGCAAATGCCGAAGTAATTGAAAACCAGATCACAGAGCCGCTGGAACAGAACATCAACGGTATCCCGGGCATCCGTTCCCTTTCGAGTACCAGCCAGCAGGGACAGTCACGCATCACAGTAGAGTTTGAGCTTTCCGTCGATCTGGAAACGGCTGCCAACGACGTGCGCGACAAGGTATCGCGCGCCCAGCGCTATCTGCCCCGCGACTGCGACCCGCCCACGGTTTCAAAGGCTGATGCCGATGCCAGCCCCATCCTGATGGTGGCCATCCAGAGCAACACACGCTCGCTGCTCGAACTGAGCGAAATCGCCGACCTGACCGTCAAGGAGCAGCTCCAGACCATTCCTGACGTGAGCAGCGTATCCATCTGGGGAGAAAAACGCTACTCCATGCGTCTGTGGCTCGATCCTGTGAAAATGGCAGGATACGGAATTACGCCCGTCGACGTGAAGAACGCGGTCGACGAACAGAACCTGGAGCTGCCGTCCGGAAGCATCGAAGGAAACACAGTGGAACTGACGCTGCGCACCATGGGACTGATGCACACTGCAAAGGAGTTCAACAACGTGATTCTGAAAGAAGACAACGGGCGCATCATCCGGTTCAGCGACATCGGTTACGCCGAACTGGGACCTGCCGACCTGAAGAGCTACATGAAGATGAACGGGGTGCCGATGGTGGGTGTCGTAGTGATTCCCCAGCCGGGAGCCAACCACATAGAGATCGCCGATGCTGTATACGAACGCATGAAGCAGATGGAGAAAGACCTGCCCGAAGACGTGACGTATACCTACGGATTCGACAATACGCGGTTTATCCGCGCCTCCATCGCCGAAGTGGAAAGCACCGTATATGAGGCATTCGTGCTGGTAATCATCATCATATTCCTGTTCCTGCGCGACTGGCGCGTCACCCTGATACCGTGCATTGTGATTCCGGTATCGCTCATCGGAGCTTTCTTCGTGATGTATGTCGCCGGATTCTCCATCAACGTGCTGACCATGCTGGCAGTCGTGCTCTCGGTGGGACTTGTGGTAGACGATGCGATTGTAATGACCGAAAATATCTACATCCGCATCGAACGGGGGATGAAACCGTTTGAGGCAGGCATCGAAGGGGCCAAGGAAATCTTCTTCGCCGTAGTGTCCACCACTATCACACTGGCGGCGGTGTTCCTCCCCATCGTCTTTATGGAGGGAACCAGCGGACGGCTCTTCCGCGAGTTCAGCTTTGTCGTGGCAGGTTCGGTCATCATCTCTGCCTTTGCGGCACTCACCTTCACGCCGATGCTCGCCACCAAAATGCTGAAATATCAGGAAAAGAAAAACTGGTTCTACCGGAAAACGGAACCTTTCTTCGAAGGCATGAACAACCTTTACTCGCGCTCGCTCAGAAGCTTTCTGAAAAGAAGAGCCGTAGCTATCCCCATCGTCATCGTCACAATGGCGCTTATCGGCATACTCTGGGGACAGATTCCTTCGGAAATGGCACCGCTGGAAGACCGCTCGCAAATCACCATCAACACGCGCGCGGCTGAAGGCGCCAGCTACGAATATATCCGCGATTATACCGAAGAAATAAACGCGCTGGTGGATTCTGTCATCCCGGACGCGGCATTTGTCACCGCACGCGTATCAAGCGGAAGCGGAAACATCCAGATAACCCTGAAAGACATCAAAGAACGCGACTATACACAGATGGAAGTGGCGGAAGAAATATCGAAAGCCGTCCAGAAGCATACGAAAGCGCGGTCGTTCGTCCGCCAGCAGTCGTCATTCGGAGGACGGAAAAGCAGTATGCCGGTGCAGTATGTGCTTCAGGCAGTCAGTCTGGAAAAGCTTCAGGAAGTGCTGCCCGAATTTCTCGCGGAAGTATACGACAACCCCACTTTCCAGATGGCTGACGTTGACCTGAAATTCAGCAGTCCCGAGATGCACGTAAACATCAACCGCGACAAGGCGGGAACAATGGGAGTAAACGTGCGCGACATCGGCGAGGCCCTGCAGTACGGGCTGAGCGGACAGCGCATGGGATATTTCTACATGAACGGAAAGCAGTACGAGATTCTCGGACAGATCAACCGCCAGCAGCGCAACCAGCCTGCCAGCGTGAAATCCATCTACATCCGCAACGACAAGGGAGAAATGATCCAGATGGACAACCTGGTGGACTTTGCCGAAACCGTGGCGCCGCCGAAACTTTACCACTACAACCGTTTCGTGTCGGCCACCATCTCTGCGGGACTGGCCGAAGGGAAGACCATCGGCGACGGACTGGACGAAATGGACAAGATTGCAGAGAAGGTGCTTGACGAAACCTTCCGCACGGCTCTGTCGGGCGACTCGAAAGACTACCGCGAGAGTTCGTCGAGCCTGATGTTTGCCTTCATCTTTGCCCTGGTGCTGATCTACCTGATTCTTTCGGCGCAGTTCGAAAGTTTCAAAGATCCGCTCGTCATCATGCTCACCGTTCCGCTGGCCATAGCCGGAGCACTGATATTCATGTATTTCGGAGATATAACGATGAATATATTCAGTCAGATAGGCATCATCATGCTGATCGGTCTGGTAGCAAAAAACGGTATCCTGATCGTGGAATTTGCCAACCAGAAGCAGGAAGCGGGAGAAGACAAGATGCATGCCATCCGCGATGCGGCCCTGCAACGGCTACGCCCGATCCTGATGACCAGCGCAGCCACCGTGCTGGGACTGATTCCGCTGGCATTCGCAACGGGAGAAGGAGCCAACCAGCGCATTGCCATGGGTACGGCCGTTGTGGGAGGTATGCTCGTATCGACATTCCTGACCATGTATATCGTACCGGCAATCTATTCATACATCTCAACAGACCGATCTAAAAAGAAGAAAGCATGAAAAAGCATCTGTATATATTAGCAGCACTGGCAGGCATGGGCTTGTCTGCCCGGGCACAATACACATACACCCTCAGGCAATGCCTGGAAGAAGGACTTGCCAACAACTATTCGCTGCGCATCACACGCAATGAAGAGCTGGTCAGCAAGAACAATGCCACGCTGGGGAATGCGGGATACCTGCCCACCATCGACCTGACCGCAGGATACACCGGAAGCAACGACAACAGCAACTCGGAGTCACGAAGCACCGGCGAAACGACGAAAGTGCGGGGAGTCTACGACCAGACTTTGGACGCGGGCATTGACTTGAACTGGACCATCTTCGACGGATTCAACATCAGCACAACTTACAAGCAATTGAAAGAAATGGAGCGTTTGGGAAAAACCAATACGCGCATCGCTATCGAAGACTTCATCGCGAACCTTACGGCAGAATACTACAATTACATCCAGCAGGAAATACGCCTGAAAAACTTCCGGTACGCCGTGACCCTCTCAAGGGAACGCCTCCGCATTGTGGAAGAACGGTATCATATCGGAAATTTCTCACGGCTGGACTATCAGCAGGCAACGGTAGACTTCAATGCCGACCGCGCCCAATACATCAAGCAGCGGGAACTGGTGCACACTTCGCGCATCAATCTGAACGAACTGATGGCCGCCAAAGACATGGACCGTCCGATCAAAGTGAAAGACTCGCTGATTGACGTAAACGAACATCTGGAATTCAATGAATTATGGAACGGAACACTCAACGCTAACGCCAGCTTGCTGCAGGCCGACCAGAATACAACCATCGCCCAACTGGACTACAAGAAAGTCCTGTCGCGGAACTATCCTTATGTGCGCCTGAACGCAGGATACGGATATACACTGAACAAATACGACGTAAACGCTACACGCCAACGGAGTAACTGGGGATTCAGCGGAGGAATTACCGTAGGATTCAACATATTCGACGGGAACCGCCGCAGAGAGAAAAAGAACGCCAGTCTGGCAATCCGTAACGCGCAGCTCGCCCGCGACGAGCTGGAACAGGGGCTGCGCGCTGACCTGAGCAATCTCTGGCAGGCATACAGAAACAATATCCGCCTGCTCAACCTGGAACGACAGAATCTCATCTCGGCCAAAGAGAACCACGAAATAGCGAAAGAACGCTACTTGCTGGGGGATCTGTCTGGCATTGAGATGCGCGAAGCCCAAAAGAGTCTGCTGGATGCGGAAGAACGTATCCTTTCGGCCGAGTACGATACCAAAATGTGTGAAATATCTCTGCTGCAGCTCAGCGGACAAATCACACGCTATCTGAAATAGCAGAACAGCCACCTTCCGGAAAGAGGAGCCCGGCGGAACCTTCGTTCATCAACGGGCGGCCTCTTTCTTCGCTTTTTCCACACGCACGACCTTTACAAGCCTCAGCCCGTACTTGACCGTTTTCCCGGCATTTAAGATCCGTGTGTTCTCAAAGCTGAACGTCTTGCTGAAATCAGCACACAAATACCTCAGATCATACTTGTTGAAAGGATCAAATCCCTGATCCTCCAGAAAGTCGCTCAACTCGAGAAGCGTCGCCGAGTACTGGTCGCGAAACGCTTCTGCCTCATCCAAGGTAAAGGGCCTCCATCCCCCTATCCCGTCTTCTTCATAACTTCCGCAGATTGAACGGGCATCATCAGTCCTGGCCAACCACTGGCGGGGAGCAAGCAATGTGGCCTCCACGCTATTTGCAGACAGCGGAACGACTTTCCAAGCGTAAAAAGGCCCCCACACAGCCTCTGCTTCAGGAAGCACTTCCGAGTAAAGGACCGTTCCGTCACCCGAATCCGGTTTCTGCTGTCCGCCATCATCCTCCCCATCTTCCGGCTTCTCCCAGTCCTCTTCCGATTCAATCTCAAAGTCCCCCAAGTCCAGTTCCACGTCCACACCCGTTTCCCATGATTCCACAGGCGACTCTCCCCCGATCTCGATTTTTCCGTCTTCTTTTCCGGCGAAACGATAGACCTTGCCGGACTCAAAGGACGAGTTGTAATCATAGCCGTAAATCTTTTCAGCACCTCCCTGCTTCAATTTGACCGACAAGTGTACACGCGAAGCGTCGGCAGGAAACACATAGACAGGTCCTGCAATCCAGGAGCCGCCCTTCTTCTCACAAGCGACAGCAGCCAGACTGTAGTCGTTGCTGAGATCTCCGCCCAAGGAAATGCCCGAACTGACCGGAGATATGTGCAGCGTAACCTCCGATACATCAGAAGGAAAGAAAGGGAACGAAAAATAAAGGGCTGCGACCGCATAGGAAAGCGTCACCGAAACACCGGTGTCTTTCTCCAGCAGAAGACGGCTCCTCCCTGCAATCAGAGGAACATCCGCACAGCAGTCCTTGGCAAAAGTCAGGTACTGGCGGGGATGCACTTCCAGCGGAAGCACATATTCACCGGACGACAGTCCGGAAAACACAGACAACTGATAACTTCCGGCAGACAGGTCAAACACCGGAATTTCAGATACGGACGATACCGTGCGATCATACACACACTGGTTCCGCGAATCAAAAAGATAGATATCCAGCGGATAGACTGACGGGAAAATTTCAGCATTCCCCAATTCCAGATTCACAAGACAATTGCCGGACTGCGAACCTTCACTGCCATCTTCCGGCTGATAGCCTCCGCAGCCGCCCAGAAGGCAAAGCGTCCCGAATGCCGCGAAAAGCAAACTACATAGCTGTTTCATAAGACTTTTTTCTAGAAGAAACGCTAAGGACGCCAAGCCGTACACTTATCCGGCAAAGTTTTGCTTGCCGGGAGCCGGTATGCGGCCAGCCCCCGAATCATACATTTCAGAAATACTTCTCCAACTTCTTGATCATCATGCCCAGGCAGAAGACAACCACATGGTCGTTCTCCCGGATCATCGTATTTCCCGTAACCAATACACCTTCTCCATTCCGGATCAGTCCGCCGATGGTAGCACCTTTGGGAAGGCCAAGATCCTTGACCGGCGCCTTTGTTATTCTCGATCCGGCCTTGACCGTAAACTCGGCAACATCGGCATTTGCGACTGTCAGACACTTCACATTTGACACATCCGCATCAAGCATCATCTGGTAGATATGGCTGGCCGCAATGAATTTCTTGTTGATGACCGTACCGATATCCAGACTTTCAGCCATGCCGATATAATCCACATTCTCCACCTCCGCCACCGTCTTGACAACCCCAAGACGCTTGGCGGCAAGACAAGCCAGGATGTTGGTTTCAGAGTTTCCCGTCAAAGCGACGAAAGCTTCCGTATTGCGTATCCCTTCTTCCTGCAGCAGGCCGATATCCCGTCCGTCGCCGTTTATCACCATCACCCCGTCGTCCACCAGCTCTGTCAAACGGTTGCAACGGTTCAGATCGCTCTCGATGATCTTCGTGCGCATATAGTCGGGAAGATACTGGCAGGTACGCACGGCGATGCGGCTTCCTCCCATAATCATGACATTTCTCACATCGGCCTCGTTTTCCTTGCCCGCAATCTTCCGTATATAAGGAATGTATTTCTTGGTGGTGGTAAAATAAACGATATCATTCAGCTTGATCATGTCGTCACCGCGGGGGATAATCGTATCCGCCCCCCGTTTGACAGCAACGATATGGAAAGGAATGTTTCTTCCTCCCAGCTCATGCAAAGGCACGTTCAGTATTTCTGCCGCCTCGCCCATCCGTGTGCCGATCAGCACCAATGCTCCTCCGGCAAACTCCCACCATTGCCTGATCCAGCTCATCTTCACAGCGTCAACAATGTCGCGCGCCGCCAGCATTTCGGGATAAATCAGCGAATGCACTCCCAGTTTCGCAAAAAACTCCTTGTGCTTGGGCAAGAGATATTCGTAGTTGTCTATCCGGGCCACGGTCTTCTTTGCTCCCATACTGGCAGCCAGCATACAAGCCGTCATGTTGCGGCTTTCGTCGGGCATTACCCCAATAAACAGGTCGGCACCCGCCGCGTCAGCCTCTTTCAGTCCGCTGATGGATGTAGGCGAAGCGTTGACTGTCATCAGGTCAAGGTTTCCTCCCGACGCATCCAGCTTCCTTTCATCTTCGTCCATCAGAATAATGTCCTGCTTCTCTCCCGATAAAAGTTTGGCAAGGTGAGTTCCCACCGCCCCTGCCCCGGCTATAATGATTTTCATTGATCCAACATCTGAATTATCGCGTTATATATTCCAGTTTCGTCAATCCCGCAAATTTTCCGAAGCTCCTGCACCGTTCCGTGCTGCACGAAGCAGTCCGGGATGCCCAGGCGTTTCACATTCGGAGCATATCCGTTGTCTGACATGAACTCAAGCACAGCGCTTCCCATGCCTCCCATCAGCACTCCGTCCTCAACCGTAACGATCCGCTTGAAGTTCTGTCCGATCTCATGAAGCATATCCTGATCCAGAGGCTTCAGGAAGCGGAGGTCATAATGCGCCACGCTGAGTCCCGTATCCTGCTCAGCACGTGCCAACGCCCTGGCAGCATCGTTTCCAACTGGCCCGAGCGTAATCACGGCCAGATCCGTCCCGTCCTTCATCTTGCGCCCCCGTCCCACTTCAATCTCTTCCAGCGGACACTCCCAGTCAACAAGCACACCGCGTCCTTTCGGATAGCGGATGACAAACGGACCTTTGCCGGGAAGCTGTGCCGTATACATCAGCTTCCGCAATTCGTGTTCGTCATAAGGCGAAGCTATTGTCAGATTCGGAACAGGACGCAGATAAGCCAGGTCGAACACCCCATGATGCGTAGGACCGTCTTCACCCACAAGCCCCGCCCTGTCAAGACAAAGCACGACGTTCAGCTTCTGTATGGCCACGTCATGTATGACATTGTCATATGCCCGCTGCATAAACGAGGAATAGATATTGCAGAAAGGAAGCAGTCCTTCTTTCGCCATGCCTCCGGAAAACGTCACCGCATGTCCCTCTGCAATTCCCACGTCGAAAGCACGTCCGGGCATTTCCTTCATCAGGATATTCATCGAGCAGCCTGTAGGCATGGCAGGAGTAACCCCGACTATCTTGTCGTTTTGGCGCGCCAGTTCCAGCAGCGTATTTCCGAAAACCTCCTGAAACAAGGGAGGCTGCCCCTCCGTATCCTTTACAATCCGCTCGCCCGTTTCCTTGTCAAAGAGTCCGGGAGCGTGCCAAACAGTTGCCGACTCTTCCGCAGGCCCGTATCCTTTTCCTTTCCGGGTATGCACATGCAGAAGTTTAGGCCCCTTCATATCCTTTATTTCCTTAAGCACCCTTACCAGCGCCCCCACATCATGTCCGTCCACGATGCCGAAATAGCGGATGTTCAGCCCTTCAAATATATTTTGCTGCTGCATGAGCATCGATTTCAAGCTGTTGTTGAAACGTATCAGGCTTTTCCGCCGTTCCTCATTGAGCACACCCCAATTGTAAAGCTTGCGCGACAACAGGTTACGGAAACGGTTGTAGCCTTCCGACGTGTGCAGGTTCAGCAGATACTGTTTCATGCCGCCCACGCTTCTGTCGATGGCCATGTTGTTGTCATTGAGAATGATCAGCAGATTATTCGGGATAGAAGACACGTTGTTAAGCCCTTCAAAAGCCAGTCCGCCGCTCATCGAGCCGTCGCCTATCACTGCCACCACATGGCGGTCGTCCTCCCCTTTTCCGGCAGCAGCCACAGCCATGCCCAATGCCGCGGAAATGGAGTTGGACGCATGTCCGCACGTAAACGTGTCGTATTCGCTTTCGGCAGGAGAAGGGAAAGGACAAAGTCCGTTCAGCTTGCGGTTCGTGCAGAAGCGGTCACGCCGTCCCGTCAGTATCTTATGGCTGTAGGCCTGATGCCCTACATCCCAGACGATACGGTCATACGGTGTATTGAAGACATAATGAACGGCCACAGTCAGTTCGATGGAACCTAAATTGGAGCCCAGATGTCCCGGATTACGCGACAGTTCATCTATAATCATATCCCTCAGTTCACTGCACACTTCAGGCAACAGGCTGACCGGCAGCTCCCTCAGATCACCGGGACTGTCTATTCTCTTCAACAAATCGTGCGATACTTGTTGTTCCATTCCAAATTCATTAAACTTTTATCGCACAAAAATAACATAAATATATATTAAATATTACATTTGCACCAAATTTTCTATCTATGGAGTTCAGGACGACAGTTGAAATGCCCTCCGACCACCCGCAGATTGCCCATTCGGACAAGCTGATGGTATGGGGGTCTTGTTTTGCAGAAAATATAGGGAAGCGATTGCTCGACAACAAATTCCAGTGCGACACCAATCCTTTCGGGGTTCTTTACAACCCGCTCTCGATAGCAAAAGCCGTCAAGCAGCTGATTTGCAGAAAACGCTATACGCCCGACGACCTGATGCATGAAAAAGACGTCTGGTTCAGCCTCATGCACCACAGCTCGTTCAATTCGCCCGACCGGGAACAATGCCTTCAGAACATAAACACACGGATAGAAAAGGGCATGGAATACCTGGAACAGGCATCCTGGCTCATTTTCACATGGGGAACAGCCAGAGTCTATTCATGGAATGAAAACGGAGAGATTGTTGGGAATTGCCACAAACTCCCTGAGCGGATGTTCTCGCGCAGGCTGCTTGCCACCGACGAAATCGTCACAGTCTACGAAGACCTGCTGAACAGCCTGCATGCGGACAGCCCCAACATGAAAATGCTGTTTACCGTCAGCCCGATCCGCCATGCCAAAGACGGGATGCACGGCAACCAGCTCAGCAAAGCCACCTTGCTGCTTGCCATCAACGAACTTTGCGCACGGCTGCCGTTCTGCTACTATTTCCCTTCCTACGAAATCATGATGGACGAACTGAGGGACTACCGCTTCTACGCCGACGACATGCTCCATCCCAGCCAGCTGGCAACCGACTATATCTGGGAGCAATTCTCCGGAACTTATTTGAGCGGCCCCGCACTGTCATTCATCAAACAATGGGAAAGCATCCGTAAAGGCCTTGACCACCGCCCGTTCAATCCCCAATCGGACACTTACCGCAAATTTGTTAGTCAAATACTGTTAAAGATAAGAGATCTAAAAGAAAAATTTCCGTACTTAGATGTCCAAAATGAAGAACAAATATGTCAAGCTCTATTGAAGAAATAATCGCAGCCATCGGAGCAGAACGCATCGGTGACAGACCGGCTACAATCGACTGGATACTTACCGACAGCCGCTCATTGTGTTTCCCTGAAGAAACCCTTTTCTTCGCACTGAAAACCAAGCGCAACGATGGACACAAATACATAGCCGACCTGCATCGGCGGGGAGTGCGCAACTTTGTAGTGAGCGAACAGCCGGAAGAAACCGCCGGCAAATTCGCAGACTCCAACTTTCTGAAAGTAGCGAATCCGCTAAAAGCGTTGCAGAAACTTGCCGCCAGGCACCGCGAGAAATTCCAGATCCCCACAATAGGAATCACAGGAAGCAACGGGAAAACGGTGGTCAAAGAATGGCTCTACCAGCTCCTCAGCCCGGACAAAGTGGTCACCCGTTCACCGCGCAGCTATAATTCACAAATCGGAGTTCCGCTGTCTGTATGGCTGATGAACGAACACACAGAGGTGGGAATCTTCGAAGCAGGCATCTCTGAAATGGGCGAAATGGAAACGCTTAGGCCCATCATCCAGCCTACAATAGGAATCCTGACCAATATCGGAGGCGCCCATCAGGAAAACTTCCCGTCACTCCAGGACAAATGCATGGAGAAACTGCAGCTTTTCAAGGATTGCGACGTGATCATCTACAACGGCGACAACGAACTGATAAGCAACTGTGTGGCAAAATCTCTTTTCACGGCCCGCGAGATAGCCTGGTCTACCAAAGACGTGGAACGCCCGCTTTTCATCGAGAAGATTCTGAAAGACGATACGGGAACGACAATAAAATACAGATACCTAGGCTTCTTCAAGGAATACAGAATACCTTTCATCGACGAGGCATCCATTGAAAATTCGCTGCACTGCCTGGCTGCAGCCCTCTATCTGATGGTGCAGCCCGACGAAATAGCCAGACGGATGCTGCACCTCGAGCCGATAGCCATGCGCCTTGAGGTGAAGGAGGGGAAAAACAACTGCATCCTGATCAACGACAGCTACAATTCGGACTTCGCTTCGCTTGATATTGCACTCGATTTCATGGCCCGGCGTTCTGAAGACAAAGGACGCAAGCGCACACTCATCCTGTCGGACATGCTCGAAAGCGGACAAACCAGCAAGCTGCTCTACAGGCAGATTGCCGATCTGGTGCACAGCAGGAAGGTGGACCATATCATCGGAGTGGGCAAGGAAATATCAGCGGCGTCCGGACGCTTTGACATCGAAAAGAACTTTTTCCAGACAACAGCCGAACTGCTCGATTCCGGGCTGCTGAACAGCCTGCGGAACGAAGTCGTGCTGATCAAGGGGGCGCGCATCTTCCATTTCGACAAAATAACCGACCAGCTGGAGCTGAAGGTGCATGAAACGATTCTGGAAATCAACCTCAGCGCCCTCGTTGAAAACCTCAACCATTACCGCAACAAGCTGAATCCGGAAACAAAAATTGTATGCATGGTAAAAGCCTCAGCCTACGGAGCCGGCTCGTTTGAAGTGGCGAAAACACTCGAAGACCAGCGCGTGGACTATCTGGCCGTTGCAGTGGCCGATGAAGGCGCCGACCTGCGCAAGGCGGGCATAAGCAGCGCCATCATGATAATGAATCCGGAACTGACAGCTTTCAAGACCATGTTCGACTACAGGCTGGAGCCGGAGGTTTACAGTTTCCACCTGCTTGAAGAACTGATCAAGGCCGCCGAAAGAGAAGGGGTTACCAACTTCCCGATCCACATCAAGATCGACACGGGAATGCACCGGCTGGGATTTTCCCCCGAAGAAATCCCCCAACTGGTCGAACGGCTCCACAAGCAGACGGCAGTGATTCCGCGGTCTGTATTCTCACACCTTGTAGGGAGCGATTCGCAAAAGTTCGACCCGTTCACGCGACAGCAGATCGAAACGTTTGAAAAGGCTTCACAAATCTTGCAGGACGGATTCAGACACAAGATACTGCGCCATATCTGCAATACTGCCGGAATAGAACGCTACCCCGGAGCGCAATTCGACATGGTCCGCCTGGGCATCGGACTTTATGGAGTAGACCCTTACACCAACAACATCCTCCACAATGTCACCACGCTGAAAACAACCATCCTGCAAATACATGATGTGCCGGCGGAAGAAACCGTAGGCTACAGCCGCAAAGGGATACTGAAACGGGATTCGCGCATCGCCGCCATACCGATCGGCTATGCAGACGGGCTGAACCGCCACTTGGGCAACGGAAACGCCTACTGCATCGTCAACGGCAAGAAAGCGCCGTATGTGGGAAACATCTGCATGGACGTGTGCATGATTGACGTAACGGACATCGACTGCAAAGAGGGTGACAAAGCTGTCATCTTCGGCAATGAACTGCCTGTCACCGTCTTGTCAGATATTCTGGGCACGATTCCCTACGAAATTCTTACAAGCGTATCAAACCGGGTGAAACGAGTCTATTTCCAAGACTGATCCGGCTTCCGCCGAAATGGAGTCCAACTTTTTTCAGTCCGCAGAAAAAACGGACCGACGCAGAATAAGCCCATACTTCTAACCTGGAGATATGAATCTCCAGCCTAAAGATATATATCTCCAGCCTGAGGATACAGATCTTCAGGCTGGAGATAAAGTTTTTGCGAACGAAGCCATGCCTCTCCACGCAAATCGGCCAGTCTTATGGAACACGCAGCAGCGGTTCTCCAAGGCATCCCTCCCCCAGTCCGGCAGGCCGCAGTTATCCGAAGAAAAGTTATTTTCGGGACCCGTTTTCACAGATGTTCTAAATTTTTTCCTACATTTGTCCCCAAATCATAATGGAGTACAAAAAACATCATGCAAAACAATTTAGTTATAGTAGAGTCCCCGGCAAAAGCCAAAACAATTGAGAAATTCTTGGGAGCAGGCTACAAAGTTATGTCAAGTTACGGACATATACGCGACTTGAAGCAAAAGGCATTCAGTATCGACATCAACGATCACTTCAAACCGATTTATGTCATACCGGATGACAAGAAAAAAGTTGTGGCAGAACTGAAAAGCGAAGCAAAAAAAGCCGACATGGTATGGCTTGCATCCGATGAAGACCGCGAAGGGGAAGCCATATCATGGCATTTGTATGAGGTGTTGAAACTGAATCCGGAAAAGACCAGACGAATTGTATTCCATGAAATTACCAAATCCGCGATTCTGAAAGCAATCGAGCATCCCCGGAACATAGACATCAATCTCGTAAATGCCCAGCAGGCACGGCGCGTGCTCGACCGCATCGTGGGCTTCGAACTTTCGCCCGTGCTGTGGAGGAAAATAAAGCCGGCATTGTCGGCCGGACGCGTGCAGTCTGTAGCCGTCCGGCTCATCGTCGAGCGCGAACGGGAGGTGCACGCTTTTGTCAGTGAACCGTCTTATCGCGTGATCGCAGTTTTCCAGACCTGATGTCGATGGAAATGGAGCGGAAATGAAAGCGGAATTGTCCAACCGTTTCAAGACAAAAGACGAAGCGCGCGCCTTTCTCGAAAAATGCAAGGAAGCGAAATTCTCGATCGAAGACATCGTGACAAGACCCGTAAAGAAATCGCCAGCTCCGCCTTTCACAACTTCTACGCTCCAGCAGGAGGCAGCCCGGAAACTGGGCTACACCGTGGCGCAGACCATGAGGCTGGCCCAGCGGCTGTATGAAAGCGGACTGATAACGTATATGCGTACCGACTCTGTCAACCTTTCGGAACTGGCATTGGGCACAAGCCGCGAAACCGTCATTTCGCTCATGGGCGAAAAATACGTGCACACGCGCCAGTACGCAACCAAGACCAAAGGGGCGCAGGAAGCGCACGAAGCCATCCGGCCGACCTATATGCAGAACGAAACAATCGAACGGGACCAGCCAGGAGCAGCGTCTTTACGAACTCATATGGAAACGGACGCTGGCCTCGCAGATGGCGGATGCAGAACTTCTGAAGACAACGGCAACCATCAGTATATCCAACAACAACGACAAGTTTGTGGCTACGGGAGAAACCGTAGAATTCGACGGATTCCTGCGCGTATACAAAGAATCGTACGACGATGACAACGAACAGGAAGACGAAAGCCGTCTTCTGCCCGCCCTGAAGAAAGGACAGGAAGTAGCGCAGAAAGAAATTTCAGCGGTAGAAAGGTTCACGCAGCCGCCGGCACGGTACACAGAAGCCAGCCTTGTGCGCAAGCTGGAAGAGCTGGGCATCGGACGCCCCTCAACTTATGCCCCGACAATCTCTACAATCCAGCAGAGAGGCTATGTGGAAAAGGGAAGCAAAGAAGGAGTCAGACGTCCATACCAGGTATTGAGCCTTGTCAAGAACTCCATCCGCGAAACCAGCCAGACAGAAACCACCGGCAGCGAAAAGTCAAAGCTCATCCCAACCGATGTGGGATGCGTGGTCAATGACTTTCTGCTGCAGTATTTCCCGCAAATCATGGACTACAACTTTACAGCCAAGGTTGAAAAGGAATTCGACGAAGTGGCCGAAGGGGAAAAGCCATGGACAGACATGCTGGATACATTCTACACGAAGTTCCATCCTTATGTAGAAAATACCCTCGCTACAAAAAGCGAGCATAAAGTGGGCGAACGGATACTTGGAACCGATCCCGCCAGCGGGAAACAGGTGTCGGTCAAGATCGGGAAATTCGGACCCGTTGCACAGATAGGCACCTCGGAAGACGAAGAAAAGCCGAGATTCGCACAGCTGAACAAGGAGCACTCGCTCGAAACCATCACGCTGGAAGAAGCGCTCGACCTGTTCAAACTGCCCCGTTCGCTCGGAGAAATCGAAGGCAAAGAAGTGACGGTGGGAGTAGGAAGATTCGGACCCTACATCCGGTATGACAACAAATATGTATCCATCCCAAAAACGATGGATCCGATGGGCATCACACTGGAGGATGCACAGGAACTGCTGAAAGAGAAACAGGAAGCCGAAGCCAAACGGGTCATCAAGACGTTCGATGAAAATCCGGACCTGCAGATCTTGAACGGACGCTACGGCCCTTACATCTCTTACCAGAAAAAGAACTACAAGATTCCGGAAAACATCGATCCTGCTTACCTGAGCATCGAATCATGCTTCAAGGTGATCGAGCTTCAGAATCAGAAGGCGGAAAACAGGAAAGCCAAAAGCGCCAAAGCCAAAAAGAAATGAAAAGAATCTTTTTAATCGGCTATATGGGGTCGGGAAAAACCACGCTCGGAAAGGCTTATTCCCAAGCTTGCGGCCTGGAGTTCATCGACCTCGACTGGTACGTGGAAGGACGGATGCACAAGACAATCAACGAACTGTTTGCGGAAAAGGGGGAACAAGGCTTCCGCGAAATCGAACGGGCCATGCTGCATGAGGTCGGAGAGTTTGAAAACGTAGTTATCGCCTGCGGAGGAGGGACTCCATGCTTCTTCGACAACATGCCGTACATGAACAGCGTCGGAACAACCGTATTTCTGGACGTAAACCCGGAAGTCCTGTTCCGCCGGCTTAAAATCGCGAAAATGAAACGTCCTCTGTTGAAAGACAAAACGGAGGATGAGATGAAACGATAAATTCGGCACTCAGCCAACGTCTGCCCTATTACCTGCAGGCTAAATACCATTTCAATGCAGAACAGCTTGAAAGTCACCGGCAGATTGAAAGGTCTGTAAAACTTTTAGACCAGCTGCTTAACAACCAAACAATTTAAGATACAGTATAAATATAGACTATGTTGTGAAATGAGAAAATGGCGTATTGAAGACTCCGAAGAATTGTACAACATCACGGGGTGGGGCGTCGTACTTTAGTATCAACGAAAAAGGGCACGTTTACGTAACTCCGAGAAAGGATAGCGTAAAAGTCGATTTAAGGGAACTGATGGACGAATTGGCCATTCGGGACATGTCGGCTCCCGTATTGGTACGCTTCCCTGACATTCTTGACAACCGTATCGAAAAGATATCCAACTGCTTCAAACTGGCAGCGGAGGAATACGGCTACAAAGGAGAGAACTTCATCATCTACCCCATCAAGGTCAACCAAATACGGCCCGTGGTCGAAGAGGTCATCAGCCACGGGAAGAAATTCAACTCTGGGACTGGAAGCCGGTTCCAAACCGGAACTGCATGCGGTCATCGCTGTCAATACCGACTCAGCCTCTCCCATCATCTGCAACGGTTACAAAGACCATAATTACATAGAACTGGCTTTATTGGCCCAAAAGATGGGCAAACGCATCTTCCTGGTGGTAGAGAAACTCAACGAGCTGAACACCATCTACGAGGTTGCCCAGAAACTCAACGTAAGACCCAATATCGGTATCCGTATCAAATTGGCTTCGTCCGGCAGCGGGAAATGGGAAGAAAGCGGCGGAGATGCCAGCAAGTTCGGTCTGACGTCCAGTGAACTGCTGGAAGCACTCGACATGTTGGAAGCCAAAGGTATGAAAGACTGCCTGAAACTTATCCATTTCCACATCGGCAGCCAGATTACCAAGATACGCCGCATACAGACCGCCCTGCGCGAAGCTTCGCAGTTTTACATCCAACTCCATCATCTGGGTTATGATGTGGAGTTCGTGGATTGCGGTGGCGGACTGGGAGTAGACTACGACGGTACACGCTCCAGCAATAGCGAAAGTTCTGTGAACTACTCCATTCAGGAATATGTGAACGACTGTATCTATACTTTCGTCGACGCTGCCAATAAAAACAATCTCCCGCATCCGAACCTGATTACGGAAAGCGGGCGGTCGCTGTCCGCCCACCATTCGGTGCTCATCATGCAAGTGCTGGAAACGGCCTCTCTTCCCCGTATGGACGAGAATTTCGAGCCTTCGCCGGAAGCTCACCAACTGGTAAAGGACATGTATGAGATTTGGGACAACCTGAACCCGCGTACCCTTCTGGAAGACTGGCACGACGCCCAACAAATCAGAGAAGAATCACTGGACCTGTTCAGCCACGGCATCGTAGACTTACGGACACGTGCCGACATCGAAAGCATGTATTGGAGCGTCACACGTGAAGTCAACCTTTTGGCACAAACCCAGAAACATATACCGGAAGAGCTTATGACGCTCGACAAACTATTGGCCGACAAGTATTTCTGCAATTTCTCACTGTTCCAAAGCCTGCCGGACACATGGGCCATAGACCAGCTCTTCCCCATCATGCCGATACAGCGGCTGGACGAACGTCCGAACACGCACGCCACGATACAGGATATCACCTGCGATTCGGACGGAAAAATCGCCAACTTCGTGACCAACAGCCATATCTCCCACAGCCTGCCGGTGCATACGTTGAAGAAAGGCGAAAACTATTACCTCGCCGTGTTCCTGGTCGGTGCCTATCAAGAAATATTGGGCGACATGCACAACCTGTTCGGCGACACCAATGCCGTACATGTTTCCGTGACGGACAAAGGATATACCATCGACCAAATCATCGACGGCGAAACCGTAGCCGAGGTGTTGGAATACGTGCAGTATGAACCGAAGAAACTGGTTCGCCGCCTCGAAATATGGGTGTCCAAATCTATCCAAAGCGGAAAGATCTCGCTCGAAGAGGGTAAAGAGTTCCTTGCCAACTACCGCTCGGGACTTTACGGATATACCTATCTGGAACGAACATGAAAGAGAAACTCACCATCATCAAAGTGGGCGGCAAAATCGTAGAGGAAGAAGACTCGCTCCGCCAACTGCTGGCAGCTTTCACGGCCGTTGAAGGCCATAAGATACTGGTACACGGAGGAGGACGTTCCGCACCACAGTCGCAGCCCAGCTAGGAATAGAAAGCCAAATGATCAACGGAAGGCGGATCACCGACGCAGACATGCTGAACGTGGTCACCATGGTGTACGGCGGACTGGTAAACAAAACCATCGTAGCCGGACTACAGGCCAGAGGCGTGAATGCCATCGGACTGACAGGAGCGGATATGGATGTCATCCGTTCTGTCAAACGTCCGGTAAAGGACATTGACTACGGATATGCAGGCGACGTGAAGAAGGTGGATGGCGAAGCGCTGGCCGGACTTATCCGGAAAAATGTGATACCGGTGATGGCTCCGCTCACACACGACGGCAAAGGACAGATTCTCAACACCAACGCCGACACCATTGCCGGAGAAACAGCCAAGGCGCTGGCAGGCTTTTTTGACGTAACGCTTGTGTACTGTTTCGAAAAAAGGGGCGTCCTCAGCGATGAAAGCGACGACAACAGCGTCATTCCCGTACTGACTCCCGACCTTTTCCGGCAATACGTAAAAGAAGGAGTCATCAAAGAAGGAATGATACCCAAGCTTGAGAATGCCTTCGAAGCCATAAATGCCGGAGTAACAGAGGTTATAATCACTTCTGCAAAAGCAATCAGACAGAACGGCGGAACTACCGTCGAAAAAAATAATTCAAAAAAAAACAACGGGTGAGTGTAACTTTTCTGCCACTCACCCGTCTTCATTATAGAAAGCAATGCATGAGATCAGTTTCCGAAACGATATATTGCCGCTGAAAGACAAAATCTTCAGGCTGGCATTACGCATCACGCTCGACAGAGCTGAGGCGGAAGACATTGTTCAGGACACATTGATCAGGGTATGGAACAAACGTGATGAATGGGCCAACGTAGATTCGGCTGAAGCGTATTGCCTGACAATCGCACGCAATCTGGCCATCGACCGAAGCCAGAAGATGGAAGCACGGAGCGTTGAGCTGACATCCGAAACGCAGGAAATGCCCGATGCACTGACTCCTGAGAAAGAACTTGAGCGCGATGAGCAGCTCCGGATCGTGCACCGGCTGATAAACGGACTTCCCGAAAAGCAGCGGACAATCATCCAGCTCAGGGACATTGAAGGCAAAAGCTATAAGGAAATAGCCGATATACTGGAAATAAGCGAAGAGCAGGTAAAAGTGAACCTCTTCAGAGCCCGCCAGCATATCAAAAGTAAAATGACAGAAATAAACAATTATGGATTATAAGTACATTGAACAACTTCTGGAACGCTACTGGAACTGCGAAACTTCGGCTGAAGAAGAACAGATTCTGCGCATTTTCTTTCAACAGAAAGAAATACCGTTGCACCTGCGTACCTATCAGCCCCTGTTCTCCTACCAGAAAAAGGCTGAAGACGTGAAGTTGGGAGAGGACTTCGACCAGCGGATTCTGCAAGAGATTGAACGTCCGGTAGTCAAGGCACGCCATCTGACACTTTATACACGGTTCATGCCTCTGTTCAAGGCAGCCGCCATGCTGTGCCTGCTGCTCACACTGGGAGGGCTGGTAAAATATGCGGCCTACAGCGATTCGAACGAGATTGTCTACATCTATGACCAGTTTGACAACCGCTCGGACAACCCTCAGGTCGCTTACGAAGGCGATTCGCTGAAATCCATCATTCCCGGCACCGCCAGCAAACCGAAGGTGGAACGGGAGCACAAGCAATAGACGAACATTTTTCATTTGCTTTTATATAAACAGTTAGTGCTTATAAAAATTAATTAAAACACCAAACGAGGCTGTGAAGTTTCAATTCTCTCTATTTGATTTACTAACTCAAATAAAAAAAGGATTACCGCGTGAGCAGTAATCCTTTTTTATTTGGCGAATCTCATTTTCCGTGTGCGATAACAAAATAATGTTATTTAATAGGTAAAGTTTTGAAATAATTTGACTTTCAATTGCATATTTGAATAAAAGGCACTATTTTTGGCAGTGCATGAAAATATCATTAACTTAAAATCCATAAATTAAAAAAGAAAAAAGGAAAAGATGGAACAAGTATTTAGTTATATCATTGGGCTGGGAGCTGCCGTAATGATGCCTATTTTGTTTACTATTCTGGGGGTATGTATTGGAATCAAATTCGGGAAAGCGCTGAAAAGCGGTCTTCTTGTTGGAGTCGGATTCGTCGGACTTTCTGTTGTTACGGCACTGCTTACAAGCAGCTTGGGGGAACCGTTGAAGAAAGTGACGGAAATTTACGGCTTGAGCCTTCAAATCTTTGACATGGGATGGCCGGCAGCAGCTTCGGTGGCATATAACACTTCGGTGGGAGCATTCATCATTCCTGTCTGCCTGGGGATAAACATCCTGATGCTTCTGACAAAAACCACAAAAACAGTCAACATCGACCTTTGGAACTATTGGCATTTCGCCTTCATCGGAGCGGTGGTTTACTTCGCGTCCGACAACATCTGGTGGGGATTCTTTGCCGCTATCATCTGCTACATCATAACACTGGTGATGGCCGACCTGACCTGCAAGCAATTCCAGTCATATTATGACAAGATGGACGGAATCTCCATTCCGCAGCCTTTCTGCCAGGGATTCGTGCCCTTTGCGCTGGTCATCAACAAGGTGCTGGACAAGATTCCGGGATTTGACAAGCTGAACATTGACGCGGAAGGCATGAAGCGCAAGTTCGGCATCATGGGCGACCCGCTCTTTCTGGGAGTGATTGTGGGCTGCGCCATTGGAGCACTGGCATGCAAAAACACAGACGAACTCGTTGACGGAATCCCTGCCATTCTGGGACTGGGCATCAAGATGGGAGCCGTTATGGAGCTGATTCCACGCATCACATCACTGTTCATCGAAGGATTGCGTCCCATCTCAGACGCTACACGCGAACTTGTGGCCCGCAAATTCAAGAACAGCGCGAACCTGAACATCGGCATGAGTCCGGCACTGGTTATCGGACACCCGACCACACTGGTCGTATCGCTGCTCCTGATACCCGTTGCACTGTTCCTCTCTGTCGTGCTCCCGGGCAACCAGTTCCTTCCTTTGGCTTCTTTGGCCGGCATGTTCTATCTGTTCCCTGCCGTTCTGCCTATAACAAAAGGCAATGTGCTGAAAACATTCATCATCGGACTGGTAGGACTGGTAGTGGGACTGTACTTCGTGACAGACCTGGCTCCTTTCTTCACTCAGGCCGCCCAGGATGTGTTTGTAAGAACAGGCGACGCTGCCGTACAGATTCCTGACGGATTCCACGGCGGTGCCCTCGACTTCGCCTCAAGCCTCTTCTCATGGCTTATCTTCCACGCGGTATACAGCTTCAAATGGGTAGGTTCAGCCGTCCTCGTCATCCTTGCGCTCGGCATGGCAATCTACAACCGCACCCGTATCATCAAAGAAGCAAAGCATCTTGACAACGAATGAAAACTAACCAACAATAACAATAAAAAGCTTATGAAAAAATTTGCAATCGCAATGATGCTGGGCGTAGCCGCTCTTGCAGCAAACGCTCAAGTTAATGTACGCATGCAGACCGCATGTCATCCGCTTGATGTAAAAACGTATGATACTCAAAGACTGCGCAGCAGCTTCCTGATGGAAAAAGTGATGGTTGCCGACCAGATCAACCTGACTTATTCCATGTACGACCGCTTCATCTTCGGAGGAGCTGTTCCGGCAACAAAAGAGCTGTCGCTCGATACATTCGACGCACTGAAAGCTCCTTATTTCTTATATAACCGCGAGCTGGGCGTAATCAACGTCGGCGGCGAAGGCATCGTTACCGTAGACGGCAAAGAATACCAGCTGGGATTCAAGGAAGCCCTGTATGTAGGACGCGGCAACCAGAAAGTTACATTCAAGAGCAAGGACGCCAGCAAGCCTGCAAAATTCTACATCAACTCTGCACTTGCGCATAAAGCCTACAAGACTCAGCTGATCACCATCGACGGACGCAAAGGCTCGCTGAAGGCCAACTCTTTCCCTGCAGGAAAAATGGAAGAAAGCAACGACCGCGTAATCAACCAGCTGATTGTAAACAACGTGCTTGAAGAAGGCCCGTGCCAACTGCAAATGGGACTGACCGAACTGAAGCCGGGAAGCGTATGGAACACCATGCCGGCTCACACTCACAGCCGCCGCATCGAAGCATACTTCTACTTCAACGTGCCCGCAGGAAACATGATCTGCCACCTGATGGGACAGCCCCAGGAAGAACGCCTGGTATGGATGGCCAACGAACAGGCTATCATGTCGCCGGAATGGTCAATCCACGCAGCAGCCGGAACAAGCAACTACATGTTTATCTGGGGTATGGCCGGAGAGAACCTGGACTACAATGACATGGACAAGATCCCTTACACAGAAATGAGATAATGCAGCCATGCAGGTAACGGAAGGATACTTGCATAAACAAAAAGAGAATCTTTGAGGAGAATCTTCAGAGATTCTCTTTTTTGAATGCCCCATCCAAACCTGCATGTCCGGACAACCTTTGCCGACCAGACGCAATCTGGAACAGAAGAATACACAACCAATATCTTTTATCATGAATGCACTCGAAAGAACAGACGGGAAAAAGACGAACTACAGATGGATAATCTGTTTCATGCTCTTTTTCGCAACAACAGTCAATTACCTTGACAGACAGGTACTTTCTCTCACCTGGAAAGACTTTATCGCACCCGAATTTCACTGGACTGACACAAACTACGGAACAATAGCGGCCGTATTTTCCCTGGTCTATGCCATCGCCAACCTCTTTGCCGGACGTTTCATCGACTGGCTGGGAAGCCGGAAAGGATATTTATGGGCCATCGCCATCTGGTCTGTGGGCGCATGCCTGCACGCCCTGTGCGGATGGGCTACCGAAATGTCACTCGGCATAAGCGACGTGACAGGCATGATCGCCGCTTCGGGAGGGATCGCATCGACCATAGCAATCACCAGCGTGTATTATTTCATAGCAGCACGCATCATACTGGCCATAGGAGAAGCGGGCAACTTTCCGTCTGCGGTCAAGGTTACGGCAGAATACTTTCCAAAGAAAGACCGGGCGTTCCCGACAGCAATATTCAATGCAGGAGCCGTGGTGGGAGCCTTGATAGCTCCTGTCAGCATTCCCACGCTGGCCAGCTACTTCCAGGGAATCGGTGTCGGCAACGGCTGGGAAATGGCATTCGTCATAATCGGAGGACTGGGATTCATCTGGATGGGGCTTTGGGTGTTCGTATACAAGAAGCCCGAAAACAATCCGCACGTGAATGCTGCCGAACTGGCATACATACAGCAGGACAAAGACAGCGAACCTGCACAAGAATCGCCGCAGACCGGCGAAAACGGACCGAAACTGTCGCTATGGAAATGCTTCACCTACCGGCAGACATGGGCCATAACCCTGGGAAAATTCATGACCGACGGAGTATGGTGGTTCTTCCTCTTCTGGACTCCCGCCTACATCTCCGACGTATACGGCTACTCGTCGGACAGCAGCATGGCACAAATGCTCATATTTGTACTCTACGCCATCACCATGCTTTCAATCTTCGGAGGGAAGCTTCCGAGCATCATCATCAACAGGACGGGGAAAAACCCGTATGCGGCACGTATGCAGGCCATGCTGATTTTTGCAGTGTTCCCGGTGCTCGCACTCTTTGCACAGCCCCTCGGAAGCATCTCCTGCTGGTTCCCGATCATCATCATCGGCATAGCCGGAGCTGCACACCAGTCATGGTCGGCCAACCTCTATTCGGTGGGAAGCGACATGTTCCCTAAAAATGCCATGGCCACCATTACCGGAATCAACGGCATGGCGGGCGGAGTCAGTTCGTTTCTCATCAACATGGGATCGGGGATGCTGTTTGACTATGCGGCAAAGACGCATCTGACATTCATGGGATTTGAAGGCAAAGAGGCAGGCTACTTCATCATTTTCTGCATCTGCGCCGTAGCCTATCTGCTGGCGTGGTGCGTAATGAAAGCGTTTGTACCGAAATACAAGCTGGTCAAGCTGTAAGGCTACGTTCCTAAAAGCTCACCGACAAACAGCAAAGTGAGGCCGCTCATGAAAGGACTGCAATCTTTTCAAGGCGGCCCCACTCTTTTCATCTATAAGTGCGCGAAAGAATAAGCCGCGAAGCACTGCGCCAAAGGCCGGAAATCCCTGACAAAGAAGTTTGATACCGGCAAAAAACTTTAGTCCACACTTCGGTTTCTATATTCCACACCGTGGTTTGCACATTCCACAGTGCCGTTTCTACATTCCACGATGTGGAATACAGTTTCTGACGAATTCTTCCGGCATTCTTAAGACATCCGGACACATTCATTCAGACACCGCACCGACAAGCTGATGCCTCTCTGCAAAGAAATGCACTCCCGCTATCTCCGGCGGAAAGCATGAAACAAAGAAAAAAGCAGCAACAGGATGCCGAGCTGATAGTGCCACAAGCCAGCAGCAGAATCCGGTCCGTCGACACAGCATAAAAGTACGATGCCCGTAACCGTCACCGCCGGAAAAACAGCCGACAAGACAAGAGTTGCCCACTCTTTTTTAGCGATGCCCCGTAAAACAAGCTTTTTATACCAGTCCCCGTGCCGCCTGAGATGAATCCCCGCAGACAAAAGCCAAAGAAGGCTGGCCAGCACATGCGCCACTCCCCAATTGTGCCACAACTCATGCCCGGCTCCATGTCCGGCTACATGCAGCCCGATGCCGGTTACGGCTGATGCCAGAAAAGCTAATGGCTGCAACCGCTCCATGCGGAACAACACGCTCCTGCTCTCCCGACGGACAGGATCCGCTTCATCCGGCCTGAAAAACACACCGTTAGGACAGGTCTTCACACATTTGCCGCAACCGATACAGCCATCCGCATTTTCAAATGCCACATGCCTGTGCCATAAAAAGCCGGCCTTGCCGATCACATTCCGCGGACATTGATCCACACACTTCCAGCATGCCACACAGCGGCATGGATCCATCGCGACATACTTTGTTTCCGTTCTTTTCATCTCACCTCCTTTTTTTGCTGCAAAATTAGGCAGACCAGCGCAAAAGGAAGATAGACAGAGCGAGGAAGCACTTGGACTATTCAAGGTTCTTTTGCCTGAAGAGGCTTGGAGGCAGGCCGGTTGTCCGTGTGAACAGGCGGGAAAAATAGGCACAGTCTTCGATGCCGAGGCGGTTGGATATTTCCTTGACAGAAAGGCCGGTGTAGACAAGCATCCGTTTGGCCTGCAATACCATTTCATTGCGGATATATGAGCTGGCACTCATCCCCGTGACTTCTTTCACCACCTCATTCAGATATACAGGCGAAATGTTCAGCATCGAGGCATAATACGAGGGATAGCGGTTTGCGGCAAGGTGTCCGGCAAGCAGGCTGCGGAACGACAAGACGATTTCAACATGCCTGCGGCTATGCCTCGCCCGATTCAAACCGGCCTCCTGCACGGCTTCTGCCACAATGCCGATAAAAGTTTCCGCCAGCCGCCTTGCCGTTGCTTTGGCCTGCTCACCCGTGATGCAGTCCACTCTGCCCGCAAGGATGCCTGCAAGCTGTTTCAGTTCGCCCATCCGCCTCCCGTCGATCTTCACCGCCGGAGCGAACAGAAGGAAATTGTCGAAGATATTCTTTTCCTCGCTTCCGACAAAGCTGCTGTCAGCAAAAAGCATCCATCCTTCTGCATCTTCCGAACCGATGAAACGGTGCACTTGCCCCGGCTGTATGAGAAACACTTCGCCTTGGGCAAAGCTGCATTCCTTGAAATCTATGATGCCGCGCCCCGTCCCTTTTTCCACCAGACCGACAATATAAAAGTCGTCCTGATGGGCATAAGCCACAGGTCCGCTGCCGGTCTGCGGAGGAGCGATTCTGCGAAGACGCACTCCAAAATCCGAAAGCATAAAAGCTTTGTGCTGTGGAAGCTGTTGCGGCATATTCTTTTGCATTTCGATTCTTGCCTTCAATACCCGAAGAGGCGGGAATACGGGTCTTGCAGACCGGCCTATTTCTTCAGTTCCGGATATTGGATGCGCGTATGATACATTGTCTTCAGCTTTTCCTTGAACACCGTCTTCACCGTTTCAATATCCCTGAACGTTATCGGGCAGTCCTTGAAGTAGCCCTCCTGCACCTGGGCATCTACAATTTTGTCGACCAGCGAGGATATGCTGTCTTCGGTGTACGAAGGCAGGCTTCTTGAAGCCGCTTCCACCGAATCAGCCATCATCAATATGGCCTGCTCCTTGGTAAAGGGATTCGGTCCGGGATAGCGGAACACCGACATGTCCACATCCTCATCCGGATGTTCGTTCTTATAAGAAATGTAGAAATATTTCGTCAGCCCTTTCCCGTGGTGCGTCCGTATGAAATCCTTTATCACCTGAGGCAGATTGTTCTTGTCTGCCAGCTTCATGCCGTCTGTCACATGGTTAATCACGATCTGCGCGCTCTGCTTGTAGCTCAGCTGGTCGTGGGGGTTCACTCCCGACTGGTTTTCCGTAAAGAAGACGGGGTTCAGCATTTTCCCGATGTCATGATACATGGCTCCCGTACGAACCAGCTGGCTGTCGGCTCCGATACGGTTAGCTGCCGCTGCCGTGAGATTGGCCAACTGCAACGAATGCTGGAAAGTTCCGGGAGCAACCTCCGACATTTCGCGCATCAGTTTGTTGTTGATGTTTGAAAGCTCTACCAACGTTACATTCGAAGTGAATCCGAAAAGTTTCTCCAGGATGAACAGCAGCGGGTAGGTGAACAGCAGCAGCGCGCCGTTGAGCAAGAAATTGACATACATGCGCGTGTTCAGCTGCTCCCATTCGCTGACATGGATCAGATCAAGAGCCAGATACATCACCGCATACGAAAAGGCAACCAGAACCGCACTGCGCAGCAGCTGGGAACGCTGCGAAAGCTCGCGCAGGCTGTATATTCCCACCATGCCGGCCAGCGTCTGCAACAAGATAAACTCATGGGGCGAGCGCAGGCAGACAGAGCATAAGAGAACCGTAATCACATGCGCCATAAACGCCGTCCTCGAATCCAGAAATATACGGATAATCATCGGAATCATGGCAAACGGAACGACATAGATGCTCAGCAACGACTGTTCCATCATCAAGGAAGTGATGACCGGAAAAACCGTAATGATGATGAACAGCAGTGCAAGACACCGGTGCTTGCTGTAATAATCGTGGCGGAACAGTTCCAGGTATGTCATGAAGCATCCCACAAGTATGGCGACAAACAGCAGCTGCCCCAGCAGCGTCAGCCGCTTTTCTGTGACGGTTTCGCTTCTTTTGTCCCACTCTTTCTCAAGCGACTTAAGGATGTTGTAGGTGTTTTCATCCACAATCTCGCCGCGGTCAATGATTTTCTGGCCGTTCATGACGAATCCGTTTGCCCACGAAAGCTCGCGGAACAGCTCCTGCTTCGCCGTTTCAGACCGTTCGGCGTCATACGTGAGATTGGGCGTGATATAATCGTTCAGATTGCATTTCTGCAAAAGCGATTTCCGGTAACGCACCGTATCTGCCCCAATCAGCTTTTCATAAGCCTGCTTGAAAGTAAACACGTCCGACACCGCCTCCTGCTTCGACATGTTTCGGTCTATCACCTGTATCTTTGCAACCGAATCCCTGTCCAGCAGCGCCAGGTCGTTCGAAGCGATGACCCCCGCCGAATAAATGTTCTTCAGCGCATTTTCAATATGCCGCTCATAAGCCGGATGGGGAATGATTGTCTTCAGATTCTCGGCATAATCCTTTCTGAACTTGGCAATCATCGACTCGCCAACGCTCTTGTCCAGCTGGAAATAAGGGACATACCGCTTCATGATACTGTCCTGCTCCTTCTGCATCTCAGTATCAGGCTTATATATCGGGAAATCGAACGACGCCTGAAGCAAGCCATACTTCCATGGCTTGTTGATGTCAAATTGATAATTGAATTTGCCTTCACGCGGCAAAAAGTAAACGATAACCGACAATGTGACAGCAAATATGACACATTTATAAAGAAACTCCCGGTAAGAGAAGTTTTTTTCTGACGATAAAGTTTTCATCGGCAAGGATATTTTACCGCAAAATAAGGAAAAAAACGGGAAATTTAGATTATTTTTGCGATGTATTTTTAGAAAAGTCCATTATGTCAGAAAGAAGAGTAAGAGTCCGTTTTGCGCCCAGTCCGACTGGCGCACTGCACATCGGCGGTGTACGCACCGCTCTGTATAACTATTTGTTTGCAAGACAACATGGCGGAGATCTGGTTTTCCGCATAGAAGATACCGATTCAAACCGCTTCGTTCCGGGAGCGGAAGAATATATACTGGAATCATTCAAATGGCTGGGAATCGAATTTGACGAAGGCGTCAGCTTTGGAGGAAACTGCGGCCCTTACCGTCAGTCGGAACGACGCGAGATCTACAAGAAATATGTGAAGGTCTTGCTCGACAACGGAAAAGCCTACATTGCTTTCGACACGCCGGAAGAGCTGGAAGCCAAACGGAAGGAAATCCCGAACTTCCAGTACGACGCTTCTACGCGCAACGCCATGCGCAACTCGCTCACGCTGCCAGAAGATGAAGTGAACCGGCTGATAGCCGAAGGCAAACAATACGTCGTGCGCTTCAAGATCGAACCGGACGAAGAAGTTCATGTAAACGACATCATCCGCGGCGACGTGGTCATCAATTCGTCAATCCTGGACGACAAGGTGCTCTACAAATCAGCCGACGAACTGCCGACCTATCATCTGGCAAATATCGTAGACGACCACCTAATGGAGATTTCACACGTCATACGCGGAGAAGAATGGCTTCCGTCGGCACCGCTGCACGTATTGCTATACCGTGCGTTCGGATGGGAAGACACTATGCCCCGGTTCGCCCATCTTCCGCTGCTACTGAAGCCCGAAGGAAACGGGAAACTGAGCAAGCGCGACGGCGACCGGCTGGGATTTCCGGTATTCCCGCTCGAATGGCACGACCCGAAAACCGGAGAGGTTTCTTCAGGATACCGCGAATCGGGCTACCTGCCGGAAGCTGTCATCAACTTCCTCGCACTTCTGGGATGGAATCCGGGAAACGACCAGGAAATCATGTCGATGGACGAGCTGGTGAAACAATTCGACCTGCACCGGTGCAGCAAGGCCGGAGCGCGCTTCGACTATGAAAAGGCCAAATGGTTCAACCACGAATATATCCTGATGAAAAGCAACGAGGAAGTTGCATCCATGTTCGCACCTGTTCTCGAAGAACACGGCATTCATGCGCCGATGGACAAGGTGGTGACAGTTGTCGGACTGATGAAAGGACGGGTAAGCTTCATCAACGAGCTTTGGGACACATGCAAGTTCTTTTTCGTAGCACCTGCAGCCTACGATGAAAAGACAGTAAAGAAACGCTGGAAAGAGGATTCTGCCGAAAGAATGACCGAACTGGCAGACCTGCTCGAATCACTTGACGATTTCTCGCTGGCCCATCAGGAAGAAGTGGTCATGAAATGGATTGAAGACAAAGGCTACCACCTGGGAAATATCATGAACGCTTTCCGGCTAACGCTGGTAGGAGAAGGAAAAAGGACCGCACATGTTTGACATCTCAGCAGTACTGGGCAAAGAAGAAACGATACAGCGCATGCGCCGTGCCATTGAGGTGCTCAAATAATCCGGACGACATGATTTATAATTTAGCTATACACATATATGCAGGTGCAGTCAGAATGGCTGCACCCTTCAACAAAAAAGTTTCCTTGATGCAAAAAAGGAGAAAAGGAAGCTTTCGCCATTCTGGAAAAAAAATATCATAAAGGGGGAAAAGTATCTTTGGTTTCATGCGGCCTCGCTGGGAGAATTCGAGCAGGGACGGCCGCTGATAGAAGAAATCAAGCGGAACTACCCGCAATATAAGGTTCTTCAGACTTTCTTCTCTCCATCAGGCTACGAAGTGAGAAAGAACTACAAAGGGGCCGACATCACCTGCTACCTCCCTCTTGACACGCCTCACAATGCCAGACGGTTCATCGAACTGGCACAGCCTTATATGGCTTTTTTCATAAAGTATGAGTTCTGGACTAATTATCTGAACGAGCTTCACCGCCGGCACATTCCAACATACAGCGTTTCTTCTATCTTCCGCGAAGATCAGATATTCTTCAAATGGTATGGCAGAAAATACAGCAAAGTGCTGCATACATTCACCCACCTGTTTGTCCAGAACCGGATATCGGTAGAACTGCTCAAAAAAATCGGCGTGAACAATACAACCATCGTTGGCGACACTCGTTTCGACCGCGTAATCGAAATCTATAAACGGGCAAAAGAATTGCCTCTGGTCGAAAAATTCAAGAGCGATGCTTTCACGCTGATTGCCGGAAGCTCATGGGAACCGGACGAAAACATCTTCATACCCTATTTCAACTCGCATCCTGAACTAAAGCTCATCATCGCACCTCATGTGATAGACGAGAGCCACTTGAAGTCAATCACAGAAAAAATAACACGCAAAGTTGTCAGATACACGCAGGCCGATGAAAAAACAATCGCCGAAGCAGACTGCCTCATAATCGATTGTTTCGGACTGCTTTCTTCCATCTACC
>VOFC01000038.1_pt1:45000-198298 | contig 198298 bp, 172 predicted proteins | sample 5384161 | NCBI WGS metagenome assembly VOFC01 (sample SAMN12384722, study PRJNA508395) | human gut metagenome | isolation source: healthy gut B | host: Homo sapiens
GGGAGCCAAGGCATCCGCCGTGCGCCCTTAACTACTTTCCTGCGCCCCCGCATCTGCGGGGGGTATTTCGCCCGGACTTGCGTCCGGAGCTCGCTTTCGCGTCTGTCACATCATGTCATCGAACTCCTTTTGGGTGGAGAATAACGGATTCGAACCGTTGACCCCCTGCTTGCAAAGCAGGCGCTCTAGCCGGCTGAGCTAATCCCCCAGCGTCACGATCCTCCTGCGGAACCAGGCTACAGAAAACGACTCCGAGAAGAACTGGGGAGGCGCGCCGCAAAGCGCGGAAGCCGCTCCAGAAAGGAGGTGTTCCAGCCGCACCTTCCGGTACGGCTACCTTGTTACGACTTAGCCCCAATCACCGGTTTTACCCTAGGGCGCCCCTCGCGGAAGCGCACTTCAGGCACCCCCGGCTTTCATGGCTTGACGGGCGGTGTGTACAAGGCCCGGGAACGTATTCACCGCGCCATGGCTGATGCGCGATTACTAGCGAATCCAGCTTCGCGGAGTCGGGTTCCAGACTCCGGTCCGAACTGGGAGGGGATTTAGGGATTGGCCGCACGTCGCCGTGCAGCGGCCCTCTGTACCCCCCATTGTAACACGTGTGTAGCCCCGGACGTAAGGGCCGTGCTGATTTGACGTCATCCCCGCCTTCCTCGCATCTTGCGATGGCAGTGCCTCCAGAGTCCCCGGCATCACCCGATGGCAACTGGAGGGAGGGGTTGCGCTCGTTATGGCACTTAAGCCGACACCTCACGGCACGAGCTGACGACAACCATGCAGCACCTCCGCCCCCGCCATTGCTGGCTCCGGCGTCTCCGCCGGATTCGGGGGAGGTTCGAGCCCGGGTAAGGTTCCTCGCGTATCATCGAATTAAACCACATGTTCCTCCGCTTGTGCGGGCCCCCGTCAATTCCTTTGAGTTTCACCGTTGCCGGCGTACTCCCCAGGCGGGACACTTAACGCTTTCGCTTGGCCGCGGACTGTATGTCGCCCACGGCGGGTGTCCATCGTTTACCGTGCGGACTACCAGGGTATCTAATCCTGTTCGATACCCGCACCTTCGAGCCTCAACGTCAGTAGCGGGCTGGCGGGCTGCCTTCGCAATCGGGGTTCTTCGTGATATCTAAGCATTTCACCGCTACACCACGAATTCCGCCCGCCTCGGCCGCACTCAAGTCCCGCAGTTCCGACCGCTGGCCGGGGTTGGGCCCCGGAATTTCACGGCCGGCTTACGGGACCGTCTGCGCTCCCTTTAAGCCCAATGAATCCGGATAACGCCTGCATCCTCCGTATTACCGCGGCTGCTGGCACGGAGTTAGCCGATGCTTATTCGCGCGGTACCTGCAAAGCCCCACACGTGGAGCACTTTATCCCCGCGCAAAAGGAGTTTACAACCCGTAGGGCCGTCGTCCTCCACGCTACTTGGCTGGTTCAGGCTATCGCCCATTGACCAATATTCCTCACTGCTGCCTCCCGTAGGAGTCTGGGCCGTGTCTCAGTCCCAGTGTGGGGGGCCTTCCTCTCAGAACCCCTATCCATCGCGGCCACGGTGGGCCGTTACCCCGCCGTCAAGCTAATGGAACGCACCCCCATCCCTTTCCGGATCGCTCCTTTGGTCCCGCGCCCATGCGGACCCGGGACACCGCCGGGGATTAATCCTGCTTTCGCAGGGCTGGCCCCGGGAAAGGGGAAGGTAGGGTACGCGTTACTCACCCGTGCGCCGGTCGCCGCCGTGCCGGACCGAACCCGGCACGCGATGCCCCTCGACTTGCATGTGTTAGGCCTGTAGCTAGCGTTCATCCTGAGCCAGGATCAAACTCTACATTGTAAAATATTTTTGATTTGTTCCTGTCCCGGCTGCCGCGGAACGTCCGAAAAAAACGGACCCGCGGACGCCTCAATGTTCCTTCTCGTATTCGTCTTGTATCCTAATCCTTTCAATGATCTCTTTCTCGTCAGCCCCCGGGTCATCCCCGAAAGCGAGTGCAAAGGTACGCACTTTTTCCGAATATGCAAGAACTGGGGGAAACTTTTTTCAAACGTTTTTTGGACACCGGAGAGCAACCGCCTGGAATACAGTGGAATGAGGACGAAAAAAAAATGAAAGGAGACGGATCAAGGAGAAGGGATATAATATAAAGGAGAACAAGGGGAAAAAGGCGTATGATAGTCGGTATTCTCAAACAAGTCACGGCGGTCGAAATATGAAAGGAAATCATACAACGGACACTGCCCGTCAACCAGCCATCCCTCTTTATTGACACGCTTGATGATGTCAGGCTCCTCACCCGGCCCGTCCATCGATCCGACAAGCCCCTCCAATATGTCGCGCAGCGTTATGATTCCCACACAAGCTCCAAACTCATCACACACCAGCGCGCGGCTGATCTTTTTCTGCTTCATCTGTTCGAGCGTCTTGTATACGTTCATATTCTCATGAAAATAAACAGGCTCATGAGTGAGCGCGTCCATATTGAAATCCGGTTCAGAAAGATGCAGCACCAGATCCTTCAAATTCACCACACCTTTCACATGGTCCAGATCGCCCTCTTCCACTACAGGATAGAACTCATAGAGATGATCGCTCAACACTTCACGCACATCAGCAGCCTTCATGTCTGATTCCAGACAAACAATATCACTTTTGTGAGTCATGATAGACCCCACCTTCAGATCACCCAGCAAGAAAACCCGCTGGACGATATCCTGCTCTACCGGCTGCACCTCACCGTCTTCCGTCCCCTCCTGAATGATCGATTTTATCTCTTCTTCGGTCACCTTGTTGTCCGACTCCTTGATTCCAAGGAAATTAAATATAACCTCCGTACTTTTTGCCAGCAGCCAGACGAAAGGAAGGGCAATCTTCGCCAGAACATTCATCGGGCGTGCAACCAGTTTGGCAGCCTTTTCAGCCACCCCCAAACCAATGCGTTTGGGAACAAGTTCGCCGAAAATGATAGAAAGGTAAGTAACGATCACAACGATAACGATTTGCGCCAGCATGGGGGCATAGGCCGGCGAAACTCCCCACGACTCAACCACTCCCCCCAAATGAGCGGCAATCTTGTTGCCTGAATAAATACCGGTCAGAATGCCGATCAACGTAATGCCAATTTGTACTGTAGAAAGAAAACGGTCGGGATCTTCAGCCAATTTCAATGCTACTCGGGCAGATTTGTTTCCGTTTTTCGCGTCAGTGGACAACCGAGATTTACGGGCTGATATCAATGCCACCTCGGACATGGCAAAAATGCCGTTAAGCACTATCAACCCGATAATAATTATTATTTCATCCATAAAAAAACAAAAATGTATTCTGAAAACAAAAATACGAGATTGTTCATTTCAAAACCGTATGCCACACTGACAATTAAATAGTTTTAACAGAAAGGAATCACGACAAAGAGCTTTCCCCCGCCTGCCCCATTCCGTCAAATTCAGTTTTCATCAGGCGTTTCATTTCCAGTATTTCATCGGTAAGCAGCGCATTCTTGCGATAGCCGACATACAGCGTATTCTCCAGCGGACGGCTCCCGCCCCATAGGCGCACAAGCTCGCCGCGCCCGAAAGCTTCGCGGCAAAGAAACTCGGGCAAGACGGCCAGCCCCCTGTTTTCCGACAGACAGTTCAGGATAGCCAGTTTATCAGGCAAAATATAATTGGGAGGAAAATCCGGCTCTCTCCCAAAGTTCTGTTTCCAGAAGCGGTTGAACAGCTCTCTGTCGGTCGTGTTATACCATAGCTGGGATTCGAGCCAAAGCATCAGCTTCTTCTTGTGTCCCAGCAGGCTCCGGAATTCAGAAACATCCGTTTTCGCGCCTGCCACAAGCACAAAACGCGTCACTCCCAACACATCATAAGCTATATTGCGCAAGGGAATTTCCTGATTCAATACAGCCAGATCCACAGAGCCGTGAGCAAGAAGCGGAATAAGCTCCTCAGTTGTCCCGACATGAATTATCAGGTTGAAGTTCAGCTCCGGAACATGCTTTTCCAAGCACTGACGGAACAAAGAAGGATACATGCCTACGCTCAACGTGCTTCTCCCCTCGGTTTTCTTTTTCCTGAAATTGCTCTCCACTTCCTCCAGCTTCACCAGCGAATTGCACACCTGCTGATAGAGCATTTTCGCCCGTTCGTTCGGAACCATCCGGCGCGTGTTGCGCTTAAACAACGGATGTCCGATATAAGCCTCCAGCGCATTCAGATGCAGACTTACTCCGGGCTGAGAGATATTCAGTTCTTTGGCCGCATCGCTCATAGTCCCCGTTTCAAAGACGGCCTTGAAAGTTCTGAACCATTCCAAATCTATTCTCATATAACAATTCTTATAGTAATATCAAATTTTTCTTATTTTCATGATTCGCATCCATCGCTTATCTTTGCGCCACAAATGTAATTCTTATTTAGAACAAATAAAAACATTAACAATAAAAAAGCAACAAATCCCTTGAAAACAACTATTAATTCTTTATTGATTCTTGTGCTGTTAACATTAGGCATACCAACAAACGCACAGCACTCACACAGACAAGGACACGGCAAACGGAAAGCCGAATTCTCATTGTCGGGAAAAGTGATGTCTGCGGAAAAAGTTCCGGTAGACTTCGCCACCGTTTACCTGAAAGGCACGAACTTCGGATGCACAACCGACAGCAGGGGGATGTACCACCTCCATGTTCCATCCGGAAAATATACCCTCGTCGTATCCATGCTCGGATATGAAACCTACGAAAGAGGCATCGAAATAGACGGAAAAACAGAAAACAGATTCAACGTGACGCTGAACCCGTCGGCAGAAGAACTCGATGAGGTGGTGGTCGTATCAAACGGAGTAAGCCGGGTCAAGCGTTCGGCGTTCAATGCCGTAGCCATGGATCTGTCTGAAATGAAAAATACGACCAAAAGCCTCAGCGAAGCCTTGCAGAAGCTTCCGGGAATGAAGCTGAGAGAATCGGGCGGAGTCGGCTCTGACATGCAGATCATGCTTGACGGATTCAGCGGGAAGCATGTGAAGGTATTTATCGACGGAGTGCCACAGGAAGGAGCGGGAACAGCGTTCGACCTGAACAACATCCCTGCCAACTTTGCAGAACGCATTGAAGTGTACAAAGGGGTAGTTCCTGTGGGCTTCGGCACAGATGCGCTGGGAGGAGTGATCAACATTGTCACCAACAAAAAACGGCGGGAATGGTTTCTGGACGCGTCGTATTCATACGGTTCATTCAACACACACAAATCATACATACATTTCGGCCAGACCTTCAAGAACGGCCTTACCTATGAAGTCAATGCCTTTCAGAACTTCTCGGACAACAATTACCACATAGACAATTACATTACGGAATTCAGCGAAGACGGGGTTACTGAAAGTACGGACAGAAACAAAATTTACCATGTCAAGCGCTTCAACGACCAGTTCCACAACGAAGCCGTAATCGGGAAAATCGGAATCATAGACAAAGCTTGGGCCGACCGCCTGATGATCGGATTCAACTACAGCAATTTCTACAAAGAGATACAGACCGGAGTATACCAGTACATCGTTTTCGGACAAAAACACCGGAAAGGACACTCGCTGGTACCTTCGCTCGAATACAGCAAGCGAGATCTTTTCACCAAAGGACTTGACGTTGTGCTGACCGCCAACTACAACCATAACATCACGCATAACATCGACACCGCTTCCTATAAATACAACTGGCTTGGCGAGCGGAAGTATACGGGCACGCCGGGAGAGCAGTCATACCAGAACAACGAGTCAAAAAACACGAACTGGAACGGAACATTCACGGCAAACTACCGCATCGGGTCTGTACACATGTTCACTTTTAACCATGTTCTCAGCACCTTCAAACGCACGACCCGCTCTTACGTAAGCGGCAGTTCGAAGATTTCTGACTTCAGCATCCCCAAAATCACAAGAAAAAACATCTCCGGACTTTCGTACCGCCTGATGCCTTCAGAGAAGTGGAACCTGTCAGCATTTGCAAAGTACTACAACCAATACAACGAAGGCCCCGTCTCACAAAACGAAGACGGCGTAGGAAACTATATCAACCTGACGCGCCATACCAGTTCGCTTGGGTACGGAGCGGCCGGAACCTACTTCATCATCGAAGGATTGCAAGCGAAACTTTCGTACGAAAGAGCATACCGCCTGCCCACCACCGACGAACTGTTCGGCGATGAAGACCTGGAAGCCGGACGCGCAAGCCTGCGTCCAGAACAGAGCCATAACTTCAATCTCAACCTCAGCTACGAGAAACATTTCGGCAAGCACGGCATCTACCTAGAAGGAAGCCTCATCTACCGCGACACCAAAGACTACATCAAGCGCGGACTGGATGCCATCGGAGGAATGAGTTACGGAATTTATGAGAACCACGGAAAAGTAAAGACCAAAGGATTCAACATCTCGGCACGCTACAACTATGCACATTGGTTCAGCATCGGAGGGACATTCAACAACATCAACGCCCGAGATGACGAACGATACCGCGCAGGAAACACGCTGCAAGAAAGCGTAAGCTACGGCCAGCGCATTCCGAACCAGCCTTATACGTTTGCAAACTTTGACGCCAATTTCACATGGCGCGACCTCTTAGGCAAAGGGAATGCACTGACTCTCAGCTACGACAGCTACTACCAGCACGAGTTCCCCCTGTACTGGGAAGAACTGGGCGACCCGACTACCAAAAGCCGCGTCCCCGACCAATTTTCTCACAACCTCATCCTCGGATATTCACTGAAGAACGGACGCTACAACTTTTCGCTGGAATGCCGAAACCTTACGGATGAGAAACTGTACGACAACTTCAGCCTGCAGAAAGCCGGACGCGCCTTCTACGGAAAGTTACGCGTGTATTTCGGAAACTAAATAAAATTATTCACTAAAAAAAGAAGCAATATGAACAAGAAACACTTTACGGGAATCATGGCCGCAACTCTGCTTGCCGGCAACCTTTTCACTGCATGCAGCGACGACACCAACACACCAGACACCGGCGATGAAAAAGGAGAAGCTGTCCGCCGCTATGTCATTGCCGCACAAGCCGGCGATGCCAGTTACCTGATTGCAGCAGAATCTTTGGACGAAGGAGAAGTGTCAGGAAAAGGCAACGGACTTGAAACCGAATCCGGTTCAAACTGGATATTCTACCGCGAACGCTACCTCTTCAACTTCCAATACAACGACGGAAATGCTGGAACTGGATTTTCATACCAGCTCAGCCCGCAAGGAAACGTCACGGAAGCACGTCAGTACACTTATAACCGCACCACAACTTACGGCACATGGGGAAACAACGTCATTACAGCCTCAACCAACGCTGGAACAAAAGAACAGGATGAAAAAGGAAACTATGCTTATTATCTGCAGTTCAACTATTTGAACACAGACGACGGTTCATCAACCACCGGTGACCATATTGCCGAAAACTTTCTGGGCAACGGCGAACGCGTCAGCTTTGCAGGCTTTGTAGAAGCCAACGGCCGCCTCTATACATCCGTAGTGCCGATGGGCATGAGCCACTACGGTGTCAACACTTACCCGCAGCTTATCTCAGACACGAAATACATTACGGACCACAGCGGCGGACAAGGCTCCGGCCAATATACAGCAGGAATGATTCCAACCACCCAATATCCGGACAGCGCATTCGTGGCGATCTACAGCGGAGATGACTTCAACGAAACGCCGGTTATCGCCCGCACCAACAAGATAGGCTTTGCCAGCGGACGCATGCGGTCGCAATACTACCAGACAATCTGGGCTGCCGACAATGACGACCTGTACGTATTTTCTCCCGGATACGGACGTACAACTGTAGCAGAAACAACCGTAACCAACGAATCCGGGACATTCACCCTTCACCGCGTAAAAGGCGAACTTCCCTCAGGGGTGGCACGGATCAAAGCCGGAGAAACGACATTTGACGATTCGTATTATGTGAACCTGGAAACCTTAGGGAACAACAATCCGATGTTCCGCTGCTGGCACATCTCCGAAGACTATTTCCTGCTGCAAATGTACAGCGATGGAGTGAACGGCATGGCTGGAACTTCAGCCAAGCGCAACGAACTGGCCGTGTTTAAAGGTGAAGACAAAAGCCTGACCGTTGTAACCGGACTTCCGGATGCCAGCGTTCTTTCAAGCATAGGCACTCCTTGCAGCGATAACGGATATGCCTACATTCCCATCGTGACAACCGACAACCGCACCGACAATCTACCGTATTGACCCGAAAACGGGAAAGGCAACGGCCGGACTGAAAATCACGAACATAGACTCGGTATCCGCTTTAGGAATCCTTTCGAGCGAGGCTGCAAAATAAAGCCGTAAACACAAACAGCACCCGATTAAATGAAAAAGATCTTCAAGAAGATACACCTCTGGCTGTCTGTACCGGCAGGCATACTGATCTCAGTCATATGCCTGTCGGGGGCAGCACTGGTATTCGAGCAAGACATTACACAAGCGCTCAACCCTCATCTTTACCGTACCGAACAACCAGCTAACGGAAAATTCCTGAGCCCTTCAGAACTGGTATCAGGCATTCAAAAGCAAATGCCCGACCTGCCGCCGGTTGCCTCCCTGCAAATGCCCGGAACTCCGGAAGGAGTATGCATGGCAACTTTCGAAGGAAGCGGAAAGAAAACGTTAAGCGTCAATCCTTATACAGGAGAAATAAACGGATGGACAAAAACCTACCCGTTTTTTCAGACAATGAAAAAGCTGCACCGCTGGCTGATGAACCCGCCCGCAAGAAAGGGAGAACAGTCGGCTGGAAAAATGATTGTCGGCATATCAACCCTATTGATGGTAATCATTCTGGTCAGCGGACTCGTCATCTGGACACCCCGCACGGTGAAAGCATTAAAGAACCGGCTGAGAGTGTCCTGCACCAAAGGCTGGAGGCGTTTCTGGTATGACAGCCACGTATCTTTAGGATTTTATTCCACGTTATTTCTTCTCGTTATGGCCTTGACCGGACTGACCTGGTCGTTCGGCTGGTACCGAAATGCCGCCTATTCCTTATTCGGAGGAAATACGCAATCCGCTCCCTCGCAGCCTGCAAGCAAAAAAGGAAAAGCCAACAAGGAAAAAGATGAAAAGGCAGGCAACAGGGAAATCAATCTGGAAACATGGAATCAAGTATACAGCCAGCTCCAGGCAATCTACCCGGAATACAAGTTCATAACGTTGTCCGCTAAAGAAGCTCTGGTAGCTCCCGACCCTGCCGCATCCATGCGAAAGAACGACCGAATATCATTCGACAAAGAAAACGGAGAAATAACAAAAATAACTCCCTACAGCCAGATACCCCGTTCACAAACATTGAAAGGATGGTTCTATGCGTTCCATACAGGAAGCTGGGGAGGAACCATAACCAAGATTTTATACTTCGTGGCGGCACTGACAGGCGGAATACTGCCTCTAAGCGGCTATTATTTATGGCTGAAACGGAAAAGATACATCTGATCCAACAGCATAAACACCCATCAAAAGAACAGAAGCAAAGACCTTATTCCAAAGGACAGAAAGAACAACCGTCTTGCGCTTCTGTTCTTTTTTCATCGCCTTATTCGTAGCCATATAACGAAAAATCAAGAGCAAGCCTTATTCTGTAGCCAGATTTTCATATCTTTGCAGACCAACAACACTTATGTAAAACCATGAAGCGTATACGAATCACTCCACCTGCCGGAATCAATGCAGCGGTCCAGCTGCCTTCGTCCAAAAGCATCTGCAACCGGGTGCTCATCTTGAATGCACTGGCAAAAGGGAACAACGACATACAGAATCTTTCGGACTGCGATGACACACAGGTTATGACGGATGCCTTGCGAAACATGCCAGACATCATCGACATCAAGGCCGCAGGCACAGCCATGCGTTTTCTCACCGCTTATCTCGCAGTGACCGAAGGCACGCACATCATTACGGGCACAGCCCGCATGCAGCAAAGGCCCATAAAAGTATTGGTCGACGCACTCAACGCTTTAGGAGCAAGCATCCGGTATACAACCCGCGAAGGATACCCGCCATTAAACATCACCGGACAGACATTGACGAAAAACGCGATTTCGCTGCCCGGCGACATCAGCTCCCAATATATATCAGCCTTGCTGATGATCGGCCCTGAACTGAAAGGCGGACTTCAGCTGACATTGACAGGAGATATCATCTCCCGTCCGTACATTAATCTGACGCTGGAACTGATGAAAGAGTTCGGCGCACAGGCAGAATGGATTTCAGACAACCAGCTGGCTGTATCTCCCAAGTCCTATGTGCCCCGGTCCTATTTCATAGAAAGCGACTGGAGTGCCGCTTCCTACTGGTATGAAATAACGGCCTTGTCCGGTCAGGCAAGCGTCAGGCTTCCCGGGCTTTTCAGAAACAGCTTTCAGGGAGATGCGAAGGTTGCCGAACTGTTCACCCGCCTGGGAGTCAGCACAGCCTTTCATGAAGACTCGGTTGTTCTGAAAAAACAAGGAACTCCCCTTCCCCGTTTGGAATATAACTTTGTCGACCAGCCCGACCTGGCCCAGACATTTGTCGTCACCTGCGCCATGATGGACATCCCCTTCCGCTTCTCCGGACTGCAAAGCCTAAAGATCAAGGAAACCGACCGCATGTATGCCTTAATCACTGAAATGCGGAAATTAGGCTTCGTCCTTACAGAAGAATCAGGCGCCGTACTAAGCTGGAACGGACAACGCTGCAATCCCGAGCCCAGTCCGGCCGTTGACACTTACGAAGACCACCGGATGGCCATGGCTTTTGCTCCGGCAGCTATCAGGCTGAAGGAGCTGCGAATAAACAATCCGGAGGTCGTGTCCAAATCTTATCCGCATTACTGGGAGGATTTGGGCAAGGCAGGCTTCTTTATTACAGAGGAGTAAACAGCATGTGGATACTGATTCTTATCCTGATCGGAGTAATCCTTCTCGGACTGATTGCCGGATACTTCTACAACCGGAACCTCCGGAAAAAAATCGAAAAAGGAGAGCTTGAAGAAACACCGGAGGTCAAGCCCGTCGACGTAACATGCTGCGGACAGCATGCTGTATGTGAAAAAGAAAGCCTGCTGGCCGCCGTAAGCAAACAGATAGAGTATTATGACGACGAAGAACTTGACCGGTTCAAGGGACGTTCTTCCGCAAGCTATTCGGAAGAAGAAACCAACGAATTCCGCGAAATCATGTACACCATGAAAGAAGATGAAGTGGCAGGATGGTGCAGAAGCCTGCAGCTTCGGGGCATTGAGTTTCCCGACGGACTGAAAGACGAACTGTTCCTGATCGTAGGAGAAAGACGCTTCCACTGACAGCATAAATACAGACTATGGAACTGATTGAACTTTTACAATATACCTTCTTCCAGCACGCCTTGCTGGGAAGCCTGTTCGCAAGCATCGCATGCGGCATCATCGGCACCTACATCGTGACCCGGCGGCTGGTATTCATCAGCGGAGGAATCACCCACGCTTCGTTTGGAGGCATCGGCATAGGACTTTATGCAGGAGTTTCTCCGATTCTCTCCGCCGCCGTATTCTCGGTGCTTTCGGCATTTGGAGTAGAATGGCTGAGCAAACGGAGTGACATGCGCGAAGACTCTGCCATCGCCGTGTTCTGGACATTCGGCATGGCGGTGGGAATCATATTCAGTTTCCTCGCTCCGGGATTCACTCCCGACCTGTCTTCTTATCTGTTCGGCAACATCCTCACCATTACTCAAAGCGACATTTGGATGCTTGCCATACTGAGTGGCGTACTGACATTGTTCTTCAGCATCTTTCTCCGTCCGATACTGGCCATTGCCTTCGACCGCGAATTTGCCCGTTCGCAGCGCATGCCTGTTGCCGCTTTCGAGTATATGCTGATGATGTTCATCGCCCTGACCATCGTGTCATGCCTGCGCATGGTAGGCATCGTGCTGGCAATCTCATTGCTGACACTCCCGCAAATGACTGCCAATCTTTTCACTCACAACTTCAAAAGAATAATCTGGCTTTCTATTCTGCTGGGCTATGCCAGCTGCATAGGAGGACTGTTTCTTTCATATAGCCTGCAAGTGCCGTCGGGAGCATCCATCATTTTCGTTTCGATCCTTATTTATACAGGAGCCAAAACCGGGAAAATGCTCCTTTGCCGTCAAAGAAAAAAATCCGCCACAGGTATTTAACCGACCCGCCTGCATTTATTCCATTTTTTATTGTACATTTGTAATCAGATTAAACTAAAGCCATATATGGAAATCAGAATCAATTCACTCGACAATATCCACGAAGCCGCCAAACAGTTTATTGCGGCTATGGGTGACAACACTGTTTTTGCCTTCTACGGCAAAATGGGAGCAGGAAAAACAACCTTTATCAAAGCGGTCTGCGAAGAGCTGGGAGTGACCGATGTAATCAACTCGCCCACTTTTGCCATCGTAAACGAATACCGCTCCGACGAAAACGGCGAACTGATCTACCACTTCGACTTCTATCGCATCAAGAAACTGGAGGAAGTGTACGACATGGGGTATGAAGACTATTTTTACAGCGGTGCGCTCTGCTTCATCGAATGGCCGGAGCTGATTGAAGAACTGCTGCCGGGTGACACGGTAAAAGTGCAGATCGATGAGCAGGAAGACGGCACACGTACCGTCCGCTTCAATGCAGAATAATCATCATGCAATTCCATTACGTCATACAGGCATTGTTCGTTCTGGTCGGACTGCTTGCCGTGCTGGCAGCCATCTTCAACTGGGACTGGTTTTTCATGGCTCAAAACTCACAGTTCATCGTGAAGAATGCAGGACGCCGGCAGGCACGCTTTTTTTATGGTGCAATAGGTTGCCTGCTGATAGCTACGGGCGTTTTCTTCTTCTTGTCCATACAAGGGGTTGTATGACTCATACAACATATTGGCAGAAAACTTCTAGGCTTAAGAGCCTGTCGTTTCTAAGAAACTGTTTTGAATTTATCGTGTGCTGATTTGGGATGAGTTTTTGAGGCATTTCCGTTTGTGTGATGAGGAAGATAGCGGGCTATCTGACGAAGAACAGAAGCGGAAAAGACCAAAAAATAGCCCAAAGCACACACGAAAACGAATACATCAAGCCAAGAAAAACTTTTTGGAGAAATTCAAAACAGTTTCAGAATGTTTTCGGTTCCTCGCTTGCGGTTCTAAAATATTTTTTATAACTTGCCACTGTTTTTCAGTCAGGTCGGTTGGATAGTGTGTCATAACTTTATAGTTTGAGTACCTTTAAAGATATAACATTTTTTCCAATTGGCCTGCTGATTTCAAATTTTAAGGAGACTGTAACATTATTCTTGAATCAATTCAAAACAGTTTCTTAATCGGAAAATTTAAGCGACAGGCTTTTATATATATGCAAAATTAAAATAATATTCATATGAAGAAATTGTATTTACTTGCATTACTGCTATGCACAAGTGTATTTGCACAGTCCCAACAACTTGCTGTCGGATTTTCCGGCAATGGCTATATAACCCGCCAGCAAGATGGTGCGCAAATTACAGAAAAAGGAATTGCGCATTGGACAAATCCTAACACAATCATTAGCATTTATTTTTATCTGCATCAACCCACGACAGCTGATTTGTCATTATATGCCAAAGGACATTCCGAAATCAAAGTCAGTTATGGAAAGAAGGGCTTCAAAGTCAATCTACAATCGAATGATTTCACTAAAGTTCCTGTTGGAAGTGTCAATATACAACAAGTTGGATATGTCCGCATCGACTTACAAGGAATCTCCAAGCGTGACGATAATTTCGGAGAAATCAAACAATTAATAGCAGACAATGTTACGGGAAAAGTAATTACGTAAAAGATTTCTCTGACTATTGGGGGCGCCGTGGCCCTTCCGTTCATTTGGCATATACGCTGCCAGAAGGCGATACCGAATGGTTCTACAATGAAATTACAGTGCCCAAAGAAGGTGAAACAATGCATAGCTACTACATGGCAGCCGGATTCGGGGAAGGCTATTTCGGAATGCAATACAACTCCCCGACAGAACGCCGTATCCTTTTCTCCGTATGGAGTCCCTTTGACACGCAGGATCCCAAAGAAATCCCTGATGAACAAAAGATTAAATTGCTTCGACAAGGCAAAGATGTACATATCGGTGAATTTGGCAACGAAGGGTCAGGAGGACAAAGCTATTTGAAATATCCCTGGAAAGCCGGTCAGACATACAAGTTTCTGATGCAAGTAAGACCGGACGGAAAGGGCAACACAACCTATACGGCCTATTTCTATGCAACAGATGAAAAAAAATGGAGATTAATTGCAAGCTTTTTACGCCCCCAGACCAGCACGTGGTATAAACATCCTCATAGCTTCCTTGAGAATTTTAATCCAGAACAAGGATATTTGTCACGCAAAGTGTTATTCGGAAATCAATGGGCACGCAGCAAAGAAGGCAAATGGACCCGGCTCACTGAAGCAACTTTTACACACGACGCAACGGCAAGTGCCCAAGTCCGCCTCGATTATCAAGGGGGCTATACTAAAGACAATCGGTTTTATCTGAAAATGGGAGGTTTCTTTAATGAATCCGTTCCAATGGGAACAAAGTTTCATTGCAAGCCAACAGGCAAAGAGCCGGAAATTGACTGGGATGCATTGCAGCAACTGTAAACAAATTCTGCTATGATGGCAAGAATTCGGATATAGTGAAATATTGCTGTCCGATAAAAATGCTTTGGGAATACATAAAGAAATTGCTCGGCCATTGTTTTCAGTGGTCGGGCAATAGCACGAAGGAATATTCATTAAATAGCATAAAATCAGTCAATAGAATCATACATAGAACATTGTGAGTTCGTCGGCTTTTTTGTTTCTTTGTTTCGTAAAATACTGCATACCATGAAAAAGACATGCCTAACTTTTGCTATCGCTTTCTTCGCTTTGGCGGCCCAAGCGCAATACTGCAATACAGAAAAAGGAACTGCTCTGCTGTATATCAGTTCAGACCGGCAGGCAAACGAAACCCGTATCGACACGACCCTAATCTCCGCAGTCAGGACACAAGACAGAAAAACACTTGTGGAGCAGACGCTATGCAACCCGAAAACAAGAGGAAAAGATTCGATTTTTGATGACAACAGTACGATAAAGTTCGCTTACGGAACAGACAAGACCACAGAGCGAATCATCATCGATGAAAACTGGGGAGTTGAAACGATGCAGACACTTCAGAAAGAGCTGGCACCTCAGGAGAAAGGCATGCCATTCGATCCTGAGGAACTGGAAAGAACAGCCGGAAACCACAAGGGAGCAATTACAATCCCCTTACGGAAAGACATTACGGAAGGAGAAAAGATTCCTTCGGGAAAATTCACCATAAAGGCAAGTTTCATGAAAGCCGGGCTCGAAGTCAGCAAAGGCAGGTACGAAGGATTTGAGAAGGTAACCGTCCCGGCAGGGGCATTCAACTGTCTGAAAGTATCATACAAGCTCCGGAAAAACATCCTCTACCTTCCCCGGACTGTCTATGTCACCCAATGGTACGCCGAAGGCATCGGTCTGGTAAAGGAAGAAACGGCAGACAAGAAAGGCTACCTGAAACAAAGCAAAACGCTGCTCCGCATCATCTCACCGGAATAATCAGCTGAAAAAAATGCGCCAAAGCATGTTTCCAGTGCTATGGCGCATCCATTTTTTATTGCCTCATTCTTCGCCGAAGTCAAAAGAGAGCTGTCCGTCACCCAGCAGATTGAACGACATGCGATGGTAAGGCGTTGTACCATATGCCTTAATGGCTTCCCGGTGCTTCTTCGTAGGATACCCCTTGTTCTTTTTCCAGCCATAAGCCGGATACTCCGCTGCCAGACGGTTCATGTAATCGTCACGGTACGTCTTTGCCAAAATGGAAGCCGCCGCAATGGAAAGATACTTTCCGTCGCCCTTCACAACCGTTGTATGCGGAATGCCGGGATAAGGAGTAAAACGGTTGCCGTCGACCAACAAGTGCTGGGGACGCATCTTCAACTGGCCGACAGCCCGGTGCATGGCGAGAAATGAGGCATTAAGGATGTTGATTGCATCAATCTCAGCCGGTTCAACCACACCCACAGCCCAAGCCAGCGCTTCCGCCTCGACCACCTTGCGCAACTCATAGCGCTGCTTCTCCGTCAGCTTTTTCGAATCGTTGAGCATTTCGTTCCGGAAGTCCGCAGGCAGAATGACGGCAGCCGCGAATACGGCACCCGCCAGACAGCCGCGTCCGGCCTCATCACAGCCGGCTTCTATCAAATCTTTATGCAAATAAGGCAGCAGCATACTTCATCTGATTTTCGTTAAAGAATAGTTCAGCCCAGACTCGTTTTTCTCAAAATCACGGTTCAGCAAAGTCAAAGTCTGCGCATCTTTGTCACACAGGAAATTATAAACGTCTTCGTCCCGGTCGGCCACCAGCTGCCATACAACGGCATCCTTGTCAGACGGAATGCCACGCTGCGTATAGCGTCTGCCGACATACGTATAAACGGCATCCTTGCCGTTTTCAGCCTCAAGATAGGTGAGCCGGAGCAGAAACGTCCCATCCCCGCTATGCTTGCGGCTGCGTATGTCCAGCTGATATCTGATGCCCGGACAATCGGCGGCAGGAAGCACGCCTTCGTAAGAAGAATCTTCCCATGGACCCAGGCTTGCGTCATTGTCGCTTGCAGACTGCCTGAACAAAAGCTTTCCTCTTTGGCTGACGGTCCAGCAGCCGTCTGCATAACGCACATTCTTTGTATCATCGTCTTCCACATTCCATACGTGTCTGCCGGAAGGGAGCGTGCGGCGGTCCAACATTTCCGGCTTGCCCTGTGCCGGGCCGAACAGTTCCGCCTTCGATGAGTCAGGACTGAACACGATGTAGACAGCACGTCTGCTACCGTCCACCGCCTCCGTTCTGATTCCGGACTTGAACAAACGGATCAGTTCTGCCCCGGGAGCGTTTCCCCGCGACGGAACCGCCCTGCTTGCAACCGTATCTTCCACCATCCCTTTATCATCCGCAGAGCGGGAAAAGTATCCGCAACTCCCGAAAAAGGCGCAGGAAACCGCCAGCAAAATTTCTTTTTTCATCCTCAACAACACCGTTTATTCTTTCTTCAAAGACATTTTTTTCACATCTACCACTTGATACACACTCGCATAAGATTCCGCAAATCCTTCGTCCGACTTGCCCATGTCAACCACCTCCAGTTCAGCGTATACCGGAGTTCCGTTCTTAACGCCTTTCGTCAGTTCATCATACTTTCGGGCCAGATCGCCTGTCTTGTCTGTCACCCAATAAGAAACAGAATCTCCGGCCGGAACAAACGAACGGACTTCATGGGAAAAGACCAGCGTGCCTTCTGTCTGGAAACTGGGTTTCTTTGCCGGAACCAGTTCGGCCATAGGCACCGTATCCCCGCTCTGTTTCCCTTCGCTTCTGGAGTATCTCAGCACAAGCGTCCCTTTTTTCAGAATCAGACTGTCTTGTGTCAGCTTCTCCACCAACAGCGTGTCAGAAAAAGGAATAGTCAGTCCGTTTCCGATGCTTTTCCCGGAAAGGACAAGCTGACTGCCTTCGCGTTTCCAGGATTCATACTGCAAGGTCGCCATGTTGACCGACGACGCTTTGCCGCCTGCCTGCAACGAAATACCCTGCATGCAGTTTTCCATGCCGGGAACAGGCTCTACCCATTCCCCTTCGATGCTTGCATCAGACGTGCAAGCAACCAATGCCGCTGCCACAACAAGCCCGCTTGCCGCAGCCCATAAGCTTCTGTTTGTTCTCATAACTGGTTTCTATAATAAAATCATTCGGTTTTCGCCATGTCTTTACAGAATGGACATACTTACAAATATACAAAAACCAGTGCAATTACGGACGAATTTAGAAAGAATAACATAAAACCGCCAGAAATATGCGCCTTCCGCCAGGCGGCAGCCTGTGTCCCTTTTCAGCCGCATAAACTTATCGGAAAATGCGGCAAGGTTATTCCAACGTTTTTTCATAATTTTGCGGCGTAAAAACAGACAGCAATGCAGATATGATACAGATTGACGATGTAATAGTAAGTTTGGATGTATTCCGCGAAAAGTTTGTGCAACCTGGAAGCATGCAAGGGAGAATGCTGCATAGAAGGAGATGCAGGCGCCCCTGTGGAAGAAGACGAAGTGAAGAAACTGGAAGAATGCCTTCCGGCAGTATGGGAGCTTCTCTCGCCGGAAGCAAAAGCCGTCATCGAAAAACAAGGAGTTGTCTACACCGACGAAGAAGGCGACCTGGTAACCTCTATCGTGAACGGGAAAGACTGCGTATTTACATGCTATGACGAAAAGGGATGCTGCTTCTGTGCCATAGAAAAAGCTTTCAGAGAAGGGAAGTGCGACTTCTACAAACCGGTTTCATGCCACCTCTACCCCATCCGGATCGACAACTGCGGCCCGTTCAAAGCCGTCAACTACCACCGATGGGATGTATGCAAGGCAGCCGTGCTGCTCGGGAAAAAAGAAAACCTGCCCATCTACAAGTTTCTGAAAGAGCCGTTGATACGCAAATTCGGCAAAGACTGGTATGCCGAACTGGAACTCGTGGCAGAAGAACTGGACAAACAGCACATGCTCTGATTCGCCCCAACTTTCCGCCCCCCTTCCGTATAAAGGCAAAGGCGGACTGCCGAAATCTTGACCTTCAGGTTAAAGACATATATCCCCAGCCTAAAGACATGCATCTCTAAACTGGAGATGTATATCTCCAGGCTGGAGATAAAGAATCCGAACCGCACATCCGGAGTTTTATACTCGGAAAACCCTCTTCAGAAAGTGCGGATATTCAGAAGAATACACTATCTTTGCAGCCTGTTCTATTCAAAAAAACGCAAAATACAACCGAAAAATGGGATTATTCATTCGAAAAAGCATAGAGTCACTGCAAGATGAAGCTGCCGAAACCGGGTCGAAAACGTTGAAAAGAGTGCTCGGACCTGTCAGCCTGGTAGCCTTGGGAGTAGGAGTAATCATCGGAGCCGGACTGTTTTCCATCACCGGAACCGTTGCGGCAAGCTATTCAGGCCCTGCCATCACCCTGTCATTCATCATAGCGGCCATCGGCTGCTGCTTTGCCGGACTGTGCTATGCCGAGTTCGCCTCCATGATTCCCGTGGCCGGAAGTGCCTATACGTATTCGTATGCCACGATGGGCGAACTTATCGCATGGATTATCGGATGGGATCTTGTGCTGGAATATACCGTTGCGGCAACTACAGTAAGCATCAGTTGGAGCCGGTACCTTACGGTGTTCTGCCAGGGCATCGGCATCGAATTCCCTCACGCCCTGACAGCTTGTCCGTGGGACGGAGGCATCATCAACATCCCCGCCATGGTCATCGTTGTGCTGATGAGCATCATTCTGATGAGAGGAACGGCGGGAAGCTCGTTCTTTAACGGCCTCATCGTGTTCCTGAAAATAGCCGTCATCCTGATTTTCGTGATATTGGGATGGAAATTCATACAAACCGACAACTATATCCCATACATTCCCGAGAACACAGGAAAGCTGGGAGAGTTCGGCATCTCAGGCATACTCAGAGGTGCAGCCATTGTCTTTTTCGCCTTTCTGGGATTTGACGCGGTGAGCACCGCAGCACAAGAAACCAAAAACCCGAAACGCGACATGCCGATCGGGATTCTGGTATCGCTACTCATCTGCACCATATTATATACACTTTTCGCCCATGTGATGACCGGCGTGGCGCATTATACGGAGTTTGAAGGCCAGGTGGGAATCGCTCCGGTTGCCGTAGCTATCGAGAAGATGGGCTATCCGGATGCAGCCGGCGTTGTCCAGCCCGTCTATCCGTGGCTGAACAAGGCAATCATACTTGCCATCCTTTTCGGCTACTGTTCGGTAATCATGGTCACCCTGCTCGGCCAAAGCCGGGTATTCCTGAGCATGAGCCGCGACGGACTGCTTCCGCCTTTCTTCTCAAGAATCAACGAAAAATACCGCACGCCCGTCCACAGCAACTGCCTTTTCATGGTGCTGGTCAGCCTGCTCGCCGGGTTTGTTCCGGCAGAAGTGGCCGGAGAAATGACAAGCATCGGCACCTTGCTGGCTTTCACTCTGGTGTGCGCCGCCATTCTGGTGGTACGCAAAACCATGCCCGACATCCACCGGGCTTTCAAGACACCTTTCGTGCCTTTCGTCCCGATTATGGGCATACTCACCTGCCTCTGCATGATGTGCTTCCTGCCCGCCGACACGTGGATCCGACTCGTCTTGTGGATGCTTGTGGGACTGGACGTATACGCATGCTACGGCATCAGGCACAGCAAGCTCGAACATGGGAAAGCTCACCGGCAGGGCGACATCGTGCTGAACGTGCTCGGGCTGGTTCTGTCGGTACTGAGCGTCATCACAGGACTGTGGCACCAGCAAACCGTGGGATGGCAGGAAGACAAGACATTGCTCACCGTTTCATTCGTGTTCGCCTTTGCCCACTGCGCCTTTTATATGTGGCGGATATGGAAGCACTCGCACGCACATGAAAACGCGGACAAGAACGCAAAAACGGAGCCAAATCCTTAAAATAAGTTATAGGAGAAAGACTTGAACAAAAAAAACGACTTTTAAGCTATATCCCATCTTTAAAAAAGCTGTTATTTTACAGCAATTTATGTATTATGGATAAAAATATTTTATACGTTGCCATTCAGGCTGCCCTGAAAGCCGGGGCGGAAATCATGAGGGTTTACACTGATCCGAACGCTGATTTTGAAATAGAAAAGAAGGCAGACAACTCGCCGCTGACCGTCGCCGACCGCAAGTCACACGCAGTGATTGCGAGTATGCTGGCCGACACTCCCTACCCAGTATTGAGCGAGGAAGGGAAAAAGATGCCTCAGGAAGAACGGATGAGGTGGAATGAATTGTGGGTGGTCGACCCGCTGGACGGAACCAAAGAGTTCATCAAACGAAACGGAGAATTTACCGTGAACATCGCTTATGTCAAAAACGGAAGCCCCGAAGCAGGAGTAATCTATGTACCCGTAAAACGGCAATTGTATTTTGCGGACACGGAATGGGGAGCGTACAAGGCCGAAGATATCCAGGAACTGAAAGAAGGGACAACCATCGACAGCCTGATAGCAGACTGCCGGCGTCTGCCGGAACCGGGAAACAGACACGACAACTTTGTCATCGTGGCATCGCGCTCGCATCTCACGCCGGAAACGCAGGCCTACATCGACGAGATGAGCAAAAAGCACGAAAAAGTGGAAACCGTTTCGAGCGGCAGCTCACTAAAGCTGTGCCTGGTAGCCGAAGGAAAGGCTGACGCTTATCCGCGGTTCGCCCCGACAATGGAATGGGACACAGCGGCAGGACACGCCATCGTACGCGCGGCAGGAGGTGAAGTCTACAATGCCGGAAGCGACAAGCCGCTCCAATACAACAAAGAAGACCTGCTGAATCCATGGTTCATCGTGCTGCCCGCAACGGAACGCCGCACAGATTCAGACGAACGATAAACTATCTGATAAAAGAATATGAATTTTGAAATAATATTTGTACTGCTCGGACTGATCGGAATGCTGACAGCACTTATCCTAGACAAGATGCGTCCGGGCATCGTACTGCTGTCGTTGGTTGTCGTATTCATGGCAGCAGGAATTATTACGCCCAAACAGATGGTAGCAGGATTCAGCAACCGCGGAATGATAACCGTAGCCCTTCTGTTTCTCGTAAGCGAGGGCGTAAGGCAGAGCGGCGCGTTGAGCACCATCGTAAAGAAACTCCTTCCCGAAAAGGAAACGACAGTGACTAAGGCCCAGCTCCGCCTTCTTCCCATAGTGAGCGCATTCTCTGCTTTCCTGAACAATACGCCGGTGGTGGTGATATTCGCTCCGATAGTGAAAAACTGGGCGAAGAAAATCGGCCTGTCGTGTACGAAATTCCTGATTCCCCTCTCGTATGCAACCATCCTGGGAGGATTGTGTACGCTCATCGGCACATCAACGAACCTGGTTGTACACGGAATGATGATCGACAAGGGACTTGGAGGACTGAAGATGTTTGACTTGGCTTTCATCGGCATTCCCATCACGGTTGTGGGACTACTTTTCATCATTCTGACATCAAAGAAGCTGCTTCCTGCCGAAAGGCCCGACAACTTCGAGGAAGAAGAGGCAGACGCAGCCGTAGAAAAAGGACAGCACATCGTGGAGGTGGTGCTGGCATCCCGCTTTCCGGGACTGAAACGAAAACTGAAGAACTTCGACTTCAAAAGAAAATATGGAGCTGAAATCAAGGAAATACGCCAGGGAGGACAGATCATCACCGAAAATTTGGGAGAAGTAAGGCTGCAGCAAGGCGATACGCTGGTCTTGCTGGCCGATGATGACTTCACCAAGACCTGGGGCGACTCGTCTGTGTTCTTGATGATGACCAACGGCAAGGAAATTCCTACCCGCCCCGTACCGTCCTGGAAGAAATGGACTGCACTGGCCCTGCTTCTCATCATGATCATCGGAGCTACAATCGGCGAGCTTCCGGCCATTCAGGAACGCTTTCCCAACGTAAAGATGGACATGTTTTTCTTTGCAGCCGTCACTGCGGTTGTCATGGCGTGGCTCAAGATGTTCCCTCCGAAGAAATACACCAAATACATCAGCTGGGACATTCTGATTACAATCGCCTGCGCTTTTGCCATCAGTGCGGCGATGGAAGAATCCGGACTTGCCGCTCTGATTGCAAACTTCATCAAAAACGTGGCCGGCTCGCTGGGAGCATGGGGAGCGCTGGCCTTGCTCTATTTTGTCACGCTGGTTATCACGGAACTTATCACCAATAACGCAGCGGCCGCACTTGCTTTCCCGCTGGCTCTGGAAACAGCCCAGAAATTCGGAGTAGACCCGATGCCGTTCTTTATCGCGATCTGCATAGCCGCATCAGCCGGGTTCGCCACTCCAATCGGCTACCAGACCAACCTGATCGTGCAAGGCGCCGGAAACTATAAGTTTACGGATTTCATGAGAATCGGTATTCCTATGGACCTGATTGTCATGATAATATCCGTTTCACTCATCCCTTTAATCTGGCCGTTTGCACCGGCTTAACAAAAAACAAAAAGATTATGGAACATATCTATCCTATATTCGACAAGATGCTGACCCGTTCCGACAAGGAAAACCTGCTCGGACAGCATGGACTGATGATCTGGTTTACCGGACTGAGCGGTTCGGGAAAAAGCACCATCGCCATTGCGCTGGAACGTGAACTTCAAAAACGGCACTTGCTCTGCCGCATCCTTGACGGCGACAACATCCGAAGCGGAATCAACAACAATCTGGGATTCTCGGCCGAAGACCGCACGGAAAACATACGGCGCATAGCGGAAGTTGGAAAGCTGTTCGTTGATACGGGCATCATTACAATCGCCGCATTCATCAGCCCGAACAACGATTTGCGTGAAATGGCGGCCGACATCATCGGAAAAGACGATTTCGTAGAGATTTATGTAAGCACACCGATCGAAGAATGCGAACGGCGCGACGTAAAGGGCCTGTATGCCAAGGCACGCAAAGGAGAGATCAAGAATTTCACAGGAGTGTCCGCACCGTTCGAAGCCCCGCTTCACCCGGCTCTCTCGCTTGACACATCGAAACTGTCAATCGAAGAATCTGTCGGCCGGCTCCTGGAACTGATATTACCGAAAGTAACTAAAATATAACTATACAATCATGCAAGAAGAATATAACCTGAGCCACTTGAAAGAACTCGAAGCCGAGTCTATCCACATCATACGTGAAGTGGCCGCCTCTTTTGAAAACCCGGTAATGCTCTACAGCATCGGAAAAGACTCTTCCGTCATGGTGCGTCTGGCCGAAAAAGCATTTGCCCCGGGAAAAGCTCCGTTTCCGCTGATGCATATCGACTCGAAATGGAAATTCAAGGAAATGCTGAAGTTCCGCGACGAATATGCCAGGGAGCATGGATGGAAACTGATTGTGGAAAGCAACATGGAAGCGTTCCGTGCCGGAGTAGGTCCGTTTACCCACGGAAGCAAGGTGCATACAGACCTGATGAAAACACAAGCCTTGCTGCACGCACTCGACAAATACAAGTTTGACGCGGCATTCGGAGGCGCACGACGCGATGAAGAGAAGTCACGCGCCAAGGAACGCATATTCTCGTTCCGCAACGAGTTCCACCAGTGGGATCCGAAAAACCAGCGTCCGGAGCTGTGGGACTTGTACAACACGCGCATCCGCAAGGGTGAAAGCATCCGCGTGTTCCCGCTGAGCAACTGGACAGAACTGGATGTATGGCAATACATCCGTCTGGAAAATATTCCGATTGTACCGCTGTATTTTGCAAAGGAACGGCCTACCGTAAACATCGACGGGCAACTCATCATGCCCGACGATGACCGTCTGCCGGAAAAGTACCGCGACAAGATTGAAATGAAGAAGATCCGTTTCCGCACCCTCGGGTGCTGGCCGCTGACCGGAGCGATTGAAAGCGAAGCCGATACAATCGAAAAAATCGTGGAAGAGATGATGACAACCACCAAGAGCGAACGCACAACACGTGTCATCGACTTTGACCAGGATGCCAGCATGGAAGAAAAGAAGCGTGAAGGATACTTCTGACAAGCAATGAATAATCAAGGATGAATGACGGGCAGCAGCCTGCCGATACGTTCTTAATTATCAACAGTTAACTATTAATTGAAAAAATGATGGAAGAATTAGATAAGACCAAATCAGGAAACCCGATGGAAGGCGAAACAAGAGGTAAAATGTCTATCGAGGAGTTTCTGAAAAAAGACGAGCAAAAGGACTTGCTCCGCTTTCTGACTGCCGGATCTGTAGACGACGGCAAATCGACCCTTATCGGCCGCCTGCTTTTCGACAGCAAAAAAATTTATGAAGACCAGCTCGACGCTTTGGAACGCGACAGCAAACGCGTGGGAAACGCCGGAGAGCATATCGACTACGCACTGCTGCTCGACGGACTGAAGGCTGAACGCGAACAAGGAATCACCATCGATGTGGCTTACCGCTACTTCTCGACCAACAACCGCAAGTTCATCATTGCCGACACTCCGGGACACGAACAGTATACACGCAACATGATTACCGGAGGGTCTACCGCCAATCTGGCTATCATTCTGGTAGATGCGCGCGCCGGTGTCATCACCCAGACCCGCCGGCACACATACCTGGTTTCTCTGCTGGGAATCAAACATGTGGTGCTGGCAGTCAACAAGATGGACCTGGTGGACTTCTCAAAGGAAGTATTCGACAATATTGTAGCCGACTACAAGGCTTTCATCGCGCCATTGGGAGTGCCCGACGTCACTTGCATCCCTCTGTCGGCGCTTGACGGCGACAATGTGGTAGAGAAATCTGAACGTACACCCTGGTACGAAGGCCCTTCGCTGCTGGAATTCCTCGAAACCGTACACATCGGAAACGACCACAACCTGACAGACTTCCGCTATCCGGTGCAGTATGTACTGCGTCCGAACCTCGACTTCCGCGGATTCTCATCAAAGGTAGCTTCGGGAATCGTACGCAAGGGAGATGAAGTGGTGGCACTTCCTTCCGGAAAGAAAACCCACGTGAAAGCCATCTACTCGCCCGACGGAGAATGCGACTACGCTTATCCGCCGATGTCTGTCACACTTACTCTGGAGGACGAAATTGACGTGTCGCGAGGCGACATGCTGGTTCATCCGGACAACATGCCGATGGTAGGACGAAACTTTGAGGCCATGCTCGTATGGATGGACGAAGAAAAAATGGACATGGAAAAGTCCTTCTTCCTGAAACAGACAACCAATATGAGTCGCACACGCATAGACTCCATCAAATATAAAGTGGATGTGAATACGATGGACCACCTGAGCGTAGAAAACGGAAAGCTCAAAAAAGAAGACGTGCCTCTGCAACTCAACCAGATCGCACACGTTGTGCTGACTTCATCGAAAGAACTGTTCTTCGACCCGTATACGGAAAACAAGGCCACGGGCGCTTTCATCCTCATCGACCCGATTACGAACAACACGAGCGCAGCCGGCATGATCATCAGCAAGGTAGAAGACAAGGACATGCATACAACCATGGAAGTGCCGGTGCTCGACCTTCCGCGCCTGGGTATCGGTCCGGAACATTACGAAGCGATAGAAACAGCCGTGAAAGATCTGGGACGACAGGGATACACCATCGAAATCAAAAAATAAACAATTAAAAAATCAACAGTTAATAGCGGAGATTCGTTATTCAAGTCTTCGCTGTTAACCATCAACTGAACGACATGGGATTACTAGAATTCAGCAAACTGCCGGTGAATACACTAGTCGGAGCCGACTGGAAAACATTCAACGAAATCACCAAAGGACGCACGATTGACCCGGCATACAAAGGAAAATTCCGCCTGACCAAAGCGGTATGCCGCCTGCTTTCCGTCTTGAAGCCATTGCAGGACAAGAAATATGAAAAGCTGCTGGCCGACAAACCGCTCGAACACGACCCGGTGTTTATCCTGGGACACTGGCGGAGCGGAACAACATTCATGCACAACGTGTTTTCGTGCGACAAACATTTCGGCTACAACACGACTTACCAGACCGTATTCCCGCATCTGATGATGTGGGGGCAGCCGTTCTTTAAAAAGAACATGAGCTGGCTGATGCCGGACAAGCGGCCCACCGACAACATGGAACTGGCTGTAGACCTGCCTCAAGAAGAAGAGTTCGCACTCTGCAACATGATGCCGTACACGTACTACAACTTCTGGTTCCTTCCCAAACACATGCAGGAATACGCTGACAAATACTTGCTTTTCGACGACATTTCGGATGCCGAACTGAAGGTGTTTGAGGAAGTGTTCACCAAACTCATCAAAATATCTTTGTGGAACACCCGCGGCACTCCAGTTCCTAAGCAAGAACCCGCCGCATACCGGACGCGTAAAAGAGCTGGTAAAGATGTTCCCGAACGCAAAGTTCATTTACCTGATGCGCAATCCCTACACCGTGTTCGAGTCAACGCGGAGCTTCTTCACAAACACCATCAAGCCGCTCCAGCTTCAGGAAATCAGCGCGCAGGAGCTGCAAGACAACATCTTGTCGGTCTATGCAAAGCTATACCATAAATACGAAGCCGACAAGAAGTTCATCCCTGAAGGCAATCTGGTGGAAGTCCGCTTTGAGGATTATGAAAAAGACGCCTTCGACCTGACACAGGAAATCTACCGGAAACTCTCGATCCCCGGTTTCGAGGAAGCCCGGGCCGACATCGAAGCCTATGTAAACAAGAAGAAAGGCTACAAGAAAAACAAATACCAGTACAAGCCCGAAACGGTGGAACTGGTTGAAAAGAACTGGTCGTTTGCCCTGGAGCAATGGGACTATAAGCTGTAAATGCGATGAAACGCAGGAACAAAGAGAGCAAAAAGCTTCTCCATGTTTCTGCGTTTTTTGCATCAACGCCATTCGGTCCCATAAGAAGATCTGATTTATCCTGCAACAATCCCAATTCCACAATGCTGTTTTTATATTCCACAGTGTGGAACACACAAACCATAATGCGGAACATATAAACCACAATACGGTTTACAGAAAGCAAGCGGCAAAAGACCAAAAAGATGCGGAAGAACAGATAAAAAGACAGGCGCACAAACCGTGCAAATGCTGCGAGTGACTCAAAAAGAATCGGAACAAACATCATCCGGCACATTTTTTCCACATCAGGAAATTTTCCCCATCTCCACCTTTTTTATACCTTTGCAAAATCAATCGCCCCGAACATGAGAAAACTATTTATTCTATTAACGCTGGCCATGACATGCGGACTTATGGCATGCTCCGGCCACAAAAAGAAAAACAATATGGAAGAAACTACTGTACGTCTGGAAACCACAATGGGAAATATCACCGTAAAGCTGTATGACGAAACGCCCAGACACCGCGACAATTTCATCAAGCTGGTGAAAGAGGGCATGTACGACAATACGCTTTTCCACCGCGTCATCAAAAACTTCATGATACAGGCAGGAGATCCGGAAAGCAAAACGGCCTCGGACACCGCATCATTGGGAAGCGGCGACGTAGGCTATACCATCCCGGCCGAATTCAATCCGAAGTTCATTCACAAGAAGGGAGCTTTGGCTGCCGCACGCAAGGGGGACGAAGTGAACCCGAAGAAAGAATCGTCCGGATGCCAGTTCTATATCGTGACGGGGCAGGTGTTCAACGAAGAGCAGCTGCTGGACGTGGAGCAACGCATGAAAGACGCACGGCTGACAAACATCTTCAACTCACTGGCTCAAAAACACATCAAGGAAATCTACAAGATGCGCCGCGCCGGCGACAACGACGGACTGATGGAACTGCAGAACAAGCTGGAGGAAGAAGCATACAAGGTTATGGAAAAGGAAGAACCCGTAAGATTCACTCCCGAACAGATTCAGGCTTATACGACAGTCGGAGGTGCGCCGCACCTGGACGGCGAATATACCGTATTCGGTGAAGTTGTAGACGGAATGGATGTAATCGACCGCATCCAGAAGGTGAAAACAAACCGGAAAGACCGTCCGGAAGAAAACATCCGCATTCTGAAGGCAACGGTAGAGGAATAATATTGTAGAGGAACGGAATAAAAATGATAGAAGTAAACCATCATACGCTGGATAACGGACTGCGCATCGTACACCACGAGGACAAATCAACCCAGATGGTAGCGCTGAACCTACTGTACGATGTGGGCGCACGCGATGAAGATCCTGATCATACCGGATTCGCCCATCTGTTTGAGCACCTGATGTTCGGAGGCTCCGTCCATGTGCCCGACTATGACACTCCGGTACAAAATGCCGGAGGCGAAAACAACGCATGGACAAATAATGACATAACCAATTATTACATCACCCTCCCTCGTCAGAATGTGGAAACCGGATTCTGGCTGGAGAGCGACCGCATGCTCAGCCTCGACTTCAATCCCAAAAGTCTGGACGTGCAGCGACAGGTAGTCATCGAAGAGTTCAAGCAGCGCAACCTCAACCAGGCGTATGGAGATGTTTCGCATCTGATGAGAGAACTGGCATACAAGCAGCACCCCTACCGCTGGCCCACCATCGGGAAGGAAATCAACCACATTGCAAATGCCACGCTCGATGAAGTGAGGGAGTTCTTCTATCATTATTATGCACCGAACAATGCCATTCTGGCCGTAACGGGGCATATCTCGTTCGAAAAGACCTTGCAGCTGGCGGAAAAATGGTTCGGCCCCATACCGAAACGCGATATCCCGGCCCGCCAACTTCCCAAAGAAGAGAAGCAGACGGCAATCCGCAGAAAAACGGTAGAACGGAAAGTTCCGGTAAACGCCATCTACATGGCGTTCCACATGTGCAACCGCAAGCATCCGGACTACTACGCATACGACATGATCACCGATGTGCTGTCCAACGGACGCTCATCACGGTTTGTGCGCTCGCTGATCCAGGAGCAGAAACTGTTCACCGGAATAGACGCCTACATCTCCGGAAGCATAGACGACGGCCTGCTGCAAATTACCGGAAAACCGGCACAGGGAATCACGCTGGAACAAGCCGAACAGGCTATCTGGGAGGAACTTGAACGGATGAAAACCGTCCCGGTAAACGACCATGAACTCGAAAAGGTGAAGAACCGCTACGAAAGCGAACAGATATTCAGCAACATGAACTACCTGAACGTGGCCAACAATCTGGCTTTTTTCGAACTGATCGGGAAGGCCGAAGACATAAATGACGAAGTGAAAAAATACCGTTCGGTCACCGCATCGCAGATACAGCATGTGGCGTCCCGATGCTTCGTCGCTGAAAACTGTTCTGTCCTTTATTATAAAGCAGCCGAATGAAACTCAACCACTATTGCTCATTGCTCAAACTGGGTTTGCCCATCATCATCGGACAGATCGGAGTGATTGTGCTGGGATTTGCCGATACGCTGATGATCGGACACCACAGCACGGAAGGGCTTGCCGCAGCAAGCTTTGTCAACAACATGTTCAATCTGGCCATCATTTTCTGCACCGGCTTTTCTTACGGACTGACTCCGGTTGTGGGAAGCCTGTTCGGGCAGAAGCGGATTGACGGAGTGGGACGAGCACTGAAGAACAGCCTGGCAGCCAACACTCTGCTTGCCGTCATCGTCTGCCTGGCCATGGCTGCCCTTTATTTCAACTTGGCCAATCTCGGACAGCCGGAAGAGCTGCTTCCTTTCATGAGGCCTTATTTTCTGGTGCTCCTCGCCTCCCTGCCTTTTGTACTCTGGTTCAATGCATTCAAACAGTTCTCCGACGGCATTACCGACACAAAAGTATCCATGTGGATTCTGCTTGGCGGAAACCTGCTCAACATCATAGGCAACTACATCCTTATCTATGGAAAGCTCGGCTTTCCGGAACTGGGACTGACCGGAGCCGGAATCTCCACACTTGTGTCCCGCATACTCATGGTTATCGTTTACCTGATGCTTTTCTTCGGCACTTCACGCTACAGGATATTCCGCCAAGGTTTTCGCACAGGACGCATCAACAAAAAAGATTTCAGCCTGCTCAACCGCCTGGGATGGCCCATCGCCGGACAAATGGGGATGGAGACGGCTTCGTTCAGCCTCAGCGCCATCATGATAGGATGGCTGGGAAGCACTGCGCTGGCCTCATACCAGATCATGATTGCCGTATCGCAGATCTGCTTCATGATTTATTATGGCATGGGAGCCGCCGTTTCGGTCCGCATAAGCAACTTCTACGGGCAGAAGGATATAGAAAATGTGTGCCGGACAGCCAATGTCGGCTTTCACCTGATACTGATGATGGTCGTCTGCACTTCCGTTCCCATCTTCTTGCTCCGCCACCATATCGGCGGATGGTTCACCGACAACGAAGCGGTCAGCCTGATGGTAGCGCAAACCATCGTTCCCTTCCTCCTTTACCAGTTCGGCGACGGGCTGCAGATAAATTTCGCCAATGCGCTCCGGGGAATAGCAGACGTCCGGCTGATCATGCTTTTCTCCTTTATCGCCTATTTCCTCATATCCCTTCCGGCAGGCTATCTGTTCGGCTTCGTCTTCAATTGGGGAGTAACAGGCATATGGGCGGCATTTCCTTTCGGACTGACCAGCGCCGGCATCATGTATTATCTCCGCTTCCGGTATAAAACAAGAAAAATGATATAGCCATGTTCTCCACTTCCACTAAAATCATCGTCGGATATATTGTTCTGATCGGCCTGCTGTTCGGAAGCCATTGTATATACATTCCAGCAGATGAGCCTGCTGGCCGAACCGACCGGAGTGGAAGAAAACATCAATAACCGGAGGCACATCACACACCGCATCATCAGCAAGCTGTATGATGCGGAGATAACCGGACAAACATTGCGCATCGGCAAACTGGGAGAATACTCCAACTATATAAAAAAGATGAAAGAGGTCAACGCCTCGATCGACTCGCTGGAGGCTATGCTCACCGACACGATCCAGCTGGCACGCCTGGATACGGTTCGAACGCTGCTGAAAAGCAAGCAGTGGAACATGTTTGCCGTTATCGAAGCCATGCAGGACAACCCCACCGATGCCCTCTATCAGCAGGAGCTCGACAGCCTGATCGCCTCGCAGGATTCCCTTCTCAACGCCCCGCACATACGCAGGAAGGTTGTGACGCATCACAACTCATATACAATCCGGCACAAGAAGAAGGGGTTTTTCAAAAGACTGGCCGACGTGTTTGCTCCCAAAGAAGATTCGACACTGGTCAACAACGTCATACAAGAAGAATACACCGATACGCTCAACGAAGTATACAGCCCGGTAGACACAATCACGAACATGCTGGCAGGAATCCAGCATAAAGTGTTCCAGACAAAACAAAAGCAGACACGCATGCTGAACGCGCGCCTCGAACGCCTGCGAATGGCCGGAAACAACCTGAGCCAGCGGGTAAACCAGTTGCTGGAAAACATTGAAACTGACGAGCAGACTGCCTACAAAGCGCGCCTGACACAAGAAAGGGAAATCCGGCAGAAAGCGGCACGCACCATGGCAAACATAGCCATCGCAGCCATCGCCATGGTACTCATATTCTCTATCGTAATCGCTAAAGACATCGCCCGGGGGAACCATTACCGGAAAGAACTGGAAAAAGCCAAGCTTTACGCTGAAAACCTGCTTGTCGCGCGCGAAAAGCTGATGCTTACCATTACGCACGATATCAAGGCTCCGGCAGGGTCAATCATCGGTTACATTGATCTGCTGGTGCGCCTCGTCAAAGACAAAAGACAGCTTTTTTACCTGAACAACATGAAGAGTTCGGCCAAACATCTGCTGGACCTGGTGACTTCACTGCTCGATTATCACCGGCTGGAAGCGGGCAAAATGGATGTACAGCGCATCGCATTCAACCCGAACGAACTGTTTGCGCACATTCATAACGGCTTCCTGCTTCTCGCCGAGAAAAAGGGCCTGAAACTTAACCTGAATATAAGATTCAACCCTTCGCTCACCCTGGAAGGGGATCCGTTCCGCATCCGCCAGATAGCGGAAAACCTGCTTTCTAATGCCTTGAAATTCACGGCAACGGGAGAAATCACCCTCAACGCTGACTACAGCAAAGAGGTGTTCACATTCAGCGTCACTGATACAGGATGCGGAATGACGGAACAGGAACAGCAGCGCATCTTTCAGGAATTTACCCGGCTGCGCAGCGCACAAGGACAGGAAGGGTTCGGATTAGGGCTCTCCATCACACGCAAACTGACAGAGCTGCTCGGAGGAGAAATATCAGTCAGCAGTGCCCCCGGAAAAGGCAGCACCTTCCGGGTTGAGATACCGATGCGGCAAACCGAAACGCATGACGCGGCCGAAAAAACAGACTCCCGACAAGAAAACATCCATAAGAAACAACTGCACATTCTCCTCATAGACGACGACCGCATACAGATGAACCTGACAGAAGCCATGCTGACAAGTATCCTTGACAACCACCAAGGAAGCAGCCCCGACATACGCTGCTGCGAACAGCCGGAAGAAGTGTTCAGCCTACTGCTGTCAGAGCAGTTCGATCTGGTTTTCACCGACCTGCAGATGCCGGCAATGAACGGCATTGAACTGCTGCAACGCATCAGAAACTTAAATGTTGCGCAAGCGAAAACGATTCCAGTCATTGCCATCACCGCCCGAGGGGACATGAATGAATCCGACTTTCAGGCAAAAGGCTTTGCAGGAATGCTTCAAAAGCCATTCAGCCGGCAAGACCTGATGCTGACATTGAAAAAGACGCTCCCAAAAGACGAAACGGCAGACAACGCCTCCCCCTGCCCGGAACATTTCCAAACATCTGCCGGAAAGAATGAATTCAATTTTGCTCCGCTCACTGCATTCTCAGAGGACGACCCGGAAGCCGCACTTGAAATCATGAGCACATTTATCAATGAAACGGAACAAAGTATCCAAAAACTGGCTCAGGCCGCAAAAGAAGAGAACATGGAACAAGCATGCGCCATCGCACACAAGATGCTGCCTACATTCATCATGATCGAAGCGAAAGAAGCGGTCCCGGCATTGCAGTGGCTCGAGCGCAAACGGGGGGAAACAAAATACACGCCCGAAGCGGACAAAGCCGTGCATCTCGTCATCGAACAAGCGCAAAACGCGCTGAACAAAGCTGAAAATGCAACAGGACAGATTGATTGAAAAGAAAAATCGCTATCTTTGTAACCACAAACAACTGACACATATATGGCTTCATCTTTATTGATTGTGGAAGACGATCTGACTTTTTCGACCATGCTGAAGACATGGCTTAAAAAGAAGGGGTTTGAAGTAGAAACTGCAAGCACGCAGGCGCGTGCCCGCAAACTGCTTGCAGAACAGCCCTTCGACCTTATACTTTCCGATCTGCGGCTTCCGGACAAGGACGGGATGACGCTGCTGTCATGGCTGCGCGAACAAAGCAACCAGGTTCCGTTCATCATCATGACCGGGTATGCCGAAATTCAAAGCGCAGTGAAAGCCATAAAGGAAGGAGCAACCGACTATATCTCCAAGCCTGTACAGCCGGATGAACTCCTGAAGAAAATAAAAGAGGCAATCAATACAGAACATGCCTCAGCCGAAGAAGAAGAGGCTGGAATCTCCCAACAGAATTTTCTGGAAGGAGAAAGCGAGGCTGCGCACCAATTATATAACTACGTCAATCTGGTAGCACCCACACAGATGTCAGTGCTGATAAACGGTGCAAGCGGCACAGGCAAAGAGTATGTGGCACATCGCATTCACAGGCTCAGCAAGCGTGCCGGCAAGCCTTTCATTGCCATCGACTGCGGATCGATTCCCAAAGACCTGGCAGCATCAGAGTTTTTCGGACACGTCAAAGGTTCTTTTACCGGAGCTTTCAACGATAAGGTCGGGGCGTTTGAAGAGGCAAACGGAGGAACACTTTTTCTGGACGAAATAGGAAACCTGAGCTATGAAGTGCAGGTACAGCTGCTGCGTGCTCTTCAAGAAAGACGTATCCGGCGCATCGGTTCCAGCAAGGAGATTGAAGTAGACGTGCGGCTTATCAGCGCAACCAACGAAAACCTGAAAGAAGCCATCGCCAAAGGAAACTTCCGCGAAGACTTATACCATCGCATCAACGAGTTCACATTGTACATGCCTTCGCTGAAAGAACGGAAAGACGACATTCTGCTATTCGCCAATTTCTTCCTCGACCAAGCCAACAAAGAGCTTGACCGAAACCTCATCGGGTTCGACCAGGAAGCTTGCGAGGCATTGCAGAACTACCCATGGCCGGGAAACCTGCGACAGCTGAAGAACACGGTAAAGCGAGCGACCCTCGTGGCACAAGGCGAATTCATCTCACCGAGGGATTTGGGAGAAGATTTTAACAATGCAGGCCTGGCAGATATTCCTGCATGTGCCGACGAACCGCTTCTTCTTCACAACGAAGAACATGAAAAGCAACGGATTCTTCAGGCACTCCAGCACACCAACAACAACAAGAGCAAAGCGGCCATACTTCTGGGCATTGACCGGAAGACATTATACAACAAGCTGAAACTGTATAACATTCCACAATAAAGTGTGGAATATTTCCACAACAGCCAATTGAGGATTCCACAAATTATCCACAAAAAACGACCATGCCAGTGCAAACAATTCGGACACTTCGCTTGTTATTACTAAATAAAGGAAACAATTACAAGTTGAATAACAAGATGATAAATAGAAAATAAGATATCCGTTGCCAAATAAAGCAAAAGGATGGCACGCTTTGGCACGGAGATTGCATTAAATTATATATACGGAAATTAAAAAACAAAACAGTACACAAAAAAGATTAGAACTAGATTTTAAACCCAACCCCATTTAAGATTTGAGAGAATTTAAGCTTTAAGCTATAATCTCTTATAAATGAAGATGCCTATGTGTTAAAGAGAGGAGAACGCTGTGAAGCCTTCTCCTTTCGTCATTCCAGACCGATCCCTTCGAAGCACCGCCAAAGCCCGTCATCGGGAAGAGGAGCCGTCAAATCAATAAGCGCTTTCGAAACCGGATGCACAAATCTCACCCTGCGCGCATGCAGCGATATGCCGCCGTCCGGGTTCGAACGGGGAAAACCATACTTCAAGTCACCCTTGATGGGACAGCCCATTTTCGCCAACTGGCAACGGATCTGGTGATGCCTGCCTGTCTTCAGGTCAACTTCCAGCAAGAAATAATTCTGCGAACAGCCTATCAGACGATAATGAAGCACAGCTTTCTTGGCATTCTTCACTTCCTTGTCATAGGCATACGACTTGTTCTGCTTCTCATTGCGCACCAGATAATTGACCAGCTCAGCTTCTTCCAGCTCCGGACGCTGGCGGACAATGGCCCAGTAGGTCTTTCACCTCTCCTTTCCGGAACATCTCATTCAGCCGCTCCAGCGCCTTTCCCCGTCTTGGCAAACATCACAAGTCCGCTCACCGGCCTGTCCAGGCGATGCACCACACCCAGAAACACATTGCCGGGCTTGGCATACTTCTCCTTAAGATACTGCTTGACTGTTTCAGAGAGCGGCGTGTCGCCCGTCTTATCGCCCTGAACGATTTCAGACACAGTCTTGTTGACTACAATGATATGATTGTCTTCGTAAACAACTTCCATAAATACTTCGCATATAAACGCAGAAGACGCAAAGACGCAGAGATCCGGTCCCTGCGTTTCTGCGTCCCTACATCAAACAAATGTTCTCAAAAATTACATATTCATGCCACCGTCAACCTGAATAACCTGTCCTGATACATAAGAAGACAAGTCGGATGCCAGGAACAATGCGATGTTGGCCACATCTTCCGGCGTACCGCCGCGGCGCAACGGAATCCGCTTGTTCCATTCAGCCTTCACTTCGTCAGAAAGCTGCGCAGTCATGTCGGTGATAATAAATCCCGGAGCGATGGCATTCGCACGGATGCCGCGTGAGCCCAACTCCTGAGCGATAGATTTTGCCAGCGCAATCAGTCCGGCCTTTGAAGCCGAATAGTTGCACTGTCCGGCATTGCCGTGTACGCCTACCACAGAAGCCATATTGATGATGTTTCCGCTTCTCTGACGCATCATGATCGGCGTGCAGGCATGGATGAAGTTGAAGGCCGACTTCAGGTTTACGGCAATAACCGCATCCCATTGTGCCTCACTCATACGCATCATCAGGCCGTCTTTCGTGATTCCGGCATTGTTCACCAGAATGTCAATCGAGCCGAAGTCGCTGTGGATCTGCTCCACAACCTTGGCGGTTTCTTCAAAACTTGCGGCGTTCGAAGCATATCCCTTCACCTTCACGCCATAAGCGGCGATTTCCTTTTCTGTATTCTGACCGTTTTCATCAATTACCAAGTCTGTAAACGCTATGTTGGCTCCTTCAGAAGCAAACTTCAAGGCAATGGCCTTACCGATACCACGGGCAGCACCCGTAATGATAGCTGTTTTTCCAGTTAATAATCCCATTTTCTTTTTATATTAAAAATTAAACTATAAGTTGTCGCGTCTGTTCTTGCAGCCCAATGCGCCGAAAACGATCTTCGACACATAGCGCCACCCGATTTCATCATCCAGATCGTCGGCGATTTGCCCGCGGATATACGGCACTTCAATACCTTTTATACAATAATGCAGGATATCGGCCATGATATCCACATTGTCGAGATCAAAATAACCGGCATCCTTCCCGTCCTGAAGCACCTTCCGGAAAAGAAGGATTTCTTTATGGTCGAACTCCTTCCTTACAGCCTCAACCTTCCAGATATCCCTGAAGAAGCTTGCCTTCAACGTTCCGTTACGGTAAACGACCATTTTGATGGCCTCGAGATGTGTCATTATCAGTTCCATGATTTTATCGTCGGGGGCCGTATGCCTTTCGGCGGCCTGTTCCATCTTGGTGGAAAGCACTTCAAGCTCCGACTCTACGACAGCCAGATAAATCTGATCCTTGCTTTTGAAATAAGTGTACAAAGTCCGCCGCCCTTTCTTTGAGGCCACAGCAATATCGTTCATCGTCGTCTCTTCAACTCCTTTTTTCGCAAAAAGCTGACGGGCGACATCGACCAATTGGGCTCTCGTTCTCTGTACAGTCATTGTTTATTGCACATAATGATATTGATTGAGCAAAATTAGTGCTTTTCTTTCTATTACACAAATATAGACACCGCAAATTGGCAAAAAAGGCGAAACCCGAAAGCGCATCCTTCCGCTTCCGTAAAGCAAGGAACGGCATGCCGGCTATTTCTTCATCTCCAGGCTGAAGATACAAATCTCCAACTTAAAGATACATATCTCCAGCCTGAAGACATGCATCTTTAGCCTGAGGATGAAGCTTGCATCCCGACAAGCCCACGATTCCAGCGTATCTTTTCATGTCAAAAAACGCCCTGCACAGGTGTCCATAACCGTTTATGAAAAAGCATTGAAAAAATATTGCATAAAAAATTTGTTTTTTCAGAAAAGAAGCCGTACCTTTGCAGCGGATTTAGAAAGAGTATATATCGCGGAGTGGAGCAGTTGGTAGCTCGTTGGGCTCATAACCCAAAGGTCGTCTGTTCGAGTCAGGCCTCCGCAACCAAAAGTCCGGAAACGGAAAAAGAACCTAACACCGCGGAGTGGAGCAGTTGGTAGCTCGTTGGGCTCATAACCCAAAGGTCGTCTGTTCGAGTCAGGCCTCCGCAACCAAAAGATGCAGAAAGAGCCTCACAAAGGCTCTTTTTTTATTTCACGCAAACAAAAAATAATGTAACTTTGTTGTCATAGACATATAATACAAATCAAATCCTCTTATCATTATGACACGAATTTACTCTAAACTGACCGATTTAATCGGACATACCCCAATTGTACAACTTAACCGGCTGGCGGAAAAACACGGAGCGCAAGCACCGCTGTTCGCCAAAGTAGAATTTTTCAACCCCGGAGGAAGCGTAAAAGACCGCATTGCCCTGGCTATGATTGAAGACGCCGAAAGACAAGGCAGACTGACTCCGGAAGCCGTCATCGTTGAACCCACAAGCGGAAACACTGGTGTAGGACTTGCGTGGATCGCTTCCGTAAAAGGATACAAAACCATTCTGACCATGCCCGAAACCATGAGCATAGAGCGCAGAAAACTATTAAAGGCACTGGGAGCCGAAATCGTGCTGACACCCGGAAGTGAAGGAATGGGAGGAGCCATACGCAAGGCCGAAGAACTGCGGAATTCCATCCCGGGAGCCATCACACTGCAGCAGTTCGAGAACCCGGCCAATCCGGAAGCCCACGTACGCGGAACGGCCCATGAAATCTGGGAAGACACGGACGGAAAGGTTAACGTATTTGTAGCGGGCGTAGGAACCGGAGGCACAGTAAGCGGAACCGGGAAAGCCCTCAAGCAACTCAACCCGCATATTGAAATCGTGGCCGTAGAACCGGACAGCTCCCCCGTACTCTCGGGAGGGAAAGCCGGACCGCACAAGATCCAGGGAATAGGAGCCGGATTCATTCCCAAAACCTACAACCCGGATGTTGTGGACAAGATCATACGGGTTACAAACGAAGACGCCATGCAAACCGCCCGCGAACTCGCCAAGACAGAAGGCCTTCTGGTAGGCATCTCATCCGGTGCGGCCGCTTATGCAGCCCTTCAGCTGGCCAAGAGCGACGAATACAAAGGAAAGAATATCATCGCCCTGCTTCCGGACACCGGAGAAAGATACCTTTCTACTGAACTTTTCAGCACGGAAGGATAGCAGCAAACGGCAGGGAGCGTGCGCAATAAACGCACAACGGTCACATATTGCAGGGAGAACAGCAAAAAAAGAGCTGCAAATTTTTCCAAATCAAAAAGAATCAGTATCTTTGCAACCCGAAAACGACCATTGCACACGTTTTTTGTGTTACCAGGAAATAATAACAATAAAAGCATATACAAAAATGAAAAAAGGCATTCATCCTGAGAACTACCGTCCGGTAGTATTTAAAGACATGTCAAACGGTGACATGTTCTTGTCACGCTCCACTTGCGCCACAAAAGACACTATTGAATTTGAAGGCGAAACTTATCCGCTGATCAAGCTGGAAATTTCAAGCACTTCACATCCGTTCTACACAGGTAAGGCTAAGCTGGTAGACACTGCAGGACGTGTCGACAAGTTCATGAGTCGCTACGCAAACCACAAGAAAAAATAAGCAAACCTTTTAAGAAAACAGGCACTCTTGAAAAGGAGTGCCTGTTTTTTTTATGTCCGGACGGAACAAAAAAAGACAAAAAAAGAATGCCATCCGATGATGGCATCCCCTTGAAAGACATTTGAATCTGCCTTTAAGCTTTCACACGGCCCACATACGAACCGTCACGAGTATCCACCTCAATCATTTCGTCTGTATTAATGAACAGAGGTACACGCACGGTAGCTCCGGTTTCAACCGTAGCAGGCTTCGTTGTATTTGTTGCAGTATCTCCCTTCAAGCCCGGCTCAGTGTATGTAACCTTCAGCTGAACTTTCACCGGAAGCTCTGCATAAAGAATAGTTTCAGTAGAAGCGTCAGAAACCACGTCAACCACCATTTCTTCCTTCAGGAAGTCAACGCCTTCAATCTGGTCATGTGCGATGGGCACCTGCTCAAATGTTTCCTGATTCATGAAAATATAATCTTCACCTTCCTTATAAAGGAACTGGTAAGGACGGCGTTCAACACGGACATCTTCCAGCTTTTCACCGATATTGAAACGGCGTTCCAATACATATCCGTCAACCACATCTTTCAACTTAGTACGCATGAAAGTATTTCCCTTTCCCGGCTTTACATGCAAAAAATCAATGCAGAAATACAGCTTTCCGTCCATACGGATAGCTGTTCCGATTTTAATGTCTTGAGCATTAATCATAACTAGAAATCTTTTATATTATTTACTGTGTTAATCGTCTGAATCTGATTTCGAGCGCAAAATTAATCTAAATCAAGAAAAAACGCAAAAAGATTTCAGTAAAAAAGACTTAGCACTTTGATTATTTAAAAAAAGTCACTAATTTTGCAGCCCGAACGTATGGAATAATAACATAATAATATATAGAAAGATGAAAAGAACCTACCAACCCTCTAACAGAAAGAGAAAGAACAAACACGGATTCCGTGAAAGAATGTCTACCGCCAACGGCCGTCGAGTTTTGGCAGCACGCCGTGCTAAAGGCCGCAAGAAACTGACTGTTTCTGACGAATACAATGGCGTAAAAGCTTAAATCCTTTTATTAAAGCTACATCAGGAGCCGCAAGAACATGAGTCTTTGCGGCTTCTTTCTTTTTTACAGCCGCACTGCCCGGCAACACAGACAATAAGACAATAGAAAAGAAATAGGAAGCACTAAATTTTACGAATCCACAAACCGCATACAGGCCAAAAGGGCTACCTTTGCAGATAACAACCATTAAAGAAAATAAATTATGAAAAACTGTATTTCATTTTTATCTGCCTGTGCATGGCATCTTTCTGCCTGACAGCATGTACAGACGATGAAGGCAAGCAAAGCTCAGGCACCAATCTGACCCCGGATGAACATAAGGAAAAACTGGAAAATATCGGACTGGAAGTGCTCGGAAAAATCAACCCGGCAGACCATGAAAAGCTGCTCAACGCCATAGACAACTTCGCAAGGCTGGCAGATGACGGGCTGGACATCGAGCGGGACAAAGCAATCCAGTCGGGAGTGAATCTGGCAAAGACGATGGCAAACATTTGCCGCAGATCCAACCCGGGAGAAATGATGAGTTTCGCCAATGCAAAAAGCGATGTGTATGCGGCTGCTCAGTTCGCAAAAATCTATACATATAATAATGGGAACTGGCCAACGCGGAAGTCAACATCAACAACCAGGCAATCATCAAAGCTTCATGCTCCAACATAAATGCTTTCGTTGACTTGCTGGAAGATCTCGACAACCGGTATCCTTCATGGGAAGAACAAGAAAGTCAGGAATATAACGACAAGGTGGCAGCTGCCTATAACAAATATAACACAGCAGAGCTTTACTATACAGACGGCGACAATGTTATCGCCAATCTGAGCATGCAGAGCTATCTGTATGAGGACACCTACAATCCTGAATACAATTATTATGATGTCGAACCGATAATCACATTCGTGTCCGACGAATCGTCATTCAGCATCGAAAGCTATTTCGATGAAATCAGTTTCAATGACCTGATCAACAGCGCAGAAGATTTGACCGAAGCATACAAAGACTATCTTCAGTATCTGGTGGGATGAACCTCCCGCCGGAGATACGAAACTTTATCGGGGATGTATCAAGACCGCTTGGTGCATCCCTTTTGTTCGCAAACGTTTGGACTGATATCTCATGACAAAAACCGTATTCGCACTTTTGCTGTTCTTTTTCCTGCTGCCAGCTCAAGGCCCAGCCTTCTGATACGCTCTATCTCCCCAAAGACACCGTCTATGAGCTGGACGCAGTGGAAATTTCGGCGGTAAGGGACAACAGCATCATGTCGGGAACCATGTCGGGAAGGATTGATCTGAAAGCGGAAAACCTCCAGTCTTTGCCGAGATTTCTCGGAACAACGGACATGTTGCGGACCATACAACTGACACCCGGCATACAAACCAGCGGCGAACTGGACGCCGGCCTGTATATCAGGGGATGTGAATCCGGACACAATCAGGTCATGTTCAATGACGTTCCCATTTATAATCCCATGCATCTCATGGGTTTCTTCTCTATCTTCAACAGCGACCACATCTCGTCAAGTTCCATTTACAAATCATACATTTCTCCCCAATACGGAGGACGCCTGTCGGGAACAGTCTGTGTGTCAAGCAAGTCGGAGCAGGCAGAGCGCACATCCGTAAGCGGAACCGTAGGGATACTCTCTTCGCAGGCTACGCTGGAAACTCCCGTCAATGACAAGAGCAGCCTGTATCTTTCGGGCAGAGGCACCTATGTCAATCTGCTGCTGGGCCTGATTGACCTGAACGAAGAAAGCGTCCAGCCCGAGTATGGCTTTCAAGACTACAACCTCACCTACACGGCAAAGCCTACCGAGAAAAGCGACGTGCTGGTGAATGCATTTTTCGGAATGGACGATTTTTCCATCAAAGAATATTATTATCAGGCCAACGGAGGAATTTCATGGAAAAATGCAGCTGTATCCCTGCAATGGACGCAGCAATTGTCCGCTTCCAGCCGCATGGCCCATACGGCCTATTATTCGTATTACGATAATCTTATTGACGTAAACTTTGCCGGAAGCCAGATCCGCTTTCCGTCACGCATACAGGATTTCGGTTATAAAGGGAAGTATCACTTCCGGACAGGGCGATGTTACTGGACGGCAGGAGCGGATTATGTCCGGCATTCCGTCCGCCCGCAATATCCCGAAACACAGGATCTGTTCAGCTCCGCATTGAGCCAGTCAGCAGAGAATATACAAACTCATGAATATGGCATCTATGCACAAGGGTCATTTTATCTGTCACCACAGATCAGTGCCCGGCTGGGACTGAGGTACAGCGGCTCTATCCAGCCGGGGCATGCTCCCTACCATGGGCTTGAGCCGCGCATGTCTTTGGAATACGAATGGAAAAACGACCGGAAAATCATGTTCTCCTACACTTTACAGCGCCAGTACATGAATCAGATCGTTGTGTCGGGCATCGGATTTCCCACGGACTTCTGGTTGCCAGCCTCCAAGAATATACCGGCACAGAAAGCCCATAGCCTGTCCTTAGGATATTTCCATGCGATAAACGGACGTGACTATGAATTCAGCGTGGAGGGATATTTCAAAAGACTGTACAATCAGTTTGAGTTCAACGGAGAAATGCTTGACATGGTAAACCAGTCTTATCAGATCGACGAGCACCTCAATATGGGCGACGGGCATAGCTACGGCATAGAATTCATGTTCCAGAAGCATACGGGAAGGCTCAACGGATGGGTCAGCTATACATTGGGACGATCCACTCGGAAATTTCCCGACATAAACGGAGGGAAAACATTTCCCGCAAAGAACGACCGGAGGCACAACCTCTCCGTAGTGACCAACTACAAACTGAGCGAGCGGTGGGAACTCTCCGGCATATTCGTTTACGCAACCGGAAGCGCGTTCACGATGCCTGCCGCGCTTTATCTGATAGGAGAAAATGCCATCAATGAATATGGGCCTCACAACGGGGCGCGGATGCCGACCTATCACCGCATGGACCTGTCGGCCAGCTATTGGTTCAAGCGGAACTCCAGAAGAGAGAGCATGATCAATATCTCGCTTTACAACGCTTATGGCCGGGAGAACCCGATATACCTGTCAGTCGGAATCGAGGCAGACAGGGAAAAAGGAAAAGTGCGCATCTCGCCCAAAGGCCAGAGCCTGTATTCGTTTGTCCCCTCAATCAGTTATTCATTCAAGTTTTAGCATGAAAAAGATAAGCCTTAAAAGTCTTCCACTTGTGCTGTCAGCTCTCTGCGGATGTACGCCCGAGTTCGACTTCGGAAGCATCGATTTTGAACCTCAGATCGTGGTAGAGGGATGGATTGAAAACGGCGGAGTGGCCAATGTCTGTCTGACGCAGGCATTGACTATGGATATGGACACAGCCGGAACTTCCATTTCTGACATTGCCATCCGCTGGGCAAAGGTAACGGTCAGCGACGGCCAAACAGAAGAAGTGCTGACAGGAAGAGTAGACAAGAACTATATGCCTCCTTTTATCTACAGAGGAAGCCGCATCAAAGGAGAAACAGGAAAAACTTACCGGCTGAAAGTAGAATATTCCGGGCGTGTGCTTACGGCCAGCACGACAATCCCTCCCGTCACCCCGATTGAGAAGCTGACGGTGAGCAAGTGCACGGACAGCGACACGCTTTATCAGATTGAGCTGAAATTCCATGATGACCCGCTCCAGCAAAACTATTACAAGATATTCACTCAGGTCATTCCTGAAGACACACGTTTTTATCCGGCTTTTATGGGAACCTTTGCAGACAATGTGCTGGAAGACAATACGGGAAGCGTCCAGGCAAACAGAGCCATGAAGCATTCGCATATAGGAAAGTACACTCCTTTCTTTTCGCTCAACGATACGGTCAACGTCAAGCTCACCCAGTTGCCCGAAGAGGGATTCGAGTTCTGGAGCGGCTACGAAAATGAAATCATCAACGGAAAGAATCCGATTTTCCCCAGCTCCACCAACCTGAGCACAAACATTCAGGGAGGAAAAGGCATATGGTGCGGATACGAAAAAGTGATACGCCGCGTAACAATTGCGGACAGCATCAGATAAAAAAAAGCGAATCCTAAAAGTTTTTTGTTCAACTTGTCGGATTCGCTTCGCAGTTTAATATCATATCTTGTCCCGAGACATCCGGCTTTCAGTCATACAGCCTTCTGCCCAAGAAACGAAATATCACTCCTTTATCAGGTCATTGCCCGTCATGTCTGCCGGCTGAGGCATTCCCATGATATGCAGAATAGAAGGAGCGACATCAGCCAGGACACCGTTTTCTACCTTTGCATTCTTGTTGGCTGTCACATATACGAACGGAACAGGGTTCAATGAATGCGCAGTATTCGGAGTGCCATCATCATTCAGCGCATGATCGGCATTCCCATGGTCAGCAATGATGATTACCTCGTAATCATTGGCCTTGGCAGCCTCTACAGTGTCACGCACGCAATTGTCGATTGCAGTCACCGCCTTCTCGATTGCCTCGTAAACACCTGTATGCCCTACCATGTCACCGTTGGCGTAGTTTACAACGATAAAATCATATTTCTTTGTATTGATAGCTTCCACAAGTTTATCCTTCACCTCGTATGCGCTCATCTCCGGCTTCAGGTCGTAGGTGGCAACCTTCGGACTCGGAACCAGAATGCGGTCCTCATTGTCAAACGGAGTTTCACGCCCTCCATTGAAGAAGAATGTAACGTGAGCATATTTTTCTGTTTCAGCGATATGCAGCTGCGTCTTTCCATTCTTTGAAAGATACTCGCCCAGCGTGTCCTGAACGTTTTCTTTGGGGAAAAGGATATGCACGCCTTTGAATGAAGCGTCATACGGAGTCATGCAATAATACTGCAATCCCGGAATCGTCTTCATGCCTTCTTCAGGCATATCCTGCTGCGTAAGCACGATAGTCAGCTCTTTCGCACGGTCGTTGCGGTAGTTGAAGAAAATAACGGCATCGCCTTCCTTGATCGTACCGTCAAAGTTTGCGTTATTGATCGGTTTGATAAATTCGTCCGTAACGCCCTCATCGTATGATTCCTGCATGGCCTGCACCATATCTGCAGCCTGCTTTCCCTTGCCTTCAACCAGCAAGTCGTATGCTTCCTTGACACGGTTCCAGCGCTTGTCGCGGTCCATGGCATAAAAACGCCCTACGATAGAGGCAATTCGTCCGGCAGATTGCGCGCAATGAGCAGTCAGCTGTTCGATAAATCCCTTTCCGCTCTTCGGGTCTGTATCACGTCCGTCCATAAAGCAATGGATGAATGTATTGTTTTCCAGACCGTATTCTTTTCGCAATATCACACAGTTTGAAGAGATGAACCAATGACGAGTGGACACCGCCATTCGAAGTCAACCCCATGAAATGAATATTCTTGTTATGCTCTTTTGCATAAGTGAAAGCAGAAACCACTTCTTTATTTTTCAGAATGCTGCCGTCAGCGCACGCACGGTTGATTTTAACCAAGTCCTGATATACGATACGTCCTGCACCGATATTCAAGTGACCTACTTCCGAGTTGCCCATCTGTCCGTCAGGCAATCCGACATTTTCACCGCTTGCCTGCAACTGAGAATGAGGATACTCAGCCAGCAGACTGTCCCAATACGGAGTCGGGGTATTGAAAATCACATCATCTTTCTTGTGGTCACCACATCCCCATCCGTCAAGAATCATTAATAGTGCTTTCTTTGCCATAATTATTTTGTTTAAAAGTTAGAAATCCACTTTATGTTTTCCGACAGCAAAAATACAAAATATCCTCGGTCGAAATGCATATTTAACAAATAAAAAATGTCATCCAAGCCGTTTGGCTCGAATGACATTTCTCTATTTCCTGATATAAGGCAAATTATTCGGCACGCAAAGTGAAGCGCTTGAAGTCAACGACTGCCAATTCCGGATCAGCAGCCTTCAATGCATCCGCAACCGTCTTTTTCGGATCCATGATGCTTTCCTGCTTCAACAGGCAGACTTCTTTCAGGAATTTGCCCAAACGGCCTTTTGCAATATTCTCAATCATAGCTTCAGGCAGGTTTGCAGCTTTCTCGGCAGCAACAGAAGCCTTGATTTCTTTTGCCTTAGCAACATCTTCAGCAGTAATCCATCCCTTAGCCATGTTGCTTTCCATGTGCTCTTCGCTGTCTACGTGAGCAGGATTAATGCCTGCTTTCTTCAAAGCGGCATCTACAGCCTTCTGCACCTGTTCAGCTTTAGTCTTTTCGATGGCAACCTTGATTTCTTCCTGTTTCACAGCTTCAGGAACACCGGCTTCGTCAATGGCAATCGGATTCATAGCAGCAATCTGCATGCAGATTTCGTGAGCGACACTTTCGCTGCAAGGCTTGTTGAAAGCCACCAGTGTGCAAAGCTGATTCTTGTTCATGTGGTTATAAACAGCTGTGCAAGCTCCCGAAACGAAGCTATAGCCGTCCAGTTCAGTCTTTTCTCCAGTTACACCGCTACGTTCGATCACAGCATCTGCTACCGTACCGTTACCCATCGGCAAAGCTTTCACTTCGTCCAATGTCTTGCATTTATTAGCTATTGCAGCATCAAGGATGGCTTGAGTCAATGCAACGAAGTCTGCATTCTTAGCAACGAAATCTGTTTCACATTTCAGAGCAATCATTGCAGCATAATCGCCTGTAGACTTAGCAAGCACACAACCTTCTGAAGTTTCACGGTCAGAACGTTTTGCAGCTACAGCCTGTCCTTTTTTACGAATAATTTCCATAGCCTTGTCAAAATCGCCTTCAGCTTCTGTCAAAGCGTTTTTGCAGTCCATCATACCAGCTCCCGTCATTTTACGAAGCTTGGTAATCTCAGCCATACTTACAGCCATAATCAATCGGGTTTATTAGTTAATTAATGAATTATCAAAAAAACAAGGAGTTAAAGAAGTCATACCGAACCAGGAGGAAGATGACAGCAAACCATCTTCTACATCCTTTCTGTCCGACTCCTTTAGCTCCTTGAAAATATTAAGCTTCTTCGTCTTCCTTAGTCATGAAAGCAGCAGCCTTAGATGCATTGATGGCATCTTCTTCAGCCTTGTCCATACGAGCTTTAACGGCTTTCTTCTTGCCACCTTTCTGTGCATTTTCGCCGGCAGCTTCCATATCTACCTTTTCAGCCTTTCTTTCTTCCAAGCCTTCAGCCATAGCACCGCAACAAGCGTCCAGAATTACTTCGATAGACTTTGTTGCATCGTCGTTAGCCGGAATGACATAATCAACATTCGAAGGGTTTGAGTTTGTATCCACAATTGCAAATACAGGAATGCCCAAACGGTTAGCTTCGCGAACTGCGATATTTTCCTTCATCACGTCAACAACGAACAAAGCCGACGGCAAACGGGTCAGATCAGCGATAGAACCAAGATTCTTTTCCAATTTGGCACGCTGGCGAGAAATCTGCAGAATTTCTCTCTTAGACAGATTTGCATATGTACCATCGTTAGTCAGCTTGTCGATAGTAGCCATCTTCTTCACAGCCTTACGGATTGTCGGGAAGTTAGTCAGCATACCGCCCGGCCAACGTTCGATAACATAAGGCATATTCACAGAAGCTGCTTTCTCAGCAACAATCTGCTTTGCTTGTTTCTTAGTAGCAACAAACAGGATTTTCTTTCCTGATTTCGCGATCTGCTTCAAAGCTTCGGCAGCTTCGTCAACTTTCGCAACGGTTTTATTCAGATCTATGATATGGATTCCATTACGTTCCATAAAAATATACGGAGCCATTGCAGGGTTCCACTTTCTTTTCAGATGTCCGAAGTGGCAACCAGCCTCCAATAATGTATCAAAATTAACTCTTGACATTGTTCTAATCTTTTAATCGTTTACTTTCCTTTTTGTTTTAAATGAACCAACCGACAGGTAGTCCTTCCACAAACCACTTGCAGGAAGAGTCCTGACAGTTTAGATGCTAAACGCCTTTTTAAGTTTCTGAGTTCTTGAGTTTTTAAGTTTTCGGATTGACATATCCGAATATTGCCGACAAACTTATAAACAAAAAAACCGACGAACTCAAATCAACGTTTACTGAACTGGAATCTACGGCGTGCTTTCGGACGTCCCGGTTTCTTACGTTCAACAGAACGAGAATCACGAGTGATGAAGCCCTCTGCACGAAGCGACTTCTTATCTTCAGGGTTGATTTTAACCAACGCGCGGGCAATAGCCAAGCGAAGAGCCTGAGACTGGCCGGTAAATCCACCGCCATTCAGGTTTACTTTAATGTCATATTTTTCAGCTACATCCAGCTTGTTCAACGGTTGTTTTACTACAAACTGCAGAATCGGTGAAGGAAAGTATACTGCAAGATCTCTTTTATTGATAGTAATCTTTCCTGTGCCTTCGCTTACGAATACACGAGCGACTGCGCTTTTACGTCTGCCTAATGCATTTACTACTTCCATGCTCTATTATTTAAGTGAATTAATATCAATTACTTTCGGCATCTGAGCTTCGTGTTTGTGTTCGCTGCCTGCATAGATATACAGGTTGCCCAGCAATTTGGCTCCCAAACGGTTCTTGGGAAGCATACCCTTCACAACTCTTCTCATCAGCTTGTCTGCACCGTTAGGCTTAGCCATCAGACGAGCCGGAGTAATCTCACGCTGACCGCCAGGATATCCCGTATAGCTCAGATAAATCTTGTCAGTCATCTTCTTGCCTGTAAATTTCACTTTGTCTGCATTGATGATAATCACATTGTCACCGCAGTCTACATGAGGAGTAAAGTTCGGTTTATACTTACCTCTCAACAACTTTGCAACTTTTGCACCGAGGCGGCCTACAACCTGATCGGTAGCATCAACAACAACCCACTCTTTCGTTACGGTTGCCTGATTTGCAGAAATGGTCTTGTAACTTAAAGTATCCACTCTTTGAAAAAATTTAAAATGTTAACTACTAAAAAACAATTATCTTCCGACCTTCTTTCCCGGACAAAAAAGAAAGAGAAGTCCTCAGAATTAAAAATTTATCACTTGTTGATAATAATCGGCTTGCAAAGGTACGGCTTTTCTTTTAACCGACAAAGATTTTAAGCATTTTTTTCGCTTGATAAGAGCTTGATAATTAACCCACACACATACAAAAAAACAGACGCAGTCCGGAAGCCGGCACTGCATCCGTACAACGTCTGTGAAATTTCATGGAATGAAAACCTGACTTACCTGAACACGTCACCAGGATAAGAAGATGCCACATCAACACGTTTCCACACCTCATTATACCAGGCTTCTATTTTATTGCCGTTTATGTCGGTATCTACAAAATACTTCACTGTCATCAGCGTTCCGTTCTCCTTCATTTCAAAATACATTTTGTTTTCCTTCCCATCCAATTGGGGCAAATGTACATTCTTTTCTATATATTCGGTATAAAACGTGCCGGAAGTCAGACTGAATGTCCCATAGCCGATAATGACAGCACCCGCCGGTGTCATAACCAAATTGCAAAAACGGCCGTCATTGCTTAAAATCTTCAGCGAATGACTTGTCCGCAGTTCGCCTGGAACATCGGGAGATGCAGAACAATAGAAACACATCTGCCAAATGCCGCTAAGATTAATCGGACGCTTTTCCTGGATATCCTGCGCATTGACTGTACTCATACCGCAGAAACACCCTAAAATCATGACAAACAAAAAACGCATTCTCATAGCTTAAAAGTTTTAAGGATTTCGATAAGTGTTATTTACAAATCTACGAAAAGATATTCACATAAGAGAATTTTTTCATGAAATTTCTTCCCGCCGGAAAAGAATATCAGAAAGTTTTACCAACAAACAGAAAAAAGAAAGTCCGCCACAATCGGGCGGACTTTCGATTCTTATCAGAATTCGGCATTGCGCGGCGTACGGGGGAAGGGAATCACATCTCGGATGTTCGCCATACCTGTGACAAACAGCAGCAGACGTTCAAATCCGAGTCCGAATCCGGAATGCGGACAAGTTCCATACTTCCGCGTATCAAGATACCACCACATATCCTTCATCGGGATATGGAGTTCCTTGATCCGGGCGAGCAATTTATCATAACTAGCCTCACGCTCCGACCCTCCGATGATTTCACCGATCTTCGGGAACAGCACATCCATGGCACGCACAGTCTTGCCGTCATCGTTCTGCTTCATATAGAACGCCTTGATTTCCTTCGGATAATCCGTCAGAATGACGGGACGCTTGAAATGTTCTTCAACCAGATAACGCTCGTGTTCAGAAGCCAAATCAACGCCCCAATATACCGGGAACTCAAACTTATGGCCGGCAGCCACTGCGTCTTCCAGTATTTTGATGCCTTCAGTATACGGCAGACGTACAAATTCCTCTTTCAGCACTCCCTGCAAACGCTCTATCAAGCCTTTGTCAAACATGTCGTTCAAGAATTTCACATCATCATAACAATTGTCAAGAGCCCACTGTACGCAATACTTGATGAATTCTTCAGCCAAATCCATATTGTCGTTGATGTCATTGAAAGCAACCTCAGGCTCAATCATCCAGAATTCAGCCAAATGACGCGGCGTATTAGAATTCTCGGCACGGAATGTAGGACCGAACGTATAGATAGCGCCCAGCGATGTAGCAGCCAATTCGCCTTCCAACTGACCGGAAACCGTAAGGCTGGCTTGTTTGCCAAAGAAATCGTCATCATAAATGATCGACCCGTTCTCATCCTTCTTCAAATCATACAGATTAAGAGTAGTCACCTGAAACATCTGTCCGGCACCTTCACAGTCAGAAGCTGTAATCAATGGCGTATGGAAATAAAAGAATCCACGGTCGTGGAAGAACTTATGAATAGCAATAGCCATGTTATGACGAATACGGAAAACGGCTCCAAACGTATTTGTACGCGGACGAAGATGAGCAATCTCCCGAAGGAACTCCATCGAATGGCCTTTCTTCTGCAAAGGATAAGTATTGTCGCAAACGCCGAGCACTTCTATTTCCGTGGCCTGAACCTCAGCGGCCTGTCCGGCTCCCACCGACTCTACCAGCTTTCCGTTCACACTCAGGCAAGCCCCGGTAGTAATCTGTTTAAGAACCGACTCGTCAAAATTAGCCAGATCAACCACAATTTGAATATTATGAATTGTAGACCCGTCATTCAGTGCTATAAAGTTCACCTGCTTGCTGCCACGGCGCGTCCGCACCCAACCCTTTACATTTACAATCTCGCCAAATGTCGGTTTTGTCCACAAGTCTACGATTTTTGTCCTACGAATTTTTTCCATATTATCTCAAATTATATTTTTATTATCTAAGACAAAGGGCACAAAGTGCAGAACCAAGAACATTCTTCCTCCAACTTTGTGCCCATATACTTTTCATGACCGTTTCTCTGCTCACTCAAAAGCTCCCATACGAAGCATGTTCACTTCATTTTCCGTCAGATAACGCCAATCTCCGCGACGGAGCCCCTTCTTCGTCAGTCCGGCAAAATATACGCGGTCCAGTTTTACGACACGGTATCCCAACGATTCAAAGATCCGGCGCACGATACGGTTCTTTCCTGAATGGATTTCTATCCCTACCTGCGATTTGTCTGTGTCCGAGGCATAGCTTACCGCATCGGCATGGATTTCGCCGTCATCAAGCGTGATACCCTGCACGATCTTGTCCAAGTCAGCCCTTGTTACATTCCGGTCACAATATACATGATAGATTTTCTTCTTGAGGAATTTCGGATGAGTAAGCTTCGAAGCCAAATCACCGTCATTCGTCAGCAACAGCACACCGGTTGTATTGCGGTCAAGACGGCCGACCGGATAAATACGCTCCCGACAGGCGCCCTTCACAAAATCCATCACCGTTTTCCGCTCCTGAGGATCGTCAGATGTAGTCACGCAATCCTTCGGCTTGTTAAGCAGCACATAAACCTTGCGCTCAATGCTTACCGGCTCGTCATGGAACTTCACCTCGTCCGAACGTTTGATTTTCGTTCCCAGCTCAGTCACCACCACGCCGTTCACAGAAACCACTCCCGCCGTAATGAATTCATCCGCTTCGCGGCGCGAACAGATTCCGGCATTGGCGAGGAACTTGTTCAAACGGATGGGAGCATCCGGATCTGCCAGAATATCCTTGTATTCGATCTGCTTCTTCTTGCTGTATTTTGCATTCGGATCATAATCGGCTGTACGCGGACGGAAGCCTCTTCCCTGCGGACGGCTGTACCCTCCTTGCCCGCCGTTATTATAGCGCGGACGATACGGGCGTTCTCCATCCTCCTGACCATTGCCAAAACGAGAGTTTCCTCCCGAGTAGCGCGAATTATACGAATTTTGCCGGCCATTCCAGCTTCCTCCGCTGTTAGAGCCATAACGCGGGTTATACGATTGACGTTCGCCCTCCTCAGCATTGTCATTGTTGTACGAACCATACGGACGATTTCCGTACGGACGCTGCTGCGGACGGTTTCCATACGGGCGCTGATAGCGGCCTTCACCGTTTCCATTAAAACGAGGAGTATAGGAAGAGCGGTAATTCCCGTTTCCTCCTTCCTTATTATATGAACGTCGGCCAGCATTGTAGCTGCCGCTCTTTTCACCTCTGTTATACCTGTTGCTTCCTTCTCTGTTGTAAGATTTGTAACCGTCACGGCCAGACTGGCTGTTCTCACCTTCCTGTCTGAATTCTTTTTCTGCCATAATAAAATTCTTTTTTCAAAATTAATAATTAGACCCCTCTCGGGCTCAATTCTCAAATTCCTGTATAGTTGTGCGGTGTTATAGCCCGCAATTCTTTCTTAATATTTTCGCTTACTTCCAACGTATCAATGAAATTCGCTATAGACTCTTCGGTTATTGCCTGGTTCGTGCGCGTCAAGGCCTTCAGCGCCTCGTAGGGATGAGGATAAGCCTCCCGGCGAAGAATAGTCTGGATAGCTTCAGCCACAACGCTCCAGCAATTGTCCAAGTCTTCGTTTATCTTATGTTCGTTCAGCAAAAGCTTGCCCAGCCCCTTCAATGAGCTTTGGATAGCAATGAGCGTATGTCCGAAAGGCACACCCACATTGCGCAAAACGGTTGAATCAGTCAAATCACGCTGCAATCTTGAAACCGGAAGCTTCATCGACAGATGAGAGAACACCGCATTGGCAATTCCCAGATTTCCTTCCGCATTCTCAAAATCAATCGGATTAACCTTATGCGGCATTGCGCTGGAACCGACCTCGCCCGCTTTTATCTTCTGCTTGAAATACTCCATCGAGATATACATCCAGAAGTCACGGTCCAGGTCTATCAAAATCGTATTGATACGCTTCATCGCATCAAAAACCGCTCCCAGACAATCATAATTTGATATCTGTGTCGTAAACTCCTCGCGCTCCAGTCCCAGCTTTTCAGAAACGAATCTGTTTCCAAAAGCCTTCCAGTCAAACGCCGGATAAGCCACATGATGGGCATTATAATTTCCCTGTGGCTCCTCCGAACTTGGCTGTAATGGGGCAAGACTTCAAGATTTCCAGCTGGCGCTTCAAGCGATAAACGAACACCATGATTTCCTTTCCCAAACGGGTAGGCGAAGCAGGCTGTCCGTGCGTCTTGGCAAGCATCGGAATATCCTTCCACTCTTCCGCATAAGAAGCCAGCTTGTCGATGAGTTCCTGAAGCTGAGGATAATAGACTTCGTTCAGCGCATCCTTGACCGACAAGGGAACAGACGTATTGTTGATATCCTGTGAAGTCAGTCCGAAATGAACGAACTCCTTATATGCATCAAGACCTCCCAGCTTGTCAAACTGTTCCTTGATGAAGTACTCCACAGCCTTGACATCATGATTTGTCACACTCTCAATTTCCTTGATGCGTGCGGCATCCTTCTCCGAGAAGTTGCGGTAAATGTCCCGCAGCGATTCAAACCGTGCCGGACCGACTCCTTCCAACTGAGGCAAAGGCAGTTCGCACAAGGTAATGAAATATTCAATTTCCACACGCACGCGATATTTCATCAGCGCGTATTCAGAAAAATAGTCGGCCAAAACTCCCGTTTTGTTTCTGTATCGACCGTCAATGGGTGATACAGCCGTGAGTAAATCAAGCTCCATCATGAGTAGAAAATATTTGATATCTTGTTTTTATGCGCAATTAATCAGGTTGCAAAGGTAATACTTTTTTTCATAGATACGGGAGAGCAGGCACAAACTTTAGGATTTATTTTTAACGAGCCGTCTGAAGTCCGGCGCATGACGCATCCATCGCCACCGTCTTCAACGGAAAAAACGTAGAATTCAGGCGCAGAGCTTGCCTGAGTTATGCGGCGAAGTATCCCGACTTCTGCCGTGAGAAACAGCAAGGGATGCCCTGAAATGAAGCCGCCTCCATCTGGCAACGGCCTTGCCCTCCAAGGCATCCCTCGCGGGTGTGACACTTACGGAATATCAGACACTACTCCGTCCCTGTCACAATCAATAAGAAAAGTCCGTCTTTCTGACAAACACTTTATAATCCTTTATCAATCCCGGAGCGCCGGCTTCAGCGCGGGGCAACATCCGGAATCCGGTAATCTGATACTCCTTGCCCAGATCGATAACAATCTGATGCGGGTAAGCCGTATTGTCGACCGTCTGCCAGAATGTACTTTCCTGCAAGTCAAAGACCTTGTCGGCCGTACGATTGCCGCTGCGCGTTTCCTCGCTGTCAGCGTATACAATCTTCCAGGACTCGCGCGATACGGGCTTGCCGTCAGCTCCCAGCACATCCATCTCGGCAATGGCTGCAATATTTGTCCCATCGTAGTTAGAAGTGCCTTCCAGACAGAAATAGCGTCCGTTTACAGCCTTGCCGAACTTCACTTCCTGCCATCCGTTTCCAGAAGCAAACGTGCCAGCATGAACCGGAGTTTCAGAAGCCAGCTTCAGCGTCTGTCCGTCCTTGCGATGAGTTTCAGGAGCCTTTTCGCGGAGCATATCCAGTATCGGCTTTTCCAGTCCCGACACTTTTGCCTCAGCGGGGCCTTTCAGATCGAGCACTATAATCTCATTTTCGCCCTCTTTCAGCCAGCAGCCCGGCATATAAAGCGTCTGCTGAGGGCCTATTTCCCAGAAACGTCCCAAAGCATGGCCATTTACCCAAACCATACCTTTTCCCCAAGTCTGCATATCGAAGAACGTATCGCCCACCTTGTCGAGCGTAAAAGTCGCCTTATAGTAAGCAGGCCCCTGAAGAGGCTTCCCTGCCTTATAGTTCTTCTGACTCACAAAATCATAGAACGGAGGAAGATTGTATACTGTCCACCCTTTCAATTCAACGGAAGCATCACCACTGATCACTTCCACTTTTTCAGTAATACCCTTGCGGTCATGGATAGACTTGTCAAAATTCACGCGTCCCATCGCTTCGACCAGGATGTCAAGCCGTGTACCTTTCTTCAACGTTTCTTTCAACGGCAAAGTAAACTCTCCGTGACGGCGGTCAAGACGTCCCAGCAGTTTTCCATCAGCAAACACCTGAGCCCAGTCGTGCATTTCATCCAAATGAAGCGTTCCGCTGACGTCTTCTTTCAATACCGTGCGGTACAGAATGCTTCCCCAGCCCTGGTCGAACATCTCCATCGGCTTGATATCCTCCGTCTGCTTCGGCTCCGGAAGATTCTCAAACAAAGGAGCCACCTGCCAGTCCGTAATCGGAGCTACGCTTATCACAGGATAAGAAGCCGGCGGTTCGGGCAACGTTGTTCCTTCCGGAAGATACTGCTTCAGCAATTCACGCAACTGGAAATATTTCGGAGTGGTCCACCCCGCTTCACTGATAGGAGCGTCATAATCATAAGAGCTGCACATAGCCGAATAAGCCGGATTGTTTGCTCCGCCCCACCAGCCGAATGTCGTTCCCCCGTGCGTCATATAGAGGCTGAACGAAATGTTGCGGTCAAGCATATCCTTTATTCCGCTCACCATCGTAGCGGCATCACGGGTTTCGTGCTTGCGTCCCCAATGGTCAAACCAGCCGCTCCAGAACTCACTGCACATGAGCGGAGTATCCGGACGGACCTGTTTCAGCTTTTTAAACTGCTCTTCAATGTTTGCCCCTGTCCCGAAGTTGACAGTCCAAATCAAATCATCCAGCGCATTGTTGGTGAAGTTGGAGCTCCAGTCGCACTGGAATAAAGGAACATCCGTAAAGCCGGCCTTTTTCACCAGGTCACGGATAGCCGATACGTACGGTTTGTTGGTTCCATAAGACCCATATTCGTTCTCAACCTGAACCATGATAATATTTCCTCCGCGAGAAATCTGCAGGTCTTTCAGCTGCTTGCCCACTTCGTTCATGAAAATGCCGACACGCTCCATATAATATGGATCAAGCGTGCGCAACTGCACATCCTGCTTTTTCAGAAGCCACCAAGGCAGACCGCCCATCTCCCATTCGGCGCAGACATAAGGACCCGGACGTACAATCACATACATCCCATGCTTCTGCGCGAGGCGGCAGAATTTGGCAATGTCCTTATTGCCCGAAAAGTCAAACTCTCCCGGATGCTGCTCGTGGAGATTCCAAAACACATACAGGCAAAGCGTATTCATCCCCAAAGCCTTGCACGAGAGGATACGCTGTTCCCAATAAGGTTCCGGGATACGCGGATAATGCACTTCGGCCGCCTTAACGACAAACGGCTTGCCATTCAACAGAAAAGTTCCTTTCCCCACTTCAAAAGTTTCTTTCTGATCAGTCCCTGTTGCTGTTCCTGCAGAAGAAGCCGTAGCAGAAACCATTCCGCACGAAAGGAGCAACGACAGAGCCATACCTAAAAAACGATGATTCATGATATTCTCTTGTTTTTTTCAAAAGGTTAATACTCAAACGATTCGCAAATATAAGACATTTTTGGAAACCGCAACATATATAAATCGGTCAGCATGGAATGGAAAAAAGTCATATTTGCTTTCCCGCGATCTAAAGCCTGCCAGCATTTGTACAGTCCAACCCAATAATTTAAACGAACAAATGCATGGCAAGTCCTTATTTGTCAAGAAACTCGTTGGTTCCGACCCTCAAAGCCGGACCAAGATGAACCGCTCCGGCTTCTACCGGAAGCCAAACCATCATCTTTCCCTGCCCGCGATTTGCCCACGAATAATAAGGTATCAGTTTCAATGTAACGTCAGAAGTACACAGTTTCCCCTCTGCATCGTACGACAGCCGCTGAGCCTTGGCAGCAATCACACATGCCCCTCCGGGCGCCTTTTCGCCTGTTACCGCCAATTGAGCCTCACGAGGCAAGAGCACCGAGAACAGATCAATATTTTCATTATCCGGCCATTCCGCACAATATACCAACGGACCACGTTCCACCGCCATCTTACCGCGGTCGTCCGCAACTTTCTCGTTGGCCGCCACCAAACGGGGAGTCATATCCAAAGACAATTCAACCACATCTCCTTTCTTCCAGCGTCTGCTTATTGCAAGATAACCATTCTCCAGTTCCCCGTCTACGGTTTCTCCATTCACCTTTACAGAATAACCTGTCTTTTTTTTATCGGCAAAACGATACAGGTCGCTCGGAACCACTTCTCCACGTACCCATCCCGGGATACGCACTTTCATAACAAAATCACCCTTCCCTTTTGTAAGCTGCATCCTGACAGTCCCTTCAAAAGGATAAGCAGTCTGCTGCCGGAGTTCCAGCTTGTACTTGCCCACTTGAATCTCCGAAACCCCTTCCATAAAAAGATTAACATACAGACTATCTCCGCGGGTTGCATAAACATACCCCGGAACGGATGGAAGGAAACGGCAAAGATTCGACGGACAGCAGGCACAGCCGAACCAGGCTTTCCGTTCATACCCTCCGGCAGACTCCAGCGGATTAGGATAAAAGAATTTGCCTCCATCCAGCGAAATGCCCGACAACACACCGTTATATAGCGAACGTTCGAGAACATCATAATATTTAGCATCACCATGGAAAAGGAACAGCCGGTGATTTACATACACGTTTCCGATAGCTGCACATGTTTCACAATAGGCTGTAGCATTCGGCAGTTCATAATTGCCGCCGAAAGCTTCCCCGTTGGCCGTAGCGCCGATTCCGCCGGTCAGATAAAGTTTCTTTCCCACAATATTGTCCCATATGCGGCCAATGGCATGAACATAAGCAGTATCCCCCGTCAAAGCAGCCACATCAGCCATTCCCGAATACATGTAAGTGGCACGTACAGCATGACCTACGGCTTCATCCTGCTGCACTACCGGCTTGTGCGCCTGGCTGTAAGCATCCTTGCGCGATGTATATCCCCGCTTGTCGAGAAAGAATTTCGCCTCATCCAGGTATTTCCTGTTTCCGGTCACAAGATACAGCTTCGCCAAAGCCATTTCAGCGATCTGATGTCCCGGAACGCGCACCGTCTGGCCTTTATCCGGCCCGATCGCCTTACATACACAGTCGGCATATTTGATGGCTATGTCAAGAAAATTCCGCTTGCCTGTGGCCTGATAATGAGCCACCGCCCCTTCAATCATGTGTCCGAGATTATAAAACTCATGGCTCAGCTCTTCAACCTTTTCCCAACGCTTTGATCCGGCCCACGGATGCGGATGCTTGGGATTCATCGTGCGGGCGGTATACAGATAGCCGTCGGGCTCCTGCGCTCCCGCCACGATATGCAGCACGCTGTCGATATAACTCTCCAGCTTCTTGTCGGGATAAGTCTGCAACAGATAGCTCGCTCCTTCTATCGTCTTGTAGACGTCCGTATCGTCAAACGAAAAGCCTCCGACCGAAAAGGTATCGCAAGGATGCTGAGCCTTCAGGAAATTATCGTAACGCCCTGTTTCTTCACACTTGCTGAAGGCCAAAGGAATGGTTACATCCCGGCAGGCGTCAAGACGCTGTTTCCAAAATCCTCCGTCCACGTGGGTAGCGGTGAACGGTACCGGCGTGACAGGATATCCGACCTGCTGAGCCATAGTGCCGGATCCGGCAAGCAATCCGGCAACGAACAATACTGCTGTTTTCATCAACTGTTGATTTTATCGGTTATTACTAGAATCAGAAGAAATGCGAAAGACGCTTAAAGAATAGGCCGGCATTTCGTATGCAAGATCTTCTCCGACAGCCAGCGAACTGGAAACAGGCTTCACGTTCTTGTCGGCCGGTTTTCCGGAAAGCACATGCAACGACGCTGAACTGTCACTCGTTCCGGAAGGCAAATCCAAGTCGGCCTTGACCGGAACCGGAAGCAGATTCACCATCTTCACAATCAGATCTCCGGTTCTGCTGTCACGGACAACAGATGTCGCGATACGCTTGCGGACATCCTCTCTCTGATTGTCAACCGCACATTCAGCAGGCAGATAAGTATCTCCCGCGTTCTGCCCGAACAAGAGTTGGGTATAGTAGCCTGCCGTAGGCTTCACCTCCCTGTTGTTGAAATAAATCAGATCCGGATTCCATTGCGTATAGCCTTCCTTTGCCAGCAACGGGGCATAGGAGGTCATCCGGACAATATCACCGTTCCGCTCCACCGCGGTCAGGTAAAGCGCTTCAGCCAAAGCCGTTTCAATATTGTTGGGACGTCCCGGCAGATGCGCGGCATATTCACCCAGATAAACCTTCGACCCGGAGCGGTCATATCCGTCATAATAATTCTGGTTATAGATGAACCATCCCGGCGTGTTATAATAATGTTCGTCTACCATCGGCAGTTTCAGCCTGTCGGCCAGATCCCATCCCTCCTCATAGTCAGTGCCTTCGTAAAACGGACCTACTGTTCCGATCACCGTGATTTCGGGATGTTTCTCCTTTATCGCCTTATAGATCATGGCAAAGCGTTCTTCAAACACGTCCGTTATCTGGTCTTCATTTCCGATTCCGATATACTTCAAGCCAAAAGGCTCCGGATGACCCGCTTCGGCACGCATCTTCGCCCATTTGTTATTTTTCGGATCTGCGTTCGCATAATCAATCAGGTCCAATATATCCTGCACATATTCGTCCATCTCTTCCATCGGAATGCCTCCCTGCTGGCCTCCTCCCAACAGTTTGCCGGGAATACATGCCGAATTCTGGCAGGGAACTCCGGCAGCCAGTACGGGCAAAGGCTCGGCCCCCATGTCTTCACAAAACTGGAAATACTCGAAATAGCCCAGTCCCATTGTCTGGTGATACCCCCAAATGTTCTTCATCGGCTTCCGGCTTTCCAGCGGTCCGATTGTATTTTTCCAGCGGTAAATGTTTTCGAGTCCCTGTCCGTGCGAAGCGCATCCTCCCGGGAAGCGGACGAAGCGCGGATGCAGATCGGCTATCGCCTGCGCCAAGTCCGCACGCAATCCGTTCTTATGTCCCTTAAACGTATTCTGAGGAAAAAGGGAAACCATATCCAGCTCGTAGCTTCCCTCCGCCAACGGAGAAAGAGTCAGCACAGCCTTGCCGGATGAAGCCTCAGCACGAAGCACTGCAGACTTTTTCTTCCAGCCGCCCGACGAAACGCTCACTGTTTTATCCGCCAGTACATTCCCGCTTTCATCGCGCAAACAGACTCTCAGCTTCCCGCTTTTTCCTCCCTGCATTCTGCCAAAGAATGAGAAGTCGTATTTCTCGCCTTCCTTTATTACCATACCGTCAAAGCCGGAATTCACAAGCGACGCTCCCGCATGTTCCACATCTAAAGCCAGATAATGGGAGTTGTTTTCATGGATCGGACGTTCGCTTTTTACGGACATCTGCATTCCTGCCCCTTCAACCGACCAGGCGTATGCAGGCCCCCAGTCCTTTACACGGCCGTTTTCCCCCGCAACATACTCGAAGTCACGGTTCTGAACCAGTTCGGCATACAAGCCGCCGTCCGCTCCGTAGTTAATGTCTTCAAAAAACACGCCGATCAACTTGTCACTAATCGGCTTTGCCTGTCCCTCCAGCACCTTCACCTTCAGATTCACAGGCTGAAGTCCGGCAAACCTTGTCCCGTCCTGTTCCGCCCGTTCATCGTGAAGACGAGCCCGATACGCCCGGTGATCGGCAAACATCGACAACCTTTCCACATCGCTCCATGCCACCTTCTGCACCGTTCCGCTCTCGGAGGATCCATCAACCAGCACTGTCTTTTGAGGAAACTTTGTCCATCCGTCCGACACATATCGGCCGAACTGATCGTCTGTAAAATATGTCTGCCGCTTCCACGAAAGCAGGTCTTCCGAAGCCGCATGGGCAAATTCCTTGCCGTTCCCGTTCAGCTGCCAAATGCAGTGCCACGTGCCTTCACCGTCACGGCGCAACTCCGGATCCACCATCCGTTTCTCCGCACCCCATGCCGCATAGTCACACTTCACGTAAGCATATCCGTTTCCGACACTGAACCATTTCTCGCCGTCGGGACTCCACGCAAACTTCAAGCCGCTTCTTCCGGCATCGGGAACCGTTGCGTACGAAAACAGATAGACCGAGTCCGGTTCGTTCATAATCTCTCCGACATGCGCCGACACAGGAAAAGTTCCCGCACATGCGCATAGAACTGCGATACATGCCAAATGTTTCATCATATCAGGATTTTAAGTGACATAAGATTATTCTGTAAGCTGTACCCGTTTAAGCGTACCGTCTTCATTAAACTCCAGCCGGTCGATGCAAACCTCCCGATGGACACCAGGGCCTTTGTCTTTATCCAGATAGTTTTTATTGATACGATGATAAACGATATACCACTCATCCGTCCCCGGCTTGCAGATGACAGCATTGTGCGCCGGGCCATAGATTTCCTTTTCCGGATTCTGTATGGTGACAATCGGATCTTCCGCCACTTTAATCTTTCCTAACGGCGAATCGGATGTCCCGTATGCCACATGATAGTTGGCCGAACCCGTATCATCCACCGACCACATGAAGTAATAGATTCCTTTCCGATAGAATACATAAGGAGCCTCCCTGTATTCATAGTCCTTCAATGTTCCGCCCTTGGGAGTCATCACCCGCACTGTTTCCTTCTTCAGAGAAACCATATCAGCATTCAGTTCAGCTCCTGCCATATAGCCATTTCCCCAATAAAGATAGGATTTGCCGGAAACCGGATCAGTAAACACGTCAACGTCTATCTGCTGCCCTTTCCCGGCGGGAGATTCCGTGACAATCGGCTTGCCCATATCCTTGAACGGACCGGCCGGACTGTCGGCCACCGCAACTCCGATCTGTTTCCCGGAACCGTCGTTCGGGTTGCCGCTGTAATAAAAGAAATATTTGTACTTTCCGTCAATCAGCTTTCTTCTGCGGCCGGCGCCCATGCATTTCCGTTGGCCCAGGGGAACCTGCGGAGAACGCAGATCCAGCACCACTCCCTCATAGCTCCAGTCCTTCATGTCGGGCGAAGAGAAAGCGGTGAAATACCACCCTCCCCAGCCGGGCTGTCCGTCGGTAGTGGAATAAATATAGTATTTGCCGGTAAGATGAGAATAAAGAATCTCCGGATCTGCATGGAATCCGGGCAGAACCGGGTTCTGAGGCAGCTCGCCCAGTTCGGCAGGCTTTCCCCATCTGTCTGTTATCCGCTGCAGTTCGGCACGCGTAATCGGGATAATCGTTCCGTGGCGCGGATGGAAGTTCATGCTCACCGCATGGTCAATCACCTTGAAGTGCTCCAGATCAGTAGTTTCCGTGAACTGATACTGGCCTTTCATATACACATCATACATCAGGATGTATTTGTCCTGCCCGATCAGCTTGAAAGTTCCGGCTCCCTCTACCGCCTCTTTCGTCTGCTGCTTGTAGTCGGCGCTTTCTTTCCATTTTCCGGAAACGAGCGAACGGGTGGTTGCAACCTTTATGCCGTTTCCATGCCCTTCGGTCTTGTAAAACAGATGATAGGTTCCATCCTTGTATACAATGTCCCCGTCAATGCACGATTTCTTGTCCGCCGGAATGAACAAAGGCTTCGGCTCGCCGATCAGATCAGTAAAATCATCATTGGCGTATGCATAATAGATAACATCCGGCCCGCCGGCATACTGCATCGACCAATAAATCATATATTTCCCCGCTTCTCTGTCGAAAATAGTCTGGGGCGCCCATACGCGCTTCAGCTTCTCCTGCCCCTTATACCGCTTCTGCATGTTGATGATGGAATGCGACCAGTTTACGAGGTCGGTCGACTTCAACAGCACCATGGCACGGTTCGAATCCCATCCGTTGTCAGACACCATATCCGTAACAACCATATAGAATGTCTTTCCGTCCTCACAGCGCAGGATATGCGGATCACGCACGCCGCCCGTAGAGCTGATAACTTTAGAATCGATAACAGGCTTGTTTCCGTTCAACGCCCAATACGAATACCCGTCCATGCTGACGGCATAACAAACAGCCTCTTCACTGATGTGATTTCCCGTGAAATACGTAAAGAGATAAGCCACATAATCTTTTTCTTCGACAGAAGATGCAAAAGACACATTTGCAACAAACGAAAAAAATGCGAGCAAAGTCAAAATCCGGTTTCTCATAATCTGTTCTTAAAATGTTAACTTGACTGATGCAAAGATAAGGATTAGTGTACAAACTACACAAACAAATCATTCAAAAAACGATAAATAATCGGGCAAAATCAAAATTTTCAGTCTGTTTGATGGCACAGGAACAAAAAATCAGTCACCCGTGAAATTCATCCGGCTTCCCCTATGAGCAAAACGACGGAACGCCACAGAAACTTCAAACCACACTGTGAACTGTATAAACCACATTGTCGTTTCTATAAACCACATCGTTGTTTGTACAAACCACAGTGTGGTTTACAGAATGAAACGGGACAGTCCAAACTTTTCACGGCGGAGAGCGGAATCTTCCGCCCCCTCAAGCCTTCATTCCCTTCACTATAACCTTCTCGTTATTCCCCAGCGTAGTGGCAAAAAGATAGACATCCCCTCCTTCCCTGAGCTTTAGCCTCTTGCGCAGGTCGGCCACCGCAGCAGGGAAATTGCGGACGGTCAGATTCGCCTTGTCCACGCCGTGAAGGAACGCTTTCAGCTCTTTCTTCCCGAAACCGGAAACACCGGTCACGCGGAAACGGCGTCCGGGGAAGTCAACAAGCCGCCCTGAGGTATACAGATGGCTGTCGGGGTGCAGCTTCCTGAGCCCGTAACGCTCCGCCAACAGGCGGAACGGACCCGCTTTCATCAAAGAAGTGCCCGGTTCATAAAGGTATTCTTCCACAGAAACTGCCAGCGGGCAATCGGCCTTTTTCTCCTCCGGATAAGTAAACCGGAAGGGTTCGGATAAAAAGTTATCAACAGCCTGTTCACAACATACAACCGGATCAGAACATGCCTCTGTGCCCTTTTCAAGCATAATCAACAGTTCTTTGCACTCGTTATTAACAGCCACCACATGCACTTCGCGCACATGCTTCAGTTCCCTCAATGCCGAAAAGATGTCCAGCATCGGAGAAAGCTTGACCATCACCCGCTTCCCTTTTTCCAAAAGCAAAGGCTCGAGGGCCGACACATCCGGCTCACACTCAACTATTTTCACGGTTTTCCCGCCATGCGAATCCCGACGGGCCGGATCCAGAAAGAGGCAGTCTACCGGCTCCATCGCTTTCAGATAGTCCACGGCATCGGCACAATGCACCCTGACATCCTCCAGCCCCAGCAAAGGAAAGTTATGAACAGCCTGTTCACAAAGAGCCTCCTGCCTTTCCACATAGTCCGCCTCCCTGAAATTCCGCGCCATGCAGACAAAATCGACACCGAAGCCTCCGGTCAAATCCGTAAAAGTATATCCCCTCACCAGCGAAGCCTTATACCTTGCCGTTATTTCAGAAGAACACTGCTCCATCGACAGATGCTTCGGATAGACAATCCCCTCGGTCTGTGCCCATCCGGGCAACTTTTTCCGGGCAACCTGCCAGCCCGCAATCTGTTCTGCCGCCGCCTGCACATCTATGCCGGGATACCTGGAAGCACGAAGAGCCAGGTCGCGCACATTGTCCGTGCGATGCTCCCGTATGAACTGCAATGTTTCGGATGAAAACTGTATCATGTCTTTTCGTTTTATCGGACACCACAAAGATACGGAAATCCTCCGGTATAAAAAACAGGCGGCTATCTTGATTGAAACAGGCGGCCATCTCAGAAGGGCAATCCGCCGAACCGGAGAAACTTGAAGCAAAATTTCCACAATTAAGCAAATATAGTTACTTTTGCCCCAAACAAGCAGAGAGAATGGACAAAGCCCACGCTCATTTCCTTACCGGCTCCATAACCGACACGAGGAAAAGAGTCTGGCCGGTTCCAGACTTCTGAAATTATATAAAAAAAGACAACAACAAGATGATATCGCTCAAAGATTTCTTTTCGTTCAAAAAGAACCGTTTCTTCTGGCTTAATCTGGCCGGAATGATTATAGTAACCGTTGCGGTCTGCTGGGGCACCTTGCTCTGGCTCGACAAATACACGCACCACGGAGAATCGTATGTGGTGCCTGACGTAACCAACAAGACTATTGCAGAGGCAAGACGTGCACTGGGAACCCAAAAGCTAGAATACGCTGTCGTTGACTCCAGCTATGTGAAAGGGTCACCTGCGGGAATCGTACTCGACCAAAAGCCGTCGGGAGGATCCCGGGTAAAAGAAGGCAGGACTGTATATCTGACCGTTACAACAACCAACGTACCCCTTGTGGCCCTGCCCGACCTTATCGACAACAGTTCACTCCGGCAGGCAGAAGCCAAGCTGAGGTCCATGGGATTCAAGGTGACGGAACCCGAATATGTATCCGGAGAACAGGATTGGGTATACGGAATCAAATACAGGGGCAGAAGCCTCTCGGCCGGCGACAAGGTCGCCAAACGAAGCTCTGCTGACGCTCTGCGTGGGAAGCACCGCCATGCGCGAACTGACAAAGACAGATTCCACCCAGATAAGCCTTCCTGCCGACAACTCGGAGGGAGGAGAAGCGGAAGTTGACGGTTCATGGTTTTAAGGCTATACAACGGAAATGGCAGAAGACTACATTGACAACGAACTGGACGACTCGCTGGAAGACATAGACTCCGCAGAAGGGCAGGACGGACTTTACGAACACTTCCGGGTAGTGGTGGACAAGGGACAGGCTCCCGTCCGCATCGACAAATACCTGTTTGAACGCATCGTCAACGCATCGCGCAACCGCATACAGACTGCGGCTGACGCGGGTTTCGTCATGGCAAACGGCAAGCCCGTAAAAAGCAGCTACAAGGTCAAGCCGCTCGACGTGCTGACGGTCATGATGGACCGCCCGAAGTATGACAACGACATCGTTCCGGAAGACATTCCGCTGGATATCGTATATGAAGACGATGACCTGATGGTCATAAACAAGCCTGCGGGACTGGTGGTGCATCCGGGATGCGGAAACTATCACGGCACACTGGTCAATGCCATCGCATGGCATCTGCGCGACATTCCGAGCTACAACCCCAACGACCCGCAAGTAGGACTTGTCCACCGCATCGACAAGGACACATCCGGACTGCTGGTGGTGGCAAAGACTCCGGACGCGAAAACAAGCCTGGGACTGCAATTCTACAACAAGACCACCAAAAGGGAATACAACGCACTGGTGTGGGGCATCATTGACGAAGACGAAGGCACTGTCGAGGGAAATATAGGGCGCAATCCGAAAGACCGCATGCAGATGGCCGTCATGAGCGACCCCGAGCAAGGGAAACATGCGGTTACCCATTACCACGTGCTGGAACGTCTGGGATATGTCACTTTGGTAAAATGCGTACTCGAAACCGGGCGCACGCATCAGATCCGTGTCCATATGAAACACATCGGCCACGTACTGTTCAACGATGAGCGGTATGGTGGACATGAAATATTAAAAGGAACTCATTTCAGTAAATACAAACAATTTGTAAACAACTGTTTCGAAATCTGTCCGCGGCAGGCGCTTCATGCCAAGACGCTGGGATTCGTACACCCACGCACGGGAAAAGAAATGTTTTTCACATCCGAACTGCCCGAAGACATGGCAAACCTGCTGGAACGGTGGAGAAACTATATCAGCAACAGAGAACAATTATGAAACGTATCATTGCTATCGTAGCAGGAGGCGACTCGTCCGAACACGGAGTCTCCATGAAAAGTGCAGAAGGTATCTATTCATTCATAGACAAGGAAAAATACACGCTTTACATCATCGAACTGACCAGACAAAGCTGGGAAGCCATCCTTCCAGACGGTTCGCGTTCACAGGTGGACAAGAACGACTTCAGCTTTACAGACAACGGACAGAAGATTGTTCCTGACTTCGCCTATATCACCATCCACGGCACGCCGGGCGAGAACGGAATCCTGCAAGGATACTTCGAACTCATCGGCATACCTTATTCTACTTGCGACGTGCTTGTATCGGCGCTTACGTTCAGCAAATTCACTCTCAACCAATACCTGAAAAGCTTCGGAGTGCGCATTGCCGAATCCATGCTGGTACACAAGAGCCATGGCATCAGCGACGAAGAAGTCATAGACAAAATCGGCCTGCCCTGCTTCATCAAGCCGAATGCCAGCGGATCCAGCTTCGGCGTAACGAAAGTAAAGACCCGGGAACAGATCCAGCCTGCACTGGAAACGGCATTCAAGGAATCAGACGATGTGATGATCGAAGCGTTCATGGACGGAACCGAACTGGCAAACGGATGCTACCGGGCTAAAGGAAGAACGGTCGTGCTTCCCATAACCGAAGTGGTAAGCAAAAACGAGTTCTTCGACTTCAACGCCAAATACAACGGAGAAGTGACAGAAATCACGCCGGCACGCCTCAGCCCCGAACTCACCGCACGCGTGCAGAAACTGACTTCTGCCATCTACGACATTCTGGGATGCAAGGGACTGGTCCGTGGACTACATCATCACCGAAGGAGAGAAAATAAACATGCTTGAAGTCAACACCACACCGGGAATGACCGCCACCAGCTTCATCCCTCAACAAGTGCGCGCGGCAGGACTCGACATAAAAGATGTTATGACTGAAATTATAGAAGATCATTTCAATTAATTTTATTACCTTTGGAAAAGAAAATGAAGAAACTATGAATATACCTGCCGAATTTGACGAAATCCGTCCGTATACTCGGAAGAACTACCGCAAGTGCTCAGCGAACTGATGGCTGATCCGATGTTTCAGACGGTCATCAAGGCGGTCATACCCGACATGAGCCCTGAAAGTTTAAGACATGTGCTGGCGCGTTGCAAGACCAATCTGGACATTCAGAAAAACATATTCTACGGACTCCTGCAAAACATCATCAGCCAGTACAGCGACGGCTTTGACCTGGACGTTTCCGCATTGGGCGACAAGCGCATCAGCTACACGTTCATTTCAAACCACCGTGACATCGTGCTCGATCCGGGACTGCTTTCGGTGGGACTGATAGACAACGGCTTCCCGACTACGGTGGAAATTGCCATCGGAGACAATCTGCTCATTTATCCATGGATCAAGAAGCTGGTGCGGATCAACAAATCCTTTATCGTGCAGCGTGCGCTAAGCATGCGGCAAAAGCTCGAATCGTCGGTCCGCATGTCGCGATACATCCATTTTGCCGTTACGCAGAAGCACGAAAATGTCTGGATTGCCCAAAGGGAAGGAAGAGCCAAAGACTCGAACGACCACACGCAGGAAAGCGTGCTGAAAATGCTGGCCATGGGCGGCGAAGGGGATATAATCGACCGACTGAAGGAGCTGAATATCGTCCCTCTGTCGCTTTCTTACGAATATGACCCTTGCGACTTCCTGAAAGCAAAGGAAATGCAGCAGAAACGGGACATTGAAGGATTCAAGAAAAGTCAGGAAGACGATCTGAACAACATGAGAACAGGGATATTCGGCTATAAGGGAAGAGTGCATTTCCAGGCTGCAGCCTGCATCAGCGGAAAGCTTGAAGAACTGAGGTTCCTGCCTAAAACTGAAGTCTTCAAGAAGGTGGCTGAACTGATCGACAGGGAGATTCACCGCAGCTACCGGCTCTATCCGGGAAACTATATCGCCTGCGACCTGGCCGAAGGCACCAGCCGTTTCAGCGACAAATATACGCCGGAAGAAAAGGAAAAGTTCGAAGCTTATCTGCGGAAAAAGCTGGATCTGATTACACTCAATGACAAGGATGAAGCCTTTTTGCGCAAACGCATCCTCGACATGTACGCAAATCCGGCACTCAATCATCTGAAAGCGATCGGGGCATGAAAAAATTGCAGTTACTGACAGGAAGTTTGCTGGTGTGCCTTGCCGTGTCTACGGCATGCAAGGAGGAGGAATATGTATATCCCGATGTGATAACCGAATTCATCGATGCGGGTACAGACGCAGAAGGGAGCCTCCAGCGGCTGATAACCGACAATGGAAAAACATTGGAAATCCAGAAACGGGACGGACTGGACGGACTGGACGCAGACACAATCTACCGGACCGTTTCTGTCTACACGCTGCAAGACAATAACGAAGCATACCTCTACTCCGCACAACTGGTGCTTTCCATGATTCCTGTCGCAACGGATTATTTCAAGGATGAAATTAAAACAGACCCGACTGATATCCGGAGCATCTGGCAGTCGGGAAACTACCTGAACATGATTCTGACTCCGCTCGTAAAGGACCAGAGCCATGCTTTTCACTTTGTAAACCACGGCATAACGGAAAGCAACGGAAAACAGATCCTTCACCTGGAACTGTATCATGACCGCAACAACGATCTGGAAGCTTTCAGCAAAGAAGTTTACCTGTCTGTCCCATTATGGGCATACCGGAACGAACTTCAACAGAATGACAGTGTCTTTTTTGAAATCAATACATACAAACAGGGAAAAACTGTTTACAAATTTCTCTATCCTGAAATTCATACCTATTAGCAAAGACTGACCATGAAGAAATTATTTCAGATTATCACCTTCTGCCTGTCGGCAATCATCATACCGGCATGTGCCGGCAAAGCGGATACAAAATTCACAAATCTGTCTGCCGATGAGTTTGAACGACTTATCGATGACAGTGAAGTGCAATGCGTAGACGTGCGTACAGCAACTGAATATTCAGAAGAACACATAGCCGGAAGTCTGAACATCAACGTGCTGGACCAGCACTTCCTCGATGACGCCGAAAAACAGCTTGAACACAACCGCCCCGTAGCCGTCTATTGCAGGAGCGGACGCAGAAGCCGGAATGCAGCCGAACGGCTTTCAGAAAGAGGCTATACTGTCTTCAATCTGGACAAAGGATTTGAAGGATGGAAGGAAGCAGGGAAAAACACGGAGAAATAACACCAGGCATTAATCAATAAAACAACCATACCATGAAAAAATTTCTATTTTATGTACTGCTGCTGGCTCTTTTCCCAACAGGAATGCTGGCGCAAACCAAAAACACATTCGAAATCAAAGACGGCCATTTCTACCGGAATGGAGAAATAGTACCGATTCTTTCGGGAGAAATGCATTACTCACGCATCCCACACCAATACTGGAGGCACCGCCTGCAAATGATGAAGGGAATGGGACTGAATACAGTCGCCACTTATGTATTCTGGAATCTGCACGAAACCGAACCAGGCAAATGGGACTTCAGCGGAGATAAGGATCTGGCCGAATACATCCGCACAGCAGGAGAAGAAGGCATGATGGTCATTCTTCGCCCGGGCCCATACGTATGCGCCGAATGGGAATACGGAGGGTATCCCTGGTGGCTGCAAAACGTGTCCGGCATGGAAGTCAGACGCGACAACAAGGCTTTTCTTGAACACACAAAGGCTTATATCAACCGCCTGTATCAGGAAGTGGGCGATCTGCAATGCACCAAAGGAGGCCCAATCATCATGGTGCAATGCGAAAATGAATTCGGATCATACGTATCCCAGCGAAAAGATATTACCCTGGACGAACATCGCAGATACAACGCGAAAATCAAACAGCAACTGGCCGACGCCGGCTTTGACGTTCCCTTGTTTACATCCGACGGAAGCTGGCTGTTTGAAGGCGGAACCACGGAAGGAGCACTGCCTACCGCCAACGGAGAAAGTGATATCGAAAACCTGAAAAAGGTTGTCAACCAGTATCACGACGGCAAAGGCCCGTATATGGTGGCTGAGTTCTATCCCGGATGGCTCTCGCATTGGGCTGAGCCGTTCCCGCAAGTAAGCGCCTCCGAAATCGCCCGCCAGACAGAAGCATATCTGAAGAACGACGTGTCTTTCAACTTCTATATGGTTCACGGAGGAACGAACTTCGGATTTACCAGCGGAGCCAACTACGACAAGAAGCGTGACATCCAGCCGGACATGACAAGCTATGACTACGACGCTCCCATCAGCGAGGCAGGATGGGTTACGCCCAAATACGACTCCATCCGCACGGTCATCAAGAAATATGTAAAATATGAGGTTCCCGCTCCTCCTGCTCAGAATCCGGTCATCGAAATCCCTTCGATCAAGCTGAACCAGGTGGCCGACCTTCTGGCATATACCGAAAGAATGCAGCCGGAAACCAGCGCAGACCCTCTGACATTCGAGCAACTGAACCAAGGGTACGGATATGTGCTCTACACGCGCCGGTTTAACCAGCCCATAAGCGGAACGCTTGAGATACCCGGACTGCGCGATTTTGCCGTAGTATACGTCGACGGCGAGAAAGCAGGCGTACTGAACCGCAACACGCAGACTTACTCGATGGAAATAGAGGTCCCCGTTCAATTCCACCCTGCAGATTCTGGTAGAAAACATGGGACGCATCAATTACGGCAGCCAGATCACGGAAAACAGCAAAGGAATCATCAGTCCGGTAACTATAGCCGGCAAGAAGATTACAGGCGGATGGAACATGTATAAGCTGCCGATGAGCCAAGCGCCGGAATGCGGCAAAATGGGAAGCTGCACATTCACAAACAGCGCCGCCCAGGCTGCAAAGCTGAAAGACAGTCCGGTCATCTACGAAGGAACATTCACGCTTGACAAAACAGGCGACACATTCATCGACATGGAAGAATGGGGCAAAGGAATCATCTTCATAAACGGCAAAAACATTGGCCGCTACTGGCAGGTAGGACCGCAGCAGACGCTTTACATCCCGGGCGTATGGCTGAAGAAAGGCGAGAACAAGATTGTCATCTTCGAACAGCTGAACGAAAGTCCGAAGACAGAAGTGAAGACTGTCAAGACTCCGGTCCTGACCAAACTGCAATAAATCCGGCTCTGGCCAAAACAAAAGACGCAAGGCCACGGAGTTTTTGTACGCACAGCAGAACGCTCTGTGGCTTTGCGCCCTATCACCTCAAATCATTTACAGCATGAAAGCACTGTTAGTATCCATCCTGTTGGGACTCGGAGCAGGATGCTTCGCCCAACAAACCGAAATACCCATTAGGAAATTACCAGGAACTGACCGACACCAAACCGCACGACAGCAAAGAAACCTGGATGAAAATGAACGCCCCTGCCGCTCTGAGCTGGGGAACAACCGACATGCGCTATACCAAACTGGATATCCCGGATGTGAAGAAAAGCACCCGGATACAGCTGAAAGCCTGGAAAGGAGAGCGCGTCAATGCGCAGGCGGTGCTGTGGACAAGAAACGATCTCAACCATGTTTCCGTTGCGGTCAGCGACCTGAAGAACGGCAAGTCAGCCATCCCTTCATCAGCCATATCCACTCATTTTGTACGCTACGTAATGACCGATGAATTCGGACAAGGATGCGGACACCGCCCGAACAAAGCCGAATGGGACTCGCTGATCGTGGCAGACGCACTCGACATAAACAAGACACTCGACATAAAAGCTTGCAGCACCCAGCCTGTCTGGATAAAGATATGGGTGCCGTCGGATGCAAAGGCCGGAAAATACAAGGGAACACTGACTGTATCCGGAGAAAATCTCAGTCCCATGAAACTGCAAGTGGAGGTGGAAGTGCTCAACCGTACGCTTCCCGAGCCGAAAGACTGGGCGTTCTATCTCGACCTGTGGCAAAATCCATATGCCGTGGCGCGGTATTATCAGGTGCCTCTTTGGAGTCAGGCTCATTTTGACGCGATGCGCCCGATCATGAAGATGCTGGCAGATGCCGGACAGCGCACCATCACCGCAAGCATCATGCACAAGCCATGGAACGGACAGACCGAAGACCACTTTGACAGCATGATTACGCGCATCAGAAAAATCGACGGCACGTGGGAATATGACTATGCCGTATTCGACAAATGGGTAAGCTTCATGATGGATGAAATAGGCATTGACGACATGATTTGCTGCTACACCATGATTCCGTGGGCCTTACGCTTTGACTACTACGACCAGGCAACCAACCGCATACAGTTTGTAGAAGCCAAACCCGGCGACAAGGCTTATACCGAATACTGGGGAACTTTCCTGAAAGATTTTGCGGACCACCTGCGCAAGAAAGGATGGTTTGAAAAACGGCTATCTCCATGGACGAACGGCCGATGGAAGCCATGCGTGAAGCTATCAAAGTAATCAAGCAGGCCGATCCGGAATTCAAGATCACACTGGCCGGAAACTATCATGCCGAAATCCAGGAAGACCTGCACTATTTGTGCATCCCGTTCGGACAGAAATTCCCGGACGACGTGCTGGCTGCCCGCAAGAGCAAAGGACAAATCAGCACATACTACACTTGCTGCGTGGAACCATTTCCGAACCTCTTCACTTTTTCTGATCCGGCAGAAGCTGCATGGACGGCCATACATGCCGTTGCAGACAATTACGAAGGCTATCTGCGCTGGGCCGTAAACAGCTGGACCGCCGACCCGCTGCGCGACTCCCGCTTCCGTACATGGCCGGCTGGCGACACTTACAGCATCTACCCCGGACCGCGCAGCAGCATCCGATTCGAACGACTGGTAGAAGGAATCCAGGACTGCGAGAAAATCCGCATCCTGCGCAAGGAACTGGAATCAGAAAAAGCCGCCGGCAAACTGAAAAGGCTGAATGAAGAAGTCGGCAAATTCAAGTTCGACAACATCAGCGGCTCCAAGCCGTCGGCAAGCACTATGGTCAACCGGCTGGAAGAGATTCTCAACTCGCTATAAGCGCTTCCGCACAGCCCATGAAAAAAGCCCCATCTTTCGGTGGGGCTTTTTTCATTTCCACGTGGGCGTTGACGGATTCGAACCGCCGACCCTCTGCTTGTAAGGCAGATGCTCTGAACCAGCTGAGCTAAACGCCCGAAAGGGAAAGTTGACAATTTTTGTTTTCGGAGTGGGCGTTGACGGATTCGAACCGCCGACCCTCTGCTTGTAAGGCAGATGCTCTGAACCAGCTGAGCTAAACGCCCGAAAACGATCTTGTTCTTTTTGGTGGGCGTTGACGGATTCGAACCGCCGACCCTCTGCTTGTAAGGCAGATGCTCTGAACCAGCTGAGCTAAACGCCCAAAAAGAAAGCAATGAACAACGAGAAATACGAGTGGGCGTTGACGGATTCGAACCGCCGACCCTCTGCTTGTAAGGCAGATGCTCTGAACCAGCTGAGCTAAACGCCCGATATCTCGTTCTGATTGCGGTTGCAAAGGTACAGCTTTATTTTTAACCTGCAAACTTTTCCGCCGTTTTTTTGAACGCAAACATAAAAATTGTCGCCTGCCGGACCCGAATGCGGCAAACGCACAGACTCAAAAGAAACGCCAACGGCCGCATGAAAAGAACCGGAATGCACCCGGAATTCTTCAAACCACAACGTGGTTTGTATAAACGGCATCGTGGTCTGTACAAACGACACTGCCGTTTATACAAACAGCAATGCGGTTTGAAGTTTGCATAAGGATATATCCGCTTCAAATCCGGCAAAAACGGGACAATTTCTTTCGCCCTACCCGATAAAGTATGAATTATTGTGTGTACCTTTGCAGCACAGAAACAGCAAAGGTCAACATGAAACAAAGAACCGCAAAATACATCAACGTCAACGGCCGGCTGATGGATCTCTCCCGCCCGCAAGTGATGGGAATCCTGAATCTCACACCCGACTCTTTTTATGCCGGAAGCCGGAAACAGACGGAGCAGGAAATTGCCTGCCGGACAAACCAGATCATCTCTGAAGGAGGAAGCATCATTGATGTCGGCGCATATTCTTCACGGCCCAACGCAGCAGACGTCCCCGTGCAGGAAGAAATGGAACGGCTGCGCAAAGGACTGGCTGTCGTATTCAGAGAGCAGCCTGAGGCCGTCGTTTCTGTCGACACCTTCCGCGCGGATGTCGCCAAAATGTGCGTAGAAGAATTCGGTGTCGCCATCATCAACGACATCGCCGCCGGAGAAATGGACAAAGACATGTTTCATGCCATAGCGCGCCTGGGAGTTCCCTATATCATGATGCACATGCAGGGAACCCCGCAAAACATGCAGCGGCATCCTCACTACGACCATCTGCTGAAGGAAGTCATCTGCTATTTTTCGGAAAAAGTGCAACGGCTGCGCGACATGGGAGCCAAAGACCTGATCATCGACCCGGGATTCGGTTTCGGGAAAACGCTGGCCCACAACTACGAACTGCTTGGCAAAATGGAAGAACTCTCCATCTTCGGCCTCCCCATACTGGTGGGAGTGTCGCGCAAGTCAATGATATACAACCTTCTTGGCGGAACGCCCGAAGACGCGCTCAACGGAACGACGGCCATAAATACAATCGCATTGATGAAAGGGGCGGACATCCTGCGCGTCCACGACGTAAAGCCCGCAGCAGAAGCGGTGAAAATTGTATCAACAATGAACGACACGACTAACTGAAAAACAGAAACCCATGCCTTTTGACATACACATACTCAGCCTGAAAGACATACTGGACATCCTGCTGGTAGCCTTCCTCCTCTACAAGACATACAAGCTGATGAAATCGTCCGGTTCCATCAACATTTTCATCGGAATCCTGGTTTTCATCGTAATATGGGTTATCGTGTCGCAGGTGCTTCAGATGCGGCTTCTCGGATCCATATTCGACAAACTGGTCAGCGTGGGAGTCATTGCCCTGATCGTGCTTTTTCAGGATGAGATCCGTCACTTCCTGCTGTCTTTAGGATCGCGGCACCGGAGCAACGGGCTTTTCCGCTTTCTGAAAGGAAACAAAAAAGGAGAAACGCAAAAGGAAGACATCATGCCGATAGTCATGGCCTGCCTCAACATGAGCAAAGGAAAAGTGGGAGCCCTCATCGTCATCGAAAAAGACTTTCCGCTGGATGACATTGTGCGCACAGGAGATGTCATCGACGCGAACGTCAACCAGCGGCTGATCGAGAACATCTTCTTCAAGAACAGCCCTCTGCACGACGGAGCAATGATCATAAGCCACAAGCGGATCAAGGCAGCCGGATGTATCCTACCCGTATCACACAATCTGGACATTCCCAAGGAACTGGGACTCCGCCATCGTGCCGCGCTCGGAGTTTCGCAGGAAACAGACGCCATGGCCGTCATCGTATCGGAAGAAACCGGAGGAATCTCCATCGCATACAAAGGGCAATTCCATCTGAAGCTTTCTGCAGAAGAACTGGAGCGCATGCTTACCAACAAAACGGAATAGTCCGCACGCCTCAGTCCAGCATCAGGTTCATATAAGGCAAATGGCCTTCAAAAAACAAACGGGTGAGCCCGGATATCGTATAGGCGGAAAAATCCTGACCCGCTTCGTCTACACGCCGGCAAGCGCCTCCCTCCAGAAGGAAAAGCGCGTTGTTTGCCGCAATGGCCTCATCTCCCTCCACTTTAATGAACCGCGGAACATCATCGCAATGAACACGGGCGTAAAGAGAAAGCATCTGTTCGGCATTGATTATGCGTGCCATCCCATACACACGGAGTTCGCCTTCAGACGGAGATACAATCCGCATCTCTCCTGCCCGGTAATGCAGGCGGAAGAAACGCAGCAAAGCTTCACGCGGCCCAGCTCCGGAAGCGAACATTTCGCGGACAAGCAAACCCGTGTCCCGCTTCAGACAAAGCGCCAGTCCGGAAACCTTCTTCCCGTCATAGACAGCCCACACTTCCCCTCCGTTCAGGCTCCAGTCGGACAAGACTATCTGAAAATCTTCTTCCGTATGCAGCACTGAAAAAGGCAACGAACGGAGATGTTCATAAAGATATGGACAAATCTCTTCCGGAAGAGTTTTGCACAGATCTATTTTTTTGATTTCCAATGAAGAGTTGGAGTTATCAACAGATTTGCACCCACCTGTTAATAACTTGACATGCTGTTGAAATCCCGGCACATAGCCCGAACGGGCATAATAGCCGAAAAGCCATTCTTCCGCAGGAATCAGTCCTGCCAGCCATTTGCCTTCTTCATACATGCGGCGATGCGCCGAAGCAAGCAAACGCTTCATGAGTCCCCGGCCGCGATACGCAACGTCCGTACAGGCTCCCGAAATATAGGCCATCGGAATCACTTCCCCGTAACAAGTCATCGGATAAGGAATGCGCTGCAGAGCCGACACCACCTTGCCGTCTTCCTCCAGACAAGTATTGATCTCATCCGTATAGCGGCGGCCGAAATACAAATCCATGAATTCTTCCGAATCGCCGAAGCATTCTTTCCACAGCCTGCGCACCTGCTCTTTCACACTCATCTCAGCGTAGCCATGTATTTTTCCAGAATCACTTCCGGCTGATACGACAATTTAGCCTTGCGCAGACCCTCCAGCCCCAAGTCTTCTTCACGGTTGATATAAATATACTGCTCCGGAAGATGGTTGGCAAACTCGTAATTGATCATCGCATACGCGCCCTCAAAATCCGTATTTGCCTTTTCCACACAAGTGTCGAAAGTGGCTGCATTGATCGGCGCCCCATAGGTGAAAGCCACGATCTCACCGCCAACATGAAGGACACCTCCCTGCAAGCCAAGCTCGCTTATATGCTCCAAGGCGGCATTCATCGAACGGCGCTCGTTCAGCAACGCCTCATTTTCCGCACAATCATTGGCCTTACACCACAAGTTCTCAAGCCGGATACATTCCGGCACTAGCTCAGGAGTAAGCTCTTTATATTCGTAATCCGGGAAATTCGTCCGGAAACGGTTGATATGATTCCGTTTCGGCTGGAACTTCTTCCCTCGCAACGAAGCCAAATCCGAACGCAAATAGATGTAGTCTGCATAATCACGGTCCGATTCAAATTCAAAATGGTTGGAGAAAGCTTCTTCCAGTTCCTCGCGCATATCGGCACAGACACCCAGCATCTGGAACTTTTCATTTTGGGATTCAGCGTCTTGAATCAGCATCTCAATTACCGGGCGGACATTGCCCTGCCCCACCGGCATCATGTATGCCAGCGCACCGTCCACCCGGAAGCGGAACAGCAGAAACCCGTCCGCCTCAGCCAGCTCCGTATGATAAAGGAAACGCCAGCTGTAAAGATTCGAAAACGACAAGTCGCAATTGCGCCGCGAACTGACAAGCGTGTATTTCTGCACCCGCTGCCTGTCTTCCAGTTTTATCGGATTGAAATCAATCATATGTAATTCGAGATATATTCATTTTATGTTATTCCATCTCTTCCGAAAGATGACGGGACATTTTGAACAAGCCGCCAGCCCGGCCCAAACGAAACGGGCCGTCATCTTGACCAAGATGAGCCGCCACCTTTTTATATAACTTGCGACATCCTGAATTGTTCATTCAATACATCCCCAGCAGATGCAGGATAGTGGGAGTCAGCAATGCGGTCAGAATGCCGTTCAAAGTAAGTCCCAGGCTGGCATAAGCCCCGTATTTGCCGCTCACCTCCATGGCGCGCGAAGTCCCCACGGCATGAGATGCCGTTCCCATTGACAGCCCTTGCGCTATCGGACTCCCGACATGACCCACCTGCAACACCTTGAAGCCGCAGATGGCACCGAACAGACCGACAACAATCACCACGGCGGCCGTCAGCGAAGGAATTCCTCCAACCGCATTCGAAACTTCCATCGCAATCGGCGTAGTCACCGATTTCGGAGCCAGCGACATGACCACCTCAGGCGAAGCGCCCATCACTTTCGCAATGACCGTCACCGAAACCAAGCCGACAATACATCCCGCCAACTGGGAAACAACAATCGGCATGAGCTGCTTCCTGATCATCTTCAACTGCAAATAAAGCGGCACGCCCAAAGCCACGACCGCCGGCTTCAGCCAAAACTCCACCAGCGAACCAGCCTCTGAATAAGTTTCATAAGAAACTCCCGTCAGCTTCAAAAAGCAAATCAACAATGCAATCGCTATCAGAATCGGATTCAGAAGCACCCAACCTGTCTTTTTCTGCAACAATTTAGAAATGAAAAAGAAGCCAAACGTAATGGCCAGCAAAAAGAACTTATTTTCGAAAAAATCCATATTTCCTAACTAATTGATGAACCCAACCCGTTACAACCAGCACAAGCACCGTACTCACTACCGTAGCAATGACAATCGGCCAGAACTGAGCCGAGATGATGTCAAAGTACAGCATCAGCGCCACACCCGAAGGCACAAAGAAAAACCCAAGATTGGCAACCAGAAAATTGGTCATTCCCTGGACCCACTCCAGCTTAATCCAGCCCAGCTGGAGAAACAAGGTAAGCAAAAGCATACCGATAACGCTCGAAGGGAGCTTGATCCCTGTCAGATAAACAATCAGTTCACCTAAAGCCAAGCATCCGAAAAGGATAGAACATTGACGAATCATAATACCTAAAATTTATCGTATTGAAAACCGGGCGCAAAGTTATACATTCGCAGATAAAGCGAGCGCGAAAGCGGCGTTTTTTTTAAACCTGCCGTCAAACATATTTATTTTACATACTTTAAACTCAAATATTTCATCTTTTGCCAACTTGATATTACAAAAATGCTTATTTTTGCAAAGTGATAAGGCCACTTCGTTATCGCACACAGGCCAGATTATACACAATAATTCTTAATATATAACCGATATGGATTTAATTAGTCAAATCGTTGAGCGCGCTAAAGCAAACAAACAGCGCATCGTTCTTCCGGAAGGAACAGAAGAACGCACATTGAAAGCTGCCAATCAAATCTTGACAGACGGTGTTGCAGACTTGATTCTGCTGGGCAACCCGGATGAAATCATGGGGCTTGCCAAGGAATGGGGATTGGGAAACATCCACAAGGCAACAATCATCGACCCGGAAAACCACCCGAAGAAAGAAGAATACGCACAGCTGCTGTGCGAGCTCCGCAAGAAAAAGGGCATGACAATCGAAGAAGCACGCAAGCTTGTTCTCAACCCGCTGTATTTGGGATGTCTGATCATCAAATCGGGAGATGCCGACGGACAACTGGCAGGCGCCCGCAATACAACCGGCGACGTACTCCGCCCTGCTCTGCAAATCATTAAGACTGCTCCGGGAATCACCTGCGTATCCGGCGCAATGCTGCTGCTGACCCACGCTCCCGAATGCGGCGACAATGGCGTGATCGTTATGGGAGATGTTGCCGTAACTCCGGTTCCCGACGCAGGCCAGCTGGCTCAGATCGCTGTCTGCACAGCAAGAACGGCACAGGCCGTTGCAGGGCTTGACCCGCGCGTTGCCATGCTGAGCTTTTCAACCAAAGGCTCTGCCAAGCATGAAGTCGTTGACAAAGTTGTCGAGGCCCTCCATATCGCGCAGCAGATGGATCCGGCACTGAAGATCGACGGAGAACTGCAGGCCGACGCCGCTTTGGTTCCAAGAATCGGCGCAAGCAAGGCTCCGGGATCAGAAATCGCAGGAAAAGCGAACGTGCTGGTTGTTCCGAGTCTTGAAGTGGGAAACATCTCTTACAAGCTGGTTGAGCGTCTGGGACATGCCACAGCCATCGGACCGATCCTGCAAGGTATCGCCCGTCCGGTAAACGACCTGTCACGCGGATGCTGCATCGACGATGTATACAAGATGATCGCCATTACGGCTAACCAGGCTATCGCAGCCAAATCTCAACAGTAATTTTATTCACCAAGAAATTGAAGCAACAAAGATGAAAGTATTAGTATTGAATTGCGGTAGCTCTTCCATCAAATACAAACTGTTTGAAATGACAAACAAGGAAGTGCTTGCGCAGGGCGGCATCGAAAAAATCGGTCTGCCGGGTTCTTTCCTGAAAATGACATTGCCCAACGGCGAAAAGAAAATCATCGAAAAAGACGTGCCGGAACACACAACCGGCGTACAGTTCATTTTCGACACACTCACCAATGCCGAATACGGAGCGGTTAGCAATCTGCATGAAATCAATGCAGTAGGCCACCGCGTACTGCACGGAGGAACCAAGTTCAGCGGCTCTGTACTGATTGACGATGCAGTGATTGCAGCCGTAGAAGAATGCTGCGATCTGGGCCCGCTGCACAATCCCGCCAACCTGAAAGGCATCTATGCCGTTCAGAAGCTGCTGCCTGAAGTGCCGCAAGTTGCCGTATTCGACACGGCGTTCCACCAGACAATGCCCGACTATGCATACCTGTACGCAATCCCTTATTCATATTTCGAGAAATACGGAATCCGCCGCTACGGCTTCCACGGAACATCACACCGCTACGTATCAAAACGCGTATGCGAGTTCCTGAACATTCCGCAAGAGGGATCAAAGATCATCACCTGCCACATCGGAAACGGAGGTTCTATCGCAGCGGTAAAAGACGGCAAATGCGTGGATACGTCCATGGGACTGACTCCGCTGGAAGGTTTAATGATGGGAACCCGAAGCGGTGACATCGACGGAGGAGCAATCACATACATCATGAAAAAGGAAGGGCTGACGCCGGACGAAATGTCTACGCTGCTGAACAAGAAAAGCGGCGTGCTGGGAATGTTCGAAAAGTCAAGCGACATGCGCGAACTGGAAGACGCTGTTGCAAGAGGCGAAGAACGCGCCATCCTGACCGAGAAGATGTATTTCTACCGCATCACCAAGTACATCGGAGCATATGCTGCCGCAATGAACGGCGTTGATGTCATTCTGTTTACCGGCGGTGTAGGTGAAAATCAGGCTACCGCACGTGCCGGAGTCTGCAAGAACCTGGAATACCTGGGCGTAAAAATCGATCCGGAAAAGAACAAGGTGAGAGGCGAAGAAGCCATCATTTCTACCGACGATTCCAAGGTTAAGGTCTGCGTCATCCCCACCGATGAGGAAATGATGATTGCGACAGACACAATGAACATCCTGAACAGCAAATAAGCACCTCGGGAATCCTAAAGAGATTTAAAAGGGAATACTTCCTGCCGGAAATTTCTTATCTTTGTGACACAGACGTGGAGCAGATAATAAAAAGAATATTCCGACCGGAAGTTTTCCCTTTCTTTATATCGGCCCGCACGCAACAAAATGATAAAACACCCCACTATGAGTAAAAAAATCGTAACATTCGGAGAAATTATGCTCCGCCTCACCACCCCTGACAATCTCCGCATCGAACAGTCAAGGGATTTTCTTGTAAACTATGGAGGAAGTGAAGCCAATGTTGCCATCTCAATCGCCAACTTCGGAGGTGAAGTTGAATACATTACCCGCCTTCCGGACAATGCGCTGGGAGATACCTGTCTGGCAGAACTCCGCTCCCACAACATCAAGACAGACCACGTGCTTGTCGGAGGACACCGCCTCGGTACATATTACATGGAAAAGGCAGCCGCCATGCGCAACTCAAAAGTCATCTACGACCGTGAAGGATCGGCCTTTTCCGAACTCAAGCCCGGCATGATCGACTGGAAAGACGCCTTCAAGGACGCCGCCATATTCCACTGGTCGGGCATCGACGCTGCGCTGACTCCGGGACTTGCCGATGTATGCAAGGAAGCAATCAGTGTGGCCAAGGAAATGGGACTGAAGATTTCATACGACATCAACTACCGCAAGAACCTGTGGAACTACGGAAAAACCGCGCAGGAAGTATTGCGCCCGCTGATGGTGGACAGCGATATCATGTTCGGGAGCGAAGGCGAATATGCTCTGGTGACGGGGATAAAGGCTCCGGGATTCAAGGCTACGCGCAACGGAGAGAAATACGACATCGCCGCATACGAAAAGTTCTGCCAGGAAATCAGCAGGCAAGTGCCGAACTGCAAATACATCTACATCGCATTGCGCAATGTGATGAGTTCGGAGCACCATACCTTTGCGGGAGTGCTTTACAGCAACGGCACGATGAAGCACAGCCGCGTATTCGACATCGACAATGTGATAGACTGCGTAGGCGTGGGCGATGCATTCTGCGGAGCCATGCTGTATGCACAGGGTGCATTTGACGATGACCAGAAGCGCGTAGACTTCTCTACAGCGGCATCCGTGCTGAAAAATACGATTGCAGGTGACTACAACCTCGTAAAGGTTGCCGAAGTAGAAGGGCTGCTTGCCAAACAGGAAAGCGGCGAAGTGGCACGGTAACGGAATATCTTCACATACAAAGGCGCAGATTCCGCAGCCTGCCGGCTGCGGAATCTGCGCCTTTTGCTATAAGGCCGTTTCTCCCTCAATATATTGTTCGAGGAACATGCTTTCCCCGTCGAACACGGCATACGAGAAATCATGAATCCAATCTCCCAGAATCATCAGCCGCGAAGAGCGGGACAGCATCAGGTCGAGCATGATATGCCGATGCCCAAAGATGAAATAATTGATGTCCGCATGCGTCTTAAGGTAATCTTTCGCAAAAAGCACCAGCGGTTCCTTATCCTCGCCCATATAATCCGGTTCGCGTCCGTTCTCCCGCTTCAGACGGCTGTGCTTTGCCCATTCCAGTCCCAGCTCCACACTCCAGCGCGGATGCAAGGCAGAGAAAAGGCACTGCAGGGTATGGCTGTGGAAGACCGTACGCAAGAACTTGAACTTGCGGTCATCATCTCCCAGCCCGTCACCGTGTGCCAGAAAGAACTCCTTCCCGTAGATTTCACAAGTCAACGGCTCACGGTGCAGAATCACTCCGCATTCTTTTTCCAGGTAGTCGCCGCACCAGATGTCATGATTCCCGATAAAGAAATGCACTTCCACCCCCAAATCGGTCAGTTCTGATATTTTCCCGAGGAAACGGGTATAGCCTTTGGGTACGACCAGCTTGAATTCGTACCAGAAATCAAACATGTCGCCCAGCAGATAGACGGCCGCCGCCTTATGCTTGATACCGTCCAGAAAATTTACGAGCCTGCGTTCCTGCGTACGCCCATGAGGGATCGCGCGCGACCCGAGGTGAGCATCCGACAGGAAATATACATTTTTCAGCGCATCCATCACACCATCGTTTTATAGAAATCCCAGTTCGAGTTTAGCTTCTTCGGTCATCATGTCCTTGTCCCATTCCGGCTCGAAGACAAGATTTACCTGAGCAGAAGTCACTCCCTCCACCGACTCCACCTTCTGGCGGATATCCTCCATGATAAAGTCGGCCGCAGGGCAGTTGGGAGCCGTCAGGGTCATGTCAAGCGTCAAGGCCCCGTCGTCTTGCAAGTCTATCCTGTAAATCAGTCCCAGGTCATATACATTTACAGGAATTTCGGGGTCGTAAACTGTTTTCAGCATCTCGACAATCCGTTCTTCTATCTTCAGTTTCGTTTCGTTATCCATAGGTTCTATTGCCATTTAGTATTGTCTGCAAATGTAACAAAAAATATGAATCGCTACAACCTTCCTTCATCTACATAACTGTAATATGCTCCGTCGGTTACAATCACATGGTCGAGCAGACGGATGTTCATGGTGTTCGATGCCTGATTCAGAGCCTGGGTCAGCCGGTCGTCATCCGTGCTGGGGGTCACATTTCCAGAGGGATGATTGTGGCAAAGCACGATGGATGTGGCGCGTTTCAGCAGGGCTTCGCGCAACACACACCGCACGTCTACCTGCGTGGAAGCCAGCCCTCCCTGACTGATTCTGATTGCGTCGACCACCTTTGCTGCCTGGTTGAGCAGCATCACCCAGCATTCTTCAACGGAAAGATCGCACATCAGCGGATGGAAGTAGGCAAAGATATCGGTCGAACAACGGATCTGCACCCGTTCCTTCGGCTCTTCCTCTTTTCTGCGCTTGCCCAATTCAGAAGCCGCAAGAATAGTCACAGCTTTTGCAGGGCCTATTCCCTTGTAGCGGCACAAGTCTTCGACCGAACATTTGCCCAGCTCGCCCAGCTTGTTGTGGCATCCGTCGAGCACCTTGCGCATCAGCTCCACCGCCGTATCCTCCGTGTTTCCCGATCCTATCAGAATGGCGAGAAGTTCCGCATTGGTCAGCGCCGATGCTCCGTGCAGCATCATCTTCTCGCGCGGGCGGTCTTCTTCCGCCCATTGGTTGATGTTCAGTTTTTCATTCATACAGATTTAAGATTAGCGACATGATGCAAAAATAAGGAAAACTTCCGGATAACCCAAGATGGCAGAGGAAGATTTTCAACGCCAGACGCAAAAGGAAACTGCTGATTTCCCGATACATTCTGCAAACCACGATGTGGTTTATAGAAACCACACTGCGGTTTGCAGAAACGGCAACGCGGTTTATAAAAACAACGATGCCGTTTGAAGTTTGCAGGCCGGAATCGCAGCCTTTCCCGCACGAGCTTCCGGACTTTCAGGCGAATCAGGCAATATCAGATGAGAAAAAGCATTCAACGCCCTCCGTCTGCCTGTCCCCCAACCGAAACCTTCATAATGAAGCCTCCGCCGGGTGCCAGATGAATCTTCTGCTTCCTGCCAGACGAAAGAGAAAAGACACGGCGACGATAGTCCCTGCCCACGCGGTCGGCATTGGCTCCGTCTTCAAAAAGCTCCACCCGGATATTTTCTCCTTCCACAAAAGAAAGATCCACCTCTATGTCCCGGGCAGTCCAGTCCGTCAGCCCGGCCACATACCAGGCATCTCCCTGGCGGCGCGCCATGACGATATATTCTCCCACCTTTCCGTCCAGCGGCAACGTTTCCTGCCATGTTGTTGGGATTCCGGCAATAAACCGTGTACACTCGGCCTCCCTCATGTAATTGGAAGGCGAATCGCAAAGCATGTTCAGCGGAGAGTCAAAAATGACATACGCAGCCAACTGGCGGCATCTGGTTCCCTGACTCATCGGCTCGGAATAGATGGCGCGGAAGTTTTCCCTGTTCATGTTGACCATCGCTCCCTGCGTGTAGTCTACCGGACCAGCCACCATGCGGATAAAGGGCATAGTCACGTCGTAAGTCACCTGGTCCGTCCCCGGCTGCGCCCACTTCATTTCCTCCAGTCCGTGAACTCCCTCAAAATTAACGGCATTGGGATAAGTGCGCTGAAGGCCGGTCGGCTTGGATGTCCCGTGCAAATCGATCAGCAGCTTGTATCGGGCACCCGTTTCGGCACAACGGCGGTTAAAGTCTATCATATACTGGTCGTCCCTGTCCATAAAGTCAATCTTGAATCCTTTGATTCCCATTTCAGCATAATGTTTGCAGACACGCTCCATATCCTTGTCGAAAGCCCGGAATCCCGCCCACAAGATAAGTCCGACATGCCTGGCCTCAGCATAGCGCACCAGTTCTTCCAGGTCGATTTCCGGAACCACTTGAAAAAGGTCAGCGGGACCTGCAACAGCCCATCCCTCGTCCAGAATAACATATTCGATGCCAAAGCGGGAAGCAAAGTCAATATAATATTTATATGTATCCGTATTTATGCCGGCTCTGAAGTCCACGCCGCTGATATTCCAGTCGTTCCACCAGTCCCATGCCACCTTTCCCGGCTTCACCCAAGAATAATCTCCTTCGGCCGGAGCGGCAAGCTTATACACCAGGTCGCTGCACAGCAAGTCTGCATCTTTCTCTGAAACGATTATCACACGCCAAGGAAAAGCCGTGCACCCTTCAGACTTAGCGATATACGGCTCACGCGACTTGACCACTTCCTTCAGTCCCCTCACTTCTACGGCGACCTCTTTAGGATAAGCGGCAAAGTGTCCGTAAAGCCCTTTATCTTCGTCATCCGCTTTCAAGAACATGCCCGGATAATTCAGCAAGTCAGCCTCAGTGATGCAAACCTTCTTGCGTTCTTTCCCTTTTTTAGCGGAAAGCACCGGAAGAAATGCCAGACGTGACTTGTCCCATTCAGAAAGCGGCACATGCCGGTAAGTATTCTGAAAAGAACTGTGATACTGATTCTCTTTCCCGTCAATCTGTCTGCCCTTCGGAGTGGCCGCAAAAATGTCCGGATTATCCGGCAGGTTGAATACCGCCTGCTCGTCCTTTACCCAAAAAGGCGCTTTACGCGATGAAACGAAACGATAGGCAACTCCTTCATCGTATGCGCGGAACACCACCTTATAGTCTTCTTTAAATTCGAGCGTCAGTTCATTGTAACAGTCCGCGATGACTGACTTCTTGTAAACAGGCGGATTGATGGTCTGATTCACCGACCTCGAACGTTTCTTCTTCAGCCGAGGAAAGCGTCCGAACACGGTTCCGTCCGTCAATGTCATGGATATGGGAGAAGGAGCGATCATCGTATCCTCCTCGTGTATTACAGAATAGGTTATCTCATTTCCGGTTGCCACTTCCAGCCGGAGCTTTCCGGAAGGAGATGTCACTTTATATTTCGTCTGCGCATAAATGCAGGAAGGAATGCCCACCAACAAAAGGAGCATCCATTTCTTGAAAGACTGTTTCATAAGCATTGCTTTAGCAACTACAATATACAATTCAAAGCCGTTCCATTTTCTATATTCTTCTTCAGCAGCTGCTTCCCTCCATTCCACACCGTCACTTGCAGCTGTTCCCCTTTCAGCCGGACGACCTCAATGTCGAACGACCCATTGAAAGCCTTCACTTTCCGCAAGGCCATTCTGCCCCATTCCGCAGGCAATTGGGGTTGCAGAGAAAAAGCGTTCAGTCCGGTGGGACGGATGCCGAACATGCCTTCCGTAAAGATACGCCCGTACAGAGCACTTTCAGCCGACAGATGACGCTGCCCTCCCTCAGGCCAAGCCTCTACAGCATACGGCACATGTTCTCCCAACAGTCTGACCGATGAATAATGCTTCAGAAACTTGAGAGCCTTTTCGCGCTCGCCCGCCATGAACACGCCCCGCAGAGCATACAAGGTGGAGCGATCCCAAAACGTTTCGCTTCCGGCTTGCGTCAAAAGTCCGTTCTCAGTCCACAAGCGCGGAGAGAACAGGGCGTCAACGGTGCCTTCGGCGCGTTCATGAATCCCTACAGTCAACGGGATGCATATCCAGGCACGCAAGACATCGTTTCCTTTATAGTAAGCATATGTATCATAGCCTTCCACTTCAGCGGCAAAATAAGTGTCGATGGATTTCCTCAATTGCCTGGCCTGATCCCTGTATCGTTTGGCAACATCCTTTCCTTTGCCTAAATCATCAGCAAGATAAGCCGCCGAAAGCAGCGCGTCATAATAAAGCGAAGAGGTGCACAAGTTGGCGTTTCCGGCAGGGAAGCGTCCTTCCAGTTCGTCCGAGTCCGAAGCTACCACCCCCTCCGGATTGATTTTCCTCCGGCAAAACTCCAGACACCATTCAATCAAAGGCCACAACCGGGAGGCTTCTTCCCTGCTTCCTCTTGCCAAAGCGTAACGTGCAGCACCGTAAGCTATCATGGCAGCATCGCCCCTATCTCCCGCTCCGTTCCAATAACTATCCCCCTCCGCAACAATTGAACTCGGAATAGGCTTCCAGTCTGGATTCATGTACCGCGCAAAGAGTCTAAAGGAATTCAAGGCCGATGCGTTTCCGTATGCGTATCCAGTATAAGGGAAATAAGGATTTATATATTCCGCCTGGTCATTGGCCCAGATTGCAGCATAATAAGATTCGCCTCCAGGCCCGTGCATGGGGCCTCCTTTCGTTTCATAGATGCTTTCCAGCGCACGTATCTTGGAAAACGCAAACATTTCATTGATTACCGGATCCGGAGTTTCCAGCATTAGGTTTCCGGTCCATTCATCAACAAGAGCCTTGCGTCTGGCAAGTTCCGCCGAAGCAGACACTGCGGCTTTTTCCTCTCCTTCAGCATAAGCGGCAAGCGTGGCCGAGTAAACGAACGACTGACCGGGCGCAAGCGTGACACTTCTCCCTTTGTCCGTATCCATACAAATGGCGTAAGAACCTTTAACGCCTTTCTCCGGGTCGGTATGCAGCACAGTGTGTTCGTGGGGAAGTTCAAGCGTAACGGACGTTTCTCCCACATTAGCAAACTCATACATCTCCACCAGTGCCGGATGTTCAGCAGAGGGGAAGAAAGTCCGTTTCAGTGTCATTTTGCTTTTGCCTCCAAGCTGAAGGTCGCTCACGGCCTCCAGGGTTCCGTTCAGCGTAATGCACCTCACCTGCTCTTGCAACGCCCTCCCGTTTGCAGTCACAGCGTCAAGCGGGTTCCAGTCCAGCCGACGCATCAGACTCCCGTGAGTATTGTTAGGGACGGTGCGCAGCATGGGCCACACCATACTTTTATTCAGTTCGAACTCTCCTTCTGCATTCACTCCATATCTCAATACGACAGATACGCTTTTTCCTGACATTTCGATATGGTCATGATGCGTTGCTCCCTTTTTCAGTTGCCACGTGATGCTGTTTCCTTCCTTGCTGATACGCCAGTACTGTTTCGCATGCAACGGAGCAATGCACAAGATACACAAAGCGATCGGCACTATAAACCTTTTCATGGAATATGATACGTTATTTGTTTTCATACAATTTCTATTTCGATTATCTTTTCACTACAGACATGGCAAAGCCTCCTCCGGGAGCCAGCCAGATATTTTTCCTCGAAGCCGAAGTGACAGAAAAAGCTTCTTTCACATAATCTTCAGCCTGCCTGTCCGCATTAATGCCATCTCTGAATAAAATGACATCATACGTTCCCTCTCCCAAAAAGCTGAAATCCAGCGTGACACTCCGAGGAGTCCAGTCTGTCATTCCGCCCACATACCACGCACTCCCTGTTCTTCTGGCTGTGACAATAAACTCACCCAATTTCCCTTGAAGTATCCGCGTTTCATCGATGCCTTTATTAGGCATTCCAACAATGAAGTCCGTGCATTCCTGCTCTTTTTCCTGTAAATAGTCGGATTGTCAGCAAGCATTGTCAAGGGCGAATCATGCACCACGTAAGCTGCCAACTGATGGCAACGGGTTCCCTGGCTCATCGGATTGTGGTATATCGGCTTGAAATCTCTTTTCGCGGCATTGCGCATCGCCCCCGGCGTATAATCCACCGGCCCTGCCATCATGCGGATATAAGGCATCGTCACGTCATACTCCATCATGTCCCTGTCGACTGTGCTCCACTTCATCTCTTCCATCCCGAAGACAGATTCATAGTTGATGACGTTCGGATACGTGCGGTTCATCCCGGTAGGCTTGTAGAAACCGTGCAGGTCCAATGTCAGCCTATACTTTGCGGTCATTTCAGCTATGCGGCAAGCCATCTCTACTGCCGTCTGGTCATCACGGTCCAGGAAATCCACTTTAAACCCACTGATTCCCATGGCCGAATATTTCCGGCAAGCTTCTTCCAATTGTTCATCAAGCACGTTGAAGACCGTCCAAAGAATCAAATCCACACCCTTGCTTTTACCGTATCGGACCAATTCCTCCAGATTCAGTTCCGGAATCACAGCAAGCATATCTCCTTTTGCCGGGTTATACCAGCCTTCGTCCAGCACAACAAACTCTATCCCGTTCTCCGCAGCGAAATCGATATAATGTTTATAAGTATCCATGTTGATGCCTGCCTTGAATCCGACACCGGAGATTCCCCAGTCATTCCACCATTCCCAAGCCACTTTTCCGGTTTTTATCCACGAGCAGTCCCCTATACGGTTGGGAGATGCCAGCGCATATACCAGATTGTTTACAGGCATTTCCGTGTCCTTTTCCGTCACGGCCCAAATGCGCCAGGGATAATTGCGCTTTCCCTCCGCCTTGGCTATATAATCGGCACGCTCAACGACCTTCGTCATGGCACGCGGGGGAAAACGTTTCAAGGCCTTGGGATAACGGGCGAAAGTTGCCTTCAGCGAGCAGGATTCCCCGTTTCCCTTCTCTATAAACATTCCCGGATAGCTTTCCAGATCTGATTCCAGCAAAGTCATTTTCACTTCATCCCCGCAATCCAGCGTAATCGGCAGGAAAGCGATATTGTCCGCTTCCGCCTCCTTTACGGTCGAAACCGTATAAGTATTCTGAAATGCCATCGCATATTGGTCCGATTTCACACCTGCGGTTGAATAAGCCATATATGAGGTATAGTTTTCCGGAAAATTAAAAGATGCAATCTCATCCTCGACAATGACCGAGTCTTTCATTGTTGTATAGAAACGGTAGGCCATCCCTTCGTTATAGGCACGAAACACAACTCCGTAGTTACCCTTCATCTTCAAGTCCAATTCATTATAAGTGACCGTGAAAGACGGCACCCGATAATGAGGTGACTGAATGTCTTCCGTAAATGAAGATTCTTTCTTGCGGATTACTTTTGCATCTGCTCCCAGCGTCCGATCAAGAAATACCAATCCAATAGGACTTGCATTGAGCAAAACTCTGTCTTTATGCCTTACACTATACGTAATCTTCTGACCAACAGAGATGTTAACCTCCAGATTCTTATCAGGAGAAGCTAATCTGTACGTATACTCTTCACCGAATGCCTGCAAGCACAAGCAGCATAAACTTAAGATAAACAACGGTTTCATTTTCATATCATTCTATTTTTTCATTTCGCAGGGAATATACGGAAATTTATCTGCATCTTCTGTAAGCAAGAGAATGGAAAAAGCGCTTGACCATCCAAAATGCATGGCCGTCATGGCTTCTCCTGTTTCCGAGTTCCAGTTTTCGCGGATTGGATACCCTGGCTCAGCCAATCCTTTCAGACGGTCGGGAAGCAGCCACGTATACTTTTCAGCGTCTTCTTTGAAACCATAGTTCTTCCATCCCCGAATACCGAAATAAGTATAGTTCATCCATGTCTGTCCACGGAAATATCCTTTATCGGGCTGGTATAAAGGATGCTTGTGGTTCAGACTGGAAAACGGGAAATACGTACCGAACAATTCCGGATCAAGCATATTCTCCTTGACGGAAGCCGCCTGTTCCGGAGTGGCTACCCCTGTGAACAAAGGAATCCATCCGGAAATGTCTATTACTTTCACCAGCTCCCCTGTTCCCAGCTTGCGGTCATAAAAGAATCCTGTTTCCTTGTCAAAGAATTTTTCCTGAATCATTTTGCGGAGTTTGTTGCCGTCAGCGCGGAACTGTGAAGCTTGTTCCTTCTCCCCTATCTCATCCAGCATGTAGGCAAGATAAAATTTCTCGGCACAAAGATAGCTGTTCAATTCGATAGATTCCTGATCAAACGACCAAGCACCTTCCGCATTCTTCAACATCTTCACTCCGTCGAATTTTACCGCAACGTCCATACCGCTTTCCCACTGTCCCATATAGACTTCCGGGCCGATGCCCCCGTATTCACACAATCCGTTACCGTCATGATCGCGGTACTTGTAACGCCATTCATGAAACTTCAGCAGTTTAGGGAGCATTTCCTTGACAAACTCTTTGTCTTTTGTGCGGCGGTAAACCATATAAGTCGCCCAGCCGGCAATAGGCGGTTTAGAGCAGACGTTGTTGTTCTCTTTCTTATCCAAAGCTATCAGGTCAACAATCATACCTTCAGGAGTCTGGTAGTCAAACATAGTCAGCATCTGTTCTTTTGCCAGTTCCGGATTAAAGACAGCAAGTGCCGCAGCATGTTCCCAACTGTCCCATGCCCAGAACGCATTGAAGTGTCCGGTAGCCGGCTGCACACCCCCATGCTTCAAATCTCCGGCCGCACTGCGCCAGTTGGTATGCAGCGTCATCAATGCCTTTACAGCCCATTTCCTGTTGCGTTCGCTTTCCATGTAAGGAGTAGGACGGTCTACAATGGAACGGATATAGCCTTCCCACCGCTTCTTGTTTTCCTTGAAATATTTTTCCGTTTCATTGCTCCGTATGCTTTGGTGTTCAGCCATGGCCTCCTGCTCGGTAGATGCAGGACAATAAGTGGTGAACACATACAATTTTACCGACTTGCCCGGACGCAAGGAACGGCTTCCCATATTCATCATATATCCTTGCGTTCCGTCCATCTGCAAATTTCCGTCTTCCGAGAAGGAGAATATGAAATGATGACGTCCGTCTTTTACACCGACATGTATATCATCTCCGTCTACAGCCTTGCACGAGGCATCCTTATATGTCAGCTTACCCGTAAATCCAATTTCTATCTCACGCTCAGAATTCCCCTCGTTGCGAATTTCATATTCCGTCAAAGTGCTCCGGTCTGAGATTGCTATCTCTTTCAGATGTACAGCAAGCTCTTTGGCATCCAGGCTTTGTCTGAGCATTCCCGGAAGGTATTCGTTCGCCCCGACAGCTTCGAACGGAATATCTTTCCCGTTTTCCTTGAGTACAAGCCGGCTGAAGCAGTCAGACAGCCATTGCAGCCCCAGCGAACGCTCCCCGGCAAACGCAGGCCCTCTGAATCCTCCCGCCAGTGACAAATCCGACTTCCTGTTGAATCCATAGCCGTGCCATCCGCCCAAATCGGCGAAGAAGAAGCCTTGCGGCATGGGTTTGTAGCCTTTTTCGATATTCAGCAGATTGATGAACTGTTCTTGCGAGCAGTTGTTCTTTCCCGAAACGGAGAGAACAGACAATGCACAGAATGCAAATGTTGCACATGTATTTTTCACTTTCATGGTTTATTCTTTTAGTCGTTTATAAATATCATTCCACAGCCCGCAATTCCAGCGCGAGGCTTGCATATTCGGATGCCAGCAGTTTCGAAAGAGCGATGCCTTCCTCTTTCAACACTTTTCCACTGATTACTTTCCCGTCCAACGGGCAGGGTTTGTCTGCACGTACAGGAGTAAGATCCGTGATTCGATAATTCCTGCCCGGATCAAGACCGCTCATGCGTACAAAAAGGAACGGTCATGTTAATGAAGTGATCTGTCTTGTAAGCAAAGAAAACCGCACGGCTCTTGTCTTCCGTTGCGTACATGAGCGAAGATACACCTTTATTGTCATATGGTGAAACCAACCTGTACAAATCTCCCAATTGAACGACGGGACGTATCTCCTTATATGCCGCAATGGCCCGTCTGGCAAAATCCTTATCCTTGTCCGTCATGTCCTTAGGCTGCATTTCCATGCCCAGACGTCCCGACATAGCCACATCAAAACGAAACTTTAACGGCAGGGTGCGCCCTGTCTGGTGATTCTTGTCCGCACTGACATGGGCAGCCATGGCAATGGCCGGATAAAAGTTGGAAATTCCCCATTGGAGGTAGATGCGTTGAAGCGCGTCGGTGTCGTCGCTGGTCCAGAACTCGTTGAAGTACGGAAGCATCCCGTAATTCACACGCCCGCCTCCGCCGGCACATGCCTGCAAAACCAGATCCGGATATTTGGCCCGAATGCGTTCCAGCACCTTGTTCAGCCCGCGGTGATAGTCGATGTAGAGATGCGACTGCTTGTCCTTGGGCAGGAAAGAAGAACCATAATCCATCAGCCAGCAGTTATCGTCCCATTTCATGTAGGAGATTTCGGGATATTGCGTCATCAGCTTGTCTACAACTCCAAACACATGATCCTGCACCTCGGGGTTTGTCAGATCAAGCACCACCTGAGTGCCACCTCTCCCTGTCGACAAGGGACGGTTTGCTACACGCATAATCCAATCGGGATGTTTATCAAACAGTTCACTTTTCGTATTTGCCATCTCCGGTTCTATCCAAAGGCCGAACTTGATTCCATATTGCTTAGCCGACTTCAGCAACCCTTCGATGCCTTCCGGCAACTTTTCTTTTTGCAGACCTCCCAGTCGCCCAATGCACAATCCGTCCGGTTGCGCGGATATTTGTTGCCGAACCATCCGTCGTCCATGACAAACAGTTCCCCGCCCAGTGCAGAAAAATCCTTCATCATCTCTTCCATGCTCTCCTGATTCACCTTCAGATAAACGCCTTCCCAACTGTTCAGCAGAATGTCATGCAATTCATCACCTCCATGCAGCTTGTATTTTCTCGCCCAACGGTGAAAGGCACGGCTAATGCCGCCTTTCCCGCAACTGCTGTATGTCATGGCAAACTCCGGAGTAACGAACTTTTCTTTTGCTTCCAGCTGATAATGAGAAGTTTCTTCATTGATTCCTGCTATCACATTAAACTGAGTATTTCTCAGATCCATCTTGATAAGGTAATTCCCAGTCCACGCCAAAGTACCCCCGAACACTTGTCCATACTCTTCCTGAGGCTTTCCGTCCAGACTGATCATGAAAGAAGGATTGTCCGTTTCCGTGTTCACCAGTCCGTCCTTATTGGAAATCACTTTCTGCCCGTTAGTGAGCTTTTCTTCTTCCATCGTTGACTCAGCCCCCCAATGCCCGTGAAAGTGAGTCAGCCAATTCTCGCCGCGTCTGACGGGCAAAAAGGCAGAAGCAAAACGATACAGCGTAACCGGCTTCTTGCCCATGTTTTCCGCCTCCACCCATGTCGAAATGATATCGCTTTCTTTATAAGCCTTGAAGCACTGCTTTACACAAAAAGGATAAACCTTGTCTTTCATACATATTTCCGTTATCTCTCCCTCATCGTCGGCATATTGCCTGACCTCTTCTACGGCCAGGTCGAGCGACATGTTTCCGTCTGCATGCGTAACCGCCATGGCACGCTCTCCGGCTGTATTGAGTCCGAAAACCGGATAACTGTCAGCGTTGAAAGCGAGCCCGCTATCATAAACGCTTTGTATGTCAGCCGGAGATATGCGGCTTCCGTAATATTGGAATTTGGGCTTCTCCCCCTTCTCCACTGTAAGCAAAAGCGAAGTGTTTCCGGTTGACACCAGATAATCTTTGGCCGGCAAAGACACGGAAAACAGTCCGAGTGCCGCCAGCAAATAAATTCTTGTTTTCATTTTCACTGATGATTATATTGTTGGTCACTGATTTTCTTAAAGCCTGTTCTGATTTTCCCCGCTTCGGCCCGCGAATTATCCGACAGATGGAAACGGGAAAACAGAACGGCAACAAACGCAAAACGGAACTAAAATTTATCTCTCACTTCAAAACAGAAGGATGTACAGATGTCCCGTCCAGTCTGATGCGGTAAGGCCATTGCGTTTCTTCGCCTTTTTTCTCACCGTTTCTGTGAGTTTCCCAATGTGCTGTCGGTGCACCGGTCACCACCAGCCAAAGGAACTGAGTGTTCTGAGGCACAGAGAAGCTGGCCGTACGGTTCATTCCGTTTTCTCCGCGGTTCATATTGCCGTAGACACGTTTGCCCTCGGTGGTCACAGCAACAAAACCGTATCGCCATCCAGCCTTGTCCGGGTGTACATTGTGAAAATCCCGGCTGCCCGCAATGCCTTCAAAGTCCAGCCTGACCTCGGTTCCACCTTCAGGAACGCTCAAACGGATCGCATTGTATCCGTAATTCTGCGGGCAACGACTTTGAGCGATCTGTATCCAGCCGTTTTCCTTGCCCTCCATTTTGCAGCTATGCTGGTTAGCATAACTGCTGCACGAAGCCTTGACACGCGGCAAATCCCAGGTCACAAAACGTGAAGCGGCATCATAAACCTCATCATTGAACTGCTCCTGACTGACCCCCGTAAGACGCTTATAGGCAGAAACGGGGTCTTCCGTGCCCTCGGCCTCTTTCCAAAGACGTGCAATGAAATCCAGTCCATGCCTGTATGACCAATATTCAAGGAACTGCGGCGCATGGTATTGATTCTCCCCGTTCAGCAGCGAATAGTGCGTCTGTTTCATATAAGCATCCAGATGAAACTTTTCGAGCGTCACCCAAGAGGGATAAACCTGCCAGAGCATCCACTGCGAGGTATACTCCACCAGCGGGCTTCCCGAAAAGCCGCGCGCCCCGTCGGCCTCTGTCATATACTGAAAAGAATGCCCCATCTCATGAGCCAACGCACAGTAAGGATAGGCATTGGTTCGGCACGGGCGCATCCACATCATTCCTACTCCTTCATCTCCCCATCCGTAAGCAGTTGTTTCATCATCATTGAACATCCAGATTATCATCTTATGCTTTGATGCATTCGATGTCGTCCGGTCAGCGAATTTCAGCTTGTCCGTATAATACGTATAGAATCGTTCGCCTTCGCGCAAGATCTCGTCCGGATAGAAACGTCTGGACTTGTTGGAATACTGCTCCGGATTCTTTCCGAACGACTTCTCCCAAAACAGGACCAGATTCTCCGACTCGGCCTTATACTCGTACGAAAAGTTTCCGTCCGTCTGCCCGAACCTGTTTTCCTTTTTCTGTTTTTCCGGAATCAGAATTGTCTTTCCTTTCGCGGCCGATGGACAGATACCTCCCACCAGCAAGGCACATGCAAGCAGGATGCCCATAACTTTTGTTCTTTTCATAATCGCTGATTTTAATAAGTTGTGTCTTTATATTTATCCTATGTGAAAACTTCCGTCATCAGAAACCGCTACCTGCGGCATCTGTCTGTGTGCAAATTTAAACGGAGCGATTGTATATCGCTTTGTTTTCCGTCCTTACGGCTTTGCTATCTGTTCATGAATATGTTCTAATCGTGTATTTAACATTTATAAGCAGGAAAAACGGCTGTATTACCTGATAATCTTTACCTTCAGCTTAGAGATGCATATCTTTAAGCCGGATATATACATCTTTAGGCTCGAGATACAAATCTCCAGCCTAGAGATACAAATTTTCACAAGACACATTGAGCTTTCCGACGGCATCCGGCAACCCTTCCTGCCCAGCCTCTTCATTTTCAGCCCGCCGGCTGCCGTTGCAGGCATTCATAAAAATTAAAAACGTTTTTTGATATTGTAACTTTAAATCAATATCTTCGCACCAAGAAAATCTAATCCATGCAAACATGAACCACAAACTACAACTGTTCTTCTGCCTGCTGATGCTATGTCTTCCGCTTGCAGCGAACAGAACTACACGTTTCAAGCAACTGACGGTTAACGAAGGATTGGCGCACACTGACGCGACCTGCATCACCCAAGACAATACCGGACTGATATGGATCGGCACCTATGCCGGTCTGCAAAGCTATGACGGATACACACTCCAGCGCTTCGACTATTATCAGGAAGGACAGAAAATATTCCAGTCGCACAACCGCATCAGAGCGATTGTATGCGCAGGCGACTGTCTGTGGGTAGGCACGGAAAGCGGACTGGCTTGTTTTGACCTAAATACGCAAAGATATGTTCCTTATACAACCGCAGACAAACCGGAAGATCTGAACAGAACGGTAACCGGACTATGCTTCAATACGGTTTCCAGCACCCTTCTCGTGAAAACAGACCGAAGCGTGACGCTTTTCAAGGCAAAAGGAAAAGAACTGCTTCCTTTGTCGTGGAACAACGATGAGGACCGCCTGAAGTGTAACTATCTTTGGCATTTCCAAGCTTATAACGATTGCATTTGGGGAGGAACACAACAAGGCCTGATCGGTCTGAAGGAACAGAACGGAGAAATCGCCCTATGCCATTCACTCTCCTTCTCATCCCTGACAAAAGAGAAGGAAAGCATACGCGACTTTTATTTCCAGAAAGACACACTGTACATCCGCTCCGAATCAAACTGCTATCGCATGACGATGAAAGGCTCCGAACCGGAACGTTCTTCAATAGCCTCTCTGAATCTCGCAGAAACAGCACCGTCCATGCTTCATGCTTCATATGACAACCGCTTTGTGGTGACAACAGACGGAAACTGGTGGTGCCTCGATAACACCGGACTGACAGAAATACGTGCTCCCTTCTCCGGACATCCTTCCGCCGATGAATATTTGAGGAAATCCTCATCAGGAAACCCGTCAATACAACGTCTTACAGATTTGCTGATTGACAAATACAACAATCTGTGGGTAACCGCAAGCAGTTGGGGAGTTGTCTATCACAGCCTGTCGAAATCTTCTTTCAATACGTTGTCCGAGGAGCGTTTCTCCAAGGAAGGTCTTTCGCGTAACGAGGTGGTGTCGGTAGCCGAATCAAAAGACGGGACAGTATGGATGATTGTGGAATACGGCAATCTGTTCCGCTACGATATGCAGGCCGACCGCCTGGCTCCAATAAATCTGAAACATACAGACTTACGCAATGCCCTTTATCAATGCCTGTGTTTAGACAAAGACGGGGAGCATTTATATATAGGTACGAACCGGGGACTTTTCGTCTATACAATCTCAAGCCAAGAAGTGAAACGCCTGTCAACAAAAAATCCTTCTGACCATGATTTGTTATACACCAGCATTTCTTTCCTCACAGAAGACGAAGAAGGGCGTCTGTGGGCGGCAACCTGGGGAGAAGGAATGTATTGCATAGACCATCCTTCAGAATCACCTTCCATAAACATTCGCCTGAACACAAAAACAGATCCGCCTATCCTTTCGGATCTGGTCAGCCGAATTCATAAAGAAGGCAACTCTGTTTTTCTGTGCACCGTTGAAGGACTGAACCGAATCCGTATAGGAACATCCGGACAGGTAAGAAACGTTTCGTCTTACCACGTCAACCCATCCTCTGCACATTCAATTTCAAACAATTACCTCGTTGCCATTGACTGCGAGAACGATTCTGTCTGCTGGGTAGGAACTATTGGAGGAGGCCTGAACAGGCTTACGCTTCATTCTGACAAAGACAATGATTATACAGCTTCGGTCTATGGCACACACAACGGACTACCCGACAATGACTGCGAAATCGTAATGCTTGATGAAAGCAACAATGTATGGGTGGCAGGGAACAGCATAGCCTGCCTGAACCCTGAAAGCGGAAGCATGCGTGTTTATGGCGGAGAAGTGGGAAACAAAGCGTTCAAGGTCGGCGTGTCATGCAAATCGGCAAGCGGAAAGCTGTACATGGGAGGACTGTACGGACTGACATGGTTTGATCCGGACACAGTGCTGGAAGGCAAGGCTCCCATATATGATCTGGTATTTACCGACCTGACCGTAAACAATGTCCGGATACTCCCGCAGAACGTATACAACGGAAATAAAGTATTGGAACAGTCGCTCGACAACACCCGTCATATTCGCCTGAACCATCATCAAGGAAATTTCATCCTTTCGTTTGCAGCACTCGGCTACGGATTCTCCGAAGCCGTGATTTACCGTTACCGCATGAAAGGGATATCCGACGAATGGATGGTCTTGCCACGCGGACAAAACCGGGTGTACTTTTCCAATCTGGCTTACGGTTCATATAAACTGGAAGTGCAGTATTCTTCAGACCAAGGCTACACATGGCAAACTCCTGGAAGATACCTGGAAATTGACATGCTTCCTCCATGGTGGCTCAGCGGCTGGGCAAAACTGCTTGGACTGATGCTGATAGCAGTAACCGCCGTACTGGCATTCCGCCATTACGACAGGGAACAGAAGCTGAAAAAGGAAAATGAAATCCAGAAAATTCTTCTGGCTCAGGACGAAGAAAAGTATCAGGCAAAGATACGCTTCTTCATGAACGCTTCACACGAACTGAAAACTCCTCTCACGCTGATTATGCTTTGGGCAGAAAAACTGGTAAGCGACAATCGGCTCAGCAGGGAATGCAACGCCATTCTTTCACAGACAAAGAGAATGCTGGCTCTGATTGCCGAACTGGTGGATTTCAGAAAAACAGATCTAGGGCTCAATTCACTGAATATCACTCAGATTAACATGACAAAAACAAGCCGGAAACTGTTTGATGAAATATCCCCGTGGGCAAACAAGAAACAGGTTGCATTTGTCTATTCCGGTTCAGAAGAAGAGATCATAATGGATGCAGATGCCGAAAAAATAAACAAAATGATTGTCAATCTGCTGTCAAATGCCGTTAAATATACGGGCGAAGGCGGACGCATCGATGTATCCATACAGAAAGGACGGCTGGAAGATGTAAGGCCTTTCTATGCATCCAGCCATACAGAAGGCGAAATGGACAGCAAGAAAGAGGCCTGCATACTCAGCATACGCGATACGGGAGTAGGCATCTCATCAGAATCGATCCGCCAAATCTACGAACGGTTCTTTCAAGTAAACGGAGCCTCAGACTCGCATTTAGGTTCAGGCATCGGACTGGCGATTGTAAAGAACATCGTGATACAGCACCAAGGGGTCATCATCGTCAGCAGCGAACGTTACAAAGGCACCGAATTTATCGTGGCTTTGCCCATATACAATAAATGTACAGAGGCTCAAGACGGTGAGAAAGATTTTGATTTCGGAACATTTATCCGCGAAAACTACAACGAACTGACTGGCATTGAAGAAAAAGAACCGGAAACCTTACCCGAAGCCGAAAACGCAAACCGTCCGACACTGCTGATTGTAGAAGACAACCAGGAACTGCGCGAGATTCTGAAAGAGCATTTCGCTCCGGCTTACAATGTACGGACAGCCTCCAACGGAAGAGAAGGACTCGACATCTGTCTGACCACATTCCCCGATGCCATTGTCAGCGATGTGATGATGCCGGAAATGGACGGCATCGAAATGTGCCGCCGCATCAAGAACAATCTTTCGGTTGCCTACATTCCGCTTGTCTTGCTTACGGCAAAGGATAACGTGGAAAGCCAGATAGACGGATACGAGTCAGGAGCAGACCTGTATCTGTCGAAACCTTTTCCATGAAGCTGCTGGAAGTAAACCTCCAGCGTCTGCTGAAACAACGTGAAAAATGGATGAAGGGCGATACGGGCTGCGAAGCAGCAGAAGCGCAGGATACTGATACACCGGAAACCCATGCAAGCATGAAAGAAAGGGACAGACTCGTAGCCAGACTGAAATCCATTATTGATGAACATATTACTGAAACCGGACTTTCTCCCGATTACCTGGCAGCCGAACTTGGAATCAGCCGTTCAAAAATCTATCAAAAGGTAGGACGCATCGACGGCATGTCATTGGCCGACTATGTACGCAACCGCAGACTGGAAAAGGCGGCCCGCCTTTTGGTAGAATCCGACTTAACCATTCAGGAGATAATAGGGGAAGTTGGATTGACCAATGCTTCTCATTTCTCCAAGATATTCCGGATGAAATACGGAATGTCGCCTTATGAATACAAACAGAAATAAGCATCCGCATCTTATAAAGTCGTGCTTCACACCCGGATGCGCTGAAAGAAGAATGTTTGAATCGTCCTAAATGTGTTCTAATCGTCCCGCAATACGGATAGAATGCTTTTAAAGACGGATAGCAAACCGAATGACGGAATTTCCTTTGATATTTGTATCGCTTAAGTACGGCTGGCAAGCTTACAGTTAACGAAAGTCTAATTTAAAAACAAATTAAAATGGAAAAACAGTCAAAGAAACTCTTTCCAATCTGTCTTATGGCTCTGGTTTTTCCCGGTGTGGCGGGAGCTGTTCCGCTGGAAACCGGAACGGACGGGGAAATGCCGATATTCCAGCAACAGAAAGGACGTATTGTGACAGGAACAGTTACCGATGCTGTTGACGGCACGACAATCATCGGGGCGAACATTCTTCTTAAAGGCACCAAGACCGGTGTAATAACGGATATAGACGGACATTTTTCAATCCCGGTAAACAGCAGCAGGGACATTTTGGTGGTTTCTTATATCGGATACAAAACACGTGAGGTTCCGGTGGAAGATTTGGGTGTGATAAACATCAAAATGACCTCCGACAATGAAGTGCTGGACGAAGTCGTAGTTGTAGGTTCCGGAACGCAGAAAAAGGTAAGCATCACCGGTGCCATCTCCACCGTCAAAGGATCCGACCTGAAAGTTCCCAGTTCATCACTGACTGCCGGACTGGCCGGACGGCTTGCCGGCGTAGTGGTAAACACGACAAGCGGAGAGCCGGGGTCGGCATCCAGCTTCTACATCCGCGGTATCTCCACCTTCGGCGGCCGTACCGAACCTCTGATCATGCTGGACGATGTGGAAATATCGGCAAGTGACCTGAACAACATCCCGGCGGAAACAATCGAAAGTTTCTCTATCCTGAAAGACGCATCGGCCACCGCCATCTACGGTTCACGCGGTGCCAACGGTGTGATGCTGATTACCACGAAGAGCGGAGCGGAGAATACCAAGACGAAGATAAACTTCACGTTCGAAAACTCGTTCCAGTCGCCGATGAACTTCCCGAAATTTGCGGACGGCGCCACATGGATGGAAATGTACAACGAAGCCCTGACCACACGCAATTCGGTGGGCGAACTCTATAAAGATTATGAGATTGCGAACACACGCAGCGGAATTAACCCGTATGTATATCCGAATGTAGACTGGCGCGACTTGCTGTTCAAGGATATGGCGATGAGCCAGCGTGCCAACATCAACATACAGGGAGGCGGTTCGCGCGTTACCTACTATATCAGTTTGAACGTAAACCACGATGCCGGGTTGCTGGATGCTCCCAAAATCTATTCATGGGACAGCAACATCAACAACATGGCATACAATTTCCAGAGCAACATCGCGGTAAAGGTGACTCCTACCACCAAGCTCCGCCTGAACATGAATGCCCAAATCAGAAACAACAAAGGACCTAACAGAAGTACAAGCAGCATCTTTGCGGAAACCCTGTATACGAATCCCGTGATGTTTCCGGCCATGTTTCCGGCTGAGGAAGGCGATTTGCATGTGCGCTTCGGCAATGCCATCTATTCGGGAAGCACGCTTTATACCAATCCGCTTGCCAACATGGTAAGCAGCTATAACGAGTCGGACCTGAATACTTTGAACACCACGTTGCGTATCGAACAGGATCTCAAGTTCATCACACCGGGACTGACGGCCAATGCGCTGGTGAATTTCAAGAGCTATTCGCAAATGAACTACAACCGGACCATCAATCCGTTCTATTACGGCGTGAACTCCCTGAGTTACGACCCAGTCAACCCGACCACTTATACCACCGACTTGCTGAACAGCAACGGAAGCAACTATATGACAACAAACGGACCGTACCGTTACGGAGACCGCACCATCACTCTCCAGTTCCAATTGAACTACCAGCGTCAGTTCGGACTTCACAACGTGGGCGGCATGCTGATGTACATGCAGCGCGACTACCGGAGCAGCATCTATCCGGAACGCAACCAAGGTTTCTCCGGACGTTTCACCTACGATTACGGACAACGCTATCTGGCTGAATTCAATTTCGGCTACAACGGCTCCGACCGTTTGGGACGAAAGGACCGTTTCGAGTTCTTCCCCGCCATCTCTTTAGGATGGGTTGTAAGCAACGAAGAGTTCTTCGAACCTTTACGAAACGTAGTGGACAACCTGAAAATACGCGGTTCATACGGTCTGGTAGGAAGTGACGGAGCTTATTACTATCCTGCAGGAAGTTCGGAAAACTACCGTTATTTCTACTTGGACAGGGTTATTCTGGACTCAAGCCGTAATGAGTTTACCACCGGCGACGAGTACCAGGTTACTTACAGAGGACCGCTGGTACAGATGTTTGCCGTTCAGGATGCCAGTTGGGAACATGCCAGAAAGCTGGATATAGGACTTGATCTGACACTCTTCCGCAACTGGAACCTTGTGTTCGACTATTTCTACGAAAAGCGTTACGACATTCTGATGCGGCGCGCTTCATGGCCCAATTCATTGGGATATAAGGATGCCGTGCCTTGGAGCAATATCGGAAAGGTAGACAACTGGGGATATGAGTTCAGTACAAGCTATACGAAGAACTTCGGCAAGGACTGGACGCTTGACTTCCGCGGAAACGTATCATACAATGAAAACAAGTATGTATTCAAAGATGAAATCTGGCACGAATATCCTTATCAGGTGGAAACCGGACGCCCGCTCAGCACCATGTACGGCTACGTGGCCGAAGGCTTGTTCACCAGCGAAGAAGAAATAGCCAGTCATGCAAAGCAGGACTTGGGAAGTGACCCGATGGTGGGCGACATCAAATACCGTGACTTGAACGGGGACGGCCTCATCAACACATATGACCAGACCTTCATATCCGAATACGGCACAATGCCTCGTATCCAATACGGCTTCGGCCTTAATTTGAGATGGAAGAAGTTTGATTTCGGTGTGTTCTTCAACGGTTCCGCCATGCGCAAAATCATGCTGAGCAGAATCCAGCCTTTCGGGCAAAACGACCATAACGTTTTCCAGTTCATCGCTGATGACCATTGGTCGGAAGCCAATCCGAACCCAAACGCCAAATATCCCCGTCTGGCAGTTGACGAAACTCTGGACCAGAATAATCGGGTGAACAGCACCTACTGGATGCGCAACGGAAACTTCCTGCGCTTCAAGCAACTGGAAATCGGATATACCTTCAAATACGGACGCATCTACCTCACGGGAGATAATCTGGCTGTATTCAGCCCGTTCAAGGAGTGGGATCCGGAACTGTCATGGAACGACTACCCCTTGCAACGCACTTTCAATATCGGAATACAGTTGAATCTATAATTTATAAATGCAGTTATAACCATGAAACCATTGAATTATATCAAGATATTAGGCGGCGCATTGACTCTTGCCATTGGAGTGTCAGGCACCGGATGCGAGTTTCTGGATGTGGTTCCTCCGGAACAGGTGACGCTTGAAGATGCCACCAAGAACGCAACGGAAACGGAAAAATTCCTTTACGGATGCTACGCTTTCATCCAGAATCCTATCGAGTACCATACATCGCTGGCTTCCGCCGATGAGTTTGCCCAGCCTGCAATATGGGGAAACCTTGCAAACGAACTTGCCTGGGGAAATATTACACCCGCTAACAGTGGAAGCGACCAGCGCTGGAACCGTTATTACGACGGCATCGGAAACTGCCACCTCTTTTTGCAGAACCTTCCGAACGCAATCGGTGTGAGCGATGAACTGAAAAGAGAATGGGAAGCCGAAGCGAAATTCATAATCGCATACTATCATTTCGAGATTCTCCGCTTCTACGGCCCGTGCCCGATAAACGACAGACTGATAGACCAGGGAGTTCCAGCCGACCAGTATCCGGGAAGGTCACACTATGACGCTGTTACTAATTTTATAGTCGATCTGCTTGACGAAGTGATTGAAAGCAAAGCCCTGCCTTCATTCCGTGAAGAAACGGAACGGGGACGTGCAACCGAGTCTATCGCCTACGGACTGAAAGCGCGTGTGCTGCTTTACGCCGCATCGCCTTTGTGGAACGGAAGTTTCCCTTATCAGAACTGGAGAAACAAAGTGGAAAGCTCGTACGACGGAGTGAACTACGGATATGAACTTGTGAGCCGGACATACGATGCTTCAAAGTGGGAACGCGCACGCATTGCCTGTCAGGAAGCCATTGAAGTGGCGGAAGCCGCAGGACATACGCTCTGTCAGTATGACCAGAACTTCACGAATCTGGTAACAGACAGAATGCTAGACAAGCTTTACATCCCGATGAACGGAGGAGAAGCGGACGATGAGTTCAAAAGAAGAGTTATTTTCTTCCGCTGGCTTTCTTCCTCGCAAGTAAAGGAAGGAAATACCGAACTGATTTGGGGAGTATCGAAAGATGATGATTGGATGGCCGACTGCCTTATGCCGCAGTTTGTTCTGAAAAAAAACGACGGCACATGGATAAACGGATATGCAGGCTACTCGCCTTATTTGGGAACGATGGAAAACTTCTTCACAAAGGACGGAAAGTTCTATGACAAGGGCAATGCAGAAGAACTGCAACGCTGGGCAGACGCTCCATCAGACAGACCGGATCTGATCAATCTGGTCGTAGACCGCGAACCGCGCTTCTATGCATGGATGGCTTTTGACCATGGAGATTGGGGGACGCTTATCCGAAAAGGAGAAGAGCCCGTATTCCTTCGCCTGAAGGTAGCAGGAAATACTGGCGGAAACGACGGTGAGGAAGGACAAGGATATAATCCGGACGTATTCGCAAGAGATCATTGCGTGACCGGATTCCTGTGCCAGAAATTTATCCGCCCGGACCGCTCGTATGCCTCTAACGGTTCGGTAAACAACACGCGATTCCAGCGTCCGCTGATGCGCACTTCTGAACTTTATCTGAACCTTGCAGAATGTTATGCGATGGAAGGAAACACACAGGAAGCGTTAAATGCATTGAATGCGGTACATACGCGCGCAGGGCTTCCGGCTGTTACCTCTTCAGACATTACGTCAGAGCATCCTCTGATTGAATGGATACGCAACGAACGGTTTATTGAGTTCTTCGGTGAAGGCCAGCGTTACTACGATGTGCGCCGGTGGGCACTGGGCGAAGAGTACCTTTCAGAAGGCAAGCGTGAAGGGCTGAATGCCGAAGCCGGAACAAACCCAAGCTTCGATGTATTCAATACCCGCATAAAGGTGCAGCAAGACTACATGTGGAACGACCGTATGTATTTGATGCCAGCCTACGAGAGTGAAATCGGCGCGAACCAGCAACTGGTTCAGGCACCGGGTTATTAACCAGAAATACAGTAAAAGATGAAAAGGAACTTATTATTCATTTTATCCTTATGCGGAACAGCAGCTTTCCTCCCATCGTGTGATGACGGGGATACGCAGCTTGACTATCCGGAATATACCACCGTTTGCTATATCGAGCAATACGGCTTGCAGGAATTTGACTATTACAACGTCGGACAGGACGTGGTTTACACCACATCTATCGGAAAAGGAGGTACCGACCCCAACCAGTCGAGCCGGGTGACTCTGGAAGTGATGAGCGATGAGGAGTTGAACTCATATAACGTGGAGAACCAGACTGAGTATGCAGCTCTTCCGGCTGACTATTACTCCTTCACCCCCGAATATGAGCTCACTTCCGAAAATCCCAAACAGGAGATACAGATTACATTCAAGAAGGAACTGGGAACGAGCGGACTTGATTTCGATGCAATAGATTATATCCTGCCCATCCGGATTACCAACTCTACGGGAAGCGTGAATGACGAAAAAAGCGAACTGCTGCTCCGTCCCATCATCATGACTCCCTCGGTAGGCGTAGAAACTCCGGGATTGTGGTCTGAACCGGTCAGTTTCCATAGAGGTGTAGGAGCCGATTACACTACGACAGCACAGCCGAGAATCGGCATCGATGTGCTGAACGACAACTGGACATTCCAGGTAGGTATGGAACGTGACCGGAACACTCTTCAAGAACTGGTGGACCGTTTCAACGCTTCTTCGGAAGCGGGAGGAAAACGCTACCTGCTCTTGCCGGAAGAATGTTACGAGATTCCCGCCACACTGGACTTCCCCACTTACATGACCTACGAACCGCTGACGGTCACGCTCAAGCGCGGCACGCCTGTATGAGGGAGTGGACTATCTGCTTCCCATTGTTCCGGAAAGTTGCGAGGGTATGCCCTTTGAGGTAAACACAGAAGATGCCTGCTACATTCCGGTAACGGTGAACGATGAATTGCCGCAAGTCGGCCTGGCAGACAAGTTATCCACCAATGCAACAGGAGGAGAAAGCGATGTGGCAAGATTGTGCGATGGGATAAGAAATGTAGGGAACTGGCAAACCATTTGGAACACCAGCGGCACGGAGAAGCCGACAATCAAATACGATAATATTTATGGAGTATACGTTGACATACAGAATGCCGGACTGACTTCCATAATGAACCTGAACATGTATGTCTTCGCCCAAAATAACTACCCGAAGAAGATCAGGATATATGCAGGTGCAGACGAAAGCTCTCTAACCGAAATCGCATCAACGGATGAAGCTTACGAAACATTCAATACGGATAGCGAGCATGTATGGAGCACCGGAGATATCAATCTGGCAGGAAAAGCCACGGACATAATCCGGGTTTCACTTCTGACAAACAAGAACGACGGTGATTTGACCGGAGATTTGGGCTGGTGGCAAAGCGGAAATTCATGGTATGCTAATGTGAATGTCGGTCTTTCCGAAATCGAACTCTTCGGCTTCTGAAAATACCATTAAAAAGATGACCGCTCAATCCAATCCAAACGGGCGGTCATCTTCACCAAGTTAAGCGGTCAGCCTGATCGGGTTGGGCAGCTAACTTTAGAAATATCTTGAAAAATCATTTAAACTAAGAAGAACATGAAAAAGAATATATTGCTGACGGGACTTTTCCTTTGCGCCATAGGCATGTCACTTCCCTCTTGCAGTGATGAAGACACTCCGACTATTCCGGAGCCGGAAGGAGAAGGAACCCAGACTCTTGTGGGAGAGAAGTTCTATATCGGAAACAACCGTTACGGTGTTCAGATTGTAAACATGCTCGACCAGGGGGAAGATGTGAAATATACATTCGAACTGATCCGTGCCGGAAAGCATATCGATCCGGAAGAAACGGTCACGCTCAATGTCATGACTCCCGAAGAACTGGAAGCCTACAACTCGGAGAACATGACCGACTATGCCCTCCTTCCCGAAGACGCTTATGCCTTTACCGCCGAATACAAGGGATTCTCGGTGGAAGCGCCGAAGCAGACCGCGGAAATCACCCTCAAAGCTTCCATCGCTGACCTTAATCTGGATGCTACCGACTACGTGCTTCCGTTGCATCTTTCCGCATCTGCGGCTGAAGTGGATAAGGAACGCAGCGAACTGATTCTTAGACCGGTTGTCACCCGTCCCACCGTATACTTCATCGGTGACTTGAACGCAGAAGTAAGCGTGTACAAGGATGACGTTTCAAATCCAGTCGCTCCGTCGGAGTTTACCATGATACTTGACCGGGACAATCAGGGATGGAACTTCAGCGTGGAGTTTGAACGTGACGAAACGGCTCTGCAAACGCTTGTAGACGAATACAATGCCCAAAACTCTACGAGCTATACATTGCTTCCTTCTGCCAACTACACCTTGTCGGAAGCAAACTTCACCGCAGACAATCTGACTCCTACACTTACCGTCAGTTACCAAGATCTCAACAAGTTGGAGATAGACAAAGAGTATCTGCTTCCTATAAAGATGAAGGAATGTACAGGTATGTCATTCGGTGTAGATGACCGGACCGTTTATATACCGGTGAAAGTGTTTAATCTGTTGAAGATTGATCTGACCGCAGACAATCTTTGGGTAATAAGCGACGCGGCTTCTGACCAGTCAAAAGAGCAGCTTGTAGATGGAAATCCGACAACCCTCTATCAAAGTATCTGGGCACAAGGTTACGGAACGATATATGGTGAAAATGTAAATGACCCCACATACGGAATCTATATGGACATTGACCTTAATGGAACAGAACTGAGCAAAGGTGTACGCTTCTGCTTGTCCTTATCCAAGTATCAAAATAATTATCCGAAGCAGACAAGTTTTTATGGTTGGACAGGCAACAATTGGGTTAAGATAGAAACAGTTGCTTCTTTCTTTGAAGTTACAGGAAGTGAATCTTATCCATACTCGGCTGAAAAGGAATTCGCTTTGAACACTCCAGTTTCTAAACTTCGGATTGCTTTTGAAAGTAATGGAGCAGGGAATGACCTGACCGGAAATATCGTTTATTCCGGAAGTTATTACCGGAATATACAATTCTCAGAACTTGAGCTTTGGGGATATTAACCGATTAACAAACAAAAAAACAACAAACAATGATACGGAAATTTTATTACATAGCAGCTTTTAAGCATCTGCACATTATACTGTGCAGCGGGATGCTCGGACGAAGATGCCATTCCCTACGAAATACCGGACGGAACGGAAGAAAAGAACACCACGGATCCGAACAAGATAGAATATGATGACGGAGAAAACATCATATTCAACATAAAAATTGCCATCGACCGCGAAGGAGTAGAATACAAGAACGGCGACATGCAATGGTTCAAGGACAATCTGAAGAAGCAATGGGACGAAATAAACGAACGCTTCAACGCGCTGGACAAGGAAAACAAACTTTGGAGAAACTATAAGTTTGTTCCAGACCTCGAAGACATCATCGTGTATTCCCATAGCGAGTGCGACCATTGGGAGGTACCGGAATATGCTGAAGAACGAGGAAAACTGGACAAGACCAAATTCCAGTGTATGGTAGTATATGACTTCGTAGACCAAGTCGGTGAAGGCGGAGGAGGATGCGGTGACTATGAAGGGATATCCAATATTCTTGTCGTTCATGCCGATAATAATCCGAACTTTACAGACCATCTGACCGATTACTCCAAGAACGGAACCACTTCCATCGTACACGAGCTGGGACATTTCCGGGGAAACATAGATACTTATAACATCTATCTTTATAAAGAAAACAATCCGTTCAATGACATGGAGTTCCGTCCGGTCTACGGCAACATGAACAATCCTTACGGTCCAACAGATGACCCGAAAAGTTTGTGGAACGATTATGAAGTGAAAGTGATAAATGCTACGGGAGCAAAGAAGGAATACCGCCTGATTTATACGACCATGCGCGACTATTTTGCCGATGCCATCAATATCACTGTAACCGACAAAGCCACAGGAAATCCGATTGAAGGGGAATTTACAGTAAGGTTCTATGAAATATCAGGTGGAAAGTTTGCAGATACTACCCAACCTCTTCCCCAACCCATAGCGAGCCGAACGAAAGTGTCCGAAAAGAATCCCTTGGAGATTGACGCATACGAACTCTTCTGGACGGCTGACCGCAATACATATCCGTGGGCTTATTATAATCTGCTTTGGGTGGAAGTTGAAACAGAAAGCGGAGCCAAAGGCTATGCCTTCCTGCCCAACTACCATGTCCATAATCAGGGACTGACAGACAAGTTGAATCCCGATTTCGAGGGACTCTCCATCTACAACATGACAATAAATGTAGAATAAATAAGGGTAAGACAACAGGATAATGGTTTTCAATAGGTATTTATTTTTGGTTTTATGAATTTCTCTATGCGACCAACACCATTACTCATCACCGGAGCATGTGCCGGTGCAATATGCCTTGCCGGATGCCAAACGCAGAAAAAAGAACCGACCCGTCCGAACATTCTGCTCTGTATAGCGGACGATGCAGGTTTCCCTTTCATGAGCGCATACGGAACACCGTTTGTAAACACTCCGGCATTCGACAGGGTGGCACGCAAAGGTATAAGATTCGACAATGCCTATACGTGCAACGCAAAGTCGGCGCCCTCGCGTGCCGCAATAATTACAGGGCGGAACTCATGGCAACTGGAAGACGCATGCAACCACTGGCCGTATTTCCCCGCAAAGTTCAAGTCCTATCCCGAAACGATGGAAGAACACGGATATTACGTGGGTACCACCGGAAAAGGATGGTCGCCCGGTGTGGCAAAGGATTCTTTGGGAAACACAAGGGAGCTTACCGGAACCAAATGGAGCCAAATCAAGCTCAAAGCCCCTACAAAAGGGATTTCAAACATAGACTATGCCGCCAACTTCAAGGCCTTCCTTGAAAAAACAGGCCCGAGGGCAAGCCCTTCTGCTTTTGGTACGGAGCTTTGGGCCTCATCGGGGATTCGAGTACGGTTCGGGAGCAAAAGCCGGAAAGAACACCAGCCAGATTGATTCCGTTCCCGCATACTGGCCGGACAATGAAACGGTGCGCAACGACATGCTTGACTATGCCGTGGAAATAGAACACTTCGACAATCATCTCGGGCAGATGCTCCAGATTCTGGAAGAAAAAGGGGAGCTGGACAATACCATTGTAATTGTAACGTCCGACCACGGCATGCCCTTCCCGAGAGGAAAAGGACAGGCCTATGAAGCTTCCAACCACATCCCTTTTGCAATGATGTGGAAAAACGGACTGACGAATCCGGGACGAGTCGAAACCGATTACATAAGCGTGATAGACATTGCGCCTACCCTGCTTGAAGCCGCCGGAATAGACGAAGCGGAAACCGGAATGCAGCCCATCACCGGAAGAAGCATGATAGACATCATAAAAGACAAGAAGAACGGCACGGACCGCAACTGGGTGCTTATAGGCAAGGAAAGACACGATGTAGGAAGACCAGACGATCAGGGCTATCCCATCCGTGGAATCATAAGAGGAGATTATCTTTATCTGAAGAATTATGAAACGGAACGATGGCCGACCGGCAATCCTGAAACCGGATACATGAACGTAGATGGCAGCCCCACAAAAACCGAAGTTCTGAAAGCCAGAAGGGACAAAAAGACGGAATATCTTTGGGAACTTTCCTTCGGGAAAAGACAAGCCGAAGAGCTTTATAACATAAAGGAGGACAAGGACTGCATGAGGAACCTCATCAGTAACAAGGAATTGCAGGACATCAGACGCTCTTTGGAAAAAGAACTTACCGACAAGCTGAAGGAGCAGAAAGACCCGAGAATGTTCGGCAAAGGTGATGTATTCGACAAATATGTAAATGCCAGCCGTCAAAGACTTGTCTGGAACAGAATGAAAGCAGGAGAAACAGTGCCAGCCCCATGGATCAATGAAAGTGACTATGAGCCTAACGCCTCAGGACTTGAAGTGACGTGGGAGGAATGACAAAATAAGACAAGCAACTAATCCCAGCTTCCAGATGTGGGTGGAACAGGACTTCCTTTCCATCCACATCATTTTATAGATACATGCTGTAAAAAACATCAGCCAAAAATAATGCAGGTCAGAAAATTCTGCGTAACTTTATCCTTTAAAAATCATGCCTTATGGCATACCGAATGAATAATCCACGTCTTTAAGATGCTGATTGTAAGTTTATATCAGAACCATATTAAATAAAAAATTATGTTGCGATTAAGAAACCGACTGAAAGATTTTCTGATGAGCACTTTGCTCGCGTTCGGAACTACCTGCACTTTTGCCCAAGAAGCGGCAGATTTTTGCGTAAAACACGGCCCTTACCTCCAGGAAGTGACACCTCAAGGAGCAACGTTCGTGTTTACAACCTCGCTCCCATCGTTCTCCTATATCGAACTGAAGGAAGAGGGAAGCGAGGATATCAGACAATGCTATCACGCGGAACATGGACTGCGTGACGCCAACACGACTTTCCATTCCGTCAGGGCGGAAGGACTGAGGCCCGGAACGGTCTACAATTACCGCATCCGCTCGAAAGAGATGCGTGACTTCCAGCCGTACAAGGTGGTGTTCGGGGACAGCATCGTGTCGCAATGGTATACTTTCCGAACCGTCAACCCGGAAAGCAAAGGAGGCTCTTTATTCGTGGTGAGCGATGTCCATAACAACAGCAGCCAGCTGGAAACCCTGCTCAACCTGTGCGACTACAAGACCTGCGACGCTTTTCTTTACGCCGGAGATATGATGAGCTACATGGAAAACGATGAAACGCCATTCCAGGCTTTCATCGACACAAGCGTCCGTTTGTTCGCATCTTCCATTCCTTTCGATATGGTGCGCGGAAACCACGAAACACGGGGAAAGCTGGCACGCAGCTATCCGGGGCTGTTCCCGAAGTCAAGCGGAAAGATCTATGGTTCGCGCCGCATCGGGGACATCATGATTGTAATGCTGGACTGCGGTGAGGACAAGCCGGACAATGTGCCTGTATATGCCGGACTGACGGACTTCGACGCTTACCGCACGGAACAGGCGGAATGGCTGGCACAGCTGGTTGAAACGGAAGAGTTCAAGACCGCACGCTACCGCATCGTCATCTCTCATTTCCCGATGGCCAACGTCTTCCCCGACGAGGAACTGAACCACGGAATCAATGACCTGAAAGCCAAAATGCTTCCCATACTCAACAAGGCCGGCATTGACCTGATGGTTTCAGGACATACGCACCGCTTCGCCTTTCACGAGAAAGACAAAGCCGGAAATGCCTTTCCGGTGATTGTAGGAAGCAACCGGAGCGCCACACGCCTGGACATTTCGGATGGAAAAATCAAGGCAAAGGTCATCGACAACGCCGGCAATGTCTTGCTGGACACGACATTCTGAACCGAACCGGCCAATCCTATATCTGTCAGACCGCGGCAGGACTTTTCTTCAACGACTCGGACAAAAGATGCAGATTCTCCGACACATTCTGTAAACCGCATCGTGGCTTATAGAAACGAAAACGTGGTCTGCACAAACGGCGACGTGGTTTATACAGACCACATCGCCGTTTGAAGTTTTCACAACCGCATTCTGAAGTTTCCGGAACGGGAACCTGCTTTTATTCCACCGCCCGGCCGATTTACATTTTTCTCAAAAAAGCGGAAAGAGAAAGACCTGACACACGACCACCCGGGCTTTTTTCTGCCAAAAAACGTTAACAATCTGTCGTTTTATTCTTTTATACGGTAATTTTACCCCCCATTTTGAACCTGTCCTGATCAGTCCGCCCAAATATTTCAAATTTTACGGCCCGACATTCCGGCATGTTCAGAAAACAGTTACCTTTGAAGTTATGAACAGATTAACAATAAAAATATATCCAAGCACATTGAAAAGCTTGACCCTATCGGTGGGATGCGCCCTATTCGTTTATGGAGGATGGTTTATGGCTCATGACACCTATCCGCTCCATGTCATCATCGGCTATTCAGGTGCCGCTTTCTTCGGAGCAGGCTTTGTTGTTTCATTGGGATATACGATGCTTCGGCTGTTCAGCCGGCCTTGGGCAACCATTCACAAGGACCGCCTTAATGTGCTGGTTCCCATCAGATTCGGATACAAGACATTCATGTTTGAAGACATCGGATTTTTCTATGTAGCAGGAAGCCAGATTTATGCGGCTTATTCGCGGAAGAAGGGCAATGTTCCTACCGGCCTGCTCAGCGTTATGCTTGACAACCTCCCGGAGATATGCAACATCCTGAACGAAAGGCTCGAACGGTATCGCCTGGACGCAAAATAAGGGAGCCGGCAATGCCATCCGCCCTCTCATCACAAGGTCCGGCGGAAATAAAGCATATCACGCAACACCTGTCCTTCCTCTACGATAAGATGATCATAATGCTGCGTAAAAAGTCGGGCACCGTATGCGAATAGGTGAAACCGCAGCTCAGATAGAAACCGACAGTCTGCCGGCTGTCGCCCGTACCGACAAGCATCGTATGACACATTCCCTTATAACGTCCGAAAAGGTATTCCACCATCCGCTTCCCCATCCCCTTGCGCTGGCATTGCGGAGATACAGCCAGATTCTTCAATTCGCAAACACCTTCTCCCTCAAGCGTAACGACCGCCACGGCAAAAGCGTCATGCGCCTGCTTATCCCGCATGACATACAGATCGCCCCGTTCCAGGTAACGGTCGATCATCGACTCTTGTTCGTCGGCAAGAAGCAGAAGAGAGAGATACCGTTTCTTATCCGAAGAAACAAGACAAATCTCAGGAGAATCGTTCAGATCCGGAGAATCCCTCAAGATTCCGTTACGTAAGTTCCACTCTTCCGCAGTTATCCGCATGAAATGCTCTGTACGCACATCTCCCAAAGGAGAAACTTTGCCTGTTTCTGTATGATGATACGTAAGCCCGCACTTCTCCATTACCCGCTGCGATTGCCTGTTCCCGTCATAAAAGCCGCACCATACGGCCGACAAGCCCAAATCGGCAAAACATCTGCGCAACAGGCAACGCACGGCCTCCGGGATCATGCCTTTTCCCCAATAAGGAACGCCGATCCAGTAACCGATCTCAGCCTCATCAGCCTGCATATCTGCGCTGTGCATTCCATCTCCGCGCATAATGCCTGCACTTCCCACCGGCTCGCCCGTTTCTTTCAGCACCACCGCATACGTTTCCGGCTCCGAAAAAACGGTGCGGATAATCTCGCGGCTATGTTCAACCGACGCATGAGGCGGCCATCCGGCAACAGGACCGACGGCCGGATCTTTGGCATATTTATAGAGGGATTCCGCATCGGCTTCTTGCCAAGGACGGAGAATAAGACGAGAAGTTTCCAAACAATTGCTCATAACACTGCCTTTTCATTCTGAGATTTCCACCAGATTGCCTTCCGGCCCTTCAATGCAGCTTTCATAATAACCGTCGCCCGTAATGCGCGGACCGCTTACAACCGCATAACCGTCAGCACGAAGACGCTCCGTCAGCTGATCGACTTTTTCTTTCCCTCCCACGCAAAAAGCAAGGTGGACAAGTGTCCGCAAAGGATCTTTAGGCAGGTCCGCCATATCCGGGCGCGACATGATTTCCAGCCGCGCTCCACGGTCAAAAGAAAGGAAGTAAGTCTTCAGCCCTGTCCGCGGGTTATGATACATCTCGTTTGACACCGCCCCGAAATAACGGATAAAGAAATCCCGGGCAGTTTCCAAGTCATTCACATACATCGCCACATGATCAAGTTTCATAAATTCCCCTCTTTTATAAATTACACATTCAGGTACCGGACTGACCCAGCCAGTCCGATTTATTGTCTGATTACAAAAGTAATAATAATCCGACAAAAAGCAACTGAAGAATAGAAATCAAGAATGAAATCTTCAAAGTTAAAAAAAGTCCGGTTAATAAGAATAATTCAAGGAACAATGGGAAAATTATGTATCTTTACAGCAGAATATCTTTCTTGGATAAGGCTACAGGAAGAAGACGGCATGTCCAATGGGGATTCAAAGCAGGTAAAAGATAAATAAAAAGAATCTGTTCATTCAATAATATGTATATCGCCGGCATCATTCTATTTTTTGCAGCGGTAATCTTCATTAAATTAAAGATGCCGATGTGGAAAGGCAAGTATTCTGAAAGGCTTGTAAGAAACAAAATTCAGAAACTGCCTGAAGAATACGTCGTGTTCAATAATCTGCTGTTCGAAGACAATGAACATTCAACACAAATCGACCATATCGTAGTTTCGCCTTATGGTATCTTTGTCATTGAGACAAAGGGATATAAAGGCTGGATTTCAGGTGGCGAGAACAGCGAATACTGGACACAAACCATTTATAAAAGCAAACACCAGTTTTACAATCCGATAAAGCAAAATGCCGGACATGTGAGATTTTTACGTCACCTGTTCAAAGGTTCGGCAAATATACTTTTTATTCCGATTGTCGTTTTCAATAACAGCGCGGCATTAAAAGTGCATGCCAATAACAGTATAGTTGTAAACAGATATAATCTAAAACGTGCGATCCGACAATACAAGACCTCCGTTCTTGATCGGGAAACCATCGATTGGATAATACGGACAATCAACCAAAATCGCATAATTGGTGATAAGAACAAGCTAAAACAACATAAGCACAACGCAAAAGCACGACAATACAGAAGTTCAAGCCTCATAAGTCAGGGCATCTGTCCCCAATGCGGAGGACAGCTTGTTTTGCGGCAAGGCAAATACGGCTCTTTCTATGGGTGCTCAAATTTCCCCAAATGCAAGTTTACTTTAAACTCATAACGGTAATCCTTGCCTAATTCTTAGGCATATCAGAACATAAAATTAAGCGGAAAAGTCAGAGGGGATATTCAGACAAAAAGAAAAAGCTAAGTAATTGACTTATCAGTACTTAGCTTTTATTGTTATTCAGGGATATTCAGTAAATGCCTCCAAAAATAAGAAAAGACTAAAACAGAAAGCTAACCCCTCTCTTCTGCGAAGCATTAAACCGCTCAACCTCCAAAGAGAGAGATTTCTTTAGCTGACCAGCCATAAAGTCCAAAAACGGCTGATTAGTTTCTTCGTCCTGACATTGGCGCAGGGAAAGAATATATTCTTCTCTATTTTCCTTGAATATTTTAGTTGGAAAAAGATTGTAGCAGAACTGAATGTAATTCATCAGCAGGCGGGCGGTTCTTCCGTTGCCATCTACCCACGGATGAATGGCTACTAAGTTAAGATGGGCATTGAAGCTTAGTTCGTATTGTTCCCGGAATGTTCCCACAGCCTTTTGCTTTTCCTGCAATAAAGCGCAAAGTTCATCTACTTTGGCAGGGACTTTCTGATAACCCATATAAGAACGTCCACCAATGCCAGCTGTAACACCACACAAACGGAATTCGCCTTTGGAAGAATCAAAAGAGCCACCCATTACATTATAGGTACTGCCTGTAGTACGCATCAACACAGCATTCAATCTCTGTAAAAATACTGATGTGATGGGTTCTTTATGTTCGGCTTCTGCTTTGGCCAGTTCGTATGCTTTCTTTAAGTCCTCGTTCATCAAATGGTAAACCAATGGCTTTCCTTTGGCAGTCAGCCCTTCGTCGAAAAGCATTTGCGCCTCCACTTCGGTAAGTGTTGAACCCTCAATCGCTGTAGAATGGGTAATAAGAGAATAGAGGTAGTACTTCTCATAGTCCACCGCTTCACTGATACCAAGTTTTTGAAACTTCTGGTACAACAGTTCTATTTCTTGCCAAACACCTTGTTCCATTACTTTTATTTAATGGGATTTATTTCTTTTCAAAGGTACTGCATTTGTTTTGTGCATCCAAAGAAAACAACTACTTACTACAATATTTTTTTGCACGTGTGGAGAAAATATGGGAAAGTTTAGACAAAAAGAAAAAAAGCTAAGCGATTGACTTATCAATACTTAGCTTTTATCCTTGTACCCAGACCCGGTACAAGCCACAGAAATCATAGGAAAATAAAAGAATTTATTTTCCTTATTATCAGCTATTTGTGAATTTCTTATTTTCTCCATTTTTGCCATATTTTGCCCATTTTCTGTTATTTAGTACACTTTGAAATTCCATTTTCTTTTGTACCTTTGCAATATCGGAAAACAAAAGAAAATCAATTATTTAGCGTAATCACCCGGTTACGGTATCTAAATCGGGATAAAACCTCTAAACAATGGCAAAGTTAGAAAATAAAACGAAAGAAAACCCTAAATTGGAGCAAAACAGGCTGTCGGACGGCAGAATTAGTTTGTATCTGGAGTATTATTTGGGTAGAGAGGAAAAGCCTGTATTGGATGAAAACGGTAATCAGGTGTATTATGAAAGCGGTAAGATGCGGGGAAAGCCGAAGTTCGCTATCAAGCATCACAGGCGAAAAGAGAACCTCAGCCTGTATCTGATAGAGAAGCCACGTACCCCTGCGGAACGCCAGCAGAACAAGGAAACACTGGAGCTTGCTGTAAAAATACGTGCCGAACGTGAACAGGAGTTTAAGGAAAGTATGTTGGGCTATCGCCTGAAAAAAGACCGGAACGTGAATTTCTTGGATTATTTTCAAGCCTATATCAATGACTATACCAAGAAAGACATTCGGATGGTGCAAATCGCCCTAAGCCGTTTCAAGGACTTTTTGAAGGAGCATTACCCGATGCACGAGTTCGGCATCAAGCCGGAACTTATCACGAAGGACATGATGGAACAGTTCGTAGCTTATCTGCAATCCCGGAGCGTGGGCGAAGGGGCTAAAAGCATCTTCCAGCGTTTCAAGAAGGTTATCCACTATGCGATTGACCACGATGTGATGCTGAAAGACCCCTGCAAAGGCGTTACCTGCAAGGCGGATAGCCAGATACTACGCAAGGACGTGCTTTCGCCGAAAGAAATCCAGCGGTTGATTGCGTGTGCCATTATGACAACGAGAACCCCAACGTAAGGCGTGCGTTTATCTTTTGCCTGTATTGTGGCTTGCGCTTCTGTGATGTGAAAGACCTTACCTATAAGAATATCGACTACGCCAACAAGCTGCTAAAATTTGAGCAGAACAAGACCAAAGGTCATTCCGCCAGTAGCGGTGTGGTTATTCCGCTCAATGACGGGCTTCTTTCGCTTGTGGGAGAACCGCCGGCAGACGGTAACAAAGACGCTCTCATCTTCAACCTGCCTTCGTATGAAAGTTGCTGCAAATCCGTCAAGCGTTGGGTGAAAAGAGCCGGGATAGATAAGCACATAAGCTGGCATTGCGCCCGTCACTCATTCGCCGTGAATATCCTCAACAATGGGGCGAACATCAAGACGGTTGCCAGCCTGCTCGGGCATAGCGGACTGAAACATACGGAGAAATACACCCGTGCGGTGGATAAATTGAAAGAGGAAGCGATAAACAGCCTGCCGGAATTAAAGTTTTAACCATAAAAGACTTACCTTTGCAATTATGGACTTTGAAGCATTAGTAAAACATATCAGCACGATACAAAGCACGTTGCAGGCGCAAGCCGCACACGCTGTAAACCTCGCTCTGACTGCCCGCAACTGGCTCATGGGCTGCTATATCGTGGAGTTTGAGCAAAACGGTGAAGACCGTGCCGCATACGGCGAGCAACTGTTGAAGAAACTGGAACAGCGGTTGAATGTCAAAGGACTGAACGAGCGCAGGTTTCGTGAGTTCCGGCGGTTGTACCTCGTTTATCCGCAACTGAAAGAGCCTATCGCACAATACATATTGGCAGGAAGCGAAATTCGGCACACACTGTCCGCCGAATTTGCAGACCCAATTCGGCGGTCGCCAACCGCCGAATCTTCTCAATACATTCAATCGGCTCAAAACAAATGGATTACCCCACCCGAAAAGTTATTTAGCCGCCTATCCTCTACCCATTTGAATGTAATTTCACCCATTGATAACCCTGTAAAACGTGCTTTCTACGAAATGGAAGCCATTCGGGGCTGCTGGTCAGTAAAGGAATTGGAGCGGCAAATCAATTCCCTCTATTACGAACGCAGCGGATTATCCCAAAATAAGGAAACCTTGTCTGCCTTGGTGCAGCGGCAAGCCATGCAATTACAGCCCAAAGACATTATTAACACGCCCGTTACGTTGGAGTTTTTGGGATTGAACGACCGTACTTTGGTAACGGAAAACGACTTGGAGCAATCCATTCTCGACAACCTGCAGCACTTTCTGTTGGAAATGGGGCATGGGTTCTGCTTCGAAGCACGCCAAAAGAGAATCCTGATAGACGGGGATTATTTCTTTGCCGACCTCGTGTTTTACCACCGCATTTTGAAATGCCATGTCATCGTGGAATTGAAGATAGACAAGTTCCGCCACGAATACGCTTCGCAACTGAACCTATATCTTAACTACTTCAAGGCGGAAGTGATGCAACCCGACGACAATCCGCCTGTCGGCATCCTGCTTTGCACCGAGAAGGGCGACACGTTGGTAAAATACGCCACTGCCGGATTAGACCCGAACATCTTCGTGCAAAAGTATATGATAGAACTTCCCACTGAAGAGGAAATTAAGAAGTTCATTTCAACTGCAAACTATTAGCAATAAAAAACACTACTGGCGAAAAGAAGGAAAGCCATTCTTTCTCTTTTCGCCAGCACGTTTATTACTGCCAACAAGAATAGGTTTAGGTTAGTTTGGATGTATATACAAAAGACAGAACTAAACCGTAAATGCAGACGATAATTATAGCAAGTCACTTATGATACATTCTGTTCTTCCAAGACTATATTAGCATCATTATCGCATTTTTCAGGCTTAATCCGCTCTATACGACGAATATGTTTTGCCCTATTAGCTATAATTAACGGTACACGCTCGACAACAACAACCGATGTGTCAAGCCCCAACGCACTCGGTTCTCCAATGCCTATCTTTCTAATTAAGGCATAAAGGCTCATCAGCAAATTTTGTCGGCGGTTACGGGAATCTTCAGGATAATATATCCGGTGGATAATAATAAAGCGAAAATCACCCGGTATGCCATTCTTATGCAATGAAGGATAAGAGCTTGTTAGTTCTACTTCACCATCCGCAACAAGGTCATCAACTACTTGTCGTAAATAAAGGCTCACGCGCGGTTCTATACGAAAACCTATACGCATGGTTATACTAAACAATGTCCCTTTTATTAATGTGGAACAATTATATTCAAGTGTGTCTGGTGTATCCACAAATTCAAGGTTAATAAGCCAATAATGATCTGCCCGTTTAGGTTGCTTATTGATTATGGAATACAACAATTTATCGTCCACACAACCTTCTTTGTCTGCATGATTCACATAGACAAGATTAGAAGCATATTTGGATATGCTTTCGTCCGCCTTAATATCAGAAATAATGTTGTAGTATTCACTTAACCGTTTGGAAGACATATGTTTTCGACGAATTTTGTTGGCACTTACCCATACAAACATGATAAAACATAATAATCCACCTATTAACAGCGTAAACCAACCTCCGACCATAAATTTGGACAGGTTTGCAGCAAGGAAAATACCTTCAATAACACAATATCCGCCGACAAACAGTATTGATAGAATGCGTGGAATGTTATGCATATGCAAATAGAATCCCAACAACAATGTTGTCATCAACATTGTAATAGTTATGGCAAGTCCATAAGCGGCTTCCATGTGGGTGGAATCTCGAAACAACAATATAGTAAATATTACTCCAATATACATTACAAGGTTTACCATTGGAATAAATGACTGACCTTTTACGTTGGTAGGGTGCTTAATACGCATACGAGGCCAGAAATTCAAGTTCATAGCTTCACTCAATATGGAAAATGAACCGCTTATTAGAGCTTGGCTCGCAACAATAGCTGCCCCGGTAGCCATTGCAATGGAAAACAACAGTATTTCTTGTGGCATGATTGAATAAAATGGGTTCACTGTACCTTCTGCACTTTCCGGATGATGCAATACCCACGCTCCTTGCCCCAAATAATTTAGAATAAGCATCACCTTTACAAATATCCAACTGACCGTAATATTTCGTCTGCCACAGTGCCCTAAATCAGAATATAAGGCTTCTGCACCAGTGGTACACAAGAAAACTAGGCACCCAATATCAGAAACCAGTGGGGGGATTCCACTAATAACCGTATGGCATAGTAAGGATTGAATGCCTTGAATACTTGAGGATAGGAAGTCAGACTGATAGCTCCGGCGATTCCAAGAAGCAGGAACCAAAGTAGCATAAATATGCCAAATGACCGTCCTATATTTTCTGTACCAAAACGCTGAACGAAAAATATAATGGTAATAATGGTCAGTGTAATAGGAATCACAGGCAGATGCGGACTGATACTTTCAAGTCCTTCTATGGCAGTTGTGACCGTAATGGCTGGAGTGATAATACCATCAGCAAGCAAAGTGCTCGCACCGATAATGGCAATGATGTAAATCCATCTTCTTCTGTGGCGGCGTAAAAGGGCATAAAGCGCAAGTATGCCACCCTCCCCGTTATTGTCGGCACGGAGAGCCACCAGCACATATTTCACCGTAGTCTGAAGAGTAAGCGTCCATATGATACAAGACAATGCGCCTAAAACATAATTTTCATCAAGAGCTTCTCCAGTATGAATGATGGCTTTCATAACATAGAGTGGCGATGTTCCAATGTCACCAAAAACAATACCCAATGTGATGAGTAACCCGGCAAATCCAAGTTTATGTTGAATATTGCCTTCTTTTGATAAGTTTGCCATAAAAAGTAGTTTTTTGTTCTACATATATTTGTTTTCCTTTTAAGCGGCGCAAATATAAAATAAAATCTTAACAATAAGATTTCACTTTTCTTTTTTTCGTGAAAATATCATATAAACCTTGACGATGGTCAAGGCTTGTCTAAAAAAATAGTCTATTTGAATTACGTATAACTATTAAACTCAAAAGCCGAAGTTATGGGACTTATCCTTCACCTCGGCTTTTTGCTATTTACTGATTTCCTAACCTATCAGCTTCCTTTTTCAACTGCTCAGCCTGCTCATTAAGCAGCTTTGCCCGTTCAAGGCTTCCGCCTGCCTGCGGCAACGTTCCTCAAAATCTAGTACCGAATCCGTCAGGTTGCGGATAAAACGCTCGTCCCGCTGCCACTTGAACTTATTCTCCAGTCTTTCAAGGGTATTGCCGTCCGCTTGTCCCTGCATCAGCAGATAACGGTATTTCATGTCGTTGTCCTGCAACTGCCCCATCCGTTCAGCCAGACGGACATTCAGGAACAGGGACGTGGCACAGACAATCAGACCTGCCGAAAAGAGGAATAGCTTCGGGCGTACCAAAGAAGTTACTTTGTTGTAAATCCGCCGATGAAACGGTACGGGTTTGGCTTCTTCTTTTTCTGCCATGCGCTCATCATGGTACCGCTTCATTGTTTCCAGCATTTCCTTGAGACAGCCGAAAGTGGCTACTACATAATTCTTGACCTCCCCGAAAGATTGCCGTTGTTCCTGTCCTGATTTCCGCAGTTCGGCAAGCCGGGTCAGGATGTTTTGCAACTCTTTTTCGGGAACAACTGTAAGCATTCGATAAACTACAAGTTTTAAACCTTTATATACAACAATAGCGACTGTCACTATGAACCTAATAGTTTCAGCCGCTATTATTTTGTTGAACCTATATGTTGCATATGGCATTAGTTGTCAGATACCCCATGTTGTTTTGTCAATATACTTTCCGGATGTTTCAGCTTCCATTTGTGTGGAAGCAGATCCAAAAGTATCTCATGAGTTGCATTCTTGTGATAAGGCATTTGGGCGATTACATCATTCAGGTAATTCCTTGGGTTTACATCGTGTGCCTTACAAGTAGCCAATAGGGAACAGATAACAGACATATTAGCTGCTGCTTCGTGATTACCACAGAAAAGAAAATTTTTTCTGCTCAGAGTGATGGGCCGTTGGACATTTTCCGCCAGATTGTTATCCCAGTACAGGCGGCCATCGTCCAGACACCTCATAATATTATCCCATTTGGTATAGGCATATGTTATGGCCTTGCCTGTCAAAGAACCTGGACTGTATTTAATTCCTTCTGCCTCCATCCATACCTTCATTGCCTCCATGATTGGCCTGGACAGTTCCTGACGCGTCTGTCTGCGCTCATCATATGACAGGCCGGCTTCGTCACACTGGCGTTCTATTTTATAGATATGCTGTATCTGAGTCAGTGCATGTTGCGCCATCTCCCTGTTTTCATCAAAGCCTGCTCAAAATGACGGCGTATATGCACCAGGCAGTTGAGCAGCCGCACGTCGGGGTTGGCCTTGAAGGCTGTTTCATAACCTGCAAAACCGTCACATTGAAGATATCCCTTGAAGTTATATTGATTTGCCAGGGATTCGATGACCACTCCGGCCCGTGATCCCCCGTCGTAATGGAAGATGACCAGTTTCTCCATGACTGATCTTACCATCCAGAGATATTCCTTGTCGGCTCTGTGTTTTTCTCTGTTAATGACCGGAACTGTAGTTTCATCCGCCTGTACATAGTCACAGGAGAAGACTTCCCATTTGAGTTCTTCATACAGAGGCTTAAGCAGTTCCACGGTTTTCTTGAACCAGCCGTCCAGTGTACTTTCGGTAAGGCCTTTCATTCCAAGATGGCGGTATTGCTGTATCTGACGGTAGAACGGGACATGATATTCATACCTCTGAAGCAATATTTCGGCAAGCAGGCTGGTGTCAGCAATGCACTTGTCGACCGGCATCAGCGGCATGGGAGCTATCTCTACGCCTTTCTGTCCGGCTGGAGGAAGCAGGGTACTATCCTTGAGAGCATATTTGGGACGGATGATCACCTTGACGTAAAAAGCATTCCCGGCTTGTGTTTGACGACTTTTGTTATCTCTTCGCCTATTCTACGGTATAAAGACAAGTCTACGCCTTTCGGTTCTATTGTATCGGTCTCCAATACGGGCAAGTCCTCTATCATTTTGCGGTTCTGGCGATTTCGTTTTACGTCTTCCACCGATTCCTTCTCAATCTTTTCCACAGCCTCGTCCCGCTTTTTCTTCCGCCTGCTGCCGGAGTCCGGAAAACTCGTCGGCAAAGAGATCTGGCATATTAGGATCATATACGCGAAGTTTCTCCGGTTTACACCCAAAAGAGCTGACGGTTCAGCCATGCGACCTGAGCCGTCAACTCCTTGATACGTTCCTGCAGATTTTTTTATCTGTTCGGATTGATTCTTATTAGTAGTAGACAATGAGGCTATAGAGGCATTCAGCCCTTCTATCGTCTTGAGTAAAATTTCTTTTTTCTTCCATTGTCTATACTTCTTTTAATGGTGTAAATATACTAATTAACAGTGAATTATGCAACAATATCCAAAGTTTACTCACGCAAAAAACATGTTATACATGGTCTTCCTTATGTTCGGCTCTTCACCGCCGGAAGCCTCTGTTCCGGGTTTTCCTGTATTCCTTCAACCATCATCACCAGATCGCGCCACTCCATGGGATAGCTGTTTGATTTGGGATCATACTCCGGCAGCTTGAAGCGACCGGCCTCCAGACGTTTTACATACATTACCATACCTCCGTCTTCGGCATGAAGGAGTTTCATTAGCCTGCGGCTGGAACCGATGAAGATGAAGACATCACCGTTCCTCACTTCACTGTTCATTTTCTCATGTACCACTCCGCATAGCGAACTGATACCCTTGCGCATATCTGTCCTGCCCGGACACAGGAAGTAGCGCATCGTGTCGTTCAGGTTAAACATGACCGTCTCGAAGACTTTGGGTAAATATTTCCTTCAGCAAATCTTCAGAACCGCTCCCGAAGTGGGCACGAAGTCCATTGGGAAACAGCAGCGCAACACCATGCGGCAATTGTTCCTCTTGGGAAGACTCCGTAAATGCCTGTTTAAAACTGATAGGAGCCAACTCGTGTTTGATACTGCTCCTGTCAACGGAACATTTTCTACGCCAGTAGTGATAGGTTGAATAACTTACACCTATCTGTTGAAGGTACGACTTCAACGGCAGCTCGCTTTGTTGCACCTGCAATTCTAATTCTTCAAATTCTTGTCTGTTCATAATAATTGAGGTTTGATTGTATTCACTGCCGCAAAGCTACAACCAAACCTCAAAGTGTAAAAGGTGCATTTCTTCGAATGCTTACGTTGCTCATTGGCCTTGCTGAGATTGCTTCGTGTTACAGATTTCCCGATTCCGAGATGGTAGAGTTTCCCAGCGTGTGCTTCCATAGCCACAACCAGATCCCGGAGGCTCTCCCGATTGGATAGCTGACCAAACATCATCGTAAGTAGTTGATTCCAACGGGTATAACTCTTGATATATTTGTTGCCATTGTATTTTTTCACAATGTATTTGAATTTCTCGTAATCAAGGAATTTAACTAATTGAGAGAAAACGTACTCGTCTTTAAACATAACGGTCTGATTTTGACCGCAAAGTTAAATTCAAGTCTCGGAAATCTAAAATTGCCTATAACAAATTGAATTTCAACAAATTCAAAGAACTTCTATGATTTTTTAGTGGACACTAATGGAGTCATATAACAAATTAATCTATATAATGTCTAATGATATCTTTCATAATAATGGAACAATACAAATTAAGAAACTTTGCATTGTTCCATTAACAAAAACTCCCAATAACATTTTAGGCTATTTTTACTCTAAAAATCATTTGCTTATATTCCATGGAAATGAATAAATTGCTCCGCCGATATTTATATCAATAGTCATGGATTTTCCTTTTTACGCTCTATATTAATATATCCCGAAATGGTTTCTCCAGGATAAATAGTAGTACGTTTTAAATAACCTTCTTCTTTAATTGCCCTATCCGATAGTAAGGAGTTACTATATGAAGCGACTCTTTCACTAGCTATTACTTGCGCTTGATATGCAGCGGCGGCATCATAAGTCGTCGTTGTTGATGAAGAACTTCCAAAATATGATGAGGGCTTACAGAGTAATTGCCAAAAGCATAACCTCCACTTCCATAAGCAGAAGCATGTCCCGTGCTATAGGAAGAACCGCTATAGGAGGAGTTGGTTGTACTTGTAGAATATCCAGCACTTGCTGCAGACATTCCTTCTCCAATGGCTGCTAATGCCATAGCCCAATTCTGTTGACGACGAACTTTTTTCATATATTCTTCTGCAGAATATACCCTAAGTGCTCTTTCATTCCCTTTTTTGTCAATCAGTTTAGCATTAATGTTATTAGGTTCAAATTCAATTGGAAACATAGAATTGTTAGCTATAACTATAGGAATCTGAAAATATTTCCCATAATCACGAACCTCATTATTAGTCATACCTATCATGATACCATTTTTATTATAATAAGGCCATGCTTCCCCATTTTTATACTCTGTTTGTTTTTCATTTAAAGATGGAGACTCATAAACAGGTTGCTTACTGGACAAACTTACTTTACTACAATATCCATCTTTATTTGATATGGTATAATAGTTATAAAGAGGTATGCCATTAGCATATTCTATTTGCATACACAAATTGCCATCTTCGGAAAATTCAGTATATATGCCATGCAATTTATCATCTTTAAAATTGGCATGAAGTAAAATCAACCCATCTTCCTTATATTTTATATATTCTCCTTCTTGCTTACCATTTATTCGATTCCCTTTTTGCTCTATTTTCCCGGACTTATAATAGTTAATAAATTCTCCATCAAAAACAGACTTGGAATCATCATATTTATCAATACTGATATATTCCCCTTCAGATTGAAGTTCTCCTGTAATATAATAATCTCTAAATTTCTTTTTTAGATTATTGTCGGCCGATAATGCATATACACGATAATAAGTGGCAAAAGTTTTCTCGCACCCCTTCCAATCTTTGTCATAGTACAACGTATCTAGTGTTGTTTGCCCTATAACTACATTTGCTGTATAAAAACAGCTCAAAATAGCAATAAAAAACTTTTTCATTTGATCCATAATTATATCAATCAGCCCCCATTGATGTTTTAATTAACCACGAAGCGTGGAACTGCAATGCCCACGTCTTGTATTGGAGGTCCTGAGAAAACCCTAGTGTATAGATGTAGTAATAGCAGCCCACGCTATAGCGTGAGAACCACTATGCCTTTTCTCATACACTATTTGAAAGTTTCTCAGGTTTCCAAATACGAGTCAAGCATAACGCTTCTTTCTTTTTCTAATATGTCTAGGAGAGAGTTTCCTCACTCCGGTTACAAAGGTACAAAATGTACGCAATAAAAGTGCAAAAAACTGGATTTTAACGATATAGATAAAAATAATCCTATTCAATTATATTCTCATATAAAATGGTGTAATCTTGTAAGATTGTTCCTTTTTTGCTCTTACCACCAATATGTACCTTTTCACCAATCTTTTTAATTTGAGTTTCATAGGCTACAACTAATTTCATTTTCTTATCTACTGCATCGGGCGTTATTGCAACATTAAATCCTAATTGTCCTCCTGTTTGAACAGATGGATACATAACGCCATCAAAAGCATGATCTGTCGTAACCACTTCTGTGAATATTGCAGATATAAGATAATTATAATCGAAACCGTCTTCGTTCTTTTTAGAAAATTCTTTGGCAAAATACTTAGCTGAAATGTCTATATCCTTAGCCGCATCAGGATATTTCATTAGAAAATCTTCATATGCTATTTTAAGTTCTCCAAGCAAAGAATTATCTGCATCGTGAAAATAATCTTTATGTATAACAACTAAGAGATGTATATCCTCAATAACTTCCCATTTCCCGAATGTGATTGTTTGTTCTCCACTTGTTTCCATACCTTCTCTTATTAAGGAAGAACTTTCGCATGCAGAAATAAATCGGGTATCTATAATGTTTTGCTCTTCTGGAACAATACATCCATAAAACATAGTTCGCATAGGCGTACTTGCTCTTTGACACTGTTTATTATACTGTTGAGGTTTATATGATAAATCTGAAACCGTTTTTAAGTTTCCATCACAACGTGCCCTTGTGATTGTTTTGCCTGGATGTAGTGTAAAAATAACAAATCCAACTTTACCAAGCTCACGTATCAATTCTCTTATTTCAAAATAAGGGTATTGGCTTAAATCTAATGCTTCTAAACGGTTTATAATCGTTTGCTTGTCCATAATATATAGATTTTCATAAGATAGAATTTGCGCCAAAGTAAATGCCGTTTAATAGAATGCTATATGGGAACAAAACGGGAACATTCTTAAAAGATAAAAAGGATAAGTCGTTTATTACTAACCACTTATCCTTTTATCTAGTACCCAGACCCGGGGTCGAACCGGGATGGATGTTACTCCACTGGTGTTTGAGACCAGCGCGTCTACCGATTCCGCCATCTGGGCATTCCATTGAATTGCGGTGCAAAGGTATAAACTTTCCGGCAAAACACAAATAAAATGCCCGTTTTTTTCTTCATTTCAATAAAAAGAGGTGCAAAAATGCTTTCTACAGCCATCTTTACACCTCTTCTCCTATACTGGTATGAATATTATTTCTGGCGAATAAAAATATTTATCGGAGTCCCCGACAGATTCCAGCGCTCGCGAATCTTGTTCTCAAGGAAACGCTTGTAAGGTTCTTTCACATATTGCGGAAGATTCGCAAAGAACACAAACGAAGGAATCCTCGTGTTAGGCAATTGAGTCACGTACTTGATCTTTATGTATTTGCCCTTGTTCGAAGGAGGCGGATAAGCCTCGATCAAAGGAAGCATCTCTTCATTCAGACGGGCCGTTGATATTTTTGTCGTGCGCGCCTTATATACTTCCGTCGCTGTTTCAAGCACTCTAAAGATGCGCTGTTTAGTCAAAGCAGAAGTAAAGATTATCGGAAAGTCTGTGAATGGAGCCAAGCGATTGCGGATTGCATCTTCGTATCCCTTCATAACCGCATCCGTCTTTACCTCAACCAAATCCCACTTGTTTACAACAACCACCAAACCTTTCTGATTACGCTGAATCAATGAAAAGATATTCAGGTCCTGTCCCTCTATCCCACGGGTAGCATCAAGCATCAGGATACAGACATCTGCATTTTCTATCGAACGGATGGAACGGATCACTGAATAATACTCCAAGTCTTCGGTCACCTTATTCTTTTTACGGATACCTGCCGTATCAACCAAATAAAAATCAAAGCCGAACTTATTATAACGCGTATAAATCGAATCACGGGTCGTGCCAGCTATCTCAGTCACGATATTCCGTTCTTCTCCGATGAATGCGTTCACGATGGATGACTTTCCTACATTCGGGCGTCCCACTACAGCAAAACGGGGTATATCCTCATCCAGGATTTCCGAGGCCTCCTTCCTGAACTTGCTCAGAATGCAGTCGAGCAGTTCGCCCGTACCGCTTCCGCTCATTGCAGAAATACAATACGGATCGCCCAAACCAAGCGAATAAAACTCTGCCGCATTATACTGCAACATATTATTGTCTGTCTTGTTTGCCACCACAATCACCGGAGTCTTGGAACGACGCAGAATATTAGCCACATCCATATCCAAGTCTGTCACTCCATTCATCACGTCTACCACGAACAGAATGACATCCGCTTCTTCAATGGCCAAAACCACCTGCTTGCGTATTTCCTCTTCAAAAATATCATCCGAGTTCACTACCCAACCGCCTGTATCTACGACTGAGAATTCCTTACCTACCCATTCCGACTTTCCATACTGGCGGTCGCGGGTTGTACCGGCCTGTTCATTCACAATCGCCTGACGACTCTGTGTCAAGCGATTAAACAGTGTCGACTTCCCCACATTGGGACGTCCTACAATTGCTACTAAATTTCCCATAACATTATTACATTTACGGCTTCGCAGCCGAGATTAATCCAATTGATAGCCGAAATTTTTCAGTTCTTTGTCAGAACTTCTCCAATCTTTATCGACTTTCACAAAAAATTCTATATAGATTGACTTCTGAAAGAAATGCTCCAAAGCTCTCCGCGCTTCCGTAGCCACTTTCTTCAGCGCCACACCATTATGCCCGATAATGATTCCCTTCTGTGATTCGCGCTCCACATAAATAACCGCATTGATGTGAATGCTCTTCTGCTCTTCTTTAAACTTTTCAACCACAACTTCCACCGAATAAGGAATCTCTTTGTCGTAATAAAGCAGGATTTTCTCCCGAATGATCTCAGTCACAAAAAAGCGGGCAGGCTTGTCAGTCCACTGATCCTTGCCGAAATAAGGAGGCGAATCCGGCAGAAGCTCCCTGATGCGCTTCATCACCACGTCTATATTGAACTTCGCCTTTGCCGATATCGGAATGATCTCAGCGTCAGGCAAAAGCGCATGCCAAGCCTCCACTTGTTTAACCAAAGCCTCCTGATTGCTCAAATCAATTTTGTTGACCAGCACTAAAACCGGAACCGTCATTTTTTTCACCTTCTCCACAAAATCCATGTTCTTGTCTGGCTTTTCAACCGTATCAGTCACATACAAAAGGATATCGGCATCAGCCAGCGCAGACTCCGAGAAATTCAACATAGACTCCTGCAGCTTATAATTCGGCTTAAGCACTCCAGGGGTATCAGAGAAGACGATCTGCATATCATCCGTGTTCAAGATTCCCATGATACGGTGACGAGTCGTTTGGGCCTTGAAAGTGGCGATAGAAATACGTTCGCCCACCAACAAGTTCATCAATGTGGATTTCCCCACATTAGGATTTCCCACAATATTAACAAATCCGGCTTTGTGCATAACAATCAATTATTTAATAGCAGACAAAAAAACGCATCGGATCGGGATGCGTTTTTTGTCATTTGAAGAATTTTTCAAATCATTTTCCGTCATATCCCCACTTCACATAGCAGGCGCCCCAAGTGAATCCGGCGCCGAATGCGGTGAAGATAATATTGTCGCCTTTCTTAAGCTGCTTCTCATAATCCCAAAGACAAAGAGGCAATGTGGCAGCACTGGTATTTCCATAACGCTGTATGTTAATCATTACCTTCTCCAAAGGAACTTCAAGACGGGAAGCCACAGCATCAATAATGCGCAAGTTAGCCTGATGAGGCACAATCCAGTTAATATTGTCCTTATTCAGTCCGTTGCGTTCAGCTATCTGTGCAGTAGCGTCCGACATGTTTGAAACGGCATACTTAAATACGGTTCTTCCTTCCTGATACAAATAATGCATCTTGTTGTCAATCGTAAAATAAGAGGGAGGACAGACTGAGCCGCCGGCCTTCATGTGAAGGAAAGGAAGTCCTTTTCCGTCGGTTCTCAGCAGAGAATCCATGATTCCGCAGTCTTCTGTCGTGGCTTCCACCATGCAGGCCGCCGCTCCGTCACCAAAAATCGGGCAAGTGGCCCTGTCGGCATAATTGACCATCGATGACATCTTATCGGCACCTACAATAATCACTTTTTATGACGCCCCGACTGAATCAGTCCGGCTGCGGTATCCATAGCAAAGAGAAATCCGCTGCAAGCAGCCTGAAGGTCGTAGGCAAAAGCGTTCTTCAGTCCCAACTTGTCGCAGAGAATAGAAGCAGTAGAAGGGAAATGATAATCCGGAGTCGTAGTAGCTACAATTACGCAGTCAATAGAATCCGGATCAGAATTCGTCTTCTGCATCAATTGTTTGGCTGCCTTACGCGCCATATAGGAAGTACCCAATCCCTCTTCATTCAAGATACGCCTTTCTTTTACGCCGATACGTGTCATAATCCACTCGTCGTTGGTATCAACCATTCGTGACAATTCTTCATTTGTCAACACATAGTCTGGAACATATCCGCCGACTCCTGTAATTACAGCATTAATTTTTTCCATCCTTTCAAATTTAAGCCTGTGAGTGATAAAAAAAACAGCCGGACGAGCCGAAAAGGCTCTCCGGCTTTATTCCTTACCAAACACATGATGTGTTCAATCAAGCTGTCCGGTTTAGAGGGCAGCTTCTTTTTCAATCGCTAATTTACCTCTATAGTAACCGCAAGCTCCACAAACAGTGTGATAAACATGCCATGCACCACAGTTAGGGCAGATAGCTAAAGTAGGAGCAACTGCCTTGTCGTGAGTTCTTCTCTTGGCAGTTCTCGTTTTTGATTGTCTTCTTTTAGGATGTGCCATTGTTTTAAGTTTTTATTTAATTATTATTCAATATTTTCTTCAGTTCGTCCCATCTCGGATCACTCTCCCGATCATCATCCGAAATCGCTTCCGTACCCTCCTCCATATCTTCGTAATCCTCAAGCTCTTCTGCCGGGGACGAGATGCAGCTATGTTCGTTCAGCACTCCCATCATTTGCTCATTGCATTCACCGGGAGCATGAACTTTCTTCATGGGCAAGCTCAATGCCACAAATTCATAAATGAACCATGAAACATCAATATACCCATCTTCCTCAGGCACTGTGACAAAGTCTTCTTCTTCCGAAAAACCGGAACCCAACTTCACTTTCAAGGCATTGTCTGTATTTACCGGAAGTTCCAGTTCGTCAAGGCAACGGTCACACACAACAGTCACCGCTCCCTCTATATGGAAGTTCAACATATATGCGCCTATCGTCTTCTTCACAGACAATCGGACATTCAGATGTCCTTTCTGGATATCACCAGCATCGATATCCGTAAAAAAACGATCATCAAGCGTGCACTCATATTCACATGAGTCCTGACGCATATCTCTTAACCCTACATTATATATATCAAGCTCTTCCAAGTCGCAATACCCTATAAATCGGGCGACAAAGATACAAATAATAATTCATTTTTTCCAATATAATCCGTTTTTTATTTGTGAAAAATGCTTGCCACCCTACCCATTCCCCTTCATAATGTGCTTGATACACAATCGGAGAAAGGGGAAAAAACAATATGAATGTCCGCAAGTTGCCAATCAATAGATTCTATGTTTGAAGTCCGCCCTATAGGAACACGCACAAAGTTCTAGCCTGTCAAGAAGCCTGAATCCGAAATACCTTCTGTTGAACTTGTAGCAGAACTCGTTGAGGTACAGTTGGAGGAACTCCGCTTTTATGTCATGGCAAGTGTCCAGTATGCTCCTCTTGGCGTTGCTGATGGCAATGTGTACCCATGGCAGGACTTTCCCGACACTCCTTTTGTCGTCCGTAACGACGGCATGATGGGAGGATGCCACCCCGTTCTTTTCAAGGGAGGCATAGCTGCTGAACCCGTCCGTGGTCACATCGGCATTCCCGTCCGTACCTTGCTTAATCTTGCCCGTAATGGTGGAAGCCTTGAAATCGTCGATGACCTGCATCTTTATATGCCCGACACTCTTTGGCGTACTGTACATCTTGGCCGGAGGTGTCTTTGGCAGGCAGCTTTCCGCCATGACAAGGACAGAGGTCTTGCGCTGGCTTCCCCAGCCGCGCTTCAACGGGCAATCTTTCTGTTCTTCAGGTGTTTCCGTGGAGAAGAAGCCCCCGTCAACCTCCATGTCCCCATGGAGGGTAGCCTCCGTCGCGCTTGCCCATCACGTCGCGCAGCTTATGCACCATCTCCCATACGGGCTGGTAACGCTTGCGGCCAATCTGGCGCTGTATCTCCTTGGTGGATATGGCACGCTTTGTCGCCGTCAGAAGGAACATGGCAGCAAACCAGTCACGGACAGGCAGATGGCTGCCTTGCATCACCGTACCGGAATAAAGCAGCATCTCATGTTTGCAATCCATGCACGTCCAGAACTTGTGGCTCGGATTCCAGCTCAGGCGCAAACCGCCGCATTGACTGCAGTACAGGCCGTGATGCTCACGGAAACGGCGGAGGGCTTCCTCACAGGATGCCTCGTCGGGATATTGACGGTAAAAATCAAGCAGGTTCATAATGCATATGTTTATTGTCTTACGTTTTATATCTTCCAAAACATGCCTGTGGGGCAATTTGGCAGTTTAAACTTTGCTATTTTGTAACATGCGGACATTCATTTAATTGAAATGAAAACATCCTGAAGTTCTTTCTAATCCAAGAAAATGTGTATATTTGCGACTATAATAACCTTGAATATGTGAAATATTAATTAGAGAATAAAGGTGAATACGTGATTTATGAAAAGAAAGATATATGATAAACTGTTGGAATGGAAGAAGAACCATAAGGGTGATACTGCCCTTCTGATAGAAGGAGCCAGGCGTATAGGGAAAAGTTATATCGTGGAAGAATTTGCACGCAAAGAATATGAGTCTTACATTCTGGTGGACTTCAGCAAGGTAAATCCTCAGGTAATGGAGTTTTTCAACCTTTATTTGGATGACCTCGACATGCTTTTCATGAATTTGGAACTTTATTTTAGGCGGAAACTTACTCCACGTCAAACAAAAGACGAAGAAGCCCGTTCTTTAATCATATTCGATGAAGTGCAGTTTTGTCCCCGTGCCCGTGCAGCCATCAAGCATTTAGTGGCAGACAGACGTTATGACTATATTGAGACAGGATCGCTTATCTCCATCAAGAAGAATGTAAAGGACATCATGCTGCCATCGGAGGAGCATGCCATCGAAATGTTTCCGATGGATTTTGAGGAGTTCCTATGGGCCATGGGTGACGAAATGCTGATGCCTTATATCCGGATGCAGTTTGAAAGACGGCTTCCGATGGGCACTTTCCACCGCCGGGCCATGGATTATTTCCGGCAATATCTGATTGTCGGGGGGATGCCGCAGGCCGTTTCCAAATATGTGGAAACACGGGATTTTGATAAGGTAGATGAAGTGAAACGCGACATATTGGCTCTTTACCGCAATGACATCCGCAAATATGCGGACAACCAGGAAACCAAGGTTGCCGCCATCTTTGAGGAAATTCCGGGACAACTGCAGAAGCATGAAAAGAAGTTTGTCTTATCCGCACTGCAGAGCGAAGCCCGCATGCGGGATTATTCGCAGGCTTTCTTTTGGCTGAGTGATGCCAAGATCATCAACTGCTGCTATAATTCGACAGAGCCAAGTATCGGGTTGAAGTTGAATGAAGAACGTACAACGCTGAAGTGTTACATGGGTGATACCGGACTGCTCATCAGCCATGCCTTTGATGAACGGGGGATAGTAAGTGCGGACCTTTACCGGAAACTGATGTTCGACAAGCTGGAAGTGAACAAGGGAATGTTGGTGGAGAATATCGTGGCGCAAATGCTTCGGGCGGCAGGACACAAACTTTATTTTTTCAGCAACAGTTCCCGAACATCAGCAGATGACCGTATGGAAATTGACTTCCTGATAGCCAAACCTGTAACGACCAGCAGGCATAATATTTCACCCATTGAAGTAAAATCCGGACAGCGCTACACACTGAACTCGTTGAGAAAATGTATAGCCAAATACGGCTCCCAGCTATCCACTCCCTACGTGCTTCACGATAAGGATATGAAAATAGAAAATGGGATTGTGTATCTGCCTTTATATATGACACCGTTGCTTTGAATGACATGGGAAAACAGCTTACATACCAAGAACTATTGGCTGCGTACAACAAACTTCTTAAGGAGAATGAATTTCTTCATAAGGAGGTCGATAGGCTACAGACATTACTAAACAGCAAGGATATTCCTATGACACAGCCCATCATGAAGCAACATTTGTCTTTGGAAGAAAAAGTAAGTGTATTCCGCAATCTGTTCAAGGGACGCGAGGATGTGTTTGCACGGAGATGGCACAGTAGGACAAGCGGAAAATCAGGTTACCAGCCTGTGTGTCGGAACGAATGGGACAGGCAATTGTGTGACAAGAAAAAGTATAAGTGCGCGGAATGTCCCAACAGGTTGTTCAAACCGTTGGAGTATGAGGATATATACCGGCATCTTGAAGGGAAAACCCAGGACGGGCAGGATGTAATCGGTGCCTATGCCATTCTTGCCGACAACAACTGCAATTTTCTGTGTGCGGATTTCGATGACAAGTCTTGCGAACATGGATATAAGAAAGATGTGTTGGCATATGTCGGGGTCTGCAAAGATTGGGATATTCCTTGTTCCATTGAACGCTCCCGCTCCGGAAACGGTGCACATGTATGGATATTCTTTGAACTGCCATTGCCTGCCTCCAAAGCGCGAAGACTGGGATATGCGGTACTAACAGAAGCAATGGAAAGAAACGGACGGATGACTTTCAAATCATACGACCGTTTCTTCCCCAATCAAGATCGGTTGCCAGAGGGTGGTTTCGGGAATCTGGTGGCGTTGCCGTTGCAAGGGAAAGCACGCAAAGAAGGGAACAGCGTATTTGTGGACGAGAATTTTATTATTTACGAAAACCAATGGAACTATCTGCTTCAGATAAAACGGATTCCCGAAACAACAATTGACGCGATATTGGCAAAGCATGGAACGGATTCCGAATTAGGCGAATTGTCCACTACCAGTGAATCCAAACCGTGGGAGACTCCAGTACCTCAGAAAATCACTCCTAATGATTTTCCAGCCAATCTTGTTCTCATACGTTCCAATATGCTATACATCCCTTTGTCGGGATTGTCTGCAAGGGTCATCAATCATCTGAAACGGATTGCTTCGTTCAAGAATCCGGAGTTTTATGCCAGACAAGGTATGCGCTTGTCTATTTACAACATTCCCCGTATTATTTCTTGTGCCGATATGGAAGAAGATTACATTGCCCTGCCTCGTGGATGTGAAGATGCGGTCGTTACTCTTTTGAAAGACAATCAAATCTCGTACCGAATAGAGGATAAAACCAATCACGGGGAGAACGTAACCGTAAGGTTTAAAGGCGAACTTCGTGAAGAACAGAAAGCTGCCATAGCCAGTTTGACAACGCATAATAATGGGATACTGAATGCCACTACCGCATTTGGCAAAACGGTTACGGCTATCGGTTTGATAGCTGAACGGAAAATAAATACGCTGATATTAGTGCATACTAAATCTTTGTTAGACCAATGGAAATCCCGTTTGGAAGAATTTCTGGAAATAGATTTTACGGAAGAAGACCTTCCTAAGAAACGTGGCCGTAAAAAAGCCTTTTCACCGTTCGGTACATTGGACTCTAAGGGAAATTCACTGCGTGGGAAAATAGACATTGCCCTGATACAATCCTGTTTGGAAGACAACGGGGTGAAATCTTTTGTTCGGAATTACGGAATGCTGATTGTGGACGAATGCCATCATGTATCAGCAGTGAATTTTGAACGGATATTGAAGTATGCCAATGCCCGTTATGTATATGGACTGACAGCTACCGCAATCCGCAAGGACGGGCATCAGCCTATCATTTTCATGCAATGCGGCCCTATCCGCTATTCGGCAGATGCAAAAACTCAAATAGCCTCCCAGACATTCACACGTCTGCTTGTTCCCCGTTTCACTTCTTACAGAGAGTTGACAGATGATAGGTCCACTTATGCACGAATGATTCAGAAAATGGCTGAAGATGAAAATCGGAACAATCTTATCATAGACGATGTGCGTAAGGCATTAATGGAAGGACGTTCTCCCATTGTATTGACCAGTCTTACCGCCCATGTCGAAACTTTGGCAAATGCCTTAGCTCTCCATTGCAAGAATATTATTACTCTTATCGGTTCTGAATCGGCAAGAGAAAAACGGCAGAAAATGAAATTGCTACAAAGTATCTCTCCTATCGGAACCGCTTGCCATAGTGGCAACAGGGAAATATGTGGGCGAAGGTTTTGACTATCCACGATTGGATACTCTGTTTTTAGCCTTGCCCGTTTCTTGGAAAGGTATCATTGCACAATATGCAGGGCGTTTGCATCGGGAATATCTAGACAAGAAAGAAGTTCGGATTTACGATTACATCGACATTCGCGTACCGATGTGTGATGTCATGTACAAACGAAGACTACGAGGGTATGCTTCTGTGGGCTATCAAATAATGTCCAATGCACCAATGGATTTATTCAACGAAAGCCATAGCATTATTTTTAATGGGCATACATACCAAAATGAGTTCTTCAAAGATTTGTCCCAAGCGAAATATTCGGTGGTTATTTCTGCGACAAAACTTTGGTTTGCCAAACATTCGCCTATACTTGATATACTAAGGAATTTGTCTGCGCGGGGCGTGGAGGTTATCACATTAATCAAGAGTAACTTTGAAAAGGAAGAAAGGCTAAGAGAAATAGGAGTCAGTATCAAGATTAACGACGCATTGGCTATTGATGTTGCAATCATTGACAAATCCTTGGTATGGTATGGCAGTGTCAACTATCTTGGTTACAACACTGATGAAAATAACGCCATACGCATATATAATTTGGCATTGGCAGAGAATGTCTTAGAAGTGCTTTATACTTAACGCTAATTTTTCTGTCGTTAATAGGTGTTATTACGTTTGGGAAACCTTACGTTGAGGGAAGTGTAATTTTCTCTATTTTTCAGAGGAATAGTTTTAGCAGTGAAGGAGAAAAACATTACTTTTGCAAATGAGAAAGGCGTTCATTTGATTGATGCAGAACATAGAAAAATATAGAAGCCCGCTGGTTTCCAAGTCGTTACCTGTCAAACTGACAATCTTTGTAAGTTTCTTGTTTTCAATGAATAAGAAGAATTTATATGTCTTGCACAATGCATTGAGAGGGTAAACGGAAGCCCTATCTGTTCTCCGACAACCGCCAGCGACTGATTGATGCATTTCGTTGCATTGTTACGGGACTTGTACAGAGCCTCAGCATCATCAAGATCCAGATCATACTTTACTAAGTTGAATACATACCGACATCCGGCACGTTCCACCGGTGAAGAATATTCAAGGCAGGTTCCGTAAGAGGAATTACATGGCGATTGTTCGTCTTAATCATGATTTTTCTCAGTTCCTTCTTCTCAAAATTGACATGGCCCCACTGCAATGTCATCACATCCACTACACGGAGTCCACAGGCATGGAAGGCAAAGAAGAACATTTCCAAAAATTCTTTTCTACGAGGTTCAGTACAGGTCTTGTAATATTCAAGCAATGCCGTCATCTGTTCCTTACTGAGACTTTTGCCGTCAAACTCTGCCTCTTCTTCAGAAAGCGATACCTTAGTTACAATGCGCATATCCTGAATCCTTGCAGTGACGGCAGGTTCCATCATGCCCATTTCACAAGCGTATGCACATGCTTTTAATATCGGAGTCAGAGAGTGGTTGATAGTGGCATCATTGTTCTGCTTGATTTCCCTACGCCACGATATATAACTGTCTAACAACTCCGGAGTCATATCGCCTACATAAATGCTGTCAGAACGATAGGTTCCCCTGTCGGTAGCCCCTCAGGAATGTTTGGAATATATTCATGCAGCTCTTTCCGTTTTCATACCGGCTCCTTCCGATTCTGTTTCTTGCATAGTCAGAAGAAAGACGTTCCAATGTAAACTCTACGAAGTCCTTCCCTTGATCACGACGCGCAAGAGGTTTGTCCGCAAGAAAGCCGGATACGACATCAGCGGTTATCTGATTAGGATGTTTTCCGCTATATTCGCAAGTTGTGAGTCTATACGGTCAACACGTGCCAGCAATAACTGGTTAAGTCGTTTGGATTCACCGCCATGACTTGCACGTATTTCACCCCGTCCCTGGTTGCCGTTCTAGTTCCAGTCCGCAACCTTGACAAAGACATTCGTTGTCTTACGGATTACCTGCCCGTTCCAAGTGTATTCCAACTCGACAGGATAGGCTTTTTCCTTGTCAACCACTTTCGGAGTACGAAAGCGGTATTTACCCAATGAATATAGTCTTTTCGGTCTTCCCATATGCTTTTCCTCCCAATTCAATATTCATGAGGAGAAGCAAAGGTAATGTATTTTAGACAAACAAACCGCACTATAATACACCATAAAACACCAACGCGACAAACAAATCATCTTTGTTTATCGCGTTGGTGTTTAATTGTTTGACTAGTCCGAAGGCTATCAGTATTCCTCTTCGTTGAAAAAGAAGTCTTCTTTGCTCGGATAGTCAGGCCAAATATCTTCAATGCTTTCATATATTTCGCCTTCATCCTCCATTTCCTGCAAGTTTTCAATAACTTCCAGCGGAGCACCCTGAACGCATAGCATAGTCAATCAGTTCATCTTTTGTTGCCGGCCAAGGAGCATCTTCAAGCTTAGAGGCCAATTCCAATGTCCAATACATGATATTTAAATTTTAAAGTTTCACATTCTAATTATTGAGCCACAAATGTATAACAAAATATCTCATTTGCAACTTTTATCCCAATAAATTTCATCTTTATTTGTTAAACAGTTCAATCTTCTTGCCAAAATGAACAAATAATCAGACAATCTGTTAATAAAACGTTTTACGTTCCCGTCTATCTCGCATACGCCCTTTTCTTCCAGTTCAAGAATCCTCCGCTCAGCCCGACGGCAAACCGTACGGCACACATGACACAAAGCAGCATCCCGGCTTCCTCCCGGCAAGATAAATCCCTGCAACGGAGGCAATGACGCATCAATATCATCTATGGCCCGCTCTAAAAAAGCAACATGCTCCGGTGCCACCATACCAGCCACATGCAAATCCGTTTCGTTCTGGTCGGTTGCCAGATAAGCTCCCAAGGCAAACAGGCGATGCTGTATATTGCGCAATTGAACTTCCGTCTCAACATCATCTACAGACACGGCCAGCATACCCAGAAACGAGTTCAGTTCATCTACCGTACCATACGCTTCCAAACGGGCATGAGTCTTCGACACCCTCACCCCACCAACCAGGGAAGTAGTGCCTTTATCGCCAGTCTTCGTATAAATCTTACTTTTTCCCATATCCGATACAACCTGAAAACTCTACAGAAAGTTCACGATCCGATGCTCTTTTGCCCGTTTTTTATCAAAAAACACAATGCCGATATCATACAGGTCAAAAGTTACTCCCGTGCGCGGATCCCTGACAACACTTTTCCACCACCGTTTCTTCTCGCCATTCAAATATGGCCTCCCTATTATAAAGCATGTATTCGGTCCGGCAAATGGAAGAAGCTCTTCAAATACTTTCTCATAATCCGCCGTATAAGCAATATGAACCAGATCGGGTACAACTCCCTTTCCTGTCAGTTCCTTCACTTTTTCCTGCCAGCTGCCTTCGAGATATTCCACCGCAGGCTTGGCAGACAAGATGCGTTTTACAGCCTCCTGGCACTGTTCTGCAAACGTGTAAACCGACATTTCATTCCGTGCCTCAAGCATATACCTCACACTTATTCCGCTTCCTGTCCCCACTTCAAAAAGAACAGACGGTTGAAGATAGTTCACAAGCCGGAAAAGAAACTTGTCCACTTTCTCACGGTAATGGGGCAAAAAGGCCACAACTCTCCGCAAATGATGCAAAGAGCTATAAGCATAGAAAGGCTGTTGTTCATAAACAACATTTGTTATGAAAAAGAAATCTGACGGAGAATGTACGCCATAGCCTTTCCGGTGGCGGATACGCTTGCACCAGTTCCATCCCCGTAAAATAATATCCCCCATTTCCAAGCAATCATTAAAAGTTATAACTTGGGGCAAAGTTAAAAATTTATGACAGACCAACAGACATCAGAACAAAAAAAATCATCCTGCAACAAACCGCAGGATGATTCTTTATTCAAATAACCTGATTTTAAGCGCGTGACTTGCCCAGTTGTTCGTCCAAATAAAGGATGCCCGCACCGTCACCGCATTTTCTCAACTTCTCAACAATACCTTGCGCAGTCGCTTCTTCTTCCACCTGCTCGCGGACATAGCCCCACAAGAAGTCCTGAGAAGCCTTGTCTTTCTCGCCCGAAGCTACATTGACAAGTTCGTCAATCAGTTCAGAAACATGACATTCATGTTTATATACGTGTTCAAACACTTCCAGCACACTGCCCCAGCCCTGTGGAACAACATCTATTTTATCAACTTTAGCAACGCCTCCACGTTTTGCCACATAGTCTGCCAAGTCATAAGCATGCTGCAATTCCTCTTGCGACTGCTTTCTCATCCATGATGCAAAGCCGTCGAATCCTTCACTCTGCAGATAAAAAGACATTGAAAGATACAAGTTGGAAGACCACATTTCAGCATTGATCTGGTCATTAATCGCGTTCTGTAATTTTTCTGAAATCATAATTGTATGTTTTTTTAATTGTTTAATCAAGATGTACTATACTTCCTACAAACAGAGTGCCAATGAAAATGCAAACTGACAATCTGTCGCGAAATCTCAACAAGAGCGCTGGATCATCCTTGCCTTTCCCCAAAAATAGGGCGATAAACGAAGCTTATCCATTAACCAGGCGATACCCAAGCATCCTGACACTGTTATCGCCAACGATACAGCCAGAAAAAGCATGCCAGAAGAGTCAAACGAAAAAACAGGCACAAGCGGTTTGACAAGCATGGTAAATATAGGAGAAAAAACCAAAAGAATAAAAGTGTTTGCCCCTATAAAATTGGCAGCACGGACAAACCTCTCCGGCAAGCAGCGATACAAAACAAGTGACAAGCTGACAGCCAAATATGTCAGCAAAACACCCGGAACAAGCGCCCTGTCAAGATTCGACATATCAGAGGCAAGCCAGACAAACGGAAGCACAGCCCACAACGACGGCCTGAAAAATGAGCAGAACCCAACAGAAGTGCGCCTTAAAACGGCTCCTGCAAGGAAATAAAAAGCATTAGGCAAAGAAACCACTCCAGCCCATGCAGCCTCTGCCGCATAAAGCAGACCAAGAACGATAAAGAATGAGATCAAGCTTCTCCGGTTACGGAAAAGACGAAATGCTACATAATAGGTCAATCCGCAAACTATCAAAGTATGCAAATACCAATAAGGCCCTACCGGATGCAGGAAAAGCTTCTCCAGCCATACTCCCCACCCCAACTCATCAACGCCGCCACGAACCGGAAGCACGGATGACACAATCACATATCCGCTCTCCATCACTGCGTAAGGTATGAAAATCCAGACAATCATCCTGAGAAACGGACGAATTTCCTTTTCCACATTCATCAGATACCCCGATATGATCAGGAAAGCCGGCATATGAAATGTATAGACCAAAGACTTGGCATAAGGATATTTGTCGCCAATGTATGCCAGATGAAACACAATCATCAGCAAGATGAATATGCATTTCAAAAAATCCAGTTCCGCAATTCTGCCCTTCATACAAACATGCCTTTAAAAAAGGCAAAATTAGGAAATAAAAACAGACAAGCAAATGCTTTCCACCCCAAAAAGAAAAGCAAATGTCCGAATATAAGTTCAAAACACAGAGCTACAAGCACAGAACGCTGTGCTTGCACCTCTGTGTTCAATTCTTTCACATTACAGAATACTGATACTGCTCTGGATCGGAGTCATAATGAACGTAAATTCATAATCACCGTAAGGCAGCACATATTCATCAAGCGGCCATGCCCCCCAACTGTTTACACATCCCAAGCCCATCTGAGCTTTGTCGATCAGTACATTCGTCAGATCGGCAGGTTTCACCTCGTTCGAATGTTCCTGACGTTTGTAAGGTCCCGAGTCGAGCGAACTGATGGTATAATGCAGAGCAGAAGCCGAGAAAGGAGCCTCTGAAACAAATTCCAGACCGTTGCCCGCATCATTCATCTGCCTCCACCAGCGGATGTCAGTCTTGTTGCCATTTTCCTGCGGACGGATATAAGCATAGAACTGGTCGCTTACATTCTGGTTCCAGATGCCAAGATCCGTACAATGATTGCGGTCGCTGTAATTCTCTATCGGACCACGTCCGTAGAAAGAAATCTTCTCGAAAGATTTCGGCATAACCAACTGCATGCCGAAACGGAACATCGGAGATACCTTTGCGTTCTTATCCGCCACCATCTTCTGGGTAACCTTTACAGCACCCTGATTGTTGATGACATAAGTCAGATACAGTTTTGTGGCTTCAGAAATGCCTTTCATTGCATATTCAGCAGAAACGGTTACTTGCCCATTAGCCGTTTCATGTTTGATGGATTCCAGCTTAAGCCCCGGATTCAGCCATGCACGGAACCTGTTCTGCAAGTTGGCACCAAAATCGTTATCAGTCGGAGCACGCCAGAAGTTCGGTGTCAAAGCTTCACCTTCCTTAATCATATCAACCCCATTCACTGTATACCGATCCATATAGCCGGTATATTTATTGAACTGAATATTGAAATTGCTGCCCGTAATCTCCACACAATTGACGTTGTCCGCATTTACTTCGGGAACTATGGCCACCTCGTTGCTTCCAACCACATTGGGGAAGTCCATCGAAGGCGCCTTGTATTCAGTCAGAGCCAACTGATCCTTTGCCACCACATGACCGGCCGGAATCAGGTTTTCACGATTCTTCTGGATATATCTCACATTCAGCAGCCATTCGCCTTCCCCATCGGTCTGTCCCAAATCCAGTTTTACAGTAGCTGTCTGACGGGGAGCAACATTCAGATTTTCCATACGTCCGCTGCGCACAGCCTTGCCGTCCTTCAGCACTTCCCATTCCATAGCGTATGCCGAAAGGTCACGGAAGAAATTCTCGTTATACACTTTCACTTCACCTTTAGACAAGTCTCCCGGAGTTGTCCAGATGTTCTGATAGTAATAAGCCACTTCATACATGTGCGGATTCGGCTTACGGTCAGGACTGATCAGCCCATTGTCGCAGAAGTTGAAGTCGCTGGCGTCAAAACGGTTGAAATCTCCTCCGTAAGCATAGATCATCACGCCGTCTTTTCCTTTCCAGCGGCAGGACTGGTCAACGAAGTCCCAAATGAATCCACCTTGATATTTCGGATATTTGCGTACCAGATCCCAATACTCCTTGAAGCCTCCCTCAGAATTACCCATGGCATGAGCATATTCACACTGAATCAGCGGCTTGGTCTTACTGTCATCCTCACAATACTTGATACAGTTTTTATAATCATAATACATCGGGCAGAAAATGTCTGTCTTTCCGGTCTGATGCGCCTGCTCATACTGCACCGGACGGCTTGAGTCTTCAGCCTTCACCCAATCATATGCAGCTTCAAAGTTAGGTCCATACCCGGCTTCGTTACCCAATGACCAGAAAATGATGCTCGGGTGATTGAAACTGCGCTGCACATTACGCTGGTTGCGCTCCAGATGCGCTTTCTTGTAGGAAGCATTCTTTGCCAGCGTCTTGTCGCCGTATCCCATCCCGTGCGACTCGATGTTAGCCTCAGCCACCATATAGATTCCATACTTGTCGCACAGATCATACCAGAAATTATCATCCGGATAATGGCAGGTACGCACAGCATTGATGTTGAAACGCTTCATGATCTGAATGTCCTGAATCATGCGTTCGCGTGAAACATGATAACCGCCGTCGGGATCCATCTCATGACGGTTAGCCCCTTTGAACAGAACGGGCTGTCCATTTACAAGAACCTGAGAGCCTTTCAGTTCAACTTTGCGGAACCCTACTTTGACCGGAATCACTTCGCTCACCTTATTTCCTTCTTTTACAGTTGCGCGCAAAGTATAAAGATAAGGAGTTTCAGCCGTCCATTTATTAGGATTCTCCACATTCATAGTCACCGACACATTCTTGGAACCGTTTGCGGAAGCAGATGCTACGGTTTTGTTCTGTGCATCCAAGAGCTCCAGCTCAACGTTCACATTCCCCTTCAAGCTCAGGTTTACGGCCAGCGAACCATTCTTATACTGGCTGTCCAGATCCGGAGTTATCCGAATGTCGTCAATCCGTTTCTTGTTACGAGTATACAGATAACAGTCGCGAGCTACCCCCGTATAACGGAAAAAGTCCTGATCTTCCAGATATGAGCCGTCACACCAGCGGAACACTTGAAAAGCGATCAGGTTCTTCTGCCCTGCTTTCAAGTAAGGAGTCAAGTCAAACTCAGCTTCCAGCTTGCTGTCTTCACTGTAGCCCACATATTTTCCGTTCACCCAAAGATACATGTTTGAACTGACTGCACCAAAGTGGGCAATGATATCTTTTCCTTTCCACTCGGCAGGAACCATGATTTCGCGCCGATACGACCCCACATGATTCTTTTCGACCGGCACATACGGAGGGTTGCTTTCATACTGGTTCCTCCATGCATAACCCGTATTCACGTAAATGGGATCGCCATACCCGTTAAGCTCCCATACACCCGGAACTTGCAGATCATCCCATCCTTTGTCGTTGAAACCCACTTTCCAAAAATCGGTAGGGCGAGCGTCCGCATTGGCCACCCAGAAGAATTTCCAGATGCCGTTAATGCTCATAAAATTCTCAGAATCTTCCTTTACAGCTTTCCCCGCCTTCTCCAGATTCTCATAAGCGAAAAAGTTTGCATGCATAGGCGCACGATTCACCGCATTGATTTCCGGATCTTGCCATTCTTTGAAACTTTGAGCGTTTGCAGAAAGCAAACAAGCGCCAAAGATGCCTAGAACTAATTGTTTTTTCATGGTTTATAAATAGATGGTTATAAAATATAAAAAATTAAGCGTTGCAAATATAGGACGTTTCCTATTCCCAGCAGGACATTTTTTCGTCATTCAACCACCCAATTCTTGTCATAAGGGACAATAACCCGCGGATTATAATGCATTTCTTCCTTATCAGGTATGCGAATGACATATTCTTTCTTCCCATGATTAGGCAAAGAGAAATCCCTCAGCCAAGGATTCATGTTTCTGAGCAGACTGAAATTTGTTCCCTGCGATTTTGCGAATCTGGGCAGATCTTCAATATGTCCCGTCACTTTCACCGTGTGATAAGGGATAAGAGGATACAAATCGCTTGCCCGCAAACGGAAACCAAACTTCTTGGGATCGGCCAACATTGTTTTCACGGCCAATATCCGATACACATAACGCGCCGTTTCTTCAACCAGATAAAGGTCAAGTGCGTTTTCGGCATACTGCCGGTCCTGCTGCCGCGAAATTCTGCCTTGCCCCGCATTATACGATGCTGCTACCGTTTCCCAGTTGCCGAAGCGGGCATAAGCCTGCTTCAGATACTTACAGGCCGCACGGGTAGCTTTCTCCACATCATAACGTTCGTCCACATGACTGTTCACTTCCAGTCCGAACTCCTTCGCTGTGCCCGGCATGAACTGCCACAGGCCAGCCGCTCCTGCAACCGAACGAGCCAGCGGATTGACATTGCTCTCAATCGCCATCAGATACTTGAAGTCTTCAGGAACTCCATATTCTTTCAATATAGGATCGACAATAGGAAAATAACGGTTTGCACGCTTGATGATCTGAAGAGAGGTGCTATGCATATAAGCAAATGCCATCAGTTCACGATCCATCCGCTCACGCCGGTCAAAACGGGTCAGATCAATAGCCGTGCCGCAAAATACAATACTTTCGGGAACTTCTATGCAGCTATACAGCACCACGTCCTGCTCTGAATGCTTTTCATCGCCTGCTCTCGTAAATCCTGACAATGAAAAAATGACAAAAAGAAAAAACAGCATACCGGCGCCTATGTGTAAACAATGAGTATTTTTCATATTTCAGTCAATTTGCAAACTAAAATACGAAATACGGCATAAAAGAACGCTATCTTTTAGCAAAATTTATAAAATCTATCCGGCAAGACACCCGCGAACGGCCGGATCAGTCTTTCAAGGCAAAGCTCCGCAAGATTGTTTCCGGAAGCGCATCATCCGCATCCTTGTAAACAATCGAAACGTAAAACCCGCAACTGCCATCTTTGGCAAGAAGGTAACTGTAGACACAACGGTCAGACCCGCAAATCCCTTTCAGATACACTCCATGGAACTGAGAAAGATCAAAAGACACAACCGGTGTCTGCTTTGTCACCTCATCGTCCGCAGCTATGGCCTTCAGTTCGCCAGCCAGTTCCGCCCGCCTGATGCCTTCACCTTCCAGAAGTTCCACAGTTATATAGTAGGTAGAGTTGCCGACAGCATATCCTTCCGAAGAATCTTCCTCCACAACCATATCGGAGGGAGCCTTAAACGACACATCAAACGAGGTCCACACGACAGACTTCAACTCTTGCGAACGACAAGGGACAGACAGCAGAAAAGCCGCAAGAAGAAAAAGGAATTTACTCATGGCTTTCTTTCCGCTACAACCTTTTTGGCATAAACTTCTTCTTCCGGGTTCACCATCACCCGCACGCTTCCCCCCATGCCCGCATACGGAGAAGTTACAACCGACAAGCTTTCATCCTTCAGCATGGCATCCACGCCGGCGGAAGCCAGCAAGCCCTTTACCAATTCGGCCTCCCAGAGATCCCCTCTGAAAACCTCAACCAAAGAGTCATAATCATTCGCTCTCATAATCCGAAAATTTAATAAACCAGGCAGAGCATATACCCTGCTTCTTATTTTCAAAGATAAGAAAAGTTTTCAAACAATCGCTTCTTCAGGCCGAGTTTTTTCCGTTGCCGGATTACATTTCCAATAAAGCAACATCCTATCAAGTTCTGAAACAAGCTGCCCTTATTGTGTGTTGGAAACTTCTACTTTTCCGACACACAATTTTACGCCATTCCTTTCAATTTTTCGACCAGCAAATGTGCATGGCGAACTGCTTTCGCTTTCATCCGGGCCAGCTCTGCTTCATCATGGCGGCTGGCATACGAAAGACCTCCGCTATAGATGTAGCCACACCATTGCAGTCCACACAAATCTGCCATTTGCTTATATGCAGGAAGGAAATCATCAATGGGATAGTGCTGCGGACCGTCATACCGGTACATATCTTCGGGTGCACCGGAGGTAAAAGACAGGACAATCTGCTTGCCTTTCAATTTATCTCCTGTGCTGCCATGAGAGAAGCCATGCGTGAAAGTCTGCTCCACCCAGCGGTGCAGAAGCGAAGGCGCACTATACCAGAATAATGGATATTGCAGCACAATAATGTCTGCACGAAGCAGTCGCTCCTGTTCTGCTTTCACGTCAATATGAAAATCCGGATACAGCTTGTCCAGATAGGCAAACTCTGCCTTTGGCAATAAATGCTTTGTTTCTTCCAATATGGTCTTGTTGGCAAACGAATCGTTCAAGTCGGGATGTCCCGACACAATCAAAATCTTTTTTTCATCTTCTTTTCTTTTTTATTGCTGTCCGATAAAAAATATAGCAAACGAATAAAAAATAGGGCTGACTTCATTTTTGCGATGTCAGCCCATTTTCGTTAGATTTCTGTCGCCAAACAAAATCAATCCAACTATGGGCAAAAGTATACATTTTAGCGGACAGCCGCTCTATGGTCAGGTAATAAAATTATTGGATAAGTCAACAATCCTTCGTATTAGTCGTAAACATGGTGGCGAACACTACATAAAACGTTTTGATTGCTGGACTCATCTTGTTGTTATGCTCTATGCGGTCATCATGCGTTTTGATTCCTTACGCGAGATAACGGCTTCCCTACAGGCAGAAGCCCGCAAGCTTTTCCATTTGGGTATCAGCTCAATGCCTTCACGCAGTACACTTTCCGATGCCAACCAACGGCGTCCGGAGGTTATATTTGAGTCCATTTATCGTGATTTATACGCCACATACAGGCATGTGCTTTCCTCGGACAGCCGCAAAAGCAGGGATGCTGTCTGGATGAAGCGTCTCCAGATTATCGACTCCACTACTATCACATTGTTCTCCAATCTGCTGTTCAAGGGCGTGGGCCGTCATCCCAAAACCGGCAAAAAGAAAGGGGGTATAAAGGTGCACACCGTCATACACGCCAATGAGGGAGTCCCTTCTGATATAAAGTTTACATCTGCAGCCACCAACGATTCTTTTTATGTTAAAGCCGTCAACATTGAGCAAAGGAGACATAGTTGCCATGGACCGGGCATATATTGACTATGAGAAACTGGAAGCACTCACGCAAAGAGAAGTTCTGTATGTGACAAAAATGAAGAAGAATCTAAAATACAACATTATGGAGGACTGTATGTACCAGACAACAGACGGTCTTATGGAAGTGCGCATACAACATGTCACATTCTCTAAAGTTCTGAAGGGTGGAGAAATACTGATTCATCATGCCCGTATCATTACCTATGCCGATACCAAAAAGCACAAACTGGTTGCATTGCTTACAAACGATATGGAATCAGACCCGAACGAAATTATAGAAATTTACCGTAAACGCTGGGAAATTGAACTGCTGTTCAAACAGATAAAACAGAACTTCCCGTTGAAATACTTCTATGGAG